>Ga0208078_1000174_pt1 | contig 17502 bp, 11 predicted proteins | sample NGESurdeep072012_3_FD_184468 | JGI IMG/M metagenome (GOLD analysis project Ga0208078, IMG submission 184468) | Arctic peat soil microbial communities from Barrow, Alaska - NGEE Surface sample 53-2 deep-072012 (SPAdes) | ecosystem: Environmental > Terrestrial > Soil > Wetlands > Peat ...
TGATCCAAATGCGGCACATCCCGGTCGGCGGAAAGAACCCGGGCGGCACTATCTGCTGACGCAACTGCGATTGCTGGACCGCAGGCATCTGTGGCTTTGCCGGAACCGGTCGTTGCGCTTCTGCCGCGCTCGCCGAGACAATAAGTCCCAGGATGGCGGGCATCGCGAACCGCAAAAAAGACCAGAGTGAGTTGGTGCCCAAACGGTGAATCATGGCGTATAGGGGTGCACGTGCGGTGCCATACGGTGCCAATTTGGCTAAGTCAGTATGGGACATGTAGTTACCTGCACCAGGCCGACTCGATTGAAGCCCCCCGGTGTCCTCTCAAAGGGACGAGACAGCGAGAGATTGATACACATTTGGTTCGGCCATCAAAACCACCCTTTTTGGGGAGCAATAAACCCCCTCTCCCCGCCTGGCTAGTCCCCGAAAGAAATGCCGGTTGCGCGTGCCGTCAATACCGTGTCGTGGTCGATCTCGACGCGCTTCGGCACTTTGAGCACATCGGTGAGCGGAATGGTCACGATGTGCGGCGACTGAAGCGCGATCATGTGGTCCCATTTCTCGTCGGCGACCGCGCGCACCGCCGCGCCGCCAAATCTCACCGCGAGCAATCGGTCGTAGCCGGTCGGCTGGCCGCCGCGCTGAAGATGTCCAAGAACCAGGGAGCGCGTTTCTTTCTTGGTGCGCGTCTCGATCTCGTCGGCGAGCCGCTCGGCGACGCCGCCGATCCTGACCGCCTGACCCGGCATGGACTTGCCACGGATCGCAGGAGCTTCACCCTTGGGGAACGCTCCTTCCGCGATCACGACGATCGAGAAGTGCCTGCCCGAGCGGTCGCGCGCTGCGATCTTCTCGCAAACTTTTTCGATGTCGTAGGGGATTTCGGGGATGAGAATCACGTCGGCCGTACCGGCGAGCCCGGCATGCAGCGCGATGAATCCAGCGTTGCGGCCCATCACCTCGAGAACGATGACGCGGTCGTGGCTCTCGGCCGTGGTGTGCAGCTTGTCGATCGCTTCCAGAGCCGTGTTGACCGCGGTGTCGAATCCGAAAGTCGTAATCGTACCGGCCACATCGTTGTCGATGGTCTTGGGAACGCAGACAATCTTCATTCCAAGCTGGCAAAGCTGGTGGGCGATGCTCATCGATCCGTCCCCGCCGATGGAGATTACGGCGTCGATGCCCAGCTTCCGCGAGTTCTCGATCAGCTCTCCGGACCGGTCCTTGTCGACGAACGTCCCGTCGGGTTGCGCGATCGGATAGCTGAATGGATTCCCGCGATTGGTGGTGCGGAGGATCGTCCCACCCAGGTGCGCGATGCCCCGCACCGTCGCGGCAGTCATCGGAATGACTTCTTCTTCGCCGAGCAGCCCGGCGTAGCCCTTCTTGATGCCGAGCACTTCCCAGCCGCGGTTCACCGCCGAAAGCACGGCGGAGCGTATTACCGCGTTGAGCCCGGGAGCGTCGCCTCCACCGGTGGACAACGCGATTCTCATGATTTCACGATTTCTCTTCTATGAGTGATAGGACTTCACCCGGCTTGGCGTGCCGTCCTGTCTTGGATTTCTCGTAAACTGGAATTCCATCTGCGATAATCTCGAACCTGCCGCCTCTCGACGGAATCATCTGCAGCTCCGCGTCGGGAAAGCGCTGACGAATCTCAGCCGCCAAACTGGCAGCTCGTGGCTGGTAGTTTCAAACTACGCAGTACTCAATGCTGATCTTCATTGGTCCCGTGGTGGACGTTGAGCTCTATTGAGCCGTCGGTGCGTACTGCTGGACTAGCTGAAGCGCTTCCGGCGTCCCGACGGCTTTCAGCGCATTGATTGCCGACGTGCGGATCACGTTCTGCCAGACCTCCGACGCCATCATCTGCTTGGCGAGCGGAAGCGCCGCATTCTTCTCGAGGAGGATGTCCGACGCGAGGGCCGCACCGCGGACGAAGAGGCTCTGATCCATGCGCGCGATTTCACGGAGGCGGATGTTCACGTCTCTGGCGGTAGTTCCGCTCAGCGTCAGCCGACCAATTGCGGTCACGGCTTCCTGGCGGACACGACTATCAGGATCGCGAGTCGCGGCCATGAGTGCAGTGGTGACGCTCCGCATTGGCGCGACCGTGGCCCGGGTAGGATCGCTTCCCCAGACACCGATCGCATCTACCGCGCGAGCACGCACCGCCCAGAATTTGTCGTTGCGCGTCGAGCCGATCAGCGCGTTGAGCGCCGCCTGGTCACCCGGCCGCTGCGCCAGTACGTCGACCGCTTCGATTCTGCCGAGCACGTCGTCGTCGTATACGAGCTGGTAGCGCAGCATCGCGGTGGAACGCGGGAAATCGGTGAGATCGAGAATCCAGTTTCCCTTGTCCCAGCGAATCGAGCGGGGTGGAGCCTTGAGATTCGTCCCGGCTTCTCCGGTTCCATTCCGAACCGGCACCACGAAGCGAACGATGCCGCTGTCGGTGCGGACCTCGACATCGGCGTCGACATCGAAGAATCCGGTGAGGCTATCGCGAGGCTGTGTCTCTTTCGCGGTGATCACCAGCCGGCCGGCGGCGCGATCATACAGTGACGAGACCTGAAACACCGGAAAGCCGGCGCCATACACCCATTGGTCGAAGAATGCCTTGTAATCCTTGCCGGTCGTTTCCTCGAACGCCTTGCGCAGATCGTCGGTGACGACGTTTCCGTAGGCGTGCGCCGTGGTGTAGTGGTTCATCGCTTTCCAGAACAGATCGTCGCCGAGCTGGTGGCGAAGCATCTGAAGAATGGTCGCGCCCTTCGGATAGATGTGACCGCTGAAGAACACCTCGATGGGATCGTTGACCCACTTGTTCCATACAATCGGCCGTCTGGTGCGGCGGTCCGCATCGATCGTCTGCTCCTGGGCGCCGAGGCGGTCGAGAGCGCCTTCGTCGACGCCGAGATCCTCCTCGCGAAAGACCTGCTCCATGAACGTCGCGAATCCCTCGTTGAGCCAGACATCTCCCCAGTCGCTTGTTGTCAGGAGATCTCCGTACCATTGGTGCCCGAGCTCGTGGGCCATGAGACCCGCGGAGTTGGCCTGCGGCTCCGACCATGCAGGGTGGAGAATCTCGGCGTCGTTCTGCGATGTCGCGGTGACATTCTCCATTCCGCCGTACTGGAATTCAGGAATGACGATCTGGTCGTACTTGGACCACGGATACGGAACGCCGGTCTTGCGGGAGAACAGATCGACGGCCTGCGGAGTCTTGGCGAATCCGCGCCAGGCGGCGTCGACCGAATCGGGGTACGTCCAGTAACCGATGGGCACGTTGCGCCACGCCTTGTCCTGGAGCACGGTGTAGTTGCCGACGACCGTCGTCATCAGGTACGTCGATGCGGGCTTGTCGAGGACCCAGTGCCATTCGATGCTGTCGCCCACCGCGCGCGATCCGGCGAGGCGGCCGTTCGAGAGAGCGCGCTCGCCCTTGGCGGTCCAGATGTAAAACTCCCAGGTCGTCTTGTCGTTCGGGAAATCGTAGGTAGGAACCCAGTAGTGATTGTCCTCGGTCTCACCTTGAGTCCAGACGATGTGCTTGGCGGGCCTGAAGTAGGCGCCCTTTGAGCGATTGGCCCCATCGTATTCGATGGTAATGGCTGTCGTTTGCCCCGAGGCCAGGCGCGTCGCGAGGTGCACCGTGAGTGCGCGTCCATCATAATCGTATTTCAGCGCTGTGGCGCCGGTGGCGACGGATTTGAATGTCATGTCGCCGGCATCGATGACGACATTCGAGAGTGGCGCGGCGCCCCGGAGTCCGGCGATTGTCAGCGTCGTCGTTCCAACCACCGCCTGACGCGGCCAGTCGAAGCGGACGATCGTCACTTGATGCTGAAGATCGTATTTCCGCACTCGCTCCGGATGCGTGACCCCATCGGGCGGCGGGCCCCAGACGATCAGAGGCGTCTCCTGAAAGGGTGGAACACGATCCACGGACCGGCTCGTGTCCATCTGAAACGGAGGAAGAACGGGCTGCGGATTGGGCCGCGGGATCGCGGTCGAAGGAATTGTCGACGGGGTCGTTGACGGCGATGCGCAAGCGACGGTGAGCGCGCTTGCAGCGGCGCCCATGAGGAATAGTCCTTTCATTTTACGCTGGAACAGGATGAATACGTTCGGGGGATTCGGACCAGCTGCGTAGCATGTTTTCATCATATGCTATCTAACCAGTTAACCCGGCGAAAGGATAGGCACCGATGCGACGCGCGTTCACCATCGTCGAGCTCACCATCACGATCTGCGTTCTGGGCGTACTGTCCGCCATCGCCGTGCCATGGGCCGGCGAATTGCTCGACAGGGTCCACGTTCGCGGCGCGGTTGTGGAGATCGAATCGACTTTCAGCGGCGCCCGACACATAGCGATCGCGCGGTCCGCGCAGGCGACGGTCGATATCGACACCGCGACTCAGACGCTCTACGTCAGTGTTGAAGCCGACACGCTTCGAAAGCGTAGGGTCGGAGCGGATCATGGAGTTCAGCTCTCGGCGAGTCGTGTGCGGATGTCCTACTCGGCGACTGGCATGGGATACGGCGCCGCGAACCTCAGCGTCTTCGTGCGACGGAACGCGTCCGTCGATACCGTTTTTGTGTCGCGACTGGGTCGCCTTCGGCATTGATCGATACCGGCGGCGCGATGTCCACGGGATCCTGCTCGGTTGCAACAGGAACAGCCACATCCGAGGTGGTCCCGAAATCGTAGCCGGGAACCGAGATGCGTGGAATCTGCTGCCCGATCATGCGCTCGATGGTGCGCACCATGGCGATCTCGTCGGGCGACATGAAGGTGTAGGCATCGCCGGTCGCCGCGGCTCGGCCAGTGCGGCCGATGCGGTGCACGTAATCTTCCGGCTGCTGGGGCACATCGTAGTTGATGACGTGGCTGATGCCACTTACATCGAGCCCCCGCTGGGCAATGTCCGTTGCCACCAATACCCGGATCTTGCCTGACTTGAAATCCTCGAGGGCGCGCGTGCGCTCACCCTGCGATTTATCGGCGTGCATCGCCGTCGCGGCGATTCCCTGATCCTCGAGGTGCCTGACGACGCGGTCGGCGCCGTGCTTGGTACGTGTGAAGATGAGAACCGAGTCCATGTTCGCTTCCTTCAGCAGCTCGACGAGCAGCGTGCTCTTTCGATCGCGCGGGACCGGGTAGACGGCGTGCGTCACCGTGCTGGCCGCTTCGGAGCGGCGTCCGACCTGCACGACCACTGGTTTCCGCAGATACCTCCGCGCCAGGGCTTCGACCTCAGGCGGCATCGTCGCGCTGAAGAGAAGCGTCTGCCGGTAGGGCGGGATCTCGGCCACGATCCGATTGAGCTGGGGTGCGAATCCCATGTCAAGCATGCGATCGGCCTCGTCCAGAACCAGGACTTCGAGATCGTCAAAAGAGACGTTCTGGCGCTCCATGTGATCGAGCAGCCGACCAGGTGTCGCGACCACGACATCCACCCCATTCAGCAGCGCCTTGGATTGGGGCTCGATTCCAACACCGCCGAAGATCGGGACGACGCGCAGATCGGTGTACTTGCCGTACTTCCGGAAGCTCTCCTCCACCTGCGCGGCGAGCTCTCTGGTCGGAGTCAGGATCAGAACACGAACACGGTGAACCGGGTCCCCGTTCTCGGCAGTGAGCGGAGTGTTGATCAGATTGTGAACGATCGGCAGGGTGAAACCCGCGGTCTTTCCGGTTCCTGTCTGGGCGAGACCGATCAGGTCCCGGCCTGCCAGAGCCAGTGGAATCGCCTGTTGCTGGATCGGCGTGGGATAGGTGTATCCGGCGTCGCGAACCGCGTGGAGCACTTCGGGGGCGAGGTCGAGGTCGTCAAAAGAGAGTCCCGCCTCGAGATTTTCTTCAATCATCTTCGTGTAATATACCCAGGGTGGCAAACGGCAACTGCAACTGAACAAGAGGTCAGCTTGAGCGTTGCAGCTGGTAGCTCTTAGCCTCACTACGTCGGGATGTTGCTACCGCGTGTCGGGGCACAATCAACTGCCTTTACCATCACGCCTCCAATAGCGTCCCGACGTTTTGAAGCTGATAGCTGACACCTTTCAGACTCTAGCTGACCTCTCGTTCAGTTGCAGTCGTTGTTGTTGAGTTAGACATCCGCACGGCGAAGTAAAGCGATCAACGCCTCGTTCACCTCGTCCGGTGTCTCCTCCGTGATGATGTGCCCCGCGTCGGAAATCCCGCGCAGCACGATCTGGGGAAGGAGCCGGGTGAAGATCCCCATCCCATCGTCTGGCATCATGTGATCCCGGCTACCCCACAGGGCGACGGCCGGAAGGTTGACCGCGACGAGCTGCCGGTGAGCCGCCGCGTTCCAGTCGTAGCTGTGTAGCAGCTCGCGCATCGCGACAGAGAATTCCGGGAACTGCGATGGGGCGAGGTATTCCTCGACATCGCGTTCTGTAAAATGTCCGCGTTTTCCGTAAACCCGCATCAGCGCGAGCTTCACGATCACTCTCGGATTTATCTGGCGAATTATCGGCGTAAGCACGGCCGGGGTTAAAAAGCGGTACAGCCCCATCAGCGGTAGACCTCTGAGCCCGACGGGAGAAAGCAGGCCGAGACATTGGGCTCGCTCGGGGTATCGCACCGCGAAGTGGTAGATGAGCGATCCGCCAAGCGAATGCCCGGCGAGCGCGGGACGCTCGAGCCCCAGCGCGTCGAGGATGTCGCGCAGGTGCTCTACCAGCGACTCGACAGTGTACTCATCGCTCGCGAGCGGTTTGTCGGACAACCCGTGTCCTTTGAGGTCCACGGCGATCGCGCGAAATCCCGCCTCGGACAGCGCCGGCATGTTGCGGTGAAACGTGTAGGCGCTGCAACCCAACCCGTGAACGAGCACCACCGGGGGCGAAGCCGGATCACCCCGCTCGACCACGCGAATCTTTGTTCCCGAGCGAAGACGCGGAAAACTCACGCGATACGCCGGTTCACCGGCGGGGAACATCTCGCCGGGATTGAGATTTCTCCGACGACCGGCCCCAATCATGGAATCAGATTAGTTCGATTTCTCGGCCGAGAAGCTTTCCGATGAGCCCGATTCGGAAGGTGACGTCGGCCCATTTCGATTCCGGGGTGGTGCCGTCGTCGAGGGGAAAGGTGGACCACGCCCATTGATGTGTCGTCGTCGGCCGGTCCGTTCCCTTGTGCGGATGCCAGACGCCGTTGCGGTCGCGATCGTCGACGAATCTCTCGTAGAGCTTCATCCAACCCTCGTTGCGGCGGAGGAAGTTGAGACGCGCCATGGTCTCGAGCCACACCAGCGCGAACGGGACATCCGCCTCGACAGCGTTTCGGTGCGGCAGGACGTCACCCATGATCAAATGAGGTTGGGGCACCATTTTCTTTCCGAACAGCTGGATTGTCTCCTGACGCGGGAGCGGCTGAGTGATCCAGTCGTAGATGCGCTCGACACCGCTGAAGTGCTCGTGGCGGAAGATCGGCATGTGCGCGAGCATCGCCAGCGTATAGATCGATGGCGGCGCGGATTCCGGCGCAAGCACGTGGGTATTGCCGACCCGCATCCACGGCTTCTCGCCGAGAGGCGAGTTGAGATACGAGACGGTGCGCTCGAGAATTCGACGCGCCGCGCCGCGCAGCCGCGGATCGTTCTCGTATCCCATCTGCGCGAGGGTCGCGGCCGCTGCTTCGCGGAAGATGCCGCGCGTGCGCCGAACGATATCATCGTCTCTCGCCTTGGTGCCGAGCTCGAAGGTGAACGCAGGATCGTTGTCCTCGGCGAGGAGTCGGAAAAGTATCCGGCGAGCGAGGACGAGGGGCGGCGACTCACGACTCCAGCCGTACTCGGAAAGGCGTCGCACCGCCGTTATCGTTCCGATGTTGGCGAAGTCGGTGGCGTGTCGCCCCGGAAGTGAAAGAACCGACTGATTCCACATTCCATCGCGGGACTGCGTAACCGCGAGCCTGATGGCGGGCCGGTGCGAATACGGAAGCCAGTCGAAGTCGGGCGAAGCCGGGTCAGCGGTGCGCGCGACCTCGGTCATCGCCCGGTACTTGATGGGCGCCGACGCATGCTCGAGCAGCCAGCTCAACGGAAAGGAGACTGGCTCCGGGGCGGATGCTGTTATCGTTGGGGCTGGTTCGAAGGCGGTACTGGGTGCAGTCACAGGCGGCGCTCGGCACGCTGAAAGGAGCAATACTCAAAGCCGGCGAGCTGGATGAGCCGCCGGCAGCGGGGAAGAATAGCACGATTTCGTTCCGGCGCCTAGGGGCGGGACGCTAAGTCACTGAAAGAGAACAGGTTAGGGAGTGGGAACTGCAACTGAACGAGAGGGGAGCTATTTGCTTTCAAGTTGGTAGCTGTCAGCATTACTACGTCGGGACGTTACAGGCGTAAATCGAGGCACAAGCTACTCCCGTTACCCCTTCATCGCACTCCAACCTTTTCTTGATCTATGGCGTATAACATCCGTGGCGCCAGTTCGGCGTCCAACACACATCTCCAGGAGAGAAGGATGAAGGCTATTCGCATCGCCACGCTGGCTGCTGCCCTCTGCGTTGGCATGACATCGGTCGCCGCTGCCCAGGGCGTCCCACCTCAGGGCCAGGGCGAAATGCGCCGTGGCGGCGGAATGGGCGGAATGCTCCTCAAGGACATCACCTTGACGGATGCGCAGAAAAACCAGATCAAGACGATCCGCGAGAAGTACATGCCGCAGCAGATGGAGCTTCGCAAAGCGGCTCAGGCCACTGGTGGTCCGCCGGACGAGGCGACGCGCGCCAAAATGATGGATCTCCAGAACAAGCAGGCCGCCGAGATTCGCGCGATCCTCACCGCCGATCAGCAGGTGACGTTCGACAAGAATCTGGCCGAGATGAAGTCGCGCATGGAAGGTCGCCGCAACGGCAGCAGCTAAGCCCCAACTACAACTGCGGCTCCAGGGCCGCGAGCGTGTAGTTGCTCTTCGGGTTCCAGAGGATCCAGCTCTGGAACCCGTTGTCGTATCCAGCCTTCTTCTGGGCTCGAATCTGCGCCGCCTCGTAGCGGGGAGCACCGAGCGTGAAGTCCTGGTACCACGGGATGATGAGAGCGGCGTTCGGAATCGAATCACTCCGGGCGATCGCGTCCTTGAGCGCGTGATCGATGGTCTGGTATGGATGCGCGTTCGGATTCCGAAGCTTGTACGTGCCGCGCGCGAAGTGCGACGGGTAGATCATCGGCAGCACGACGTCCACCTGGTCGACGAACATCTCCCACCGCTGGCCGATTCCCATGTCGCTGGTGTCCGTCGCCGTGAGTCCAAACACATCAGCGGTAACGCGGATGCCTTGCGGCTTGAGCGCTTTGCGGAGGAAGCCAAGCTGATCGCGAATGACCTGTGCGCGGGTGCGGCCGTTTGCCAGCGGATAAACGGTCTCGTTGATCAGCCGCTTCTCGTCGGGAAAGCGCACGTAGTCGAACTGGACTTCGCTGAAGCCGACCTCGTATGCCTCGCGCGCGAGGTCGGCGGCGTACTGCCAGACGACGCGCTGGTGCGGATCGAGCCACGGGTGGCCGTTCTTGTCGAGCCATGGTTTGAGGTCGGATTTCCGCTTGATGGCGAGATCCAGCCTCTTCTGGGCGAGGAGTGGATCCTTAGCGACGACGATGCGCGCGATCGGGTAGATGCCGTTCGCGGTCATCGTGTCGAGAACGGCGCGCAGCTTCGAGCGCGACATCCAGTGTCCATCGGCGGTGTCGGCGCCGATCTCCCGCGCCAGCGGAACTCTCGACCGGTAGAGCACGAACCCGCGGTCATCCTTCACATCGATGACGAGGGCGTTGATCTCGGTCTTCCTGGCGACATCGATCAGTCGATCGAGCTTGCTACCGAGTGCCGCCCATCGATTCACATAAAGGCCGCGAAGCGTGTCGGGGGTCGGAACGTGAGCGACGGGCACGACTGAATCGATTCTCGCCGGTCTGGAAGATGCGGCTGCCTTGCCGCGCGATACCGGGAACAAATCACCGCTCTGAGCGCCCTTGTCCCCTTGGCACGCAAGCAAAACCGAGCAGAGCGCGATCGTTCCTATCCGTGCCGTGTTCATTCTCTTTGGTATCGTGGGGGGCGCGACGCGCCCGGGGTCAGAGCGCGTTGATCTCGGCGTTGGCGTCGGAGAGGTAACCCATCTCCCTCACCACGCTCTGTGCCTGCTGAGTGACCATGGTGAGGCCGGTCGGCTGAGCGTTGAGACCGCCGGTGCGGAATCGCACCAGCTCGAGGCGCATCGATCTGAGGAGATGACGGCAGTTGTCCAGCTTCTCCTGGGCTTCCTTTTTCTTGCGTCCGATCTCCGCGATGGCGCGGCGCTGCCGCCGCAGCATCGCGAGACGGCGCACTCGTCCCTCGCTCGCGCTGTAGTCGAGCGGATTCGCCTGGGATTCGAGCATGGTTATCTCCCTCTCGACACCCTCGGGCGTCTCACGGCCGGCGCTGCGATCCATGTCGGAGAGCGTCAGCGCGAGCTGCTGCACCTTTCTGAACACCGCGTCGGCGGATGCAGCAACTTCTGGAATCTGCTCTCTCTCATCGGGAGGCATGTTCAGGAGCTGCCGATGGATCTCGCGATGATCGCTTTCCGCTTCACGAATGGCGGATCCATACCGCGAGTCCGCGAATGGCGCGGGCGATCCAGCGGGGATCGGATTGAGGCTCGTCGTCGGGCCACCAATCCTCGGGTAGGGCTGAAAAGGCTGCATCGTCGGCAGAGGAGAGATCGGGGAGAACATTCCCTGCCCGCGCGACCGCGCCCGGGCGCGAACCTCAGCGCGCTTCTTGTCGTCGAACAGCGCGCGCGCATCGTCGATCGTCTCGGCTGCAACATCGAAGAGCAGCCGCTCGCGTGGCTGACGGAATACGTCGTGCCAATCGTAGCCCGCGGCCCAGAGCTTCGAGTACTTGAACGCGAGGGCCACGGTCCAGATGACCGTGAGCGCGATGAAGTCGTGATTCGAGAAGAGCGAGATCGGAACGAGGATCGCGTTTACGGCGAGATAGGGCGCCAGCTTGCGCCGGAACGACACGACCATCGGCGCGTTCCACTTGCTCAGCTCTTCCGGGCTGGGCTGGGAGGGCGTGTACGGTGACTGCGTCGGTGGCGTGTAGCGATCCCGCAGGGGCTCGGTGATTTCGCGCTCGCGCGTGTTGGCCCGCGTTCCCGCCGTCGATGCGGCAGATGAAGCACGAGTCGCGAGCGTCGGCATCGAGCCGCCATCCAGAGCAACGGCGAAGGCGGCCGCGCTCGGGAAGCGATCGGCCGGATCCTTCTCCAGGCACATCATCACGGCGCGCGAGAGATCCTGGGGCAGGTCGGGCCAGCGTTCGTCCACGGGGATCGGCTTCTCGGAGAGATGCTTCACCAGCATGGAAGGCGTGTTGTTGGCGACGAACGGTGGCTGCCCGCACAGCATCTGGTAGCCGACCACGCCCAGTGAGTAGAGATCGCTGCGTCCATCGATGGCGCTATCTCCGGCGGACTGCTCGGGAGACATGTATGCCGGCGTTCCGATCGCCATTCCTGTTGCGGTGAGCCGCGAGTCGCCGCTGTCGGTGAGGGCGCGCGCGATGCCGAAGTCCGTCACCATGGCGCGACCCGTCTCTTCATCGATGATGATGTTGTCCGGCTTGATATCGCGGTGGATGACGTTGCGGTTGTGCGCGTATGACAGCGCATCGGCGACTTCGCGCAGAATGCGCCGCACTTCCACCGGCGCTATCGGACCGTGCTGCTGGAGGCGTTGGCCGAGGTTGTCGCCCTTGATATAGGACATGACGAAGTAGACAAGATTGTCTTTCTCTTCGACGGTGTAGATCGGAACGATATTCGGGTGATTGAGTTGCGCGGCAGTCTCCGCCTCGCGCAGGAATCGCTGGCGGATGTCGGCGCGGAAACTCAGCTCCGGCGGCAGGACCTTGATCGCGATCTCGCGCTTGAGACGCCTGTCCCGGGCGCAGTACACGATACCCATACCGCCGCGACCGACCTCGCTCTCTAGCTCATAGTTTGCAGAGAGGACCTGAGCCACATGTGTACCGAGCTCGTCGGTTGGACTAATTGGCATTTGGCCGCGTCAATTCAGCAGGTCCCGCGTTGCGATTCGTGCCGTGCTGGCGTAAAACCACGAGAGCAAAAGATGCAGTAAGGGAGGGCTCTGGAGTAGTATCTAAATAAGAATCTTGTCCTCGGAATTGACAATGGCACAGCGACAAACATTACCTGTTCTCCCTTTGAGGGGGACTGTGATTTTCCCGGGCCTTACCCAGCCGATAGCGGCGGGCCGGCCTTCAACCCTCCGTGCGATCGAGGCTGCCCTCAAGGGCGACCGGCTCGTGTTCGCCGTCGCGCAGCGCGACAACACCGAGGAGCCAACGGCGGACATCCTGTATTCGATGGGCGTCATTGCGCGCATCGGTCAGATCCAACGTGGGCTTGGCGGCGTACAGCTCCTGTTGCAAGGCGAGCAGCGCGCGACCGCCCTTCAATATTCGACTGCGGACGGATACCTGAGCGCGGTAACCGTTCCGGCTGAGGAGATGACTCCTCAAACTGAAAACGATCCTGCGTTCACTGCGTTACAGAAAGAGACCCGCGAGCGGGCGGCTGAGCTCGGTGAGCGCAGAGGACTTCCAGAGGAAGTCGTTCATCAGGTGCTCGATTCCGTCACCGAGCCGGGCCGTTTTGCGGACCTGGTCGCCGGCTATATCGAGCTTCCCGTGGCTGAAAAGCAGGGACTGTTGGAGACGCTGAGCGTGGAGGAGCGGCTGCGCCGGGTTCTCGTCCACGTGCAGCGGCAGGTTGGCCTCCTCGAGGCGCAGGAAGACATCAAGTCGCAGGTTCAGGAGGAGCTGGGCGAGCGGCAGCGCGAGATGTACCTGCGCGAGCAGCTCAAGGCGATCCAGAAGGAGCTGGGCGACGACGACTCGAGCAAGGAGATCACGGAGCTTCGCGACAAGCTCGCGAAGCTGGAGCTCCCGAAAGTGGCGCGCGGCGAAGTCGAGCGCGAGCTCGGAAGGCTCGAGAGAGCCGGCCGAGAATCGATGGAAGCGCAGGTGATTCGCACGTATCTCGAGTGGATCGCCGAGCTTCCGTGGAACAAGAGATCCGACGATCAGCTCGATCTGAGACATGCGGAGACTGTACTTGAGGAGGATCACTACGGACTCAAGGATGTGAAGGATCGCGTCCTCGAGTTTCTGGCCGTGAGGCAGCTGCGCGCATCCCAGATGGCGGACGAAGTCGAGAAGTCCGGTGAAGTGCCGGCCGCCCGCCTTTTCGCCAGCAAGGAAGATGCGACACCGTCGCTAGCCGTCGGCGAGCACGGCGACCGGCCGATTACCGACAAGGTAGAGGCGAAGTCACGCGCGATGGCGAAGGGGCCGATCCTTCTCTTCATCGGACCGCCAGGCGTTGGCAAGACATCGATCGCCAAATCGATCGCGAGATCGCTTGGCCGCGAGTACGTCCGGGTGGCACTCGGCGGCGCCCGCGACGAAGCGGACATTCGCGGACACCGTCGCACGTATGTGGGCGCGATGCCGGGCAGGATCATCCAGGGACTCAAGCAGGCCGGGACGAAGAATCCCGTCTTTCTGCTCGACGAAGTCGACAAGCTCGGAACATCGTATCAGGGTGATCCGTCGAGCGCTCTGCTCGAAGTCCTGGATCCCGCGCAGAACGACACTTTTACCGATCATTACCTCGGCATCCCGTTCGATCTGAGCGAGGTTCTGTTCATCGCGACCGGGAACTTCGTGCAGAACATTCCTGGTCCGCTGCTCGACCGTATGGAGGTCGTCGACTTCGCGGGGTATACCGAGAAGGAAAAGGCCGAGATCGCGAAGAAGTACCTGTTGCCGCGACAGCTCGAGGAGTCGGGGCTGAGCGGAAAAGACATCAGCTTTACGGAAGACGCCATCATGTCCGTGGTGACGAACTACACTCGCGAGAGTGGGGTGAGACAGCTGGAGCGTCAGATCGGCGCTGTGGCACGCAAGCTCGCGCGCAAGATTGCGTCGAGCGAACAGGTCGAGCACAAGGTCGACGCCGAGACCGTGAGAGAGCTACTCGGCAGACCACGCGTTCATCCGGAGCACGCGTTGCCGGAGAGCGAGGTTGGAATCGCGACGGGGATGTACTACACGCCGATGGGCGGCGACATCATGTTCGTAGAGGCGTCGATCAGACGTTACTACGGCAGCCGCGAGGCTGACGCCACAACGCAGGTCGGTCCTGGCGGCCCGGTGTCACTGATTCTGACTGGCCAGCTCGGCGACGTCATGAAGGAGTCGGCGCGTGCGGCATTTACTTACGCGACGAACAACGCATCCAGTCTCGGGATTCCACGCGACAGGCTGGGCGCGATCGAAGCGCACATCCACGTGCCCGCGGGCGCCATTCCAAAGGATGGCCCGTCGGCCGGAATCGCGATCGCGACGGCGCTCGTGTCGGAGATGGCGGATCGTCCAGTGAGGCAGGACGTGGCGATGACGGGTGAGATTACGCTCCGTGGCCGGGTGCTGCCGATTGGTGGTCTGAAGGAGAAGGTTCTCGGAGCGCATAGAGCCGGGATCAAGACCATCATCATCCCGAAGGGAAACGAGGCGGACATCGAGGACGTTCCAGAGGAAGTTCGGAAGACGCTCTCGTTCCACCCCGTCGAGACGCTCAGCGAGGTGCTGAAGATCGCGCTCGTGCCGGCGGACTCGGTTGAACCAGCTGCACCGCTCGAAATGGCGGAAGTCGCGTAGGCTCAGTACTAAACTGAAGAGTACCGGCCGAGGGCTATCGGGTTGCGGCTGGGAGCAACAGGTAACAGCAGAAAACAAAACGGGGGGCCAGGATTGGCTCCCCGTTTTCATTTGCGGAACGCCCTAGCTCCAGCGGAAGGTGGCGACGGCGCCAGCGGGCAACGCGTAGAGGATGGCCTTGCCGCCGACGTGCACCGAGAACGACACTTCGGCCGACGCGGTGTTGAGAACGATGAGGACTTTCGAGCCGTCATCGGCATTCTTGAAGGCGACGCTCTGTAGCCCGCTCACGTTGGTGCTCGACGCGATGCGGTGTGCGCCGGGCCTCACGAACTGGCTAGCGTGGGCGAGCGCGTAGTATTCCACGTTGCGGGTGACAAAGCCGTTGGCCGAGTTGATCGTGATCACGCCGCGGCAGTTGCCGCACCCGCCCAGATGGGGGCCGGCGTTCTCGTCGAGCGCGAGATTCCAGAGCGCCACACCCTTGGCCCACCCGCGGGTGCTGCCGATGATGAGCTCACCGACGAAAAACTTCAGGTTGTCCCCAAACACTGTTGCCCATCCACCGCCGGAGCATTCGGTGAAGTAGGCGTCTTTCGAGGGATACGCCGCATGCACGTTCTCCTGCGCGCCCACGCTGCCGGCATAGCAGTGCCAGGCAACGCCACTCACATATTTTCGCGCGGCGCTGTCGGCGAGCACAGCGAGCGGGGAGCTCGGGAGATCCCAGTTGTGATCCCAGTCGAGGATCAACGCCGGAATGCCCGCTTGTTCGAAAAGTGGTCCGACGTGCTTGCCAATCACCTCGGCGCGCGCCGGTGGATCGAGCCGCATCCCCGAATAGTCCGCGGGCTCGAACGCAGGCTCGTTCTGCATCGTCACGGCAAATATCGGGACTCCTTCCGCCGTGTAGCCCTCGATGAACTTGCGAAAGTACTGCGCAAAGGAATCATAGAATTCAGGACGAAGGGTGCCCTGGATCAGGCTTCCCGTCGTCTTCATCCAGCCCGGCGGACTCCAGGGCGAGGCGACGAGCTTCAGCTGCGGGTTGATCGCCAGCGCTGCCTTGAGCGCGGGTAGCTTGTCGACGCGATCTTCAGCGATGGAGAAGTTTGCAAGCGTGGAATCCGTTTGGCCGGCCGGCATGTCGTCGTAGCTGTAATGGTGCGTGGAGAAGTCCGACGCGCCCATTGGTACGCGCACGAAGCTCAAGCCGATGCCGGGATTGCGGCCGAACAGCTCGTGAAGAATCGCATCGTGCTGGGCGCCGAGCTTGTGCTGGATGAGAAATGCCGATGCATCGGTCATCGCAGCACCGAAACCGACCATCTCCTGATAGCTCGTTCCCTCATCTACATCGATGACGACTGCTGATGCGTCGGCACCGGAGCGGATGAGGACATCGGGCTGCTGGGAGAGCAAGTGCGTCTGGTCCGCGGTGGTGAGCCAAACCTCCGCCACGGGACCCGAAGGCGTTCCGTCACCTCCGGGGTCGACGGCGGTGTTGTGTCCGCACCCTGCCAGGAATCCGGCAAGGATGACGTAGCAGGCACGCTGGGCTCGACGACCCCAGAATAGCGTTTGCGGCGTCACCAGCCGGTGTTCTGCGTCAAGAGAGAGTTGCTGTTGATCTGCCCGTCCGGAATGGGAAAGAGGTTACTGGGAGCACCATGAACCGATGTCTCGCCAGGGAAGAGTGCCTGCATTTGCAGGGTCTTCGCCTTGACTGTGGCATCGAGAATGCCCCAGCGCGACAAGTCGAACCAGCGCTGGCCTTCGAACGCAAACTCACGCCGGCGCTCGACGCGAATGGAATCCGTCAGCGCGGCCGAACCAAGGCCGGACACAGTGGAAATGCCACCTCGTGCACGAATCTGGTTCAGCGCCGCTTCCGCCGTCCCGTTGGTGGCAGTGCCACCCGAGCTCACCGCCTCGGCGTAGATCAGCACAACGTCAGCATACCGCTGGATGATCCAGTTGTTCGGCATTTGCTGCCAGGAACGGGCGGTCATGTCCTTGCTGTCCGTTTCGTCAATCCACTTGTGGAACGCCGCGCCGTTCGGCACTCCCCACGTCACGACGTCACCCAGCGCGGTGGTATAGGGGGACGTCATGTAGGTGGCGCCATTCCCACGCTGATCGTTCGCGGAGTAAAGCGCTATCAGGTCCGGATTCACCTGGATCAGGCCGTAAGCGTCCCCACCCGGGAATCCAGAAGGAAGAGTGAACAGCGTCTGAACACTGCCTACGACGCCGGGGGTCTGCTCCGGCGCGCCGTAGTTGATCTCGAAGATGCTCTCCGGATTCACGAACTCGTCCGAGATTTTGAAATTGTCGAGCCAGCGCGCGTTGAGTGAGTACTGCCCGGAGGACATCACCTGTCCCGCGAACTTGGCCGCGTTGTTGTAGTCCTTCTGATTGAGATAGACCTTGGCGAGCAGCGAAGTCGCGGCGCCGGAAGTGGCTCGGCCGAGGTCCGCTCCGGAGTAAGACGGCGGAAGATCGTTCATCGCTGTCTGGAGGTCACTCACGATCAGGGCATAGACCTGAGCGGCGGGAGTTCGGGCGATCTTGGCATCGGCCACCGACTTCGCCTCGTGCTCCATCAGCGGAACGTCGCCGAACATCCGGACAAGCTGGAAGTACATGAGCGCGCGCAGGTAGTGCGCCTCGCCGAGCACGCGATTGCGCTCGGCAACGTCCATCACAATCGGTGGTACCCG
>Ga0208078_1000179_pt1 | contig 16956 bp, 18 predicted proteins | sample NGESurdeep072012_3_FD_184468 | JGI IMG/M metagenome (GOLD analysis project Ga0208078, IMG submission 184468) | Arctic peat soil microbial communities from Barrow, Alaska - NGEE Surface sample 53-2 deep-072012 (SPAdes) | ecosystem: Environmental > Terrestrial > Soil > Wetlands > Peat ...
CGGCCGTGAACGCCGCGATGATCTCGGGCCCCGAGTAGCCGCCGGCGACGAGCGCCATCACGTCCCTGTGCATCGCGGGCGATACCTGACACGAGAAGTCGGTGGTGCGACAGGTATACACGTCGAGATTGCAGCCGCACTGGCAGTGGATGTGATGCTCGAGCTCGTCGCGCTTCGCCTGGTTCATCACCGGCGGGCCCTTGCTCGGGAGCTGCACGGATTTGAAGCGGTCACTCTCCATCACCGTGTTCGCGGCGCCGGTGTTGGCCTGCCCTTCCTGTGCGCCCTCCTGCGCGCGCGCCGCGCGCGCGATCGCGAGCGTTGCGACACCGGCTGCGGACGCCGCGAAGAAGCGGCGGCGATTCATCGACGCATCCATCATGATTGCTGCTCCGCCGGCTGCAGCACCGTCGAGTACCCCGCCTGCGCGCGACGCTTCTCGGCCTGCGGCCACATCACGATCAGACCACCGACCGCCATGATCATCCCACCGTACCACACCCACCACACGAGCGGATTGAAGGTGATGCGCATCTCCGCGGTGTCCTCGCCGATCACGCCCGCGAGCACGACGTACACATCCTCGCGTATCCCTTCCATGATCCCGACCTCGGTGGCCGGCTGGAACGTCGGCGCGCCGCGGCTATCCATGTACTGCCGCTTCTCCGTCTTGATCACGCCGACCTTCTTGCCGTTGCGATACGAGTCGAGCAGCACGGCCGTCGTCTGCCGATTGAGCTCGTCGTAGCGCGACACGCCCTGGCTCACGAAGCGCCACTGGTTGCCGTACGGATCGGTCGCCTCGTACGTCTCGCCGCCCTTGAGCGTGACGTCGAACTCTTCCTTGAACGCGAGCCCGGCGAACGCCGCGAAGAGAATCACGATGCCGACGTGCACGATGTAGCCGCCGTAGCGGCGACGGTTGCGCGCGACGAGGCGCACGAGCGCCATTACCGGATTCTCGCCGTACATCCGCCGGCGCGCGCCGACGCCCTTCCAGAATTCCTGGATGATCGTTCCGCTCACGAAGCCGCAGAGCGTGTACGCGACGAGCGCGCCGAAGTCGCGCATGCCGACCGCGAAGAGCGCGGCGCCCGTCGTGATGCCGGCGAGCAGCGGCCCCGTGAATTGGCGCTTGAGATTTTCCGCCGATGCCCGGCGCCACGCGATGAGCGGCCCGATGCCCGTGAGCGCGAGGAGCGCGAGCCCGAGCGGGATGTTCACCTTGTTGAAGAACGGCGGGCCGACGGTGATTTTGTTGTTCGTCACCGCCTCGCTGAGAATTGGGAAGAGCGTTCCCCAGAGCACGGCGAACGCGATTCCGACGAGCAGCAGGTTGTTGAAGAGGAAGCTCGCCTCGCGACTCACGAGGCTCTCGAGCTCCGCCTTCGCCTCGAGATCGTTGAGCCGCGTCGCGACGAGATACACGGTGAGCGCAATCGCGAGCACGAGAAAGCCGAGGAACCAGTAGCCGACGCTCGACTGCGCGAACGAGTGCACGCTCGAGATGATGCCGCTGCGCGTGATGAAGGTGCCCAAAATCGCCATGAGGAACGCGGAGACGACGAGCGTCACGTTCCACTTGCGCAGCATCCCGCGCTTCTCCTGCACCATGATGGAGTGCAGAAAGGCGGTGTTGATCAGCCACGGCAGAAACGATGCGTTCTCGACGGGATCCCACGCCCAATAGCCGCCCCACCCGAGCTCGACGTACGCCCACCACATGCCGAGGATGATGCCCGTCGTGTTGAAGAACCACGAGACCAGCGTCCAGCGGCGCACGGCGGCGAGCCACCCAGCGTCGAGGCGCCGCGTGATGAGCGCGGCGATCGCGAAGGCGAAGGGCACCGCGGTGCCGATGTAGCCGAGGTAGAGATTTGGCGGATGGATCGCCATCCCCGGATTCTGCAGCTGCGGATTGAGCCCCGTGCCGTCCGGCGGAATCCAGTCGAGCCGCTCGTAGGGATTGGAGCCGAAGCAGAGCGTCATCACGAAGAAGAGCGTGATGGCGGAGAGCGTCGCGGTGACGTACGGCATCAACTCGCGATTGCGCGAGCGATTCGTCCACACGGCGATCGCCGAGTAGCCCGAGAGAATGAATGCCCAGAGGAGCAGCGATCCCGACTGCCCCGCCCAGAACGCCGTCACCTTGTAGATCGACGGCAGATTCGCGCTCGTGTACGACGCGACGTAGCGGAAGGAAAAGTCGGAATTGAGCAGCGCGGTCCAGAGGCCGAGCGCCGCGAGAATCAGAAAGGCGAACGTCGCGTACGACGCACGCTCTGCGCTCGCGATCAACTCCCGACGCTTGTAATACGCGCCGGCGAAGCCGACCGTCGCGCCCCAGGTTGCCATGAGCAGCGCAACCCAGAGCGACAGCTCACCAACGAGGATCATGAGTGCGCGGCCGCAGGTGCCGACGTGTAGCCAGGCACGCTGCGATATTTCTCCGGAGCGTTTTCGTAGCGCGACGCGCACTTCGCGAGCACGGTGGTCGCGCGGAAGGTGCCGTCGTGAGCGAGCCGTCCCTCGAGCACGACATCAACGCCGTCGGTGAACGTGTCCGGAGGCAGTCCGCGATACGACACCGGATAGTTGTGCGCGCCGTCAGTGACGGCGAACGTCATCGACTTGCCCGACGCATCGCGCACGATCGAGCCCGGAACGACACGCGCGCCCACCTTCACGCCTGTTTCGTAGAACGAGGGATCGGATGAGATCTTCGACGACAGCTCCGTCGGCGTGAGATAGTACACGCCCGTCTGGCGAATCGACGTGACCATGAGGTACGCCGCTGCGCCGAGGATGACTGCGCCGCCGATCAGGAATTTATTGCGCGCTTTCATTGAGCTCCTCCTACCCGGCTGATCAATCTTCTTTCCGCTCCGTGGTGGCTTCGCGGCGCACGTGCGCCATGATCGCCTCGAGTTCCTGCTCCGCCTGCGCACGCTCCTCCGCGCTCCAGGCTGACGTTCTACGGGTGACCTCGCGCACGCGTTCGAGCATTTCGCCCACAAGCACGCGAAGAACTTCGTTCGTACGTCGTTCGTCGGTGCCTGTGGACTTTGCGTCCCCGTTGGCGGAGTCGGTCATGAATGGCCCTGGGAGAGGTTGCCGTTCTATCGGTTCCGCGAGCACGTCCAATATAGAGCGGGGCCGCTCCCTACAGTAGTACAATCGTATTGCGCGGCGCCAATTTACCTCGTGTGCGCGAGCACCGACGCGGCAGCCGCCGTGCCGCCGGCATCCCAGGTGAGGTCCTTTACGCTGAAATGCCCATAGGAATGGTGGTCGTAAAGCTCTTTTCCCACTCCCACGCCGAGCGTGAACGTCGACGCGGCGATCAATGCCGGATCGTGTCGCACATGCACCGAGCGTAGCGCACTATACGTAATGCTTTCGACGAAGGCCGATATAAAGAAGTGTTTAGCTTTGTCGGCGCCAAACCAGTGATCGCCGCCCTTGGCGCCCGTGTGCAGTCCGAAGGCGAGTATGAGCGTGCGCATCAGGCGCTTCTGCGCAGCGCGCTCGCCGGCCACAGCTCCGCGAGCTCGGCGCCGAGCAGATCGAGCGCGCGTTCGAGCAACGCGCGATTCTGCGGCGCGTTCACCCAGCTGCTCGCGCCCGAGGGATGCGGCAGCGGGATCACGCGTGAGCGGCCGCCCGCGTGCTCGATCTCGTGCACCTTGCCTATCAGCTGATCGAGCGACGACGGCGGAAGAAATTTCTCGATCGCGAGCTTGCCCACGGGAATGAGCAGTCTCGGTTTGATGATCGCGAGCTCCGACTCGAGCCAGCCATTGCACTGCTCCTGCTCGAAGCGCGACGGCACGCGATCGCCGCGCCCCGACGGATGCGGCCCGGGATAGCAGCGTGTGACCGCGGCGATGTAGACGCGCGAGCGGAATGTCGCCTCGTCGACGCCGACGCGATCGAGCCAGCGGAACATCGTCTTCCCCGCGCGGCCGGCGAACGCGCGGCGCTCGCCCGCGCTCGTCTCGACGTGCCCCGGCGCCTGCCCTATCATCATCACCTTCGGCGCGCGCGCCGGCGACAGGATCGGGACGACACCCGGATCCTTGTGCCCGCACTGACGGCACGCGCCGAGCGCTGCGCAGTGCGCATCCAGCTGTCGCGCCAGCGCAGGTTGCGTCATGCGCCGTCCCTCGCCCACGAAAGCGCGGCGCGCACCGCGCGCGACCAACCATTGCGTGCCGCGCGCGACTCCTCCGCATGTGCTCCCGGAACGAACGAGCGGAAGTGGCGCGTGCCCAGAAACGCGCGCGCGTTGGGCCACACGCCCGCCGCGATTCCCGCGAGACCGGCCGCGCCGAGCGCCGTCGTCTCCGCCATGTCGGGACGCTCGACGGGAACGTCGAGAACGTCAGCCTGGAATTGCATCAGCCACTCATTCTCCGTCGCTCCCCCGTCCACGCGCAGCCGCTCGAAGGTGCAGCGCCCGCGCTCCTTCATCACGTCGAGCACATCGGCCGTCGCGTACGCCATCGCCTCGAGTGCCGCGCGCGCGAGATGCGCGCGCGTCGTGCCGCGCGTGAGTCCGACGATCGTGCCGCGCGCCTCGGGCTCCCAGTGCGGTGCACCGAGGCCAGTCAACGCCGGAACGAAATACACGCCATCGTTCGACGTGATCCCGCTCGCCAGCGCTTGTGTCTCGGCCGCCGAACCGATGATGCCAAGTCCGTCGCGCAGCCACTGCACGGCGGCGCCGGCGACGAAGATCGCGCCCTCGAGTGCGTATGCGGGGCCGCCGCCCGCATCGCAGGCGACGGTGGTGAGGAGCCCGCCACCCGGCGCGCCGATCTCGCTGCCGGTGTTGAGCAGAAGGAAGGCGCCCGTGCCGTAAGTGTTCTTCCCCTGCCCCGACTCCCAGCATCCCTGGCCGAAAAGCGCGGCCTGCTGATCTCCGGCAACGCCGTGAATCGGAATGTCCGTCGAGAGCCCGAGCAACGTGCCGCGCGCGCGCCCGAAGTCCGAGCTCGACGCGCGCACCTCGGGGAGCAGCGCGCGCGGAACACCAAAGAGCTCGAGGAGATGCTCGCTCCACGCGAGGTGCCGGATGTCGTAGAGCATCGTGCGCGACGCGTTCGTGGGATCGGTCGCGTGCACTTGGCCGCCGGTGAGATTCCAGATGAGCCAGGAGTCGACGGTGCCCGCGGCGAGCGAGCCGCTCTCGGCCATGCGCGCGATATGCTCGTGCGCCAGCAGCCACTCGAGCTTGGTCGCGGAGAAGTACGGATCGGGGAGCAGCCCGGTGCGCGCCGCGATGTCTTCTGCGTGCGGCGCGAGCGCGAGGCAGCGCGCGGCGGTGCGCCGATCCTGCCACACGATCGCTCGGCCCACGGGCTCGCTCGTGTGGCGATTCCACAGCACGAGTGTCTCGCGCTGATTCGTAATGCCGATGGTCGTCGGTACCACGCCGGACATCTTCAGTGCGTCCCGCGCCGCGTCGAGCGTACAGTTCAGTATGTCGCGCGGCTCGTGCTCGACGTGCCCCGGAGCCGGATAGTGCTGCGGGATCTCGCGATAGCCGCGTCCGAGCACACGACCATCCGCGGCGATGACGAGGCACGTCGCGCCGGTGGTGCCGGAGTCTATCGCGAGTACGGACTGCATGCCGCGAAAGCTACGGCGTGAGAGCTACGCCGCCACCTTGTCCTCGGCGCGCACGCGCTTGCGGCGCTCGGGGAAGTGCTCGTCGAGAAAGCGGATGAGCGCGCGCTCCTCGGGATAGTGGCCCCCGGCCGTCTTCCCCGACGCGCGCGGCAGGATCGTCTCGCCGTGATCGAGATAGCGCGCGAGGATGATCGGGTGCACGTACGACGCGCGACAGATCGCCGGCGTGTTCCCGAGCTCCGCGCTCACGAGCCGAATCGCGAGCACGACATTCTTCTTCGCCTCGCGATCGTTGGCGGGTGCGCCCAAGTCGGAGAGGACGGTGGCGACGCGTACGGTGCCGCCCCATGTACGGAAGTCCTTCGCCGTGTAGCGCACGCTCGTCACGCGGCGCACGTAGTCGTTCACGTCGCGCTCGGAGAGATTCTTCCACTTCGTGCCGTCGGTGTAGCGAAAGAGCTTCGCGCCGGGCGACTCGAGCATCGCGCGCATGATCGCCGCGAGGGCGCGGTCGACGACGACGTGCTTCTGCTGCTTGTTCGACTTCCCCTTGAAGTCGAAGGTGATCGCGCTCTTCTCGACGTGCACGTGGCGCTTGAGCAGCGACGAGATGCCGAAGGTGTGGTTCTCGCGCGCGTAGCGCTCGCTGCCCACTCGGAAGAAGCCCTTGCTGATGAGGCGCACGACGGCCGCGGCGACGCGATCGCGCGTGAGCTCCTTCCCGCGCGCGATCTCCGAGTAGAGCGACTCGCGGATGCGCGGGAGATCGCGCGCGAGGCGGCGCACGCGATAGTACTTGCGCTGCTCTCGCGCGGCGACGGCGCGCTCGTGATAGCGATACTGCTTGCGCCCCTTCACGTCGAAGCCCCACGCCTGGATCGCCGGGCGCGTGGTCGCGGCGATGTGCACGTCGCGCCAGGCGGGCGGAATCTTCATCGCGTTGATGCGCGCGAGCTGCTTCGCGTCACTCACCGCCCGGCCCTGCGAATGCTTGTAGCTGAAGCCCGCGCGCGTGCCGCCGTGACGCGTGATCCACTGGGTGCTCATAGCCCTCAACCGGAAAGCAAAAAGCAGTCCGACGGTATAGATTTCGGGAGTTGAAGGCCGCTCACCCGTGCCGCTCTCACCCCACTATGCCTTACACCAATCTCACGTTCGACGTTCAGGATCGCATCGCGACGATCACGATCAATCGCCCCGACAAGCTCAACGCGCTCAACGACGCGACGCTCGCCGAGCTCGACGCGGCGATCCGCGAGGTCGTCGCGCGGAAGGATGTGGGCGGCGCGATCGTCACGGGCGCCGGCGCGAAGGCGTTCGTCGCCGGCGCGGACATCGCCGAGCTCTCGACGCAGGGGCCGCTCGATGGCCGCACGCGCGCGATGGTTGGGCAGGCGATATTTTCGCGCTTCGAGCAGTCGCCGAAGCCGGTGATCGCGGCGATTAACGGCTTCGCGCTTGGCGGCGGGTTAGAGTTGGCGCTCGCGTGCCACATCCGCATCGCATCGGACAACGCAAAGATGGGACTCCCCGAGGTCAAGCTCGGGATCGCGCCCGGTTACGGCGGCACGCAGCGCCTTCCGCGCCTCATCGGCAAGGGACGCGCGCTGCAGCTGATGCTCACGGCCGAGATGACGGATGCAGCGGAGGCACTTCGCATTGGGCTTGTGAACAAGGTCGTGCCGGCGGCGGAGCTGATCGCGACGGCCGAGGCGATGCTCAAGCAGATTCTCGCGAACGGACCGGTGGCGATCGGGTTCTGCATCGAGGCGGTGAATCGCGGGCTCGACACGACGCTCGCGGAGGGACTCGTGATCGAGGCAAACTGCTTCGGGCTCATCGCGACGACGTCGGACATGAAGGAAGGAATGGGCGCCTTTCTCGAGAAGCGCCCCGCAGTGTTCAAGGGCGCGTGACGGCTGCGGTGGGCAGGGTGGCGGAGCTCCCGGTGGCGCACAGCGCGCTCCGGCGGCTCTCGATACGCGCCTTCCGGAATCTGAAGCGCGTGGAGATCGCGCTGCCGACGGCGGGGATCGCGTTGGTTGGCGAGAACGGCCAGGGGAAGACGAACTTTCTCGAGGCGATCTACTATCTCCGCCTGCTGCGATCGCTGCGCGGCGCGCAGGATGCGGAGCTCGTCACGTTTGGCGAGACGGGCTTTCACCTCGCGGCGACGATCGAGGGCGCGCGCGCGCACGACGTGTCGGTGGGCTTCGATCGACTCGGCCGCCGCAAGAAGATCATGCTGGACGGCGCGGAGCCAGAGCGCATGGCCGACGCGCTCGGCGCCTTCCCCGCAGTGATCTTCTCGCCGCGCGACGCGGTGCTCGTGACGGGCGCGCCGGTGGAGCGCCGACGCTTTCTCGACGTGATGCTCGCGCTCAGCTCGCGTCCGTATCTCACCGCGCTGCAGCGCTATCGCGGCGCGCTCTCGCGTCGCAACGCGGCGATGCGCGAAATGCGGTTGAATCACGCGGCGCGCGAAGCGTGCGCGGCGGTGTGGGAGCCGGCGCTCGCGGCGAATGGTGCGATCATCTTCTCCGCGCGACAGGAGTGGGCGAAGATGTACGCCGAGCAGTATGCGGCGCGGTGCGAGGCGATCGGTGAGCGCGGGAGCGCGACTCTCCGCTACGCGAGCTCGCTCGACGCGACGCGCGACGATGCGGAGCGGGCGCTGCTCGAGGCGCTCGAGAAGAAGCGGCCGATCGACGTGAAGCGCGGGATCACGCACGCGGGGCCGCATCGCGACGATCTCGATCTCTCGCTCGAAGGTCGCGAGCTGCGCACGTACGGCTCGGCGGGGCAGCAGCGCACGGCGGCGATCGCGCTGCGCCTGCTCGAGGCGGCGACGCTGCGCGAGGCGACGCGCGCGGAGCCGCTGGTGCTGCTCGACGATCCCTTCGCGGAGCTCGACGCGCGGCGCGCGGCGCGCATTCTCGAGCTGCTCTCGCACGAGGAGCGCGGGCAGACGATCGTCGCAGTGCCGCGCGACGCGGACATCCCCGATGCCTTCACGCGGCTCGAGCGGTGGCAGGTGGACGCGGGCGTGCTGACGCGCAGCCACGCGTGAGAAGCCACGCGTGAGAGGAAACTCGTGAAGCGTCCGTCGAAGAAGCCGGAGAAGATGTCGGATGTGCTCGCGAGCTTCATGTCGACGACGAAGGACGGCGGCCGCGTCGATCAGGCGCGCGTCGTACCGGAGTGGCCGTCGCTCGTGGGCGACCAGATTTCCGCGGTGACGGAGCCGATCATGATCACGCGCGACGGGACGTTGTTCGTGGCCGTGAAGACGAGCTCATGGATGAGCGAGCTGTCGTTGATGGAGCCGCAGCTGCTGGTCGCAATCAACGCGGGAAGGACGGCTGGAAAGGTCGCCAGGATACACTGGCGACTAATGGGCTAACTGCTTGAACTGGAAGGAATTTGGAGTAAATTAAAAAGGCTGGAGCGCAGCTGCGATTCGGCCTTTATTCGGTGCACGGTTTTACTACGTAAACAAGGTGCTCATGGCGAAGGAAAAGGAAAAGCCGGGGCAGTACGACGCCGGTCAGATTCAGGTACTGAAGGGGCTCGAGGCCGTTCGCAAACGCCCCGGCATGTACATCGGATCGACGTCGGAACGTGGACTCCACCACCTCGTTTACGAGGTCGTCGACAACTCGGTCGATGAAGCGCTCGCAGGGTACGCAACGCACATCGAAGTCACGATTCACGCCGACAACTCGATCACCGTCGTGGATGACGGCCGAGGGATTCCAGTCGACATCCATCCCGTCGAGAAGATTCCGGGAGTCGAGCTCGCGCTCACCGTGTTGCATGCCGGTGGAAAGTTCGACAAGAGCAGCTACAAGGTGTCGGGTGGTCTGCACGGCGTCGGCGTGTCCGTCGTCAATGCGCTGTCCGAACAGCTCAAGGTGTGGGTGCGCCGCGATGGGCAGGAGTATTACATGGACTTCGCGCGCGGCGACACGACCACCAAGCTCAAGGTGCTCCGCAAGCTGCCGAAGGCCGAGACGGGGACGACGATCTGGTTCAAGCCGGATCCGACGATCTTCACGGAGCTCGTCTACCAGTACGACACGCTCGCGTCGCGCCTTCGGGAGCTCTCGTTCCTGAACAAGGGGATCAGCATCACGATCACCGACGAGCGCGAAGACTCGAAGAAGGTCGAGCTCTTCCTCGCAAAGGGTGGCCTCAGGGAATTCGTCGGCTATCTCAATCAGAACCGGAAGGCGCTGCACTCCGACGTCGTGTACATCGAGGCCGAGCGTGATGACATCGCAATCGAGATCGCGATGCAGTACAACGACGGCTACAGCGAGAACGTCTTCTCGTTCGTGAACAACATCAACACGCACGAAGGCGGCACGCACCTCACCGGCTTCAAGAGCGCGCTCACGCGTGTGATCAACCTGTACGCGACGAAGGGGAACTGGCTCAAGAAGGACAACTTCACCCTCACCGGTGACGATGTTCGCGAGGGGCTCACGGCGGTCCTCTCGATCAAGGTGCACGAGCCGCAGTTCGAGGGGCAGACGAAGACGAAGCTCGGCAACTCGGAGGTCGAGGGCGCGGTGAAGACCGTGCTCAACGAGTATCTGGCGGCGTATCTCGATGAGCATCCCAAGTCGGCGAACATCATCGTCGAGAAGGCGGTGTCGGCGGCGCGCGCACGCGAGGCAGCACGCAAGGCGCGCGATCTCACGCGCAAGAAGTCGGCGCTCGACGTCGGCAATCTTCCCGGCAAGCTCGCGGACTGCTCGCTGAGCGATCCCGTGCTGTGCGAGATCTACCTCGTTGAGGGCGACTCCGCCGGCGGCTCGGCGAAGCAGGGACGCGACCGCCAGTTCCAGGCGATCCTCCCGCTGCGCGGCAAGATCATCAACGTCGAGAAAGCGCGCATCGACAAAGTGCTATCGAACGAGGAGATCCGGACGATCATCACGGCGATCGGTTCGGGGATCAAGGAAGATTTCTCGATCGAGAATGCGCGCTACCACAAGATCATCATCATGACGGATGCCGACGTCGACGGCGCGCACATTCGCACGCTCTTGCTGACGTTCTTCTTCCGGCAGATGCCCGAGCTGATCGATGCGGGCTTCATCTACATCGCGCAGCCACCGCTGTATCGCGTGGCGAAGGGGAAGGAGGAGTTCTACGCGTACGACGAGGATGAGCGTCTCGAGTACATCGACCGCCTGGGCGGCAACGAGACGAAGAGCATCAATATCCAGCGCTACAAGGGGCTCGGCGAGATGAATCCCGAGCAGCTATGGAAGACGACGATGGATCCGAGCGTGCGCACGCTTCTGAAGGTCGACATCGACGATGCGGTGGAGGCGGACCGGATCTTCCAGATGTTGATGGGCGACGAGGTGGAGCCGCGGAGGAACTTCATCGAGAAGAATGCGAAGTTCGTGCGGAATCTGGATATTTGAGTTTCGCGGGAGCGGGAAGAGGAAAGGGCGGCGCGACTCAGATTGTCGCGCCGCCGTTTTTTTCAGCGATAGCATGGATCTTCGCGTTGCTTGATGGTGTGCGCTTCGGATGGCCACGCTACCGCTCGCAGACGGGTGTTCAAATGCGGAACGTCTGGATCGTCGTCGATCACTACAGTCTTGCGATAGTACTTCTCGGGTTGGCTGCGCCATTCCTGTTCGTCATCGTCGCCGTGAGCTTCGAACGCTCGCGCGCAAGGCCAGGAGGAGTTCCACACTTTGGCTTCCTCAGCTTCGGCGGATGCGCGGTTGGATCGGCTCTCGGCCTGTCTCTCCTTCTCCTTGGAATGTGTTCGCCTCCGGCCGGCAAAGGGGAAGCCGCCGAGGATTGGTTTGCGGCGGCGACACCCGTGCTTTCCGCTCTCGAGCAATACCACGCATACCGAGGGAAGTATCCGGATTCGCTCAGGCTGCTGGTGCCAAGCTATTTGGACTCTGCGCGACTACCGCACAATCAGTATGGCTTCATGTATCGAGCAGATAGCGGACAATATCAACTCGGATTTCACTACAACGGTCCGAGAATGAACACTTGCACGTTGCGGTCGCGAGAGATGCGCTGGTCGTGCTATGGTAGATTTTGACTCGTCGTGGACGCATCCACTTAGTCGCGCAGTACGCGATAGCTCACATGGGTCACCAGCGCCGAGCTACTCGATCCCGTCTGCTCGAACTTCAGCTTCTCCGCGCTCAACCCATCCATCAGCCGAAGCCCGTCGCCCAGCACCACCGGCGCGAGGTGCAGCGTCAGCTCGTCGATATATCCCGCGTCGAGATACTCGCGAATCGTCTCCGCGCCGCCAGAAATCCGCACGTCCTTTCCCTTCGCAGCGGCCTTCGCCTGCGCGAGCGCGCTCTCAATTCCATCGGTGACGAAGTAGAAGGTCGTCCCTCCCTTCCGCACCCACGGCTCGCGCGCGTGGTGCGTGACCACGAACACCGGGCCGTGAAACGGAGCTTCCTCCGGCCAGGCGACCTCTCCCTCGTCGAACATCCGTCGCCCCATCACATTGGCACCGCTTCGCGCGAAGACTTGCGCTATGCGGGCATCATCGGCAGTTCCAGCGACGCCTCCCTCCATCCCGACATGCGCCCGAAAGCACGCGCACTCGAACATCCATTGATGTATCGACCTCGCACCATCGCCCATCGGGTTGCCCGGACTGCGATTCGGACCCGCCATGTACCCATCCAGTGACACTCCCGCGTCGACAAACACAACGCCCATGGTCCAGCTCTCCTCGCTAAAGTGTGTGCTACTCGAGATCCTCGACGCGCGGCTCGCCCTTCCTCCGCTCCCGCCTCGGCCGAGTCAGCGCCTCGTCAGCAGCTGCGGGCCACGTGCCCATGACGAACATCACGATGCCGAGCCCGAGGTCCAGACCAATGAATCCACCGTCGGTCAAGCCGGCCACGCCGTAGATCGCTAGCTGCGCGTCGGCGATCACCAGCATGATCGCGACAGCCAGGATTGCGGCTCCGCGATAGATGAATCGCTTGCGGGCCCTTCGCATCGCCTGTCGCGCCTCGCCCCGTCTCCCCATCACCTCGCGATCGTCTCGCTGCTCGTATCCCTGCTCGGCGCGATGCACGCCTGCACCGCACCCTCGATCTTCGCACAATCGATGAGAATCTTCGCCACCTCGAGATTGCGCTTCGCGGCCGAATCCGCCGCGGCGCTCTTCAGCGAGAGGTCCTTCCCCGTCGTGTCGATCCATCTGATCAGCGTGTCGTGATCGAAGTACATCCGATACTGCACACGATGGATCAGCTGTCCATCTACCGACAGAAAATACTTGCCCACAGTGTGCGACACGAAGTAGAGCGAATAGTCGTGCACGTAGAAGTCGTCGGTCCATCGTCCGCCCTCTACGTACGATGTCGCGTTCACCTTCGCGAGCGAGTCGCCGGCGAACCACGCCGTGAGTACCGCACCCTGCGACGCGAATTCCGCCAGATCTCGCCGCACCACTCGATTACCCGGGAGCGCCTTTTCTGTGGCCGAAAACCACGCGCGGATGCGCGCGATGCGCGGGTCGTCGCTCGCCGCGGCCGCGCTCGCGACCGACGTGAGCACGAGCACGCACGCGACGACATACACCCGCCATCGATTCGCTGCTCTCTCAGCTCGCATACACCTCCACCCCCTTCGCCGTCACCCGATGCGACACCAGCGCCAGCGGCGGCTCCGCCTCATCCGCAATCCGTATCGCCTCGCGCAACGCGTCCGCACCAGCGCGCAGCCCTGCCTCATCACGCGCGAAAACACTCGCGATCGGCTCACCCATCTCCACCCAGTCCCCCGGCTTCACGGTGATCACGAAGCCCACGCCCGGATCTACGTGGTCCTCCATCGTGGTACGTCCGCCGCCCAGCGCTATTATCCCCCGCCCAACCGCGCGCGGCTCGATCTGCGCGATGAAGCCGCGGCGCGCCGCACGAAAGAGCTCGATCGCCTCGGCCTGCGGCAACAGCGCGGGATCGTCGACCACCGCGGGATTTCCACCCTGCGCCTCGATGATCTCCTTGAACTTCTCCGCAGCCGCCCCCGACGACACCGCGCTCGTCAACGTCTCGATCGCCGACTCGCGATCGAGCGCGAGCCCGCCTAGCAGCATCATCTCCGCAGCCAGCGCGTAGGTCACCTCCATCAGATCCGCCGGCCCCTCCCCGCGCAGCGCCTGGATCGCCTCCTCCGTCTCGAGCGCGTTGCCGCACGCGCGGCCGAGCGGACGGTCCATCGCGGTCACGAGCGCGACCACCGGACAGTCGTGCGCCGCGCCCAACGCAATCATCGTCTCCGCCAGCTCGAGCCCGCGCTCGAGCGTCTGCAGAAACGATCCCGATCCGCGCTTCACATCGAGCACCAATCCCGTGAGCCCCTCCGCGAGCTTCTTGCTCATGATGCTCGCGGCGATCAGCGGAATCGATTCGACCGTCGCCGTCGCGTCCCGCAGCGCGTACAACTTCTTGTCCACCGGCGCAATCTCGCCTGTCTGTCCCAACAGCACGCAGCCAATGCGCTCGAGCTGCGCGCGCGCCTGCGCGAGCGTGAGGTCGCTGCGAAAGCCCGGGATCGCATCGAGCTTGTCGAGCGTGCCACCGGTGTGCCCGAGCCCGCGCCCCGACATCATCGGCACCACGATGCCGACGCTCGCAGCAAGTGGCGCGAGCACGAGCGAAACCTTGTCGCCCACGCCGCCAGTAGAGTGTTTGTCGATGCGAGGAGCAGTAATCGCGCGGAGATCGAGTGCGCCGCCGCTGCGCAGCATCGCGTCAGTGAGCGCCGCAGTCTCCTCGCGATCGAGCCCGCGCAGAAACACCGCCATCAGAAATGCGGCCATCTGATAGTCCGGCACGTGACCTGCCACGTACGCGCCGAGCAGCGCGCGCCACTCGCCCGGCTCGATCCGCTGGCCATCGCGTTTTCGTTCGATCAGTCGGATGGCGAGCATTGACCGGGTTGTGGGGTCTATCTACCTTCGTCAGCGAAGGTGCATCCGCGCGCGTTGATGATGTAGAGATGCTTCCCGTCGCACCATGCTCGCCGTGTTCACGTCTCTGCCTCTCCGAGACGACCCCAATGTCGGATCTTCCATGCTGATTCGCTACCTCGCAGTAACCGTCGCTGCTTCCCTCTTCGCGACCGTCGCGTCAGCTCAATCAGCGGCCGACCACGTAGCCGCCGGTGACAAGGCGGCCGTCGCGCTCAATGCCACCGCGGCACTCGCGGACTACAAGGCCGCGATTGCCGCGGACTCCGGCGCTGAGGAAGCGTACTGGAAGGCCTCGCGCACCCTCGTCGACCTTGGCGAGTACGAGCCGGACAAGGATAAGCAGAAGGATCTGTACGCGGAGGCGAAGGAGCTCGCAACGAAGGCGGTCGCTCTCAAGCCGTCCGATCCCGAGGCGCACTTCAGCGTCGCGCGCGCAGTTGGTCGTGTCGCGCTCTCCGTCGGCAAGAAGGAGCGCGTGCGCTTCGCGAAGGATGTGCGCACCGAAGCGATGGAGACGCTGCGCCTCGACTCAGTGCACGCGGGCGCGAATCACGTGATGGGGAGATGGAACGCGGAGATCATGCGCCTCAGCGGCTTCTCGCGCTTCATGGCCAAGAACTTCCTCGGCGGCGATGTCTTTGGAACCGCGAGCTGGGCCGAAGCGGTGCGCTACATGGAGCGCGCGGTGGCGCTCGACCCCGTTCGCATCACGCACCATCTCGACCTCGCCGAGGTCTATCGCGATCGCAACAAGCCCGGCGACATCGAGAAGGCGAAGGTGCAATTCCAGGCGGTGATCGACGGTCAGATCACGGACTTCAACGACGCGCACTACAAGCGGGAAGCTCAGGACGAGCTGGCCAAGCTGAAATAGCGCGCGCCGAGGCTACCAGCCCTTTCGAACCCGGTCGGCCAGATCCTGGCCGGCCCAGCGACCGCGCTCCGCACCGCGACGCATCTTCCGGCGCCCCCGCTTCATGTACCAGCCGAGGTCGCCGCGCGCGTCGTCGATGCGATCCCCAATGCGGCTGCCGAAGCCGCGGGCGCGCTCACCGATCAGTTCGCGGGTCTCTTCCCCACTCTGCGGCGCGAAGAGTAGCGCCGCGCCAGCGCCGATGAGCGCGCCGAGCGCTATGCCCGCGCCGAAGATCGCGGCGTGCTTGATCTCCATGCGCTCGGAGTAGCTCTTCCCGCGCGGCTTCGACGAGGCGACCGAGTCGAGTGACTCGTTCGCGTCGGCGTCGGCCTGTCGCGCCCGCGGCGATGCGCCCGCGGATCGTACACTCGAGAAATCCGTTGTGCGTGCCATGACAACTCCTGTTACGGGGCTCAGCGTCGCCCCCCATATGGTAAGAATCTTGCGGACCACACCCTTACGTTCGTCCTACCCTTCGCTTTGTGACTCGCTTTGCTCAGTGTCCGGGTACGGTCGACGTGTGCACGCTTCGGGCCTCGATTGCCGAGCGCAGCACAAAATCCGGGTTCCCTCTCCCGGGCGCACGCCCGGGGCCCCATTTGGGGTGAGGAGACGCATGAGCATCGGTGGTAAGACAGTACTTCTGGTCGAAGACAACGAAGACAATCGTATCGTCTACTCGACCATTCTCCAGCACTTCGGGTACGTCGTCATGGAGGCGCTCAACGGTGAGGAAGGTATCGCCAAGGCGCGCGCCGAACACCCTGACCTGATATTGATGGACATCTCGATCCCCGTGATCGATGGGTGGGAGGCGACCCAGGTGCTCAAGCGCGATCCGGAGACGCGTGGCATCCCGATCATCGCGCTCACGGCGCACGCGCTCGCTTCAGACCGCGAGAAGGCCATGGAGGTAGGCTGCGACAGTTATCTCGCCAAGCCCTGCGAGCCCAAGGCCGTCGTGAGCGAAGTCGAGAAGTTCATCGGAAAGGGCAATGGCCGTTGAGGAGCAACCTCGGCCACTGATACTCATCGTCGACGATCACCCGGACAACGTCGAGGTCCTCAAGGTGAGGCTCGAGGCGCTGGGCTATCGCATCGTCACCGCGCCGGACGGCGAGACTGCGCTGCGGATGGTCGCCAAGCAACCGCCGGATCTGATTTTGCTCGACGTCATGATGCCGCACATGGACGGCAACGAAGTCGCGCGCCGCATCAAGGCCGACACGACGCTGCCGTACATTCCGATCATCATGCAGACCGCGCTCGACACCACGCAGAGCAAGGTCACGGGGCTGGACTCCGGCGCGGACGACTACATCACGAAGCCGATCAACTATCCGGAGCTCGTCGCGCGCATGACCGCGGCACTGCGCATGAAGAAGGTGCAGGACGAGCTCGCGGCCAA
>Ga0208078_1000180_pt1 | contig 16911 bp, 10 predicted proteins | sample NGESurdeep072012_3_FD_184468 | JGI IMG/M metagenome (GOLD analysis project Ga0208078, IMG submission 184468) | Arctic peat soil microbial communities from Barrow, Alaska - NGEE Surface sample 53-2 deep-072012 (SPAdes) | ecosystem: Environmental > Terrestrial > Soil > Wetlands > Peat ...
AACGATCGGGCCGACCCCCAAGTAAAGTCACTGAGGTTTCGGCTAGCGGACTGTCGAGTGTGGCGGTATGCTCACCGCCATGCTCGACGGTAAGCACCGTGGCCGACGCAAGGGTGTGGAAATCCGCGAAGGCTCCGTCCGTCAAGCAAGGCAAGAAGCGCACCTGAGCTTGGCCCAAGTGGCAGGCCAAACAATCAGCCGGACCGCCATCCATCTGATCGAGACCGGGCGTTCGCGACCGTCGCTTGAAACCCTTGAGCTGATCTCGCGTAAGACACGCAAGCCGGTCGAGTTCTTCCTGCTCAGTCGGGACGGCGCTCCCGAACTGACTGAGCGCAGGAGAGATCTCGACGAGCTCGAGCGGCTTACGGCGATACGCGATTTTCAGAAGGTGACCGACTTTGCCCCAGCGCTTCTCGATCGCAACTGGGGCGAGGAAGACACGGCTTTGATCCATTTTTATCTGGGTCAGGCATACTGCCGACTCGTTCGGCCCACCGAAGCCCTTGAGCACCTGCCGATAGCCAGACAGGCGTTCGAGCGTGCGGGTGACGAGTGGATGGCCGTCGACGCCCTGGACTGGGAAGCCTCTGCTCTTGGTCTGATGGAGGATCCAAGGGCTATTGCACTGGCCGGCGAAGCGCTTGTCCGTTGCCGTCGTCTTGATCCGAAACCACCCCAGACCGAAGCACGCATCCTTGGCCATCTCGCCAATATGTACGTCGTCGCCCATGCCTGGGGCGAGGCGGTTCGTTATTACAAGGACGCGGTCGAGGTCGCCGGCGACGTGAAGGACCTGCTTCAGCTCGCCAAGATGCACCACGGTTTGGGCGCCGCCTACCAACGTATGCAACAACCGTCCAAGGCCCGTCAGCAATTCGATAAAGCGCTCGCACTGTATTCGATCGAGTGCGACCTCAGCGCCGTCTATCGACTCGAAAATGATCTTGGCGATTTACTGCTTCATCAAGGCCAGCTCGATTCGGCTGAGCAGCACTTTCGCAGCGCGCTTGCAGGATCAACCGCCCTGCACATGGACCGACGGGGCCGAGGGTACATTTTGGCCGGCCTGGGCGAAGTCAGCATGCGGCGAGGGCAGTCAGAACAAGCTCGACAGCAGCTAGACGAGGCATTGGATGCCGGCCGCGCTATTGGAGAACAGCTCCTAGTTGGCGCCGCTCACTCGCTCTTGGGTCAGCTGGAGTCCAGGCACGGCGAGCTCAAGTTGGCGAGCGAACACTTCGACTCGGCAATTCGTATCTTCGAGTCACTCGATATGCCCGATCGGCTTCGCGACTGCCAAATGGTGTACGCAGAATTTTTGTACGCGCGTGAAGAATTCGCTTCCGCCGCCCTTCATTGGAAGGCCGCTGCCGAGATCGGCAGGCTAAGTGCTCTTGGACTTCAATGGGATTCTGCAACTGGTCCCGGCGTGGCCGAGATTGAGGCCTGATTTACGCGAACTCGACCGGCCGATACGCTTCGCAGGCGGAAATGACGGATTGGCTCCGGAGCAGGGAGTCGAACCCTGACCTTGCGGTTAGCAGACCGCTGCGTCCCGTTCAGAACTAGCACTCCGTATTCGCTGACTGACGCTGCGCGCCACCGAGTGCCAGGGCTTACCGCCGGCGTTGCTGTACGAGAAGGTCCGGCGGAGCCGATCGTTTCACCTCCGGCGGCCCATCAGAGATGAACCGAGCAAAGAGCCCCAAATGGACCTGACGCGCTACGTGCACCGTTACCATTCTCGCCAGCGCCCGTATATAGAGGAATAGATGCTAGCTAGCCGCCGACGCGCTTCAGCTCGCTCGGCCCTCGCCTTCGTGGCGGCGGCGCTGACCCTTCTTGCCGCCTCGAACGCCACCCAGGCAGCCACGAACCCACTGTCCATCGTCCTCAAGGTCGGTTACTCGGGGTTCGTCAAGGCCCAACAGTGGATGCCGGTGACCATCGACCTGACCAACAAGGGCCCGGACGTCGAAGCCACGATCGAGGTCACCACTGGTAGCGGCTCAAATCCGAACACCGGCCAGCCGCTCGAATCGGTCATCTATCAGTCCCACCTCAGCCTGCCCGCCGGCGCCACCAAGCACCTGCGGACCTATCTGGTCGAAGACCAGGCGCCTTCCGTCGTCTCCGTCCGTATCGTGGCGAACGGTCAGGTGCTCGCGTCGGCTGACTCGCAGACGAGCGCGCCAGCCACCGTCCTGATCGGTGTCCTATCCGACCAGGCCGCCGCGCTTGACAGCTTTTCGGCCGTCCATCCAGGAGGCATCTCGGCCAACGTCGTGCACCTGTCACTCGAGGACGTCGGCGATTCGGGAATTCTGCTCCGCGCTTTCGACCTGCTCGTCATTGACGACTTCGCCACCGACACGCTGACCGCCGCCCAGCGCAGCGCCGTCACGGACTACGTGCAGAACGGCGGCGAGCTCTTGCTGGGCACTGGCGCTTCCTGGCGCAAGACTCTCGCGGGCGTGTCCTCGGCGATCCTGCCGGTGCAGATCGACGGCACGACCATCCTCGCCTCGTCGCCGGCGCTGGGCAACTTGTCGCGCGTGGAGATCGCCACCGGAGCACTCCCCGCAGGGGCGCGTGCCTGGCTGTCTGAAGGCAACCGGCCCCTGCTGGCAGAGAGGTTCGTGGGCAGCGGATCGGTGACCCTGGCGACGTTCGACTGGAACCAGGATCCAATCGCGAGCTGGAGCGGTGCCAGCGTGCTGCTCCGACAGATCCTCGTGCGCAGCGTCTTCGCAACTTCTCAGAACCTTGGGCAGGGTTTCGTAGGTCCATTCGGCTCCTCGGGCATCTCGGTCTCAGAACGCAGCAGCGCTCTTTCGCAAGCGCTGGGCAACCTGCCCGCGCTCGACCTGCCCTCACTGGTCGTGATTGGGCTCCTGGTCCTCGCATACGTGCTGCTGGTCGGCCCTATCAACTATCTGGTGCTGCGCGCCCTCCACCGCGGCGCTCTGGCCTGGGTCACCGTGCCGGTGATCGCAATCGTCGCGTCAGCCGGTGCGTTCGGCACCGGCGTTTTCACCAAGGGTCGCTCCACGCAGACAAACCAGGTCTCGATCATTCACCTGCAGCCGGGCTGGGACCGTGCCTACCAGGAGTCATACACCGGCATCCTTACCCCAACGCGCGGTGACTACAGCGTCAGCGTCTCGGGTGCGCCGGTGTTGATCGCACCTACCGGCTCATACAGCGGCGGCATCAGCTCCGACGTCATCCGCGTCGGCGCCGACAACTCGATAACGCTTCCGGCGATGACTGCTTACACGCTGCGGGGATTCGCCACCGAAAGCGTGGTCACCGCGCCACAGCTGAGCGCAACCGCATCGTTTGCAAACGGCAAGCTGCAGGGCACGATCCGGAACCTTTCCAGCATGCCCTTCACCGATGCGGTGGTTCTCGCGGGCGACGGTTATCAGATACTTCCGACGTTGGCGCCAGGCGCCACCGCCACCTACGAGGTCACGCCCAAACTCTCGAACATGTTCATAGGGCCGCCGGCTGTCATGAACATCTACCCGAACAGCTTTTTCTCCAATGGCGCGCCGCTGCCCTCGCAATCAGCCGACGCTGATCGCGAGGCGTTCGAGAAGACGACCATCCTGTCATTGCTCTCCGGATCGATGTACGGCAACTCGCCAACGATCGTTCCTATGGTCGTGGCGTGGACAAAGCAGCCAGGGCAGGAGGTCACGATCGCGGGGAGCCGGCCGCACACGACCACTGAGACCGCCGTCGTGCTACCGCTGCAAGTCAGCGGGATCGGTGCCGGCTCGCTGCCCGCGGGCATGGTCACGAGCCGCTTCACCGACATGGAGGGCGACACTCAGCCTGCGTCGCCGGGCGCGGTGCTGTTGCAGAACGGCACCGTGACGTACGACTTCACACCGAACCTCGCTCCTGGAGCCCACCTGGCAACAGCGTCACTGGACTCGACGGTTTCGAGTCCCAAGGGCCCAGCTCCGGGCTCAACTTCAAACCTCCCGGCCAAAGTCTGGGATTGGATGCAATCAGCCTGGGTTCCACTGGACTACAACCCGAGCGGCGTCACCGCGCTCCCGATCGCAGCAATCAATCCATCCTCAGGCGAGCTGCGACTCCAGGTGGCAGCCACCGGCACGCAGGTCTTGCTTGGATCGATCTCGTTGACGGGGACCGTGAAGTGATCACGGCAGAGAACCTCACCAAGGTCTACGGGAAAAGAGCTGCCCTCGATCACGTCTCTTTCGAAGTGCCGGAAGGCGAGATCTTCGGCTTTGTCGGCCCGAACGGCGCCGGCAAGACGACAACCCTGCGGATACTGGCCGCGCTTCTCGAGCCGACCGGCGGTCATGCATCGATTGGCGGAGTGGACGTTGCCAAGCAGCCGGACTTGGTCCACAGCCGTCTGGGTTATATGCCCGATTTCTTTGGGGTCTACGACAAGCTCACAGTGTCCGAGTACCTCGACTTCTACGCCGCGTGTTACCGCCAAAACAAGCAGAGGCGCACCAAGGTCGTGGCCGAGCTGCTCGAGCTCATCGGGCTCACAGAGCGGCGCGACCAACTCGTCGATACGCTGTCCCGCGGCTTGAAGCAGCGGCTGTGCCTGGCGCGGGCCTTGGTCCATGATCCGGTGGTGCTCTTGCTGGACGAGCCGGCGTCCGGTCTCGACCCGCGGGCGCGGGTCGACATGCGCGAGATCCTCAAAGAGCTACGCAGGATGGGCAAGACGATCGTCATCTCGAGCCACATCCTTCCCGAGCTGACCGAGCTCTGCACGATGATCGGCATCATCGATCACGGGCGAATGCGCGCCACCGGTTCGGTACAAGAGGTGATTCAGCATCTCTCGGCCGGCCGCCGTGTGCGAATCGCGGTCGTCGGCGACAGTGAGGCTGCGCTGGAGATCCTCAAGCCGCTTGCGTCAGTCAGCCACACTGAAATCGCCAACGGCGCCATCGAGGCCACTTATGAAGGGGACGACTCGACCGCCGCGGAGATCCTCCAAGCGTTGACCGCAGGTGGAATCAAAGTGTCGGCTTTCAGCCAGGTTGACGGCGGGCTCGAAGAAGCTTTCATGCGCGCAACCTCGGACGAAGTCGGATGAACCGGGTAGCGACGGCGTTCTGGAATCCAATCGTGGCCAAGGAGTACCGCTCGCGGATGCGGACGTGGCGATCGCCCGTCGCGATGATGGTCTACATACTCCTCATCGGCGGCCTTGGCTTCGCAGTGTTCTCGGTGATGGCATACGCGAACTCCGGAATTACCGGCGGCGGCAACTACGGCCAGATTCTGTTCAGCGCCCTGATCGGATTCCAGGTGATCCTGCTCGCGTTCGTCACGCCTGCGCTCACGGCCGGCGCCATCAGCAGCGAGCGCGAGCGCCAGACCATCGACCTGCTCTTCGTCACGCGCATACCGCCCTTCTCGATCATCTGGGGCAAGCTCCTGGCGTCAATGTCCTTCGTTGTCTTGCTGCTCATCCTGTCGATACCGATTTTCAGCCTCGTCTTCCTGTTCGGCGGTATCGAGCTCGACCAGGTCGTGTATGCCTTCCTGGTCACGTTGGTCACAGCCCTGACGCTTGGCGTGATGGGCATCTTGTTCTCAACCTGGTTGCGGCGCTCGCTGGTGGCCACAGTCGTTTCATATGTGGCAGCGTTCGTGCTCATCGTGGGAACGTTGGCGTTCGGCCTCTTCTTTCCAACCCAAATCGACCCGAACGCGACGAAAGCCCCGGCCCCGCCAGCTTTCACGTACCTCAGCCCGGTCATTTCCCTGGCGTGGATCGCGGGCGACGGGTCGTTCCTCTCAACCTATGGGGTTCGGTATCCCAACACCGTTGTCGGCGGCGGGTCAGGAAATACCGTTTGCCAGGGCGCTCCGGGTGGCGGCACCAGTTGTTACTCAACCGGTAGCCCTTCTGGCGGCTTTGTCAGCACCAGCGGCTTTGTGCAAAGCGCGCAGGCGGGAACTGGAACGGTTCCAAGCGGCTTTTTCGAGGGTTGGCAATACTGGCAGGCGACCATCGTCATGCAACTTGCAATCTGTCTCGTCGCCCTGCTTGCCAGCGCTTTTATCTTGCCACCCGTACGGCGCTTGCCCTGGCGACGGAGGAATCTAAGTAAAGGTGCTCCAGTGGTGAGCGAATGAGCTCCCTCGAAGCGGTGGTCGCTGCCTTGCGTCGATCGGATGCCAGATCGAGCGTCCCACCCTTCTTGATGCACGCGATGCTCGGCGCCGCTGCGTGGATCGGCGTCGTGCTCCTGGTCACCAGGCTTGTGCCCTTCGAGCCCCGAGTCCAGCTGGCTGCAGTGGGCATCCCAGTCATGCTTGTTGTGGCTGCCACGGCATGGATCGTCAGCAGACCTGGGCCCGGCGCGTTGATGCGGCGTGCGGACCAGGGCCTCGGCCTGAAGGAGCGCCTTTCGACTGCGTGGGAGCGGCGGGCATCGAGCGGATTGATGGACGATCTTCTCCGCCGGGACGCGCTTGAACACGCCGAGGGAAATCGCCTCTCGCGGGCTTTTCCAATACGCCTCAGCAAGAGGGAGGCGGGGGTGCTCGCCATCGTGGCTGCAGCCGCGGTTCTCCTTGCGGTCCTCCCGAATCCCATGGACCAGCTGCTCGCGCAGCGACAGGCTGACGCAGCAAGCCAGGCCAGGGCAGCGACCGCCGTCCAGGACGTCCTGAACAAGATCGCGGCAAGCACAACGCCGGCCGATCCGAAGGTGCAGAAGATCCTTACCGACACCCAAAAGCAGATTCGGCAAGCCCCTGACCCGCGCCAGGCACTGCAAGCGATATCGCCCGCGGAGCAGCAGTTGCTGCAACTCTCTGATCCGCAAACACCTGCTCGCACCAGCACGGCGCAGAACCTGGCCAGCTCGCTCAGCGCGACAAAAGCCGGAAAGGCGGCGGGGCAGGCCCTGACCGCCAGCCCGTCGAAAGGCGCCCAAGCACTCCGTCAGCTTGCGTCGCAGCTCCAGAGCCTCACGCCACAGGAGCGCGCTCAGCTCGCTCAAGCCCTGGCGACCGCTGCGCAGCATGCGTCGGATCCGGCCATGGCGGCCTCGCTGCAGAGCGCTTCAAGCGCGCTGTCCTCTGGAGACTCCGCCGCCGCCGCCGCCGCGCTGACCGACCTGGCGGGTCAGCTTGATTCGCTGCAGGCTCAGCAGAACACCGACCAGCAGGTTGCCTCGGCGATCAATGGCCTCGAGACGGCACGGCAAGGGCTGGCGGCGCAAGCGGATCGCGACGCGGCCGGGGCGGGCGCGGCGAGTGGGAACGGCGGCGCGTCGTCGGGCGCCTCCCCGGGCGCCGGGAGCGGCACCGGCAGTGGAAGCGGCACCGGCAGCGGTGGTTCTGGTGGTACGGGTGGCACCGGCGCCAGTGGCAGCGGGTCGGGCAGCGGCCAGGGGGCGAAGCCGAGCGAAAAGCTCTTCGTACCCGGCCAGCCGGTTCCTGGCCAGCTCGAGAACGATCCGACCCCGTTGGGGCCTGGCCAGGATGTCCCGCTCACCCCCTACACGCAGGTGGTCCAGGCCTACCGGCAGGCCGCCCTCGACGCCACCAACCAGAGCCTCATACCCGGCAGCGAACAAGACCTGGTTCGCCAGTACTTCTCGTCGCTGGGCGCCTCGTGATCGCAGAGGAGCCGCGGGTCGACCCGAAGAAGGTCACGGACCTGGCCACCAGTCTCGAAGCCGAGCTGGGTCGGCTGATCGTCGGCCAGAAGGAACTGCTGCGCGACACAGTCATCGCACTGATCGGCGGCGGCCATATCCTCCTCGAAGGAGTACCGGGCCTCGGCAAGACGATGCTCGTCCGCTCGCTCGGCCAGGCGCTCGACCTGAGCTTCTCCCGGATCCAGTTCACACCTGACCTGATGCCGGCCGACATCGTCGGTACCAACATCATCCGCGAGGATTCCGGGCGCCGAGAGTTCGAATATCAGCCTGGCCCAATCTTTGCCAGCCTCGTCCTCGCCGACGAGGTGAACCGGGCGACACCGAAGACCCAGAGCGCGCTGCTCGAAGCCATGCAGGAACGCACGGTCACCGTTGGGAACGAGACGCGCAGCCTCCCCGTCCCTTTCTTTGTGCTCGCCACTCAGAACCCTATCGAGCTCGAAGGCACCTATCCGCTGCCCGAAGCCCAGCTCGACCGCTTCTTCTTCAAGGCCCTCGTGCCATTCCCGAGCGAGACCGAGCTGCTGGAGATCGCCCGGCGCACGACAGGTGCAACGACGCCAGAGCTGCACGCGATCGGAGACGCGGAGTCGATCGTCGCCGCGCAGCGAGTCGCCCGAGAGGTTCCGATCGCCGAGCACGTGCTGCGTTATGCGGCGCGTCTGATCATCGCCACGCACCCCAACCGAACCGAGCTCGACTCTGTGCGCCGTTACGTCAGGTACGGCGCGAGCCCGCGCGGCCTTCAGACGTTGGTCCTCGCAGGCAAGGTCCGTGCTCTGCTCGAAGGCCGTTACAACGTGGCGTTCGAGGACCTAGTAGCAGTGGCGCGTCCGGCACTGCGGCACCGCGTCTTCTTGCTGTTCGAAGCGGAAGCCGACGGAATCACGACCGACCAGATCATCGACGAAGTCCTGGAGCGCACGACCAAAGAAACCGCCGGCTCTTAGCCATGGCGGCCCTGCTGGATCCCCCGCTTCTGCGCCGGCTCGAAGCTCTCGCGCTGCAGGTGCGCCGTGCGGTCAACGGACAGATGGGCGGCGAACGCCGATCGAACGCTCGCGGCCGCTCTGTGGAATTCGCGGACTTTCGCAACTACACGCCAGGCGACGATTTCCGCCTCATCGATTGGAACGCCTACGCGCGCCTCGACCGCTACATGCTGCGTCTCTTCGTCGCGGAGCAAGAGCTGCCGCTCAGCATCTTCGTGGACCTGAGCGGCTCGATGGATTGGGGCAATCCGAACAAGGCGCTGACCGCCAAGCGACTGGCCGGGGCGATCGCCTACGTGGCGCTAGCGGCGCTCGACCGCGTACGCCTCACGGTGTTTGCAGAGGGCCCCACCTCGGGTGGCGCGCCATACCGCGGCCGCCGCGCGGTGGCCGAGCTCTTCTCTCGCTTGCAGTCCTTTCCTGTCGGAGGCCAGACCGACTACGCGCGGCTCGTCTGGCCGATCGGGAAGCAGCGGCCCGGTATGACCGTCCTAATCAGCGACGGGTTGGGCGAGACGTCCATCGACTCCGCAATCGCCGCTCTGGGCCGCGCCCGCCAGGAGGGAGCCGTCCTGCAGCTCCTGGCCCCGCAGGAGATCGCGCCGGACTGGACAGGTGACGCACGTCTGAGAGATTCGGAGACGGGAGTGGAGCGAGAGTTCACCTCCACCCCGGTGACGCAGGGTGCATATCTCGAAGCGCTATCGCACCGTATGCATGAGATCGAGAGCTCAGCTCATCGCCGCGGCCTTCGCTATGCGCGGCTTTCAACCGATCAGCCGATCGAGGACATGGTGCTGCGAACGCTGCGAAAGCTCGGCCTCCTGTCATGAGCTTCTTGGTGCCGGCGGCGGCGTTCCTCGCGCTCACGCTGCCGGCCATCGTCGCGCTGTACTTCCTGCGGATCAGGAGACCGACCCGGATCGTGCCCGCCCTGAACCTGTGGCCCGACCAGATCCGTGACCGCCAGGCCAACGTGCCATGGCAGCGCCTTCGGTTCAGCTGGCTTTTGCTGCTTCAGCTCCTCGGTGCCGCGATTCTCGTGGCGGCAGCCGTCCAGCCGACCCTTTCGGCCGGGACCAGCCTCGCGCGCCATTCGGTAGTCCTCCTGGACGTGTCGGCATCCATGCAAGCCCACGATGTAAAGCCATCTCGCCTGGATGAGGCCAAGAATGAGATCGGCGGGCTCATCGACCAGCTGGGTCCCCAGGATCGGATGACGCTCATCGCCGTGGACTCGACGCCGCGGATCATCGCTTCGGTGGTGGGCGATCGCCAGGCGCTGCACCGTGCCCTGGATGCAACCAATGCCACCAACGGCCAGGCCGATCTCTCAGCTGCTCTGACGCTGGCGGCCGGCCTGGTGAGGCCGGGTGACGACGCGCGTGCCTATGTCTTCAGCGACGGCATCGTCGGTCCGCTCCGCACCGATTCCACGAACGCCTTGCCCTTTCCGGCGGAGTACCACCGTGTGGGCGTGTCGGGCGAAAACGTAGGTCTGACCTCGCTCGTCGTCCGCACCGAAGCCCAGTCACGTGCAGGGTATTTGCACTTGCAGAATTTCGGCCAGCAGGCGCGCTCGTTCAGTCTCGAGTGGCGCGCGGACGGCCGGTTGGTCGACGTGCGCCCGCTGACGCTTGCGGGTGGTCAGGCCGAGGATCTCGTGCTTCCGGTTCCGACCGGCGCGACGCTCGTGTCTGCTCACATCACGGCCGGCGACGTCTTCGCGCTGGACGACACGGTCACGGCGGTGGCCAGGGCTCCGCGTGCGTTTCGTGTGCTTCTGGTCACTCCGGGCAACGTGTTCATGGAGCAGGCGCTACGCGTGCGCACGGACCTTCAGCTCGATGTCGTGGCGCCCGCCGCTTACAAATCCTCAGCGGCTTACGCGATGACGATCTTCGATCGCTTTTCACCAAAGTCGTTGCCGAACGGTCCATTCATCATGATCGACCCGCCCGCCGGCACCCCCCTGGCCGGCGGATCGGCCGTCGGCATCGGCCGGACCAGTGCCACTGATGCCGGTGACCCGCTGCTGACCAACGTCGATTTGCGTGACGTGCACATCGCTCGCAGCCAGGATCTCCGAACCAGCTCATTCGGCCGCCCGCTCATCACAAGCTTGCAAACCCCACTGGTGCTGGTGCGCGATGAACCCTTTCGACAGGCTCTGTTTGGTTTCGACCTGCACGAATCGGATCTGCCGCTGCGGATCGCGTTTCCGATCCTCGTCGAGAACCTGAGCGAATGGATGCTGCCGCCCAGCGTCCCGAGCCACAGCTTTCATCCTGACGAGGCCGTCACCATCGTCCCGGAGACGGGCGCGACGTCAGTGACGGTCATCCGACCTGACGGCAGCCGCGGAACGCTGGCGACGAGCTCGATCGCCACCTTTGGCGACACCGACCTCACTGGTCTCTACACAGTCGAGCAGCTCGTCTCGGGGAATGTCGACAGGTCGTGGTTCACCGTCAATCTGTTTTCCGAGCAGATTTCCCAGCTCAAGCCCGCCGACCGTCTCACCCTGCCGCCGGTCAACACATCAGCGACGACTCACGCGCTTCATCGCGGGCAGCTCGAGATCTGGCCCTGGATCGCGCTGGTTGCACTTGGCATCGTCGTGGTCGAATGGCTGGCGTTCCATCGTGGGCTTTGAGCTGACCCGGCCCCTCTTTTTGGGGGCCGGTCTCCTGGCGCTGGTGGGGATCGTTGTGATCTGGCTTCGCCTCAAGCCACCGTTGAACCCGCGACGCGCGGGAACATCGCTCGGCCTGCGGGTGCTGATCGTCCTGCTGCTGACCGGCGCGCTGGCGGGGTTCCAGCTCCAGACCACACCCTCGGCGCAATCGCTGATTGTTGTGGCTGACCTGTCGGCAAGCGTTCAAAGCGCGCAGGACACGGAGCTCGCCACGGTGCAGCGCATCCTCGCGCTGCGCCAGGGCGACAACCGCGCCGGGGTGGTGAGCTTTGCGCGCGATCCGCAGGTCGAGCTGAACGTCAGCACCAGTCCCCAACTCAGCGGGCTTCAGAGCCAGCCGAATCCTCATTACACCGACATCGCCTCCGCTCTTCAGCTGGCCGCTTCTATCCTCCCAGGCGACACGCGCCGGCATGTCGTGCTCGTGAGCGACGGCAGGGCCAACCTCGGCGACGCGATCGGCGAAGCGCGCCTGCTTCAAGCCGAGGGCGTGCGGGTCGACACCGTTGCGGTCAACGTGCCGCAAGGCGCTGAGGTGTTGATTGACGGTCTCAACGCCCCGCGCTTGCTGGCTGTGGGCCAGCGAGCTGACGTATCAGCCGTAGTCGTCAGCAATGTGGACACGGCGGCGACGGTGCGCTGGTATCTCGATCACACACTGATCAACACGGTTCGGCTCCAGCTGCACGCCGGAGATACCACGCTGACGCAAACGGTCCAGCCGGCGCTGACGGGATTTCATTCAGTGCGGGCGGTGATCGACCCGATCATCGACACGTACTCGGAGAACAATCTCGGCGAGGCGTTGATCCAGGTCGTGGGACCGCCCCGCGTCCTTCTGGTCGAGAACCCGCCCGGCAGCGCCCCGAGCCTGGAAGCCGCGCTTCGCTCCACCGGCATCCTCACGACGACCGTGGCGCCGGCGCTGTTGCCGCACACCGCGGCCGACCTGGCGGCGTACTCGGGAGTGGTGCTTGTCAACGTGCCGGCCTTGAGCCTCGGCCCGGACGGGATGACGCTGTTACAAGCCGCCACGCGGGACCTGGGTATCGGCCTGGTCGTCATCGGAGGCTCCGACAGCTACGGCCCCGGTGGCTATGCAGGGACACCCCTGGAAACGGCGCTGCCGGTGCAGATCCTGTTGCCCAAGAACACAAAGAAGCCGCCGGTCGCGGTGATGTTGATCCTGGAAAGCAGCGAGAGCCAGCAGGGCGATCAGGTCGTGCGTGGCGCCGCCGAGGCCGTGATCGATCAGCTGACGCCTCAGGACAAGGTCGGAGTCACGAACGGAACGATGGGAACGGTCGTGATTCCGCTCACCACGCTGACAGACAAGGCCAAGGTCAAGGCGCAGATCGAGGCTATGAACCTGGGCGATCCACCTACCTACATACCCGACCTTAACGCCGCCAATGATCAGCTGGCCAACACGAGCGCGGCGCTCAAGCACATCATCCTGCTTGGCGACGGCGACGCTACTCTCGGTGACTACCAGACTGTCATCGAAGGCATCCACGGACACGGCATCACGGTCTCAACAGTGGCCATCGGGTCCGATACCGGCGGCGCAGCGCTCATGCAAGCGATGGCTGGATGGGGTCACGGACGCTTCTACCGGAGCACCAGCATCCAGGACGTGCCGCAGATCTTCCTCAAGGAGACCCAGGAGGCGCTTAAGCCGTGGATAGTCGAAGGTGTCATTTCTCCTCGGCTTTCGTCCCTGGCCGAAATCTTGCCTGGCGTACCACTTGACGCGTTTCCGTCCATCACCGGGTACGTGGCGACCACGCCCCGGGCCGCCGCGGACATGGTGTTGACGAGCCCTTCGGGCGATCCTTTGCTGGCGACGTGGCAGTACGGGCTGGGCCGGGTGGTCGCCTGGACGAGCGACGCGCAGGGTCGCTGGACCTCCGGTCTGCTGAGCTGGCCTTCGGCCAACCGTTTCTTCGGCGACCTGGTCCGATACAGCCTGCCCCAAGCGGGGGATCCAGCCCTCCAGGTTGAGACTCAGGTCCAGGGCGATCACACGCACCTGCTGGTCACCTCCCCCTCCTCATCGGGGTCGGCCGTCAGTGTGAGCGCCGTGGCACCCGACCTTTCAAATGTCGACCTGGCCCTGTCCTCGACAGGTCCGGGCCGGTTCGAAGGCGACCTTCCAACCGACCAGGTCGGGAGCTATCTGCTGCACGTCACGGATTCCACTGGTGGGGTCGTCAAGCACACGAACACCATTGGCCTGGTCGTCCCCTACTCGCCGGAATACCGCAACCTCGGCACGGACAACGCCAGCTTGAGTGCGATCGCACGGGCCGGCGGGGGCGTGCTCCTCACCGATTTGTCGTCGGTGTTCAATCTGTCGGTGCCACCGGTCCGTGCGGCTCAACCGATCGGCGAGCTGTTGCTGATCCTGGCCATCCTGCTGTTTCCGATCGACATCGCGCTGAGGCGGTTGGTGCTCAGTGGCGAAGACCTACCGGCGTGGCGTGCGGCCCTGGAGCGCGAGAAGCCGGCCGCGCTACCTGCCGAGGCGACGGTGACGCGATTGCGGGAGCGCGTGTCCGGCGCGCGGGCGGCGCGAGGCCCCAAACCGCCACCTCCGTGACCCTGAACCCATGTGGCGGGCTTCATGTCGCCACCCCTGGCCGTATCCATCCATTGGAGCACTGAAGTCACGCAACTAGGCGTTATAGGGATGACTGACTTCAGCCGACCTGAACTCGGTCGGCCGCAATAGATGCGCCGTCCACAGCATCCAGGCGCCGAGCAGGATGAACATCGCGACCCCTTCGACGGCGACCGGGGCCGGTCTTAGCCCGGGCGTCGACCCGATCTCGGCGAGCAGCCCGAGCGCCGAAATCGCGACCGGCGCGAGCAATAGAGCGAACAAACCATCATCCGCTCGCCAGCGCCCGATCGCCCAAACCGCCCCGAACACGTACGCCTCCATAAAGTAGTACGGCCAAACCGTCTTGGCCAGCAGGGCGAGGCAGGAGGCGGTCAAGGCCAGCCCGGCGAACAGGCGCTGCTCAGTGAACCCGCCCGGCCGGCTTGCGAGCCAGAGGTTCAGCGCCACCGCGAACACGAACACGAACACGATGTCGAAGTGCTGACCCACCGTCTCGAGGGGGCCGCCGTGCGTGAGACTCCAGATCGACCCTGTACCCACCTGCAGGCTGCCGCGATACATGAACAGCGAATGCACCACGTCAGCCGGATCCGCGATCAAGAAAGGTAGGAGGCCGGCAACAGCAGTGGCGGCCGCCGACGAAAAGAAACCCGAAGCCTTGGCAGGACCCTGACGCCGCGCGGTCAGCAGGAGTGGGAGGCAGAGCAGAGCGGCTGAGCTGCGGGCCAGCACCATCAGCCCCACGGCGAACCCGGCCCTCAACGCCCAGCCGCGGCTGAGCAAGCGAGCCGCGAGCAGGCCAAGCCACACCTCCATCGCCTGCTCGATGTGTCCATAACCCGCCATTGACTGCCAGATAGGGCCGCCAAGGGCCAGGGCGCCGTAAGCAATGAGTCGTGGCAGCGCCTGGAGGCGGCTGCCCCGGAGTCGCTCGATCGCCGCCACCCCTTCTCTCGCCATGCCGATGATGAACAGGCTGAAGACGGCGAACGTGACTGCTCGGCGCAGATGAAATGATTCCAACCAACCAAACGCGCGGAGCAGTGCGCCGACGGCTGTCAACGGCACCAGGGACAGTGGGCCGTTCGCGTTTGGATAAGGCAGGTGGGCGCTCGGGGCATAGACCAGGAGAGGGTGCCCGGACAACGCGATCTGCGCCGAGGGCCAGAAAGAGATATCCAGGTCGGTTGGCACGATGGGCAGGAACCCCGCCACGAACCACACCGCAATGTATCCGCCGGTCAACAGGACTGGCCACGGGGCGCGGCGAATACTCACCCCGCCAGGAGGTGCTGCTCGATTAGACCGCCGCGCACTCATCCTTGGGCGTTCACGCGGTTGATCAAACACTAGCGTGCTAGCAGGAATGTTGGCCTCATGACTGGGAGTGCCCTTCGCACGTCGACGTGCTGGCTTCACACGCAACCAATTCAATGGACGGCAGGCTCATCATGCAGGACGGCCGATTCCTCGTCTGATTGCGATTGCGATGGCGGACCTCCAAGGATCACAGCGGCCGCAACGCCGCTGCGTGCGTGCCTAACAGCGAATAGGGCGGGGCCAGATCAACCCCGTCCGGGTTGCTCAGGGAGCCCAGCGCGCTGCCGGGGCGGCCGGTTACGCCGTACTGCCAGACCACCTGGTTGGTCCGGGGGTCGACGACGATGACCCGATGGTTGGCATCGTCGTTGAGCAAGACGTCGCCATTGGGCAGCCCGACTGCGAGCGAGGGATGGTTCAGCGCAGCCGCGCCGGTGGGGCGGTAGCGCCAGATTGCGTGGCCGGATCGGTCAAAGATGACCACCTGGCCCGGGTAGGAGTAGTCCACGGTCAGGTAGCGGTTGGGGCCGATCTCGTTGGTGTCGGACGGGTAGGCCACGCCCGGCGGGTGCGTCGACCAGAGCACCTTGCCGCCGGGAGCGATCTCGTTCACCCAGTCGCCGTTGATCTCGGTGACCAGCCAGTTGCCGTTCTGCAGGGGGAATGCCCCGTTCGGGCTGCCGAAGCGCAATGGCGGATTGTGGTAGCAGGAGCCGACCTGGCCGTAGCTACGGGTAATCGCATGCTTGCCCTTGGCGACCACGATGATCCGGCAGTTCACGATGTCCGCGATCACGACGTCACCGTTGGGCAGCACCATAGCGTCGTCGGGGTTCCACAGCCGATTCGGGCCCGAACCGTGCACGCCGGGTTGCCCGTACCGCCAGACGATCTTGTGAGTGGCCACGTCGATGAGAGTGACTGCGAAGTCCTCCTCCTGCGTGGCGATGATCTGCCTGCCATCCGGGCTGAAGAACGCGTCGTCCGGCAACTTGAAAGTCTGGCCGGGGGCCAGATCGCCAGGCCGTGGGAACTGCCAGAGCACCTGGCCGGCGGGGCTGATTTCAACCAGCCGGTTGTTGTCCTCGTCCGCAATCAGGAGTGGTCCGGGCAACACGCTTGGATGCGACCCGGCGGCCAGATGACCCGCCGCCCACGGCATCTGTATCGATACCGCCAGCGCGTCACCAAGATCTGGAACCGTGATCTGGGCCCCTGTGTCGAGATAACTCTTGTGCGTCGCGACGACTGTGTAAACACCTGGACCCAGGGGCCCCAGCCCGAGCCGCGCGATCCCTGTTGAGGTGGTGATCGCGGAGACCGAGGAACCTTGAACGTTGACATTGGCGCCGCTCAACGGATGCCCGTTGATGTCAGTGACCGTAATCGCGACGGTGGGTTGAGGGAGAACCACTTCTGTCCAGTTCTCCGCATAGCGCATCGGCTGCGAGCCCGGAATCGCGAATCGCGGTGAGCTTGGTCCTAGAAGAGCAATCTGCCGACCCTGGCTGCAGTCGCAGAAGCTTGCCTCATATGAGTAACTACCCGCGGCTTTGGGCGTGGCGGTCACCGAGATTGTTCTGG
>Ga0208078_1000181_pt1 | contig 16861 bp, 10 predicted proteins | sample NGESurdeep072012_3_FD_184468 | JGI IMG/M metagenome (GOLD analysis project Ga0208078, IMG submission 184468) | Arctic peat soil microbial communities from Barrow, Alaska - NGEE Surface sample 53-2 deep-072012 (SPAdes) | ecosystem: Environmental > Terrestrial > Soil > Wetlands > Peat ...
CGAGTGGATTGCTCGAGTGCGGTGGCATTTTACTATGCATAAAAGACGACGGTAAACGATGAGGGCGAGCGACAACGTTTCAGGAGTGCGAAGCGCGCATGGTCAGTAGCGAATGCTCCCCAGTCGCAATCGCCGCGACGGAGCGCATGGCTCCTGCTTCACCGGTGTGCGCGCAGGGCTGTTTTGCGACCTCGCCGCGACAAAAGAGATGTGTGAGAGCGAACCTGTGATGATGCTCGCAATGCTCGAGCGCGGAATTCGCCGGCGGCAGCGGGTGCGCCATCATTAAGCCGGAAATCCACACGGCCGCAAGCGCTGCCGTGGCGCCGCTAACCGAGCGGCGCGTCAAGTGGGTCCCGAACGCGACTTCCTCACCGGCCAGTCGCCGCACGCGACGCGCCAGCAAGTCCTGGCGATGAAAGCCCACGGCGCCAATCGCTGCCGCTGGAAAGGTCGCCGCGAGCCCATATCCGCTTTGCGCGCTCGCGAGCGTCAGGATTGCCGTCGCGAGCACGAGCGATCCGTGCTGCACATCGCCGTTCGTCGCGAAGCAGCTGGCGGCTCGAGCAGCATGATCGTCGGCGGCCACCTCCATCTCGTCCGCGGCGTCATCCGCGATCTGCCGAAGCGCGGGAACCCAGAAGAGGAGTTGCGACAGCAAACGAAGCAGCGACATGCGGAGCGGATCGCGTCGCGACACGTGTGCGGCTTCGTGGGCCAGCACTGCTGCGAGCTGTTCCGGGGTCATCCGACCTGCGAGTGCACAGTCGACGTACACGAGCGGCCGAAACCACCCCGCGGTGAACGCCGGCACCGGCAGTCCATCGACCACGCGCACGCGCGAGCGTGGAAGGGCTACGCGGTCGGCGGCCAGTGCGAAGGGGTCTCCCTCGGTTGGTCGTCTCGATGGAAGGACGCACAGCACACCACGAAGTCGCATTGTCGCTCGCACGCGCATGTACACGGCGTACACCAAGCCGCCGGTGAGCAGCAGATGAAAGCCGCTGTGGACCGGTGCCAGGATCATATGCAGAGCAACCAGGCAGAAGGCACCCAGATGGTCGCGCCCGATGAGCAGCGCGTCGGCACGCCCGGCAAGGTGATGACCAAATACGGGGAGCGTACTAAAAACTATGAGCGCCGCAATGCCCAGGACGATTACGCGCCGGTGCACCCGCTCTCGCTGCGCCACACTACGTGGCAGGAAGGCGGCTCGACGAGGATTGTCGCCTGGCGGGTTTGTCATTTGCTTACTCCGATTTTCCATCGCGCGCCGCATCGCGGAGCTTGCGACGCACAAGGCGACCGAGCTCCGCGAGCTGTTCGAGATCACGCTCAGCGAGGACGTCTACGAACGACGACGTGACGGCCTCCGGTCCAAACGACAGGATGCCCTCCACCACGCGCCGGGACGCCTGCGCACGGAACTGCTCTTCGCTCATCGTTGCAGAAAAGTGAAGCAACTCATCGCGCTTCTCGCGGCGAAGCAACCCCTTGGCAACCAGCTTGTTCAAAACTGTGATGACGGTCAGGGTGGCAACGCGATGTGTGCGAACGACTCGGCTATGCACGAGGCGAGCCGGGGCGGGCCGCCCGATCGTCCAGATGGCTCGCATCACGCGCGATTCCAGGTCACCGAGCACCTTGGCAAGGCCGTCCGCTGAGAGCCTAACGGTGTCCTGCAGGCGCGGTATTGCCACAAGCCGGCGCCGACCTTTTGCGGCCACGCACTCTCCTCCGTGAGATGATTCCGCAGCATCTGCGGCATTTTCGGAAGTCTAGCTGACGCTTTATCGGCAGTAAAGTGCACGCCCTGTCCGACAATCAGGAATTGCGGCTAGCTTTATGCTGCGTAAAGCAACTTCTGCGCCACCAGAGTGTGTGCCGGCAAACGATGGTGGCCTGGCCAACGATTGTCCAACTGTATGCCTCCAAGGCAACTCGAATCGTGCTCCAATTCAGTGGCGTGCCGCCATACAGTCGGGGTTCCTCCGACAGCCACTCGGGCTTCCGCCGACTTCGCGCAGGTGGCATGCCTCTTACCTATGCGAAGGTAGAGCAGGCCCATTCTCGCCACCCTCGCCACGTCTCCTCTCCGAGCGCTTGCTTTTGACATCTTCACCGAACTGTCGCACGTGCCGGTGCGTTGTGGGCTTTGCAACACGGGCGACGGTAGCCGTCGCGATGCTCGCGTGTGCAAATCGCACTTTGAGCGCGCAGCACGCCCACGGCGACAGCACGACGACAACCCTCGGCTCGCTCTACCGCATGGTCGCAGCCGAAAGCCCCCGCCTCACTGCTGCACGTGCGTCAGCACGCGCAGCAGCCGCGCGCGTCTCCTCGGCCAAGCTCCCACCCGATCCGCAGCTTCAGTTCGGCTTGATGAACCGAACGCTCTGGTCGCTCCAACCGGACCCAGTGCTCGGGATGACGCAGATCCAGCTCATGCAGATGCTGCCCGTGGCCGGGAAGCTGGGACTCGCGGGGCACGTAGCGGAGGCGCAGGCCGCGGCCGCCGACGAGCGCGCAAACGATGTGCAATGGGATGTCCGCAGCCGCGTCGCGATGGCGTTTTACGATCTGTATCAAGCGGACCGCTCGCTGACCGTGGCCATCGACACGCGCCGCCTCCTGCAAAACATCGCCCAGACGGCGCAAACCATGTACGCAGTTGGCGACGGGCGACAGCCTGACGTGCTGCGCGCCAACGTGGAAGTCGCGCGCATGACGGAGGACATCATCCGCATGCAGGCGATGCGGGTCTCGATGGTAGCTCGGCTCAATGCGACGATGGCCCACGATGTCGTAGCGGCATCGGCGCAGCCGGCACTTCCCTCGTTTCCTGCGGAAATTCCGCCGCTGGACTCGCTGCAGCAGATGGCTGAGGCGCATCGGCCGATGCTCATGGCGGGCGAGCAGGACGTACTGGCAGCGCTGGCCGCCGAGCGGCTGGCGCGCCGGGAGATCTGGCCGGATCTGCAAGTCGGCATTCAATACGGCCACCAGTCGCTTCCGATGGGCACCCAGAACATGGGTAGCCTCATGATCGGGGCGACGCTGCCGATTTTTGCACGCAGTCGCCAGCTCAAGATGCGCGAGGAAGCCGCGGCCATGCGCGCGGAAGCCGAAGCGGACCTCACAGCCATGCGCGCAGAAACGCGTGGTCGGGTCGGGGAACTTCGCGCCGACTACGCTCGTGCCCGCAACCTGTCGACGCTCTATCGCAGTACGATTCTTCCGCAGGCAGGAGCGAGTGTCACGTCATCGTTCGCCGCGTATCGCGTGGGTGAGGTGAATTTCATGACGCTTCTCGACAATCAGATGACCGTCAATAAGTACAGCCAGGAGCTCTTCGCGCTCGAGGCCGACGAAGGGAAGACACTCGCCGAGCTGGAAATGCTCATCGGCCACGCAATCTTCGACGTTGATGCTGTCGCCGGAGCCAGTACGCCCGCAATGGGCGGAGTACGATGAGCTCCATTCCGGGGGCGAGGGCAGGTGGAGCTGCCGTGAACGCGAGCAGCGCTACATCGCCGTTCGGTAACCGTCCGAGTCGGCGCGGACGCTGGCTCGCGATCGGAGCGTTCGTGCTGGCGCTCGGTATCATCGCGCTCGTCGTGTACCGGTATCGGGGCGGAAAGGCGGCGCCGAGCGCTCAACCGCGCACCGCCGTCGTCTCGCCTGCATCAGATGCGCCGCAGCCAATCTTGCTCGCGAGCAAGGGTGAGCAGCGTATCGGTGTCACATACGCTGCGGCATCCATGTCTCCCCTCACGCGCGAGGTCCGTTCTGCCGCGCAGGTGACGTTCGATGAAACGCGCGTGAAGACGATTGCGCCCAAGGTCGATGGTTGGGTCGAACAGCTCTATGTGAACTATGTAGGGCAGTCGCTCCACGCGGGCGATCCTCTGCTCACGATTTATTCCCCGATGCTCGTTTCCGCGCAGCAGGAGCTCTTGCTGTCGCGGCAGCTTCAAACCGACATGTCCGATGCGGCACCCGATGCCAAGCAGTCTGCGACGACTCTCGCGGAATCGGCGCGTCGCCGGCTCCTCTATTGGGACATCGGCGCCGCCGACATCGATCAGCTCATCGCCAGCGGCGAAATACGCAAGACGATGACGCTCCGGTCGCCAGTGAGCGGCGTGGTGCTCGAGAAGTCGGTGTTGGGCGGCCAGAAGATCATGGCGGGCGAAGCATTGTACAAGGTGGCCGACCTGAGCGTCGTGTGGCTGGAAGGCGAGGTGTTCGAGCGCGACCTGCCGCTCGTCCAGTTGGGCGCAATGGTTACCGCGGATTTCGAAGCACTTCCCGGCGCACATCGCTCGGGACGCATCTCGTACATCTTCCCCACCGTCAATCCGGAGACGCGCACCGTGCGCGTTCGCGTGGTGTTGTCAAATCCGGGACTCGCGCTCAAGCCGGGGATGTACGCGACGATCCGTATCACCGGAACGAGCCCTCAGTCCGTCCTGAGCGTTCCGCGCTCGGCAGTACTTTCAACGGGCGAGCGCAGCCTGGTGTTCGTGAAGCGGCGCGACGGCATGCTCGAGCCGCACCCGGTCGTACTCGGCATTGCGAACGACACGCAGGTGCAAATTCTCTCGGGGCTCGCCGCCGGCGATACGGTTGTCGCGTCGGCCACTTTCCTCGTCGATGCGGAGAGCAACCTCGGATCCGTGCTCGGCGGCATGGGAAACATGCCGGGCATGGACATCACCAAGCCTGTGACTGGCACCGTTAGCGCGGGCGCGGTTGCTCCCCCTGCTCCCGCACCGCGGCCAAGCGCGCCGCCGGAGCGCAGGTAACACGATGCTCAAGCGCATCATCGAATGGTCCGTCGCGAACAAGCTCATCGTACTGCTCTTCACTGTCGCTGCAATCGCGGCCGGAATCGTTGCCGTGAAGCGAACGCCGCTCGAGGCGCTTCCGGATTTGAGCGACGTCCAGGTCATCATCCAGACCGACTACAGCGAGCAAGCGCCCCAGATCGTCGAGGACCAGGTCACGTATCCGATGGCTGCAGAAATGCTGAAGGTGCCGGGGGCCAGAGTTGTGCGCGGCTATTCTTTTTTCGGCGTGTCCTTCGTCTACATCATCTTCGCAGACGGCACGGACCTCTACTGGGCGCGCTCTCGCGTGCTCGAATATCTGAACGGCATGAAGGGAAAGCTGCCATCGAACGTCTCACCCACGTTGGGGCCGGACGCGACGGGGCTCGGATGGGTCTACCAGTACGCGCTCGAGGATACGACGGGACGATTGAACATTGCGGAGCTGCGGGCGCTCCAGGATTGGTATTTACGCTATACGCTGACGGCAGTGCCGGGCGTTGCCGAGGTTGCGAGCGTGGGCGGCTTCGAAAAGCAATATCAGGTGGACATCGACCCCGCAAAGCTGCTGGCATACGGCATTCCCGTGACGCGGGTCATGAGTGCCATTCAAAGTGCCAATAGTGATGTCGGCGCGATGGTCATGGAGCTCTCCGAACGCGAGTACATGGTGCGCGGGCTGGGCTACCTCAAATCGATCGCCGATATCGAGAACGTAGTCGTCGGCGCCACCTCCGCAGGCACACCCATTCGCGTGGCCGAGCTTGGGCGCGTGAGTATCGGCCCGGCTGTTCGCCGCGGCGTGGCTGATCTGGACGGCCGAGGAGACGCGGTTGGCGGGATCGTGGTCATGCGCTTCGGGGAGAACGCGCTCTCGACGATAGCGCGCGTCAAGGCCAAGCTCGCAGAGACGGCCAGTGGGCTTCCGCCAGGCGTGGTCGTGCGCCCCGTCTACGACCGGAGCGATCTGATCAACCGGTCGATCGAGAATCTACGCGCCAAACTGCTGGAGGAATCGATCATCGTCGCGATCGTGTGCATCGTGTTTCTACTGCACGCGAGCTCCGCGCTGGTCGCGATCGTTACGCTCCCGATTGGCATCCTGATCGCATTCATCGCCATGCGCACGGTGGGCGTGGGCGCGGACATCATGTCGCTCGGAGGAATCGCCATCGCGATCGGGGCGATGATCGATGGGGCGATCGTCATGATCGAGAACATGCACAAGCATCTCGAGCGCGCGATCTCCGTGAAGCTGGATGGCGCGGCGGTGGAGTCAGGAGGAGCGCGCAAGTTGCGGACAAGTGTGCTCACTGCCGCGGAGCGATGGCGCGTCGTCGTGGAATCGTCGAAGGAGGTCGGGCCGGCGCTCTTCTTCTCGCTCCTCATTATCACCGTGTCCTTTCTTCCCGTCTTCGCACTCGAAGGTCAGGAGGGCCGGCTCTTCAAGCCGCTGGCATTTACAAAAACGTTTTCGATGGCGGCGGCGAGCCTGTTGGCGATCACGCTCGTGCCGGTAGCGATGGGTCTCTTCGTGCGAGGGACACTTTTTCGCGAGCGTGCGAATCCGCTCAATCGCGTGCTCATCCGCGTGTATCATCCGATGATCAGCTTCGTGCTTCGGCGCCGCTGGTCGGTAGTGGCCGTAGCGGTCCTGGTACTCGTGCTCACCTGGATTCCGTGGAGCAGAATCGGAAGCGAGTTCATGCCGCCGGTAGAAGAGGGAACGATTCTCTTCATGCCCACGACGCTTCCCGGCGTCAGCGTCGCACGCGTGCGCGAGATTCTGCGCGTGCAGGATTCGATTCTCAAGCGCTTCCCCGAAGTCGAGCATGTCTGGGGGAAGGCGGGTCGCGCAAACACGGCGACGGACCCGGCCGGACTCGATATGATGGAGACGACGATCAGCCTCAAGCCCGAATCCGAATGGCCGGCCGGCATGACCTACGATCGAGTCGTCGCCTCCATGGACACCGCCGTGAAAATGCCCGGTGTGACGAACGCGTGGACGATGCCGATTAAGGGCAGAATCGACATGCTCGCCACCGGGATTCGAACACCTGTGGGCATAAAGGTGTTCGGCCCGGACCTGAGAGAGCTCGAACGCATCGGAAAGGATGTCGAACGCGCCGTCCAGACTGTCCCGGGAACGCGGAGCGCTTTCGCCGAACGTGCCGTCTCCGGCTATTACCTCGACATTCAGATCGACCGGGCGGCGGCGGCGCGCCACGGACTCAACGTCGGCGACATTCAGGCAGTCATCGCGACGACCATTGGCGGCATGACCATCACGCAAACGGTCGAGGGACGCGAGCGCTACGCCGTGCGCGTGCGCTATCCGCTGGAATTGCGCGACACGCCCGCGCGGCTGGCGGAAGTATTGGTGCCGGTGAGCCACACTATTGGCGCTGCTTCCAGTGGCGCCAGCGGCGGCGGCGCGATGGGTCCCGGCGAGGGCGTGAATGCGGGCGCGTCGGCTATGTCTTCCGGCGGCGCCCAGGTGCCACTCGGACAGGTCGCGACGATACGACAAACCGCCGGCCCCATGGTCGTGCGCACCGAGGGGGCGATTCCTACGGCGTGGGTTTACGTGGATGTCTCCGGTCGTGACATCGGCGGCTACGTCGCCGAAGCGCAGCAAGTCGTCGCGCGCGACGTGAAGCTGCCTCCCGGCTACTCACTCGTCTGGAGCGGGCAGTTCGAGTACATGCAGCGCGCGCAGGAGCGCATGCGACTCGTCATTCCCACCACGCTCGCGATCATCTTCCTTCTCTTGTATTTCAATTTCAGGAGTGTTGGCGAGACGCTGATCGTGATGCTGTCACTGCCGTTCGCACTCGTGGGTGGCATGTGGTTCATCTGGGCGCTCGGCTACAACTGGTCGGTGGCGGTGGCCATCGGATTCATCGCGCTCAACGGAGTTGCGGCGGAAACCGGTGTCGTGATGCTGATCTACCTCGATCAGGCGTGGGCGGCGCAACGGGCCAATGGTGCGGTGCCGACGTTGCAGCACTTGTACGATGCAGTAATCGAGGGGGCGGTGGAGCGAGTGAGACCCAAGATGATGACCGTCACGGCCATCATGGCGGGCTTGTTGCCGATTCTGTGGGGACATGGTGCAGGCGCCAGCGTGATGAAGCGCATCGCGGCACCGATGGTCGGCGGTATGATATCGAGCACGATACTGACGCTCCTCGTGATTCCTGCGATCTACTCGCTCTGGAAAGAATGGGAGTTGCGGCAAGAATCGATCGCCGAGACATGCGCTACGGCGTAACCTCCACCAGCATCGTCAGCCCGCCGCCGCCCCCCGTCTCCACGTTGTTGTTGAGCGTGTGATGCGGGATGTGGCAATGGAGAATCCACTTCCCCGCCTCTCGCGCCGGCCACACGACGTCGTACCGCTGTCCGGGACCCACGTTGATCACGTCGGCCTCGAAGCGCGCGGCCGGAGCGAGCACCATGCCGTCACGGGCGACAACCGTGAACGGTCCGCCGTGCATGTGCATCGGATGAATGAAATTGTTGTTCGTCCCGATAAATCGGAATTTCACGGTCTGGCCGACGCGCATGTGCAGGGTATCCGTAGCCGGAAACGCTTTGCCGTTGATCGTGAAATAGTTCGGGAGCGCTCCTTCCATGAGCATGGCCGGATAGGTCAGACCATCGCGATTGAGCCATTCCTGGAGCTGAACGACGTATTCCATATCCGCCGGCGGCTCGGCCGCGCGATCGCGAGGGCGGATGATGATCGCCCCGTAGAGTCCGAACGCCTGCTGCCGGTCTGGCTGATCGTGTGAGTGATAGAAGTAGCTCCCCGACTGCTGCACGACGAAATCGTAGACGTAGTGCGCGCCCGGTGCGATGGGAGCCTGGGTGATGTGTGCCGGGCCATCCATGGCATTCGGGACGACGAGCCCGTGCCAGTGCATCGTCGTCGAGTCTGGCAGGTGATTCGTGTAGTTGATGCGCACGTGATCACCCTCGGTGAGCTCGAGGCGCGGCCCCGGAACCTGACCGTTGATCGCGTACGCGGTGACGGACTTGTTCGGGAGGATGTACCACTGAATGACGGAGGCGTCGAAGTCGAAGACCTTGACTCCGTTTTCCATGCGCGGCGCGAGCGGCCTGTCGCCGCGCGCTGCGATCGCCGCGTGAAAGGTGACGAGCCGCGGATCGATGGCGGCCATGTCGCGCATGGCATCGGCCGGAGTTTCGGTGGTGGTGATCATGCCGGGCGGCATGATGGAGCGCCCCACCGATTCCGCGCTCAGCCGAAGATTGTAAAATGCCGCGGGAGCGTACATCCCGGCCGACAGCGCGAGGAGGGTAAAGATGGTCACCGAGGTGAGTTGCGCGCGCGTCACTGCCGGCACTCCATCAGCACTGGGTTCCGACTTCATCTCGCTCATCCCGCCATGACCCATCGCCTCGTGCGACCCAGTTGCCACTGCATGCGCGCCTTTCCGTACCGTCATCAATCCGTGCTTCAGCTTTCGCACGACGAGCCACACATTCACCGGGTAGGCAAGCGCGAATCCGACCGTGATCCCGATCGACATGACGAACCAGAACAGCGGTTCACCAGGCCACATGGCCCGCATGTCGCGCCCCATCATGAGCATGGTCATCACGGGCGCCATCCCGGCCATCATCAGATTCATTGACACGAGCTCGGGGATGAAGCTCCGGCGCACGTTCTCGGCGTACGTCCCGCCCATCACCGCGCGCATGAACAGCGCCTGGAAAATGAGGAGCCCGAAACAAAATCCGGCGACGTACTCGATGAACAGGTCGGCCCACATCGGGAGACCGAGCAGGGCGGTCAGAATTGCCGCGACGATGATCCCAGTCGCATCCCCCGCCACACAATGGACCGTCGACCCTACACCCTGCTTCCAGAGCGGCGCGACAAAGGCTTCGTGCGTATTCGGCGCTGGCTCTTTGTCGGATAGAACGTAGAGCAACAAGCCGAATGGTCCCATGTAGAGCGTGACGAGGACGAATCCCCACTTCATTACCGTCGCCTCGGGATTATACCGAAATTGATCGTACGCGACGTACGCGGCGGATGCGAGCGCAACGACGAGCCATGCGAATACGACGTAGTCAATCGGCTGCAATATCACTGTCACTCCCGGCACGCATGATCGCAGCACCCCGCTGGAGCGCACAAGCGGATGTGCGAGGCGGATGCTTTATGTCGCGTAAAGTAGCTCGCGGGGAGCGATTTTTGCACTTCCAATGTTCGGCACCTTGCACGCGACGGGGGCTCACGACGAGGGCTCACGACCGGCGCTTTGGCTCTCGACTAGCAGCGAGAGAACATTTCACAGCCACTCAGCATGACGACGAGCGAAGAAACCGATGGACTCGACCTTCCCGAGTTGCGTGTGATCGTCGACGCCGTGCGCGCAATGCCATTCGCAGATCGAGCCACGCTTATGAAGGCGCTGATCCCGAGCATCACACAGGAACTTCAGCCGAATGAATTCGAAGCCTTCGTGTGTGAGCTCCGACTAAAGGGCGAGCGTTGGTACGAAGCCGACACCCATCCCGGGCAGGGGCGCGCGGCGCGGACGGTTCTGGGCGAGCGCACGCTCGAAGGGCGCTGACGCGCGCGTTCTAATACCGCCAGCTCGTCGTATCGCCCTTCGCCGTCTTGAGAAAGTGCGCCGTCATCGCCTTGATGAAGCGCGGGTGATACGTCAGCCGCGAGATCATGTTCGGGTTCGCATGATCGCCGCTCCAGCAATGCTCGTCGCGCGCGCCGTAGTCGATCACCGCATTCGCCGGTGGATTCTTCGTTCCCTTGAGGAAGTCGTCGGCGTAGTACACGGCGTCGTTCAGGAAGAAGTTGTCCGAGCGGCCGACGTTCAGCGTGATCTTCCCCCGCAGCTTGGGCCCGAGCGTCGCCCAATCGCGCTGCATGATGTGCACGAGATCGTAGTTGTCGCGCCAGTACGTGGCGACGGTCGAGTCGATCACTCCGGTGCGCTTGTCGAAGATCCGCTTCGGATATCCATCCGCGCCCACCGGAGAGAATACCGCCTCCCAGATGTCCCATTGGCCACCCGAGCGCGTCTTCGAGCCGAGCACCGCTTCCTTCTGGTTCGACTGCTCGACCGTTGCCCGCGTGCGCCCCATGTAGTCGCGCTCCGCGGGACGCGGCGTCGTGCGCCACGGCCCCGTGCTCACGAACGCATTTCCATCGTGGTAGATGTCGATCGTCGTGTACGCGTGGAAGTCGATCGGGTCCGGACAGTTCGCGTACGCGCCGTTGTAGTCGTCCGGATACTTCACCTGCACGCCAAGCGCCTCCCAGCCGCCCGTCGAGCCGCCGTAGAGCGCGCGCGCCCACGCGCCGAGCCCGCGATAGTGCGACTCCACGTACGGAATCAGCTCGTACGTGATCGCGTCGCCATAGGGGCCGTTGTTCTCCGAGTTCACCGCGTACGAATCGTCGTAGTACGGCGTCGGATGCTGGATCGTGAGCAGGAGCACGCGCGGGAAGCCCGGCCCCGTCCACTCCTTGTAGAACTCGTACCCCTTCTCCTGATCGACGCGCTCATAACCGAACTTCGTGCACAGTCCGAACTCGTGTCCGTTCGGGCAATGCACGGCGAGGCTGTCGAGGTTGTACGGCGGGAGCTTCGTATCCGGCGGCGTCTCGCGGAAATCCGAGACGTCCTTCTGGAAGTGGCCGTGATAGATCGCCAGCGGATAGTGCGCATCCGGATGCGTATCGAAGCCCTCGGGGAGCACGAGGATCGCGCCGATGTACACCGGCCGCCCCCAGAACTTCGTCAACCGCTCGCTCTTCACCTTGAAGTGCTTCACGTACTTCGTGTCGGCGACTTCGGGAATGTTCGGGATCGTCTGATCGAGCACGATGTGGATCGGCGTCGCGCTCGACGGATCGATGTGCATCTTCACCGGCTTGCTGAACAAATTCCCCGGCGCCTCGGGCCACTGCTGCCCCTCACCGCGATCGCCCGCGGGAAGCTTCACGGTCTTCCCGTCGCCCCGATGGAAAGTCTCGTAGACGTGCAACAGCCCCTGCACGTAGTAGTCGCCCGCCTTGATGTCCGCGAGAGAATTCTCCGGATAGCCGAGCGTCGTGTCGCTCACGATCGCCTCGGTCGCCGGCGCGAGCCCGTCCACATCCACGCCGAACACCTGTTGCGTGGTCACCGCATCGGAGATCTGCTCGCGCGGCTCCTTCGAGCTATCCGTCGAGATGAGCAGCAGCATGCGACCGTCCAACGGCTTCGAGCTCTGCGACGCCGCGAACGAGATCCCGACTTTCAAAGGGGCCGCGCCATTCGACTGCTGCGCCGGTGGCGGCGCGACGCGGCCGCATGACAGCAGCACGGTGGCAAGCACGATGAAGCTCGCGATGCGAGCCGGCGAGGCCCATCGGGGCAATGTGTACACGCGTGTCTCCGAGCTGAAGTGCGGGGCGTCCGATCGTATACAAACAAGATCGGAGCGAGCCGGGCCTATCGCAAGGAAGACTTCGTGAAGTGCGTGTAAGAGCTACCGATCGGCCGTAGCGCCTGCTCGTCCGACCAGGGGCGCATACGCATTGCGCAGCGCCGTCTCAATTTCCGCGGGCTCGATCGGCTTGTCGAAGAAGAAGCCCTGGCCGAGCTCACAGCCGAGATCCTGCAGCCCGCTCAGCTGCTGCTTCAACTCGATCCCCTCGGCGATCGTCTGCAGCTGCAGCGTCTCGCCCAGCGCGATCACCGCGCGCGCGAGCGCAGACTCCGTGTCGCCGCGCCCGACATCGTCGACGAACGACTTATCGATCTTGAGGATGTCGATCGGGAATCGCTGCAGATAGCCGAGCGATGAGTATCCCGTGCCGAAATCGTCGATCGCGAGACGAACGCCCAGCGCCTTGAGCGCGTGTAGCCGCTCGAGAATCGTATCGCTCTGCTGCATCAGCACACTCTCGGTGATCTCGAGCACGAGATTGCGCGGATCGAGCCCGCTGTCGCTGAGCGCGCGACGCACATCCTCGACCACGTGCTCGCCCTGCAGCTGATGCCCAGAGATGTTGATCGTGAGCGTGAGCGGATGCCCCTCGGGGCGAAGCGGCTGCCAGCCCACGGCCTGACGACATGCCTCGCGCACCACCCATCGACCCAGCGGCACTATCAGCCCCGTCTCTTCCGCGAGCGGAATGAAGGTGAGCGGCGGCATCATCCCGCGTGTGGGATGATTCCAGCGAACAAGCGCCTCGACGCCGGCGATCTCGCCGGTGTGCAGGAGCACGATCGGCTGGTAGCGCAGCGTAAACTCGTTGCGCTCGATCGCGTGGCGCAGATCGGCCTCGAGCTCGAGCCGCTCCAGCGCTTCGGTGTGCATGCGCGCTTCGTAGCGGCGATACTGTCCCTTCCCGCTCTGCTTCGCGATGTACATCGCCATGTCGGCGTTGCGCAGCAGATCGCTCGCCGTGTGATCCGGATCCGCGCTCGCGATCCCGATACTCGCCGAGACGAACACCTCTTTCCCATCGAGATGGAACGGGTGGCGCATCGACTCGAGCACGCGCTCGACCACGGTCATCGCCGCATCGTTGTCCGACGCATCCTCGATGAGGATCGCGAACTCATCGCCGCCGAAGCGCGCGATCGTGTCCGCCGTGCGCACCGCGTGCTGCATCCGCTCCGACGTGTGGATCAGCAGCATGTCGCCCTGCGCGTGGCCGAGCGAGTCGTTGACGGTCTTGAAGTTGTCGAGATCGAGGAAGATCACGGCGATCGTGCGCGAGTGCCGGCGCGCGAGCGCGAGCGCGTGCGTTACGCGATCGAGAAAGAGCGCGCGGTTGGCGAGCCCCGTGAGCGTGTCGTGAAATGCCTGGTGCGTCAGCTCGGCCTGCAGCGCCTTTCGCTCGCTAATGTCACGCGTGTTGAGCACGATCCCGCGAACCGTGGGCTCGTCGAGCAGATTGGTGCCGATCACCTCGACGTCGCGCCAGCCGCCATCGCGATGACGAATGCGCCACTCCGCCGGCGTGGTGACGGCGCCGCGCGGGAGCACGGACATGAAAAAGCTGAGCGTGCGCGGCACGTCATCCGGATGCACGAGCTCCGCGAGCCGCTTCCCCTCGAGCTCACTCGGCAAGTGCCCGAAGATCTGCGCGATGGTGGGGCTCACGTAGCGCATGACGGTGTCGGGATCGACGATCGTGATGACGTCGGACGAGTGCCGCACGAGCGCCTCGAAGCGCGCCTCGTTCTCGCGCTTGGACTGCTCGGAGAGCAGGCGCACGTTCTCGCGCACGGCCGCGATCTGGCGCACGACGACGAGCGCCGTGATCAGGATGCCGCCGATCGCGAGCACGCTCATCGGCTCGGGCCAGGTGCGCACGGCGACGACGCCGAGCAGCGCGTAGCTGAGCACAACGCCCATGTACGGCAGATACGTGAAGGGTTGCGAGCGCGCGTTGCCGTCCGTCTCGTCGATGATGATCGGCGGCTTCCAATAGTAGCGCGCCAGTCCGGTCGTGATGACGATGTAGGAGACGACGTAGGTCGTATCCGTCCACGTCACCTTTCCCCACCCTTCCTGCAGAATCGTCAGATCGTTTGCGAGATCGGACAGGAGGTAGAGCACCAGCCCGGCAAGGAGCACCGTGGATGCGGCGCCCGACTCCTGCGTCGGCCGCCGGAGGAAGACGGTGACGACGCCGAGGAGCAGCAGCATCGACGCGATCGGATAGGCCAGGCCGAAGAAGGTGCCCGAGAAGCCGTCGAGCTCGAAGGTGCGGGTGGGGATGATGACGAGATACCAGATCGCCAATCCGCCGGCGACGACGACCGTCGCTGCGTCGAGCAGGAACTTCCGATATTCGTTCGAGACGCGACGCGCGAGCGGGAACGACAGGAGCCCCGCGAGCCCGAGCACGTAGAGGCCGAAGTACAGGATGTTCGTCCAGGCGGAGAGCGGGTTGCCGTTCTCGTAGAACTTGATACGGAACGCGGTGACGTTGCCGAGCAGCACACTCGTGAACGCGAGTCCAATGAGCAGCAGCGCGCGGCGGATGCGGACGTCGGTGTCGGGGCGCCGGCTGGCGCGCAGGGCGAGCACGGCGGCGCCGGCGTTCATGGGGATGAACGCGACGGCGCGCAGTACGTGTGCCCATGTGCTGTCCCGGGCGACGCTCATGAGCCCCAGGTAGATGAGGGCGTAGGCGCCGAGCAGTACGGAGAGTGCGTTACCCCAGTCGGCTACCCACGCGCTGGCGGGGTTCGCGCGTGTGGCGCTGTCGTTCGATTGCATGCTCTAGAGACGCGACTGACGGGACATCGTTTCGACGCCGAGCTCCGATCAGGAGAGTTCTTTAGCCCGATTCAGAGGACGAAATGACCCGAGCCGGCCCAGGTAGCGGGCCGGCTCGGGAAACGAGTGTATTAGAGGCGCTTTAGGGGCGGTATGGCGACCCGCCGCCCATCGCGCCCATGCCGTAGCCGAAGCCCAGCATGCGCACGATGTAGAAGATCACGAACATCACGACAAAGGTGACGAGGACGACTACCACCGTGTAGCCAAGGGCTTTCTCTGCGGGCGCCTTCATGAGCACCGGGAGCCCGAGATAGAGCAGGTAGAGGCTGTAGAGTGCGAAGATCAGCGCGATGATTCCGAGCGCGGGAATGAGCGAGAATATCCCGCCGACCCACGCGGCCGTGTACGCGTAGGCAACGACCTTGAGCGCCTGGATCTGATTCTTGGTACCACCGAAGGAGGGCGCGAGCGCATCTACGATGAGAGCGACGATGTAGACCGCGACGAGGCCCAGCACGTACGTCACGAGGGCGTTCGTGATCGCGCTGCCGAACGGAGTCTTGTAGCTGCCCCCGACGAACGGGATGCTGATTCCGATCAGCGCCATGCCGATCGCCTGGCAGATGGCGGGAATGGCGGACAGCGGCGCGATATAGCCGGCATACAGCGAGCTGACGGTCGCCGGCTCCGCATCGATCACCTGCCACTCTGCGCGCGGTGACAGAAGTATATTTTTTACGCGATCGACCAGGGCCATGGTTCGCTCCGTTGAAATGGGATGCTCGATCTTACTCGCGATAGCCGCAAGCGGAAGGTCCGCAGCTACAATAGATACGCGGCCTCGGCCCAGATCGTCTCACGCTCTTGACCCGATTCGGTGTCAGGAGTGCCTGACACCACGCTGCAGTACGCGGAGCGCCCCTACTGCGTGACCGACACGCCGTCGGTGAGGCGCAGCGAGACGCGGCCACCCTGGGGAATGCACGCGCCAATGCCGATTCCCTTCGCGCTGGGCGCCGCATTGAACTCCGTGTGCGCGGACGCGGTGCCGCTGATCGGCACGGCCTTCCCCGCGACATCGATCGACACGCCCTTCGCCGTGATGAATATGGGCGCCTTCGCGGTGACGACGCTGAGAATCACCTGCGTGCCCACGGGAAGCGAGATGCCGTTGCTTCCGCTCACAGGAGTCACGGTGGTCGTCGTGAACTTGTCGCCGTCGGCGCTGCCGTTGCTGCAGATGCGCGATCCGCTCGCTGACCCACGAGGCCGCGACCACCAGGTCGGCCTGGCCGATCAGGTCGCACAGCGCCGCCGCCATGCGGCGGTTGCCGGAAGCATGCGCCAGCGCGGAATGAAAGGCGCGGTTATAGGCGATGAAGTCCTCATGATCGCCGGCGAAGCGCCTGAACTCGTCGAGCGCCGTCAACACGTCGTCCGGCGCATGCTCGATCGCTTCCGCGACGCAGGCCGGCTCCAGCGCGAAGCGGAACCGCAGCAGGTCGCGGGCGTCGGAAAGCGAGATCGGATTGACGCGATAGCCCTGGCGCGGCTGCACGGTGACGAGGTGCTCGCGCTCCAGCCGCAGCTTGACGCTGTCCATGGTGAGCATGCGATTGATCGAAAAATACCGCCCGATGTCCCGCAGGAAGGAAACATATTCCAGTTTGTCGAGCCATTCCGCATTGTCGACCATGATGGCATCAGCAGAACCATCGCCGAATTTGAGGAAGCGC
>Ga0208078_1000182_pt1 | contig 16848 bp, 13 predicted proteins | sample NGESurdeep072012_3_FD_184468 | JGI IMG/M metagenome (GOLD analysis project Ga0208078, IMG submission 184468) | Arctic peat soil microbial communities from Barrow, Alaska - NGEE Surface sample 53-2 deep-072012 (SPAdes) | ecosystem: Environmental > Terrestrial > Soil > Wetlands > Peat ...
GTTCTACAACGAGCAGGTGGCCAAGCACCCGCGCTTGGAAAGCGTGGTGGTGCCCATCCGAGACGGCCTATCTATCGCGCGGGTCAGGGACTGAGTCGGGCTAGCGCTGCACGGTTGGCCGGGGTCCCCCCGGCCATAACTTTGTCTCCCTTCGCTCAAAGCGTTGCGTTGAGAAACTAGTCCGTAATTAATCCGATCCCGGGAGGGAGAGCAGACGCGCGCGAAGCGCCCGTCGATGAGAGGGAACCGACTGGTTCCCTCTTATATCGGCTCCGCCGAATCCCCTTCGATCCAGTACGTGCCGTCGGTGGCGTGCTCCTTCTTCCAGATCGGTACGGTTTCCTTCAGCCGGTCGATTCCCCACTTGCACGCCGCGATCGCCTCGGCGCGGTGTGGGCTCGACACCGAAACGACAACTGATGGCTCGCCGATCTCCAGTCGCCCTGTGCGATGGGCCATCGCCACGCGCGCTTCGGGCCATTTCTCCTCGATCTCACCGGCAATCTTTTTCATCTGGGCGGTGGCCATCTCGGTGTAGGCCTCGTATTCGAGGTGCGTGACAGAGCGGCCGCGCGAGGACTCGCGGACCACGCCCGTGAACGTGCAGATCGCGCCGGCGCCCTTATGTGCGACAGCAGCCTCCATCCGGCGCGCATCCAGCGGTCGGGCAGTGAGCTCAAAGAGCACACCGGCGCCATGAGCACCTCCGCTCACTGGAGGGATAAAGGCGACCTCATCGCCGTCAGCGACCTTCGAGTCCCAGTCGGTGAACTCCTGGTTGAGCGCGACACGGACAGCGCTCTGGTCGGCCTGCAGCCCGGGATGAAGCTTCTGGATCACTTTGTATACGTCGGCAACCGTCGACCCGGCTGGAAGCTCGACATTCTCGGTGTCAGTGCCGGCCTGCTCGCGCAACCGGGCGAAGAGCCGCGCGAGCACCGCGATCGCGACTGCCATCATCTAAATCCTAACTACAGGCGTGCTCGCAAACTCTGCAGGCCAGCGCGGCAGGGTTGGCCGGGATCCCCCCGGCCATGACTTTGCCTTTGGCCACTCCCAAGCGTCGCGATGAGAAGACTTTTTAGACAAATCCCATCCTTATACCGGAGGGAGAGCAGGCGCGCGCGAAGCGCCCGCCGATGCATTCAGTAAGGCCCATCCTCAACGCCGCTTGCGCGCAGGGGAACCACCGGGGGTTCCCTCTCATACTCGGCGCTCGCCGAGAAATACGTGCACCTCTTTCCCCGAGTCCAGAGCCCGCTCCACCGTGTTGCGCGTGCCCTTCGACGCGCCATCCCAGAACGCGACCAGCACATCGCACGCGTCGATCAAACGCTGGTTGCGAGCAGCGGACTTTTTCGAATCCGCAAGCTCATCGAACGAGGCAGGGATCACCTGGACCGGGATGCCCTTGGCGCGAGCCGTCTTGGTCGCCGCGGCATCGACGCCGCTCGCGCTGCCCGTGATGATCGAGGCGCCGTGCGGCAACGAACCGACGTAATCGCTCACACGGTCAGGGTCGGAGAAGTGCCGGCTCCCGACGATTGCCACCTTCACGGCGTCAGCCGGATGTCGATGCGCTCTTGCCGACCGTGAGGATGTTCTTTTCAAACATCGCGCGCAGCTTGACGGCCTGCCGGTCGTAGGCCTCGGGGTCAGGCCAGCTCGTGCGCGGGTCCAGGACCTCATGGGGAACGTCTGGCACCTGGTCGGGAATCGACAGGCCGAACACCGGATCGACATGAGTCGGCATGCCGTGCAGCTTGCCCTGGACCACCGCGCGCACGATCGCGCGGGTGTGAGCGATCGACATGCGCTGTCCAACTCCATAGGGCCCTCCGACCCAGCCGGTGTTCAGCATCCAGACCTCGGCATGATGCCGGTTGACCCTCTCGATCAGCATGTCGGCGTACCGCTCGGGGGGCAGGACGAGGAACGGCGCGGCGAAGCAGGTGCTGAATATCGGCTCCGGCTCGGTCACCCCGCGCTCCGTGCCTGCCACTTTGGCCGTGTAACCGGAGAGGAAGTAGTGGCGGATCTGCTTCTCGTCGAGGCGGGCCACCGGAGGCAGCACGCCGTACGCGTCCGCAGATAGGAAGATCACGTTGCCTGGGTGCTTGCCGGTCCCCGAGAGCACCGCGTTCGGGATCAGGTCGACGGGGTAAGCGGCTCGCGTGTTCTCGGTGAGCTTCTCGGAGTCGTAATCGGGGATACGCGTGCGCGGGTCGTAGACGACGTTTTCGAGGATCGTGCCGAAATGCTCGGTGGCCGCATAGATCTCCGGCTCCGACTCCTTGTGGATCCTGATCGTCTTCGCGTAGCAGCCGCCTTCGAAGTTGAAGACGCCGGAGTCACTCCAGCCATGCTCGTCGTCACCGATCAGGCGGCGCGATGGATCGGCGGAGAGCGTGGTCTTGCCCGTGCCGCTCAGGCCGAAGAACAGCGCCACGTCGGAGCCGCCGCTGCTGACGTTCGCGGAGCAGTGCATTGGAAACACGCCCTGTGCCGGCAGGAAGTAGTTGAGGGCGGTGAAGACCGACTTCTTGATCTCTCCCGCGTACTCGGTGCCACCGATGATGACGATGCGGCGCGCGAGGTTGACCAGGATGAAGGTCTCGCTTCGCGTCCCATCGCGCTTGGGGTTCGCCTTCACCGATGGCACCGATATCACCGCGAGATCGGGTTCGAAATTGAGCAGCTCGTCCGCGTTGGGCCGGATGAAGAGGTTGTGGGCGAAGAGGCTGTGCCACGCGAGCTCGCTCACGACGCGCACTTTGAGCCGGTACCGCGGATCGGCACAGGCGAAGACGTCCTGGGTGTACACCTCATGGCTGTCGCAGAACTCGTCGACGCGCTGCAGCAGCCCGTCGAACTTGTCAGGCCCAATGGGCTGGTTGGCCACCCACCAGATGGCCTCCTGGCTCGTGGGCTCCTTGACGAAGAACTTGTCCTTCGGCGAGCGCCCGGTGTGGTGGCCGGTCTCGGCGGTCAGAGCGCCCGTGGACACGACCACCGCCTCATCACGCCTGATCGCATGCTCGTACAGGGCAGCCGGGCTCAGGTTGCGGCGTTCGGGCGCGGAGCGATCCCTCTTCGGCACTCCACCGATCATAGGGAACTGGCCCTAGGGCCCGTTCGAAACGGGTCTACGCGATTCGAGACCGCTTGGTGCTCGCTCGGCGGCGCTGCTTGCCGCTGACGTAGTCGACCAGGACGTACTCGCCCAGCCGGTCCGGCGACACGAAAAACGCCCTCCCTTTGTTGATGCGAGTCATCTGGTTGATGAACTCGGTGAGGTAAGGGCCGCGCTCGAGCATGAAGGTGTTGATGACGATCCGGTCGCGGGTGCACCGCCGCACCTCACGCAGCGTCTGCTGAATGGTTTTGAAGGTCGGCGGATATGCGAAGTACGCTCGCCCGTTGTCCTCGAGGTGGGCGGTCGGCTCGCCGTCCGTGATCATGATGATCTGGCGGTTGCCACGGTGCTTCGCAAGCAGTGATCGGGCGAGCTGGAACCCGTGCTGCATGTTGGTGCCGTATACGTAGTCGTTGAGCGCGAGCTGCGGCAACGTCTGCGGCTTCAACTCAACGGCGTAGTTGGAGAAACCCACCACGTAAAGCGAGTCACGCGGGTATTGGCTCCGGATCAGAGAGTCGAGCGCTATTGCCACCTTCTTGGCGGCAAGGAAGCAGCCTCGCAGAAACATCGACCGGCTCATGTCGATCATCAAGACCGTCGACGCCTGCGTCACGTGCTCGGTGCGATGCACCACGAAGTCCTTCGCTTCCATCTTCACGGGCAGCTTTGGACCTTCCCGCACCAGCGAGTTGAACAGCGTCTCCTTGAGGTCGAGCAGGAACGGGTCGCCGTACTCGTATTCCTTGAGCTCGTCCGACGCGTCGTTGCCAAGGCCGCCGCGCCACAGCTGGTGCTGTCCCATGCGCGTCTTCTTGAGCTGGTCGAAGATGTCGCGCAGCGCCGACTGGCCGATGCGCCGCATGCCCCTTGGGGTGAGCTCCATGCGCCGGCCCTTGCGCTCTACGTAGCCCGCCTTCTCGAGCATCTCGGTCAGCTTGCGCAGCTGGTCGATTGCCTGCCTGGCCTCGTCCCCGAGCAGCTGCTGCGCCAGCGATCGGTCCACGTCGTCGGGCCGGAAGCTGCCGCGCTCCAGCTGCGATTCGAGGCGATCCATCTGCTGGAGACGCTCCATGAGACCCATTGCCTCCCCCATCGACAGGGGATCTTCGCCGAAGAAGGGGTACCGCTCCGTCAGCTCGGAGGGCGGCATCATCGCCTGCATGAAGCCCGAGAGCCTGGCGAGCTCGAGGCGGAGCGAATCGTCCTGTAGAAGCGCATCCATCATCTGATGCAGCTCCTCGCGTGCTTCGGGGCTCATGCTCTGGAGCAAGGACTGCATCTGGGCCATCTGCCGCTGCAGGTGCTCGAGCAGCTCGTCGAGGCTGTTGATTCCGGGCGGGAACATGTCGCCGAAGCGCTCCATGAACCCGTTGAAGTCAGGCGTCCGTCCCTCCATTCGCTGCTCGAGCATCTTGTTCAGCTCGCGCACCATGTCGCGGACTCGCGTCAGGTCCTCGCCCTGCATCTGCTGAATCGAGCCCTTCATGCCCTGGAACATCTGGTCGACCATCTGCTTCTGCAGGCCCTGCATGAGCTCCTCGAACTTCTGGCGTGCCTCGTCGTCGACGAACTCGTAATCGCGCAAGCCCTTGACCTGGCCGCCAAGATCGTCCGGCAGCCGGTCCAGCTGCTCGTTTCGCTGCCGCGCGATGCGCTCCATCAGCTTCTTCGCGTCGGCGGTCTCCGATTCGTTCACGCGGCGCTCGATTCCCTTCTTCTCGGTATCGATCACCTCCTGCACCTTTTCGCGCAGCTGCTCCACCGTCGAGTCAAGGTTGTAGCGGCTGAGCTCGCGCTCGCGCGCCTCGCGCAGCTGCTTGAGCAGCTGCTCGAGCCCAGGCATGTTCGGCGATCCCCATCGAAGCAGCCGCTGGAGGGCCGCATTCAGGTCGCCGTAGTTCATCAAGTCATCCGAGAGCGCATCGAGCACGTCTCCGGCGTCGAGGTCTTCCAGCCGTTGGGTCCCGTCCCAACGCGAGTACCGGAACTTCACGGGATCACGCTAGCAGGCCTCCAACCTCCAAGCGATTTCTCGATGGCACGGGCGGCGCTCAATGCGATGTCGTCGCACCAGTTGCGCGCCACCAGCTGCACCCCGATCGGCAGGCCATCGGGTGAGGTGCCGGCACGGACCACAGCACAAGGATTGCCACCAAGGCTGTACGGGATCGTGTAGCTGAACTGGTCCTCGAGCTTCGACTTGGCCCCGTAGGCTGGCGCCGGGCCGGCGGCGACCGGGCTGAGGATCAGGTCGTAGTCCGCCATGAAAGCTAGGAGGCTGCTACGGAAGCCGTCCCAGCGGAGGAACAGCCGCTCTGTGGCGATGCGCTTGCGCCCCCAGTAGCCCAGCGTCACCTCTCGCGCTTCGTCGAGGCCCGGCGGCCGCGCCTGCGTAACCTTGCAGCCGGCCTTCTGCAGAGCGTTTGACGCAGCCCTGACGGCGGCCGTGGTCGCCTTCGTGGGCCTGGTGATGCCATCGTCGGCGTACCAGGCAACCTTCAGTCCTTTGAGGGCGCCCATGCGCCTGGCCATGGGCATCGGAATCACGCCTGAGTCGATACCGTCAGGGCCGGCCAGGATTGGCAGCAAGAGCCACAGGTCGTCGACAAAGCGCGCCATCGGCCCAACCTGGCTGCGGGGGTCGGTGAGCCCGCCGACCAGCTCATAACCACCCGTGCTCGGAACGCGACCGGCGGTTGGCTTGAGCGCGGCAATCCCACAGAAATGCGCCGGCAGCCGGATGCTGCCCCCGGAGTCGCTGCCGATTCCCATCGGCGATCCCCCGGCAGCGATGATCGCGGCCTCACCGCTGCTGCTGCCCCCGGGCGACCGCTGGAGGTTGTAGGGGTTTCGCGTGCCGCCGTGCATCGAGTTGGCGCTGTCGTCGCCGATGCCGCCGGGCGGGCAATTCGTCTTGCCGATCATGATCGCGCCAGCGGCTCGCATCCGCGCCACCACCGTGGCATCCCGCGTCGGGACGTTTTCCGCGAGCTTGCGCAACCCAGCCGTCGTGACCACGCCGGCGGTGTCGAAGATGTCCTTCACCGTAAATGGCACGCCGTGGAGGGGGCCGAGCTTCGCGCCGCGCGAAATGTGGCGGTCGGCGGCTCGGGCCTGGATCAGCGCTTTGTGCCCTTCAGTGCGCACAACGGCGTTCAGATGCGGGTTGATCGCACCGATCTGCTCTATGTGCGCGCTGACAATCTCCTCCGACGAGATCCGCCCCGACCTGATGGCCTTCGCCATCCACGTGGCGGAGGCCCCGATTACGTTTCTCCGGCGGCGGCGCCTCTTCGCCACTTCAGACGACGTCGCCGGGCTTGATGTCGAGGACTTGCACCCCTGAGCCCACGAGCTCCTGCAGGGTGCTCGGCCGGCCGGCCAATGCCGGAAAGGTGCCGAAGTGCATCGGCACGACTGTCTTCACGCCGAGCAGAGCCACCGCCTTAGCCGCGCGCTCGGGACCCATCGTATAAAAGTCGCCGATGGGCAAAAACGCCACATCGAACTTGCCCAGCTCCGCGATGAGAGCCATGTCCCCGAAGACGTCCGTGTCGCCGGCGAAGTAGACCGTGAATCCGTTCTCGAACTCGATCACCAGGCCGTGCGCATTCCCGCCATAGACGATGTGGTCGCCGTCGGTGATGCCACACGAGTGCTCCGCGTGAACCAGCGTCACCTTGATGCCGTCGACCTCGATGGTGCCGCCGGTGTTGCCTCCGATCAGGGTCGACGCGTCAACGCCTTTCGAGCCCAGCCAGCTCGTGATCTCGAAGTTGCTGACGATCTTAGGCTTGTGTGCCTTGGCGATCTCGAGCGCGTCATGGACGTGATCGAAATGGCCGTGGGTGATGAACATGAGGTCGCACTTGTCGACCTTCTTCAATTTCTCGGGAGCGACCGGATTGTTCATGACCCAGGGGTCGATGATGATTTCCTTCCACTTGGCGCTTCGGACTTTCCAGGTCCCGTGGCCCACCCACGTGAAGCTGACCTCGGCGTTCAGCGGCATACGTTTCCTCCCTCACTCAGAACGCGAGGTCGATGAGACCTCTAAACGGAAAAGGCGATTCTCCCATAGCGCCAACACGAAGACCCCAATTGCGGCGACAGTCCACAGGTTCGGAAAGATCAGGTCGCAAGGCTGGCGGTAGAACCCGAGCAAGCACAGACCCAGGAGGCCGAGGGTCAGCCAACGCCGCCTCTCGATCGCACGCACCGCGACCAGCAAGACGACCGGCAGGAGCGGCAGCCACTGGTAGGGCCAAACCTCGTTCGGGATCAACGCCCCAAGCGCGAAACCGAGGGCCATGCCGTATGCGGGGTTCCAACCGCTGCGCCATGAGGCCCAGGCCGCCCCCGCCGCAAACAGCACCGCGCTCGCATAAGACAGGATGAGGGCGAGCGAAGACAGGTGCAGGGGGGACGTCACCAGGACGTAGCCACTGCCGCTCGGCACCAGGTAAGGCTCGCCGCCAATCGTGCGGGCGAACAACGTGCGCACCGAGTCGTAAGCGCAGTCGGAGTTGTGCGAGGCGAGCGATGGCAAAAGCACGTGCTGGAAATAGAAGGCGGCGCCGCCGAGGCCCAGGGGGACGAAGCTCAGCCCGCTGACGGCCACCACCACCACGCCAAGAGCCAGTGCGTAGCGGATGCGGTGGGCAGGTCGTGTACCAATCACCATCGCGGCGGGGTAATACTTCAGGGCTGCGACAAGGCCGCCGACCGCGCCCGCCAGAAAGGGCCGGCTTGACTCGAACCAGATCGAGGCCATCGCCCCGAGCAGGATCACGCCGCCACGCTGGCCCGCGCTTATGTCGGCGAACAGAGGTGGGAAGTACGCGGCGATCAGCCAGAACGCCGGCTGCGCCAACCGGTTCGTGATCCCGAGCCTGCGGTAAAGGAGCAGCAGGGCGCCCAGTACCGCCAGCGCATCGATCGCTGTCCACACCTCGACGCCCACGCTCTGTGGCAACAGCGCGAGGGGCACCGCGAGGAGCGCGACCGGAGGCGGGCTCACGAACGCGGCAAGGGTGCCCGGCGGGGCGATGACGTGGGTCTGGGCTATATAAGCGGCGGCCGCGTCATAAAGATGTGAAGGGTCGGTGAGATAGGCGCGAGCGCCCTCCCACATGCCCTCTGCGTCGGGGCGCCGCGGCACGAGTGCGGAGAGCACGAGCACGCGAAGCCAGAACACTCCGGCGAGCGCCCAGTACAGCGCCGGCCGCGACAGGATCTCGGCGGCTGCCTGTCTGAGGCGGCTCAGCACGGCGCCTACCATATGCCGTATGGCCGCCCGCAGACCGAAAAGCCTCACGCCAGTGCGGCGCACAGCGCCCGCGATAGAGGGAGTCGAGGCGCCGGAGCGCATCGCGACCACCGTTTCTGAGCAGAAGATCAACCAGTACCGCAAGCGCCGATATCAGGCGTTGCATGCGGACACGGCGGCGGCAAATAAGCGGCGCGCCACCGGCAAGGCGACCGCTCGCGAGCGCATCGAGATGCTGCTGGACGAAGGCTCATTCGTGGAGCTCGACGTCTTCGCGACGCACCGCGCGCAAGGCTTTGGGATGGAGGACCGGCGAATCGCCGGGGATGGTGTGGTGGCCGGGTTCGGCGAGATCGACCGCCGTCCGGTGGCCGTCTACGCGTACGACGCCACCGTCTACGGCGGCTCGCTGGGCGAGGTGACGGCCGAGAAGATCGTCAAGGTGCAGGAGCTCGCGCTGCGCAACCGGGTGCCCATCATCGGGATCAACGACTCGGGCGGCGCACGGATCCAGGAGGGCGTGGTGGCCCTTGCCGGTTACGCCGACATCTTTTATCGCAACGTGCGCTCTTCAGGTGTGATCCCGCAGATCAGCGTCATCGCCGGTCCCTGCACAGGTGGCGCGGTCTACTCGCCGGCCATCACGGATTTCATCTTCATCGTCGCCGGCCAGGGGTACATGTTCATCACTGGACCAGAGGTGATCCGCGTCGTCACCGGTGAGAAAGTCTCGTTCGACGAGCTGGGCGGCGGCGACGTCCACAACGCGACCTCCGGCGTGGCGCACTTTCTGCCGAAGACCGAGCTGGCGTGCGCAGCCGGCGTCCGCAAGCTGCTCTCTTACCTGCCATCGAGCAACGGCGAGCGACCGCCGTTCGTGCCGACGACCGACGACCCGGAGCGGGCCGACCCCGAGCTGCAGACGATTGTGCCGGAGGCGCCGAACAAGCCGTACGACATGCGCCATGTCGTCTCCCGCGTGCTCGACGACCGCGAATTCTTCGAGGTCCAGCCCTTCTTCGCACCGAACATCGTGGTCGGGCTCGGCCGGCTGGGTGGCCACGTCGTGGGCATCGTGGGCAACCAGCCCAAGGTGCTGGCCGGAGCCATCGACATCAACGCCTCGGTCAAGGCTGCCCGCTTCATCCGTTTCTGCGACGCCTTCGGCATTCCGATCATCTCCTTCGTTGACGTGCCGGGCTATCTGCCCGGACGCGACCAGGAGCACGGCGGGATCATCCGCCACGGCGCCAAGCTCCTTTACGCGTACGCGGAGGCGACTGTTCCCAAGCTGACCGTCATCACGCGCAAGGACTACGGCGGGGCTTACTGCGTGATGTCGCCCAAGCAGATGGGGGCCGATTTGAATCTGGCGTGGCCCACCGCGGAGATTGCGGTGATGGGCCCCGAGGCGGCGGTCAACATCATCTACAAGCGAGATCTCGCGGCGGCTCCGGACCCTGGCGGCCGGCGCAAGGAGCTCGTCGCCGAGTACACCGCGCGATTCGCCAACCCTTACGTGGCAGCCGAGCGCGGATACATCGACGACGTGATCGAGCCGCGCGAGACGCGGCGTGAGCTGTTGCGGGGCCTGGAGCTGTGCCTGCGAAAGACGGTGGAACGGCCACCGAGAAAGCACGGGAACATTCCGCTCTAGGCGGCGAGCCGCCTTATGAGAGGGAACCAGTCGGTTCCCCTCATCGAGCGTGCGGCTGCGCCGCAGGCTCTGCTCTCCCTCCCGGGATTGGATTTATCTACGAATTAGTCTCTCGCCGCCACGATTGGCAGTAGCTGAAACAAAGTCATGGCCAGGGAGACCCCGGCCAACCCTGCTACGCCAGTCACCAATCAAAAGGCGGGTTTGGCGGGCATCGGCGGTACGGTCGAAAGCGCGGAACGCCTGACACGCTCTGACCGCTTGCAGAACTCGTCGACTGTGCCGATCAACTCGGCTGCGGACCACGTCAACGGTGACACGGAGAGCGGGGCGCCCGTGTTGGGGTCGAGCTGCTCGGAAAGCAAGCCTCCAGGCAGCTGGTGGGCGACCACCCAGTTGATAATCTCGCGCGCGGGCTTGAGGTCGTGGGCTGTCTTGGCGGTGGCGATGTACCACTGGGCCATCCAAAGCGTGCAGATGAACCACGGGTTGCCAGGTACCTTCTTGGTGTCAGGGTCGACTTTGAAGTAGTAGTCGTCCTGGTAGCGGGCGAAGCCGCCGGCCGGACCGCGATTGGCAAGGTCCTCGCCGATGGCTTTCATCGTTTGCACGATGCGCGCCTCGTCCGGCGAGTACATCCCGAACCGCCAGAGACCACAGATCGCGCTGTCGTTGACCATGTCGACGGTCAGCGTGCCGTCCTCCTCGACCGCGATCCTGCGCACAAACCGGCCGAGGTCTGGGCTGTAAAGGCAAGCGTCGGCGGCCTCGCGCAACCTGTCCGCTGCGTCGCGATACCGCACGACGCTGGCGACGTCGCCGAACAGCTCGGCAAAGCTGCGGGCGGCGTCCAGCCCGCCCCAGACAGCGCCGACGGTGAAAGCGTGGACGCCCCAACGCTCCTCCCAAAGATCCCATGACGGCTTGATGAGGCCGTTCCGCTCGTCGACGTACGAGACCATCCAGTCTGCGGCCGGCACGACGAGAGTGGTGTAGAGCCCGACGATGAAATCCAGGTTGCGGTGAATCCTGTAGTGCTGCCACAGCGCCCAGATGACCAGGCCAGTCTCGTCCTCCTGGATGGGCAGTGTGATGTTTCCGGCGCGGTCGACCCAAGGCAGCCATGAGCTGCCCGGCAAACCGTAGGCCGTGTACTTGTGAAGGAAGAACCCCTCTTCGACCAGGCACTGCTGGCAGTAGGTGAAAAAGTTCCGCGTCACATCCTCGTGGCCGGCGCGGTCCAGGGCATTCGCAACCAGGGCCCCGTCTCTGGGCCACGCGTACGCATACGTGTCGCGAGCGAACTTGGTGATGTCGAAGTCGGTGGCCGCGATGATCGCCCCGTGATTGTCGACGTGCGTCCGGGCAGTAAGGATCGAGCGGCGGTAGAGCTTCGTCACCTCTCCGCCAAGCTCCTCGTCGATGTGCCGGTGGTCTTTCTCGGACCACACCTGCCAGTAGGTGAGGGTGCGTCCCAGGTATGTGTCGGGCCCTTTGCCGATGATCAGCTCCTGGCCGTACACGGTCACCTCGCTCAGCCGCGCGCCCATGCATACCCAGTGGCTGACAGCGCAAGGACCGCCGGGCGCGACCGGTACGAGGTTGAAACCGACCGTGCAGTCGACAGAGCCCTGCTCGATCGGATTTCTGCCGAGTTCGCCGTCCTGGGCATCGACCCATGTCCCGGCGAGGGCGCCGCCCTTCTTGCCATTCGCCCACGTGTCGATGCCGAAACCGGGCCCGGCATCCCCGCCGACCAGAAAGTAGCGATTCGCCTTGTACGCGATGACCGCTTTATGACGCGGGTCGTAGGCAACTGTGTTGCCGAGGTCCGCACCCTCGATGTACCAGTCGTAATGGAAGAAGACGCGCCCGGTGTTAAAGCCCGTCTCGCTCGACACCTCGACGTTCCGGATGAACCAGTTGCGCGCCAGGTCGACGAAGTCCTCGAACTTGACAGTGATCCCCAGGCGGGGATTCTTGAGGGTGACCGCGGTGACGAGCGAGTCCTCCGCATAGCCGAGCTGCCGCTCCCAGCCGGGGTCTTCGACCCACGCGAACTTGCCATCGATGAAGAAGCCCGTACGGCACACGTTGCCCATGGTCTGGTTGGCGTCGCCGACCCGCGGAAAGTACATGTCGCGAACCGAATAGTTGGCGTCGAAGCCCACGAGCACGTTGCCATTTCCGACGACGAGGCTTCTAGGCACGCTTTGGGCGCAATCGTACTCGCGGTACTCGACCCGGCACCCAGGGATGCCCTTAACAAGCACACTTCCCTGCTTGCGCCGGCCCGCTTACAATCGCCGAAACGTCACAGCACTAAACGGAGCACAACGTCTTGGAAACCAACCCACCACAGTTCGCCCCACCCGTACGCATCGTGGCCAGCCGCCGGCGAAGGCGCACCGTTGCGGCTCGGCTCCGGTCGGGCGTCCTCGAGCTGCTCGTGCCGGATTGGATGCCGCACGTCGAGCGAGAGAGGTGGGCTGAAGAGATGCGGGTCCGGCTCGCCAAGCGAATGCAACGCACCCTACCCTCCGACGCGAGACTCGCGACCCGCGCCCGCGCGCTCAACGAACGGCATTTCGCAGGCAGGTTGCGCTGGACGTCGATCGCGTTTGCCGACATGTCACACCTGTGGGGAAGCTGCACCTTCACCACGGGCGCGATCAGGATCGCGACGCGGGCGGCCTCGCTCCCCGAATGGGTGATCGATTATCTGCTGGTGCACGAGATGGCTCACCTCGAGCACAGCGACCATGGGGCCGGCTTCCACGAGCTCGAGAACCGCTACCCGCTGACCGAGAGAGCACGGGGCTATCTGATGGCCATTGATCAGGGCGCTACAGCCAGGGTCTAGTTCAGGGGCGGAGCACGATCTTGGTGGCTTCGCGCGCGTCGAACATCCTGTAGGCCTCCTCGGCGTCGTCGAGCTTCATGCGGTGGCTGATGATCGAGTCTGGCTGGAGGCGGCCGGCGACGATGAGGTCGAGCAGGGGGCGCATGTAGGCCTGGACGTTGCACCAGCCCGCACGGAAGGTCAGCGACTTCATCCACATCGTCATGTAGGGAAAGTCGCCAAGGACCGCGCTCGGAACGCCGACCATCGAGATCGTGCCTCCGCCTCGAACGCTGTTGATGGCTGTGTCGACGGCCGACAGCAACCCGACGCACTCGATGCTGGCGTCGGCGCCGATGCCGCCCGTGTAGCCCTGGATCGCCTCCACCGGGTGGACCTGCGATGCGTTGATCGGGATGCCGCCCAGGCCCTGGGCGATCTCGAGCCGGGAATCCACCATGTCGACAACGAAGGTCCGAGAAGGCCCGAACAGCTGCGCGCACATCGTCGCCATCAGCCCAACCGGCCCGGCACCGACGATCGCGACCACGTCGCCCGGCTTGATCTCAGCCCGCTCCGCTCCAAAGAATCCCGTAGACAGGATGTCGCCGACGAAGATCGCCTGCTCGTCGGATAGCGCCTCAGGTATCGGTTCCATCGAGTGATCGGCATTCGGCACGACCACGTACTCGGCCTGGCCGCCACCCAGGTCGCCGAAATACTCGCCATGCCCGAAGGTTCCTTTGTCCACGCACTGGTTGAACCAACCCTTGCGGCAGAGGGCGCAGTGGCCGCAGGAGGTGAAGAAGCTGGCTACGACGCGGTCGCCGGGCTTGAATCGCTTGACCTCGCCCCCGACGTCTTCGATCACGCCCACGAACTCGTGGCCGAGGACGGCGCCCTGGTTGATGGGGGTGTGGCCGTGGAGGATGTGGAGGTCGGAGCCACAGACGGCGCCAAGGGTGACCTTCACGAGCACGTCACCCGAACCCTTGATGCTCGGCTTGGGCACGTCGGTGACCTTGACCTCGCCCTCGCCCTGAAAGGTCAGCGCCCTCATGGCGATAGATTACGGCCGAACCAGGGCCTCCTAAGCTACGGACGTGCGCTTGAAGAACTCCGTGGTGGTCGTGACAGGCGCCTCGAGCGGCATCGGCAAGGCAACAGCGCTCGCATTCGCGAAGAAGAAGGCACGTCTGGCGCTGGGTGCGCGCCGGCTGGACCGCCTCAACGCCGTCGCGAAGATATGCCTCGCGCAAGGTGCGCCAGACGTGAGCGTCCGCCGCCTCGACGTCGGACTGTCACACGACGCACGCGCCTTCGTGGCGGCAGCCCTCCGCGATCACGACCGCATCGACGTGCTGGTCAACAACGCGGGGGTCGGCTGGATGGGGCGCCTGCACGAGATGCCAGACGACAAGGTCGAGGAGCTGGTGGCCACGAATCTCAAAGGGGTCATCACCACGACGCAGGCAGTGCTGCCCGGGATGCTGGCGAGGCGGAGCGGCGTGATCATCAACGTCTCGTCCGTGGTCGGCTTTCGGGCGTCGCCCTACTCCGCGGTGTACTCCGCAACGAAGCACGCCATCGTCGGGCTGTCGCACGCTTTGCGCGGTGAGCTGTCCGGGACTGGAGTGAAGGTGTGCGTCGTCTATCCGGGCGTCACGGACACCGAGTTCTTCGACTCGACCGAGGTCCCGGTGGGGCCGATGTACTCGGCGTCATGGGTCGCGAACCTGATAGTTCGCACCGCCCAGTTCCCGCGACGGGACGCGATGGTGATGCCATTGCGTTTTGCCCACCTTGCGGAACCGCTGCTGGGCGGCCTCATGGATCACGGGCTGGGTGAGGCGAGGCGGCTCAAATCCCCACACCTGAGCGGCACGGGGCTCGACAAGTAACGCTCGCTACTTCTGCCAGGCGGCCAGGAGCTCCTCAAGGCGGTGCGCATTTTTGACCGAATAGTTGGAGTAGTTGTTGTTCATGATCGCGTGCACCTCTTTGGCGGACTTCTCCATCTCTTTGATGCGCGGAACCCACTCCTGCAGCTCCTCGTCCTTGTAGTCGTGACGGAACCGTAAATTCGGAGGTGCCCCTTTTAGGTCCCACGTCTCATGGTTTCGCCCGTGAAATCGCACGACCGCCAGCTTGCTGGAGGTGACCTCGAATACCGGGGGCATGCTTGTCTTGTGCCCCGGCGGCACGTCGACCGCGACATAAGGAATGTCGCGCGTGCGCAGGAACGCGAGGGTGCCGTCGCGGTGGCGGGCATCCATCCATTCCGGCTTGCGCAGCTCGACCGCGACCTGAAATCCAAACATGCGCTCCTGGACCTGCTCGATATAGGCGAGCGAGCGCGATGAAGGCAGGAACCACGGGGGGAACTGGAAGAAGACGGCGCCCAGGCGCCCGGCAGCGCGGAGCGGTTCCAGGGCAGCGCGGAAACGGTCCCAGGACTCGTCGAGCAGCTCGTCCGGCATCTGCTCCAGGTAGATGTTCTTCTCGCGCAAGTTGTCCGGCAGCTGCTCCCGGATGTCCTTGGGCAGGGCCATGGGCTTGGTCGGGTGGTTGGTGAAAAGGGAGAAGGATTTGACGTCGAAGAGGAAGCCTGGCTCGGTCCGCGCCACCCACAGCTCGGAGTTCTCGACCTTGGGCATGCCGTAGTAGGTGGAGTCGACCTCGACCAAGGGAAACTCCGAGGCGTAGAAGTGCAGCCGCTCCTCTGAGGACGTCGCGTTCAACGGATAGAAGAGCTTGGAATCGATCAGGGACTTGTCGATCCACCCGGCGATGCCGCAGCGCACGGTCATGGCTGGATCGTGGCACAAGACACTCCAACCGGCGCTATGATCCGACCGCTCCGTGGGCCGCTACATCCGCTACTGGTACACGTACCGAACCGTCGTGGCGGTGCTTTTGGCATTGCTCATAAGCGGGCTCATGTTTTGGCTGTACACGCAGCAGCTGGCGTGTGACACCCATCTCGGAAACTGCGTCGTCAACATCTCGCTGCACCCAGAGGATCGGTTCATGGGGGGGTCCGACGTCGGCAGTACCGTCGAAATAGTCGGAATTGACGACCGCAGCGTCCAGGCGCTCGGAACCTACCCTCTCCCTCGTCACTACTATGCAGACGCGTTGCGGAACCTGGAGAAGGCAGGAGCGGCAGTGGTCGCCTTCGACGTCAACTTCACCGACCCCACCCTCGCCGACCAGGACTTTGTCGATGCGCTGAAGACCAGCACGATCCCCGTGGTGCTGTCCTACGGGGGTGAAAACGCGATTGCGGGAGCCGGCATGATCATTCAGACAGGGCCGAGCACCAATCCGATCGGAATCGATCAGATCCCCCAGCGCAGGTTCTGGTGTGCCGACGCGGGCCCGAACCTCACCGGCCCGTGCCAACACCCATTCCCGAACGTGATCCTTGCCTCTACCGATCTCCGTGCGGACCCCGATGGCGTGGTGCGGCGCACTCCGCTGTTCGTTCAACCTGCGTGCTTCACAACCGGAGCCTGCGATACGCGGATCATCAACCCGCTCAGCTTTGCGGCGGTTCGCGCATGGGAGGTCTCGCCGGGCGCGACAGGACCCACTTTGCACGGACCGGCTGGGCCCACACTTCGGCTATCCAGGGGCGGAGCGATGTTCTACCGTGAGGATGGTCCGGTGATCTGGACGCAGCCCCTCCCTGTCGACAGCACCGGCTCTGCCTTGATCAACTTCACAGGGGCCGCCGGCAATTTCAAGGCGAACGGTCAGTACATCTCGTTCAGCGAGGTGGTGAAAGGCAATATTCCGCCAAGTGCAGTTACCTACCATTCCTCGGGAAGCGACAAACCCCAGGCAAAGATCGTCATTGTCGGGGCATACAACCTCACAGGATTCCACGACGAGCAGCTGGTGACGACTAGCGCCGGATCAGGTGGAACACCGATGGC
>Ga0208078_1000184_pt1 | contig 16747 bp, 13 predicted proteins | sample NGESurdeep072012_3_FD_184468 | JGI IMG/M metagenome (GOLD analysis project Ga0208078, IMG submission 184468) | Arctic peat soil microbial communities from Barrow, Alaska - NGEE Surface sample 53-2 deep-072012 (SPAdes) | ecosystem: Environmental > Terrestrial > Soil > Wetlands > Peat ...
GTATGTGGCAGCGATGAAGTCTGACCTGCGCAACATGGCGACCTACGAAGAGCAGTACGCCGCGGACAACAACGGCGCGTACTTCGGTGGAACCGCCACGAGCTTGGCTCCTCTGCAGGGCTTCAGCCCGTCGCAGAACGTGACCGTCGTGATTGTGAACGTCGCTGGCCCGCCGGGTTCGTGGAGCGGGACTGCTACGCACTCGCAGTCTGCGAAGGTTTGCGACATGACAAACGGCGTGATCACCTGCGTCTAATTTGATCTGGTTGCAAGTGAAGGGGGGGAGCGGCTTAGCCGCTCCCCCCTTTTTCTTTTGTCGGAGTGGATTTGGTTCCACCCGTTGACAGGCAGTGACGCGAATGTCGCCAAATACTGCATTGTCACCACATGACCACAGCCAGGACTGCCGGATACACTCTGATCGAGATCGTAGTCGCCCTGCTTCTTTTCGCGATTGGCGGTCTGGCGCTGGTGACGACGAGCGCCGTGGTTGGGCGGGCGATGAACACGAATGCCGTTCGCGAGCGGGCATCGCGGATCGCCGCGAGCCGGCTCGAAATCATTGGCGCCGCCTGTCACCGTGCGGCGAGCGGGCGAGAGACATTGCAGCAAATCGAATCCGAGTGGTCGGTTACCGCTCTCGATTCAGCGCGCCTGAGTGTCGTCGAATCTGTGAGCTACCCCTCGCCGCAGGGCCGACGAACAGATCTGTTTCGGGCGGTGTTGCCGTGCCGGTGAGAAATCCAGACGGGATACGCCCGAGGGCGCACGGGCCATGCCGACGGGGATTCACACTCATCGAGCTCGCGGTGGTGCTTGTTATCCTCGGTGTTGTTGGCAGCGCGATCGGGCTCACGCTCTTGCGGCAGCAGCGCTTCTACCGTGGAGCAGCGGAGCTGCTTTACGCGCGCGAAGGAGTACGCGATGCTATCGAGCTGCTCTCGACCGACATCCGAGGAATGTCCACGGCCGATACGGCGGGACTGCTTGCCGACTCCGCAGTAGAGCTGTTTGCAAGCATCGGCAGCTCAGTCGTTTGCCAGGTCGCGGGCACGGAGATCGGATTGCCCAGTGCAGTTCCTTTTCCCGGGAATACGCTGACGGCCTTCGTCACGCAGCCCGACACGGGCGACATCGTGCTCTTCTACCGGGACTCGGTCGAGGGTGGCAGTCAGTGGGAACGGCATCGAATCGCCGGCTTCACTGCCCGCTCCCTGGCCGCGTCATGTCCTGCGTCGACCGGGTTCACGCCGCCGCAGGATGCCGACGCGGGTACGAATGGATTCCTGATTACGCTCTCCACTCCATTGAGTAGCCATTTCGGCCGTGGCGCCCCGGTGCGGTTCATCAGACGCGGACGGTACAGCCTGTACCATTCCACCGACGGAGAATGGTATCTAGGGTATCGACGGTGTAACGCCGTGGGGTCATCTGTGTGCGGCGCGATCCAGCCGTTGAGCGGGCCGTACCGTGCCTACAGCAGCAACCCAGGCTCAACGGGACTGCTCTTCGAGTTCTTCGATGAGCTTGGCGGGCGTCTCGGCGCCGGTTCTTCTCCACTCACGCTCGCGAGGATAGACATCACGGCTCGGGCGGAGAGCCGGCATCGGCTCACAGTTGAAGGTCGCACCGTGATGCCGGCTGATTCAGCGACGGTGTCCGTCGCGGTGCGGAACCGCCGACCATGAGAGGCGAGATCCGTGGCCATTCGACTTCCTTTGACCGCAGCTCGGCGCCTGGGCGGCGCAACGGATTCGCGCTCGCCGCCGCGCTCCTCGCGCTGCTCCTGATTGCCGCCCTCGTAACAGGAGTGTTCTTCGCGGCAACGGAGGAGACGCACGTTGGCGCAGCGTCGGCCGAGCGTCAGCTCACGTTGTCGGCCGCGGAGTCGGCCATCGAGTTGACGATCGCAGGGTGGAGCAGCGAATCGATCGGTAGCATCGACATCGGTGTGACGAGAACCGCCGCGGTCGGAGAGTTGGGAGTACCCGTCGTGGTCCACATAACCCGTCTCGATTCCACGCTGTACTGGATCGTTGCCGATGCAACTGCTCCGTCTAACGGCTCGCGGGTGTCGCGCCGGATCGGAGTCGTCGTGAAGGAGCCGGCGAGGGTCGATCATTCGATAACTATCGACCGAATTTCAGAGCGATCGTGGTCGGAGCTTTTCTGAGACGGCCGGAGCCCACCGTTACTTTCCCGCCAATTCAATCGTGTCTTAGTTCGAACACCTTGGAGCCTGACCAAAAGGCGGAACCGCCACGCGGTTGGTCTCCATGCAAGTGCAGGCAAACAGGGTCTTTGGGATCGCACGCTTCAAGAAGGTAAAGAAGTAGCGCGCAACCCTGGAAACACCCTCTTTTTTTTCATTTACCAAGGGCGCGATGGGGTTGTTTGGCCGGAAGAAGACTACCGTAGGGCTCGATATCGGCTCCGGCCTTGTTAAGGTCGCTGTCATCGATCACTCGAAGTCGACACCAGAACTGATCAAGGTTGCGATCACTCCGCTTCCCGATGATGCAATCGTGGAAGGCGAAGTGATGGATCCGCATGTCGTCTCGGATGTCATCCGCTCAACCATTGAGTCAGTAGATGCGAACACGAAGGCCGTGGTCGCCGCTGTCGGCGGACGCGATGTCATCATCAAGCGGATCAAGACCGAAAGGGTGAAAGAGGCCCAGGCCCGCGAGCTCATGCGTTGGGAAGCGGAACAGCACGTTCCGGATGTCGACTCGGTCGAGCTCGATTTCCAGATTCTCGATGAGGACGGCGATGGCAGGGACGAAATGAGCGTTCTTCTCGTCGCGGCCAAGCGTGATCTGGTCGAAGCCAAGCTCCGCATCCTCGCTGAGGCCGGCATCACGCCGAGCTCGATGGACGTGGACGCGTTCGCGCTCCACAACGCCTTCGAGCTCAACTATCCGGACGCGATGAGTGGCGCCGTAGGACTCGTGAACATTGGGCACGAGGTCACCAACATCAACATTCTGGACGACGGGGTTCCGATCCTGACCCGCGACCTTCCCATCGGCACCCGCCGTATTCGCGAAGACCTCCAGCGCGAGCACGGACTTTCGGCCGCCGACGCGGAAGCGCTGATCAGAGGATACGACCGCTCTCCCCAGCTAGACTCGGTGATTCTGCAGCGCACCGAAGAAATCGCTACCGGACTCGAGCGAGCTATCGCGTTCCTGTCCACGTCGCTCAAGGGCGACGGACAGATGAAGGCCGTTTATACCTGCGGCGGTGGTTCACGCACGCCAGGACTGACCGAATCTCTTGGGCAACGCCTGAAGAAGCCGGTCGAGCTCGCCAACCCACTGGCCATGATGTCGGTGAGGGAAGGCGCATTGGAGTCTCTCGTGACCGACGAGGTCGCGCCACTCCTGATGCTCGCGATCGGTCTTGCCCTTCGTAAGAACTGACCCCGGACCACTGACACCATGATCGAGATCAATCTCCTACCCGGGGACGGGAAGAAAAAACGCCGCGCGAATTCGACCAAGGGGCTGAAGTTCGAAATCAGGCCTATGGATCTTTTCGCCGGACTCGCGGCCAAGATCACCGACAAATACATGCTCGGCGCGGTTGCCGCGGCGGGTGTATCCGCAGCGCTGATCGCCTTCATGTTCATCCATCAGGCGGCGCAGGCAAGCGGGCTGGAAGCGAGAGAGACCAAAGCCCTGAAGGATTCGACCCAGTTCAGCGCCGTCCTCATGGCGAAGGCCAAGGCGGAAGCCTCGCGCGACTCGCTGTATCAGCAGATCGCGATCATCAAGTCGATCGATGATTCCCGCTACCTCTGGTCGCATCTCATGTACGAGATCAGCAACGCATTGCCGCAGTACACATGGCTGACCGAGATCACTCAGACGAGCGCGCCGCGAAGCGCAGCCGCTGTCGACACGCTGAAGAAAGTGGTCGCCACCGATAGCACGCAGTCGCCGGAGAAAAGGGCGGCGGAAAGGAATCGCGCATTGAAGGCGCGATCCGACTCGCTGCTCGCTACGGCGAAGGACCTCAAGTTCAAGATCGTCGGTCATACGGTGGACATTCAGGCGCTCACACGGTTCATGAAGTCGCTCGAAGCGTCGCCGTTCATCCAGAACGTGCAGCTAAGCCGCTCCGATCTGGTTCAGGCAGAAGGAAAGGAAGTCACGGAGTTCACTCTCGAGGCGGAGACGCAATCTCCACCCGCCTTCGCGATCAAGACGGTTCCACTCGTAGTATCGGCGGCGCACTAACATGGCAAGTCTCGCAAACATGACCGTTCGCGAAAAGAAGCTCGGCGGCGTAGGTGTGGCCGCCGTGCTGGTGCTCGCTCTGTACTGGTATTTCCTGTACAAGCCGAAGGCGCAGGAGCTGAACGCTACCCAGATCCACGTCGACTCGCTGGACAGGAAGAATCAGCAGGCGAAAGCAGACATCGCTACGGGCAGCTTGCAGAAGCTCCGCGCGCAGTCCGCTGAATACGAGCAGAGCCTCAAGGTGATGCGCCAGCTCGTTCCAAGGAGCAATGAAGTGCCCGCCCTGCTCGAGGACATCTCGACGGCGGCGCGCCGCGTCGGACTCGACCTGGCTACCGTGGAGCCGATGCCGGTTCTGCCGGGCGAACAGTTCGATACCTATCGGTACAAGCTCGCCGTAATCGGCGGGTACCATCCGGTTGGCCAGTTCCTCAGCAACGTCGGCTCGCTCAACCGCATCATCGCGCCCGTCACAATGGCGATCAAGCTGCATCCAATCGCTGACAAGACGAAGGCCCGCACAAGGAAGGGCGAGTCGCTCATAGACACCGAGTTCCAGGTGCAGACCTACGTCGCTCGGACGACGCCATACGTACCGTCCACGGTGAAACAATAATGAAGCGCTCAATCTCGTTCGCTCTGGTCTTTGTAGCGGCACTGGCGACAGGAGCCTCCGCGCAGGCACGCGCCCAGGCCGCTCCAAGGCCAAATACGAACAAAGCCGCCAAAGCCGCCACGCCCAAGGCGCCGGCGCCACCTCCTCTCGATACCAGGAAGCCGGCTGTCGCGACGGCGCCGATTCCGGCCGTCGACACCACGCCCCGGGTGTTGATCAACCGCGAGATCTTCGCGTATGACGGGGACGGCAGGCGCGACCCATTTGTGTCGCTTCTGACGACCTCCGATCTGAGGCCTCTCCTGACCGACCTGAAACTGGTCGCCGTGGCTTTCGACCCTCGGGGGCAAAACTCTGTTGCGGTTTTGCGTGATGTCACGTCTAAAGACCAGTACAGAGTGCGAGTTGGCCAGACGATCGGCAGAATGCGGGTCGCCGCCATCCAGGAGAAAGCTGTGATTTTCACGATTGAAGAGTTCGGCTACAGTCGCCAGGAAATCCTGCCGATCATCGCCGATTCGACCAAAACGAGGCCCCGTCAATGAGCTTTCTCAAAGCGCTGCCAGCAGCGGCGCTCCTGTTCCTGCCTTCATCTGCAGCGACCGTTCACTCACTCAGTGTAGTCCCGTCCTCCGGGAAGACTGAAGTGGTGATCGGCGTCAATGCTGCCGTGGATGTGCAGGACTTCACGCTCGACGCGCCGGCCCGTGTGGTAGTCGATCTGAAAGGAGCCATTCTGGATATGTCGCGCAGCACCTACGACAAGGTTGCGCGCGGCGGCATCACCAACATTCGCTATTCGCAGTTTCGTCCCAACGTGGTTCGCGTCGTCATCGAAATGGACGCGAAGCACCCATATGCCGTGAAGCGCAACGACGGCGAGGTTCGCATCTCAGTCACCGGCGGAAAGACCGCCGACTACACGTCGTGGTCGTCGAACAACAAGCCAGGGTACGTTGCCGCTCCGAAGCCGCCCTCGACGCGCGCCGTCAGCACACGCGCGGTCAGCACACGCGCGGTCGCTCAGACATCCGAAGTGACCTCGACGCTGGCGCCGGTCCAGAACACGACAAGGGTCGTCTCACAGGTCGAGTCGACCAGCTCGCAGGTTGAAACACCAGACTATACGACGCCCGTCGAGCCGGCCCCGGTTAAAACGGCTGCCTACGACAAGCCGGTCGCGCTCTTCTCGCAGGCACAGCAGTCGCAGCAGCCACCAATTACCGTAACGTTCCAGGACACCGACATTCGCGATGTAATCGCGTCGTTCGCGGCGTTCTCGGGGCGCACGATCGTCGTCGGCAAGGATGTGCTCGGCACCGTTACCGCGGAAATCCGTAATCAACCCTGGGATGTCGCGTTGCGCGCCATCCTTCAGGGACAGGGCCTCGCGGCGTCGGAAGATGCTCTCTCCGGGATCATAACGGTTGACAGCTACGCCAACATCCTGAATCGCCAGGCTTCCGAGCCGCTGCAGACTCAGCTCGTATCGATCAACTACGCCCGGGCAATGGCGCTCGTGCCGACGATCCAGTCGCTGCTGCAGAAGGACTGCCCGCAGGCACCAGCCGGCGGGAATGTGGCGAGCAACGCCGCCAGACCCATGTGCATAGCCCGCGGACTGGTTGCGGCCGACAGCACCACCAACACGCTCATCATCACGGAGACGGCTTCGCGACTCGCCGAAGTCCTGCAGTACGTGCGCAACCTCGACGTTCGCACCCCGCAGGTCGGCATCAAGGCCAAGATCATCTTCGTCAATAGAACGAACATCGAAGACATCGGTCTTTCCTACGATCTTGGCACGGGCACGGATCAGTTCTTCAGCCAGCTCGTGAAGCGTCCGGATCCCGCGACGCTCAAGCCGATCGATACCAACGGCGACGGAGTTCCTGATGCATTGGGAGGCGGCACGCCTTTCAACGGCGACAGGATTCTGCTTGGCGGCAACGCGCTGTCGGCAATCGCGAACGCCAACGCCAGGGTCGTCAACCCGGCGCTCAGCGTCGTGTTCTCGACCGCGCTCGGCAAGTTCCAGCTCACCAGCTTCCTCGACGCGCTCCAGGAAGTCCGGTTGGCCGATCTTCAGGCCGAGCCGAGCATCGTGACGCTCGACAACAGACAGGCATCGATCCAGGTCGGTCAGGAAATCCCGATCAGAGTGCTCGACGCCAACACCGCCAATCTCAGCGGCGCGACGACTCCGAATGCGCAGCCGAGGGCCACGGTTCAGATGAAGCAGGTCGGTATCATCCTGACCGTTACGCCGCACATCACCAATAATCGCCAGATCCTGCTGCTGCTGCATGCGGAGAACTCCGATGCCCAGCTGGCAGCTTCCGATGTCGGATTCATCTTCGGCAAGCAGTCGGGCGACACCCAGCTCCTGGTTGGCGATGGCGAGACCGCCGTCATCGGTGGACTCACCGTCACGCAGACTACGCAATCGAAGTCGGGAATTCCGCTCCTCGTCGATCTGCCGATCATCGGCAGACTGTTCGGCGAAACGCGTACCGACGACGAAAAGCGTGATCTACTCATCCTCGTAACACCACATATCATCGACGACGGCGCGCCGATACCAGGCGCATCGTCGAATCCGATCCCACCAGCCACCCGCTAAAGGTGACTCGAATGCACATAGATCGTACTCACGGTTTGCGCCGCGGCCTCGTTCTCGCCGTTGTCGCAACCTCGATTTCTCTTGGAGTCGCGGCGTGTAACGACTCGACATCCATCGATCCGCAGCGGGACCGCATAGCGCCAACGCTCACGCTGACCGCCGTTGGTGGTCAGGCTGACACCGTAATTGCCTTCACGACCGATGCGAAGGACAATCTCGGCCTCAAGACAATCCATGTGCAGGCCATCGGTGCCGTTGGGTTCATCTACGACACCGTTTTTACGAGCGCCGTCACCGACATCCAGCTGCCCTTCAAGCTCTTCTCATCGCGTTCTGTTCCTCCGGGCACACCCGTAGTGGTTACCGCAACCGCCGTGGACGGAGCCGGCAACACTTCCGGAGTCGACACGCTGATACTGGCGACCGGAAACGTTCCGCCGCCGGAAGTCAAAATCCTCAGTCCGTTCTCCGGCAGCTCCGCGGTTCTCGGCAAGTCGATACTCGTGACCGTCATGGGAAAAACCGCGATCAAGGTTCTTTCCCTCGGGTTGAGCACAACGGGGCCGGTGGTTCGCACCGACTCGGTACTGTTCGCGAGCCCGCTCGCCGACTCCATCACAATGCAGGACACGATCGCGATTCCCCTCAACGCGACGCCCGGCACGCTCACGATCACGCCCTTCCTCAGGGATTCGCTGGGACAGCGCGCCGTGGGACCAAGCATCACGGTCACCGTACAGACGGCGGCCCAGATCAATTCGGTTCCGGTCGTCAACGCTTATTGCCTCCTGAGCCAGGGCTTTAACAATGCCTGCGGCCACGCCAAGCGCGTCGAGGTGACCGACACCGTGCACGTCGAAGCCGACGATCCGAGCGGCATCGGCCAGCTCGGCTACGAGGTGCGAAGCACCCCGGGCGGGCCAATCGACGATTCCGCGACGTATGTAGCGAGCGGCAACCTGACGTTCGAGCCGCACACGTTCAAGATGAAGCTGCCTTACACGACCTTTCCGACCACCGCTTACATCCAGGTTTTCGGCCGAAACTCGAACGGTGTGAGAGCGTACGCGAAACTGTCGAATGGTGCCGATCGGATAGACACGGTCACCGTCGTTGCCGGTGTCACGCGCTTGCTGCCGCTCGGCGGGCAGGTCGCGGATGCGCTGTATCACCCAGGCAAGGATCGTTTGTACCTGACGAACATCACGAGGAACCAGGTGGAGGTCTTCAACCTGGCCGACTCGTCGTTCAAGGCACCCGTAATCGTTGGCTCGCGGCCCTGGGGCCTCGCGGCATGGCCGGTTGACCGCAGCGGCACCAAGGGTGACACGTTGCTCGTTGCCAACTCTGGCGGCACGCAGATCAGCTACGTGAATCTGAATGCGGGCGCCAGCGGATTGGAAGTGTTCCGGTACCTGCTGCCAAACATCGTCGTAGCCACGATTACAACGACCACCTCCGCGACGAGCGGTCTACCGATACGCGTGCGGACCGTCTACGATTTCAGTGATCGTCCGCAGTACCTCGGAGCGAATTGTCACGATGTGGGCGCCGGCTGCCAGGATGTCATTCTGACCTACTCGACTACTCCGACACCGGGCCAGTCGCCGCCGTTCGGCAATCTCAACGGTACGTTACGATGGGAGAACCTGACTAAGGGTGTCACCGCCGCCGGTAAGTCAGATTCAACCACATCGCACTTCTTCTTCGAACAGGCGATCGGCCAATCCGGCGCGCGCGGCGATACGCTCGAGATCGAGCGATTCGATGCCGATGGAGTCGGGCAGGCGACCTTAGTCCCGGCCGGCGGACCGCTTGGTTCCACAGTTGTGTCAATCAACAACCTCGCGTTCCGCGACACCACTTTCGTGCGCAGCTCCGGCAACTTCCGCCGCTCGGTATTCGGTGAGGGCGGGAGCATTGTCAACAGCCGCGCAATGATGTACGACGTAGACAGGGGATACGATCCAGTTATCTGGTGGGTCGACAGGGGCGTTTCGCCTCCGACGGACGTGTCGGACTTTATCGCCAACACTTCGGCGAGGATGTTCGGCGTAGCCATCAACTTCGATGGCGGGCTCGCGGCGATCCGCGCGGACTCGACGTACGTGCTCAATCCGGCGCTCCGCCTCATGGGCATCTTAAACACCACGAACACCAACGCTGGTCTGGACTTCCACCCGCAGAATACCGGCAACTTCTCGTTCCCGCTCAACACGCGACTTGCTTTTGCCGCGTCCTCTGAGCCGCTCATCGAGATTTACGATACGAATTGCTACCTGAGAGTCGGAACGATTCCGATCAAAGACCCGATCATCGGTCCAATCACGGCAGCGCTCCGCCCTTCGGGCGAGCTGGTGCTCGTTGGAGCGACAGCGCGAGGGGTTGTCATCGCGCAGCTGCCAAATACATTTACGACGACCTGCCCGTAGACGGGTCAGGCTATCATCGGACAAAGAGCCCGGCCAAAAGCCGGGCTCTTTGTTGTGGTGGGGAGATCCGATCCGGTCCGCTTCAACATTACCCAACTCTTTGCAAGCCTCGTCCCGGGCCCGTAACGCGACGCGATAGTTCAGAAAATACGAAGACCGTTCGAGCGTCAATCGGGCGGTCTTCGTGTTTAAGGGGTTGTCATGTGAGCGCGCCCTCGTTCTTTTTGGACCCATGCTGCGATTCACCACTGCTGGCGAGTCACACGGGCCCGCGCTCGTGTCCATCCTCGAGGGGATGGTCGCGGGCCTGCCGCTTGTCGCCGCCGATGTCGACGTGGAGCTGGCTCGGAGGCAGCAGGGTTACGGACGCGGCCGGCGCATGAAGATCGAGTCCGACCACGCCGAGTTTCTCTCCGGCGTTCGGGCCGGCGAGACGCTCGGCTCTCCGATCGCGATGCTAATCCAGAATCGCGACTGGAAGAATTGGCAGGAGATAATGGATCCCGCGCCCCGGGATGGAGATCCCGCCCGCAAGCGCGCGGTGACACGCCCACGGCCCGGGCACGTCGATCTGTCAGGCATGCTCAAATACGACCGGGATGACGCTCGGGACGTGCTGGAACGTGCCTCCGCGCGCGAGACGACCGCTCGCGTGGCCGCAGGAGCCGTCTGCAGGCGCTTTCTCCGCGAGTTCGGCATTACGCTGGGGAGTCACGTTGTGCACCTGGGCGGGGTCGACGCGCGCCGCCCCGACAAGATGCCGGTGGATTTAAATGCGGCAGCAGACGAATCTCAGCTCCGCACGCTGGATCGGAACGCGGAACAAGAGATGATCGCGAGAATCGACGCGGCGAAGGCAGATGGAAACACCCTCGGCGGCATCGCGGAAGTCGTCTGCGATGGCGTGCCGGTTGGGCTCGGCTCACACGTCTCGTGGGACAGGAAGCTTGATGGCAGGCTCGCCGCCGGTCTGATGTCAATTCCCGCCGTGAAGGCGGTCGAGATCGGACTCGGGGTGGAAAGCGCGCGCAGAAAGGGCTCCGATGTCCACGACGAGATAGATCCGGACGAGGGCAACGTGAAAGCGGGACGCGTGCGCAGGAGAACCAACCGCGCGGGCGGGATGGAAGGAGGCATCAGCAACGGCGAGCAGATCGTGCTCCGCGCGTCGATGAAGCCGATCAGCACGCTCATGCGCCCCCTTGGAACGATCGAGATGAAGACGCGCGAGCCTGCGCAGGCGGTGGCGGAAAGAAGTGATGTCACAGCCGTTCCAGCGATGGGAGTAATCGCTGAAGCCATGACAGCATTCGTCATCGCCCAGGCGTTGCTCGAGAAGTTCGGCGGGGATTCGCTCGGCGAGACGCGACGCAATTATGAGAACTACGTCGCTGGCTTGGGTGGCAGACAGGGACGCTAAGACGCCGCTGCCGCATCTGATCCTCGTTGGGCTTCCGGGAGTAGGGAAGACAACGATCGGCAGAGAGGCTGCGCGGAAGCTGGGACGAGAGTTTCTCGATTTCGACAAGGAGATCGAGCGGCGATCGGGAATGGAAGTGCGCGAGATCTTTCGCCAGAAGGGCGAGGAGCACTTTCGGGAGATGGAATTCGCGCTGACGCAGGAGCTGAGCGCCACGGGCGGCATGGTGCTGTCACCAGGCGGTGGCTGGATCACCCAGCAGAGGTCAGTCGAACTTTTGCGTTCGGTTGGGCGTATCATATACCTTAGAGCGTCACCCGAGGCAGTCGCTCGCCGGTTGCGCAGGGTGGAGACCAGGCCGCTGCTGGCCGGGCGCGACCCGGTGGTGGCGCTACGGGAGCTGTACGAGAAAAGGCAGGCCCTCTATGAGACAGCCGATACTGTTCTCGATACTGAAAGGCTTGCACGGCAACAACTTATAGCGAAAGTCGTCGAGCTTGCCTCGACCATGAAATAACTACGAACGCCAATGGACGAACGAATTCCTGTACAGACCACATTCCGCGTGATGGGCCCACACGAGCGGGGGCGCTTTGCCCCGGAAGCATGGGGTCATCTGCTCTCACTCAACGGCTCGGGCGCAATCAACGGGCTGGAGCTGGAGCACATCATCGAGAGAGCCCTCATGCAGTTCGAGGGACGGATTGCTCTCGACGATTTGCGCGGACTGCTCGAGGGAACTGGCCTGGAAGACTCCTCCGGAAGCGGCGACAACACTACGGTGCACTAGATGGCGAAAGCCAAGACAACTAAAGCAAAAACAACTAAAGCGAAAACAACCACGAAGCGCGCGACCAAGGGCGTTGCCGCGAAGAGTGGCGCGATCAAGCCCACGCGCGTGAGAAAGAGCGCAACGGCGAAGATAGTCGACGAGGAGACCCACTCCGAACCCGGCTCGACATCGCTCGTGATCGTCGAGTCACCCGCGAAGGCCAAGACCATCGGGAAGTATCTCGGGCGCGCGTACAAAGTGCGCGCGACGGTCGGTCACGTGCGCGATCTACCCGAGAAGAAGATGGGAATCGACATCGAGAACGGCTTCGAGCCGGAGTACGTGACGATCCCCGGAAAGGAGAAGACCGTCGCCGATCTCAAGAGCGCGGCCAGGGATTCGCGCGAGATCTTTCTCGCGACCGATCCGGACCGCGAGGGCGAGGCGATCGCGTGGCATGTTGCCCAGGCGATAAAAACCAAGAATGGAGCGCCGATGAGGCGCGTCCTATTTCACGAGATCACGCGCGACGCCGTGGTGTTGGCGATCGCCCGCGCCGGGAAGATCGACGAGCGGAAAGTCGACGCGCAGCAGGCGCGCCGCGTCCTCGACCGCCTCGTTGGATACAAGGCGAGCCCGGTTCTCTGGAAGACCGTGAAGAAGGGAATTTCAGCCGGCCGCGTGCAGACCGTCGCGCTGCGGCTGCTCGTGGAAAGGGAGCGCGAGATCCGAGCGTTCAAGCCGGTCGAGTATTGGACCGTCGAGGCGCTCCTCGAGGAGGCCGGGCAGCAGTTCACGGCGAAGCTGCATCTGCTCGACGGCAAGAAGCCCGTAATCAGCAACGAGACGGAAGCGAACGCGATTCTCGACGCGCTCAAATCAAGGAAGACGTTCCAGGTCACCGAGGTCAAGCGCCGTGAGCGGAGGAAAAACCCGGCGGCGCCGTTCACGACCAGCACGCTCCAGCAGGACGCGGCGAAAAAGCTCGGCTTCGGATCGAAGCGGACGATGCGACTGGCGCAGGATCTCTACGAAGGAATAGAGATTGGCGAGGAGGGCGCGGTTGGTCTCATCACTTACATGCGCACCGACTCGACGCGCGTCGCGTCTTCGGCCGCCGAACAGGCGCGCGAGTATATCAAGATGATGTACGGCGAGTCCTATCTTCCCGATGCGCCAAGACTCTATGCCGAGGCCAAATCGAAGAACGCGCAGGATGCGCACGAGTCCGTCCGTCCGACGGATCCGACGCGCCGCCCCGAGCACATCCGTAAGTACCTCAAGGAAGACCAGTATCGGCTCTATGAGCTGATCTGGCAGCGGTTCATGGCGTCGCAAATGACGCCCGCGATCTTCGACACGACCACGGTCGACTTCGACTTCGACCGGTTCCTGTTCAGGGCGACCGGCAGCGTGGTCAAGTTCGATGGCTACCAGCGCCTCTACAAGGAATCGCGCGAAGCCGAGGAAGGCAAAGCGCTGGAAGAGGAGCAGGGACTGCCCGTGGTCCAGAAGGGAGAGGATATCCCGGTCAAGGCAATCACTCCCTCGCAGCATTTCACGGAGCCGCCGCCGCGCTATTCGGAGGCGAGTCTCGTGAAGGAGCTGGAGCGCCTCGGCATCGGTCGTCCGTCGACGTACGCGTCGATCGTCTCGACGCTCGTCGATCGCCGCTACGCGATGCTAGAACAGCGGCGGTTTTTCCCCACGTTCCTCGGCGAACAGGTCGAGCGCGTGATGGTGAAGAGCTTTCCCGACGTGTTCAACGTCAGGTTCACGTCCCACATGGAAACCGATCTCGACAAGATCGAGGACGGCGACGTCAACTGGCGGAAGATGCTCAAGGATTTCTACGGACCGTTCGCGGAATCCGTGAAGAGCGCGGACATCGAGTCGCTCATCGGCGAGGCGCACGATCTGTCCATGCTCGAGACCGAGAGATGTCCGACGTGCGGTGGGAAACTGGTTCCTCGCGGCGGATTCTTCGGCCCGTTCCTGGCGTGCGAGAACCATCCGAAGGACTGCAAGTTCACGCGGCCGCTACGCGGCGATCGCAAGCCAGCGCAGCCCACGGATGAGATCTGCCACGAGTGCGGCTCGCCAATGGTCATCCGTCACGGACGCTCGGGGGAATTTCTCGGCTGCAGCACATTCCCGAAGTGCCGCGGCACGAGATCGATGCCAACCGGCGTCAAGTGCCCGAAAGACGGTGGCGACATTGCCGTGCGTCGCTCGAAGAAGCGCGGAAAAGCTTTCTACGGCTGCTCGAACTATCCGAAGTGCGACTTCGTGGTATGGGACAAGCCGGTTGCGGAGACCTGCCCCGAGTGCGGCTACGTTGGCGCCGAGTCGAAGTTCACGAAAGCGCGCGGCGACTACCGTCGTTGCATCAAGTGCGCGAACGAGTGGGATGTCGCGCCGACGCCTGAAGCCGTGGCGGTGTGACGCAGCGAGTCACGGTTGTCGGCGGCGGCCTCGCCGGCTCGGAGGCAGCGTGGCAGCTCGCCACTCGCGGGTTCGAGGTATCGCTGCACGAGATGCGTCCGGTCACGACGACGCCGGCGCACAAGACCGACAGGCTCGCCGAGCTCGTTTGCTCGAACACGTTCAAGAGCACTGAGCTCACCAACGCACACGGCCTGCTCAAGGCCGAGATGCGGCTCCTCGGCTCGCTGATCCTCGATGCAGCCGACGGCGCGCGAGTCGCCGCTGGCAGCGCGCTCGCAGTGGATCGCGATGTGTTCTCCGCTGCGGTTACAGAGCGCATCGCGTCAGATGACCGGATCAGCGTAGTGCGCGAAGAGGTCGCGAGCATCGCGGCTCCATGTGTGATTGCCACCGGCCCGCTCACCTCGGAGAAGCTGGCCGAGGCCATCCGCGCGCGTCTGGGAATCGGCGCCCTGGCTTTTTACGACGCGATCGCGCCGATCATCGCCAGAGACTCGATCGACGACTCGCTCGTCTTCCGAGGGTCGCGGTACGGCAAGGAGACGATGGAGGGCGCCGGTGACGACGGAGCGTATCTCAACTGCCCGATGTCGCGCGAGCAGTACGACGCGTTTCTCGAGGCGCTGATTTCCGCCGATCAGTATCACGGCCACGAATTCGATGAAGTCCCGTACTTCGAGGGGTGCATGCCCGTCGAGGTGATGGCGAAGCGCGGTCGCGACACGATGCGCTTTGGTCCGCTCAAGCCGGTGGGGCTGCGCGATCCGCGCACAGGCTACGAAGCGTACGCTGTGGTGCAGCTGCGTCAGGAGGATCGCGCCGGCCGCATGTGGAACATGGTCGGCTTTCAGACGCGGCTGCGGATTCCCGAGCAGCAGCGCGTCCTCAGAATGATTCCTGGCCTCGCCGACGCGGAGTTTCTACGCTACGGGTCGATTCATCGCAATTCCTACCTGAATTCTCCCGCAGCGCTAAGTGCCCACCTGGCAGTTCGCGACGAGCCCGCGCTTCTCTTTGCGGGTCAGATCACGGGCGTCGAGGGTTACACGGAGAGCTCCGCCACGGGATTGCTGGCGGGGATCAACCTGGCGCGAATTCTTTCGGGCGACGATCCCGTAATTCCTCCGCCGACGACGATGATCGGCGCGCTCTACCGCTATATGAACGAGGCGGACCCCAGGCACTTCCAGCCGATGAACGCGAATTTCGGTTTGCTCGACGAGCTTCCGGAACAGATCCGGGACAAAAAGCGGAAGCGCGAGGTTTTCTCGGAGCGGGCGCTGCGAGACATGCAGGTGTGGATCGAAGCCAACAGCATCCACGGCGCGCTCTCCGTCCGCGCATGAGCGAGCCGCAGGCGGTCGAAGAGTTCCTGACGCACCTCGAAAAAGAGCGCGACGTCTCGCCCAATACACTGATAGCCTACCGGCGGGATCTCGAGGAATTCGTTTCGTTCCTCGGGCGCTACTTCGGGGCCGAGCAATGGTCGTGGCAGGGACTGGATCGACTCGCGATCCGCGGATTTCTCGCGCATCTGACGCGGAAGAAGCTCAATAAGAGATCGATCGCGCGGAACCTCTCGGCGGTCAGAAGCTTTTACAAGTACCTCCATCGGAACGAGCAGGTCGAAGCGAATCCGGCGCGCGGCGTCAACACGCCGAAACAGGACAAGTACCTGCCGGGCTATCTGGATCGCGCGCAGATCGAGCTGCTGTTCCAGTCGGCGGAGCTCAAGGCGCAGGAGGGACGCTTTGGCGACGTGCGCAACTCCTCGATCCTGGAGCTGTTCTACTCGACCGGAATGCGGCTGTCGGAGCTGCGTGGGATCAATCGGATGGACATCGACCTGATGTCACAGCAGGTGAAGGTGCGCGGGAAGGGGAGGAAGGAGCGGATCATCCCGATCGGCGACCACGCGCAGCTGGCACTCAGAAACTATGAATCGAAGCGGGACGAGCTGTTGCGCGCGATCGGACCGACGGGAGACCGCACGGCGTTCTTTCTCAGCAATCGCGGGAAGCGCATCTCCGTGCGGGCGATCCAGAACGCGGTGAAGGGTTTCCTCGACAAGATCGACGAAAACTCGGGGCTTTCCACTCACTCGCTTCGCCACACCTTCGCTACGCATCTGCTCGATGCCGGCGCAGATCTTCGCGCGGTGCAGGAGCTGCTCGGGCACGCTTCCATCT
>Ga0208078_1000187_pt1 | contig 16616 bp, 15 predicted proteins | sample NGESurdeep072012_3_FD_184468 | JGI IMG/M metagenome (GOLD analysis project Ga0208078, IMG submission 184468) | Arctic peat soil microbial communities from Barrow, Alaska - NGEE Surface sample 53-2 deep-072012 (SPAdes) | ecosystem: Environmental > Terrestrial > Soil > Wetlands > Peat ...
AGCGCAGCAGCGTCGACTTGCCGCAGCCGCTCGCGCCGAGGATCGCGACGCGTTCGCCGCGCGCGAGGTCGAGGTCGAGCCCGTCGAAGACGAGGTGCGCGCCGTACGCCTTCCGCAGCGCGCGGATGCGAGCCGCGCTCATGCGGGCACCGTGTCGGTCCAGCCGACCAGTCGTTTCTCGAGTAGCCGCATCGCGCTCTCCGAGAGCTTGCCGCACGCCGCGAAGAGCAGGATCGCGACCAGGATCTCGTCGGTGCGCGAGGTCTGCTGACCGTCGGTGAGCAGGAAGCCGAGCCCGTTGGTCGCCGCCAGCAGCTCGGCCGCGACCAGGAACAGCCACGCCTGCGTGAGGCCGATGCGCGCGCCGACCAACAGTTGCGGCAACGTCGCCGGGACGAGCACGCGCGCGATGAGCGCGAAGCGCGAGAGGCCGAAGATCGTACCAACCTCGACCAGCTTGCGGTCGACGCCGCGAATCCCGCTCACCAGCGCGACGTAGATCGGGAAGAACGCGCCGATCGCGACCAGCGTGATCTTCGCCGTCTCGCCGATCCCGAGCCAGAGCAGGATCAGCGGCACCCACGCGAGCGAGGGGACCGCGCGAATCCCTTGCAGTGTCGGGTCGAGCGCGCGCTCGGCGAACCGCGAGCCGCCGACCAGCGAGCCCAGCACCAGCGCGCACAGCAGCGCGATCGCGAAGCCGAGCGCGACGCGCTCGACGCTCGCGCCGAGATCGCGCCACAACAGCCCGCTCTGCGCGAGGTCGAGCAGCTCGCGCACGACGTCGCGCGGCGAGGCGAGCTGGTACGACTTGATGAACCCGCTCGCGCTGGCCGCCCACCATCCGGCGAGCAGCGCGAGCGGAACGATGAACCTAGCCACGCAGAGCCGTCGTGGCGGGGCGCGCGTCGATCAGCGCGGCGACCGCGCCGTCGAGGTCGGCGTCCGGCTTGGCGAGCTTGTCGGCGCGGATCAGCGGAACGACCCCGGCGATCGCGTCGTGATAGTCGCTGCCCGGCGTGCCGTTGCCGGGGTACGTCGTGCGTTCGCGCAGTTGGAGATCCGCCACGCGCCGTTCTACCTTCGACGCATCCGAGAGCAGCGCGGCGGTCTCGTCGACGTGCGCCGCGGCGTACTTGCGTGCGCGTTCGTACTGCTGCAGTACGATCGCGGCGATGTCGGGATGCTGCGCGAGGAAGTCTTCACGCACGTTGAGCGCGCCCCACGTGTTGAAGGCGACGTTGCGGTAGAGCAGGCGCGAGCCGGCGTCGAGCTGCGTCGCCGCCATGTGCGGATCGAGCCCGGCCCACCCGTCGACCTGACCGCGCTCGAGCGCGGTGCGCCCGTCGGGATGCTGCAGGTCGACGAGCTGAACGTCGGTGGGCTGCAGTCCGTTGGCTTGCAGCGAGCGCAAGAGGAAGAACCACGGATCGGTGCCGCGCGTCGCGGCGACCTTCTTGTCCTTGAGATCCTTGACGCTCTTGATCGGCGAGTCTTTCCCGACCACCAGCGCGGTCCACTCCGGACGCGAGTACAGGAACACCGTCTTGATCGGCGAGCCGTTGGCGCGCGCGAGCAGCGCCGCGCTCCCGGCGGTCGAACCGAACTGCACGGCGCCGGCCTGCAAGTACTGGTTCGCCTTGTTCGAGCCGAGCGAGAGCACCCACTCGACCGACGTCCCGCGCTTCGAGAGCGCTTCTTCGAGCCAGCCCTTCGACTTGAGCACGAGGCTCGGCGGATTGTAGTACGCGTAGTCGAGCCCGAGTTTGTCGAGGCCGGCGGCGCGCGCGCTGAGCGGCAGCGCCGCGGCGACCGCGGCGGCGCCGGCGGCGGTGAGGAAATCAGAGCGGGAGAGTGATGCCATGGAACGCCTCCTGGTGAGATAGGAAGAGCGGGTGAAAACGAAGAGCCCCCGCCGGATCGGCGAGGGCTCTGCACGATGTCTGTGCGCCGAAGCGCTAGCTCATGCCGAAGCTCGCCGATCCCGATTGGGGAGACAGCAAATGCACATCGCCATGAGACAGAGGTCGCGGTTCATCACGAGTGGGTGGACCTTACCACGCGCCGGGGCTCTCAGTCAATGTTAATAGACGGTTTCGAGGGCGAAATATGAACCTTCCGTGGCCGATAGTCCGTATATGGAGTAGGGCACTCCAACCCCCGATCCACGCACCCGCCGGCTCAACCGGGCGTCGCAAGTCGTGGACGTAGCCGCCGAGGCGTGAGGCGGCAACTTTCGCCTGGTTAGGCGCGGCGCTCAATCAGCAGCGCCTGGGTCCCGATGCCGAACCAGCCGTCCGCATCCGCGAGCCGCAGGCTGGTCATCCCGAGACCGTCGCCGGTGAGCTCCGTTCGCGCGTCGAGCAGCACCCATTCCGCGCGCGGGTATCGCTGCAGCGCGAGCGAGAGCGACGGCGGCACGAAGAGCCACTCGCCCATCGGCAGCTCGCCGCTGATCCCGTTCGCCGAATCCGCGATGACGAGCGCCGAGTCGATCGGCTCGTGCGCTTCGCCGGCGATGAGGGGCACGCGCGTCCGGCCCCAGATCGCGGCAGGTCCCAAGACGCCGCCCCCGTGGACCTCGCGCCATTCGATCGCCTGGCCGTAGCCGGAGGTCGTGATCCAATGCTGCCGCGCATCGGGCGGCGGTAGCGCCGGGACCGGGTCCGGCGGCGTCACGCCCGGCGGTACCGCTCCCTCTCGCTGCACGGCGACACGCCAGAGGCGCACCGACACGACGTCGCGCCCGTCGCATTCGAGCGTCCCCTCGACCATCTCGATGCGCTTTCCCGGGCGCACGACGCGGGTCTTCACACGCATCACGCCGACCGGGATCGGCCCGAGGAATTCCGAGGCGATCCGCGCGATTCGCATGTCGTCGCGCGGATGGACGGCCCGCACGACGTGCGCGATCAGCGCGGTCGGAGGGCCGCCGTGCTGCAGCCGATCATCCCACGGGCTACTCGTCGCGCGCGTCGCGCGAAACGTTTCGTCGTCGATTCGCTCGTAGAACGCGTCGAAGTCCACTACGTCGTGCGTTTGCGCATGCCGCCGACGATCGCACCCATGATCGCGAGTCCGATGATGACGTGGCCCGAGTCGATCAGCCACAGGCCGAGCGGCCGTCCTTCGTACAGCGTCAGGTTCAGGAGGTTCAGCGCCCAGATCCCGGCGCCCATGAACACGCCGAACTCGATTCCGTGCCGCACCATGTTGGGGTTGTCGCTGTCGGCGAGCGCCATTGCGACGACGTACGCGAAGATGATCGCGAGGACGAACGAGATGATGTAGGTGCTCGGCGCGGCGGCGGCTGCCTGACCGGTGTACGCCTGCCACTGCTTGCTGAGGATGATGAACCAGACCGCGCTGAACAGATAGTACGCGATCGCGGCAACGAGCACCGCCAGATGGTTGATCCGCATCGTCATTGGGTCTCCTCCGTCACTGTGGTTTCCCGGGTCCCGGCGACCTTCGAGCGAAGGTAGGCGCGCTCCGCCGCGTTCAGCGTGCCGGTGAGGGCGGCTTGGTAGGCCGCGCGGGCCTCGGCGGTGCGGCCGAGGCGGGCGAGCGCGTCGGCTCGTGCGACGTGGTACAGATGATAGTCGGCGAGCGCGTCCTGCGGCAGCGCGTCGAGCGCGGCGAGCCCGGCCGCGGGTCCGTCGGCATAGCCGATCGCGACCGCGCGGTTCAGCGCGACGACCGGCGAGGGCGTCATCCGCTCCAGGTGCGCGTAGAGGGCGGCGATCGAATGCCAGTCGACCGCGCTTGCCGTCGGTGCGCTGGCGTGCGCGTAGGATATTGCCGCCTGGAGCTGATACGGCCCCGGCGCGCGGTGGCGGTACGCAGCTTCGAGCAGCGCGTTCGCTTCGACGATCTTCGCGCGGTCCCACGTCGATCGATCCTGGTCGACGAGCGTCACCATCGAACCGTCGGACGCGACGCGCGCGTCGCGGCGCGAGTCGTGGTAGAGCATCAGCGCCAGCAGTCCCATCACCTCGGGCTCCTGCGGCATCAGCGTAGCGAGCACGCGGCCAAGGCGAATCGCGTCGTCGCAGAGCTCGCGGCGGATCAGCCGGTCACCGGCCGACGCGGAGTACCCTTCGTTGAAGATCAGATACAGCACCGTGCAGACGTCGTCGAGCCGTTCGACGAGACGCTCCGCGGGCGGAACGTCGAACGGGATCACCGATTCGCGAATCTTGCGCTTCACGCGCACGAGGCGTTGCGCCATCGTCGCGTGCGGCACCAGGAACGCGTCGGCGATCTCCTCGACGGTCAGTCCCGCCAGCGTGCGCAGCGTCAGCGCGATGCGCGCCTCGATGCCGAGCGCGGGGTGGCAGCACGCGAAGATCAGGCTGAGGCGGTCGTCGGGGATCGCGGTCATCGCATCGCCCTCGAAGACGTCGCGCGGCGCAGGCGGGATCTCCAGCGCGGCGAGGCGCCGCAGCTTTTCGCGGCCGACGCGTTCGCGCCGCAGGCGGTCGATCGCGCGGTTCCGCGCCGTCGTGAGGATCCAGGCCGACGGATTCGCCGGAAACCCGCTGCGCGGCCAGCGCTCGAGCGCAGCGAGGTAGGCCTCTTGGAGCGCGTCCTCGGCACTAGCGATGTCGCCGAGGGCGCGTGACAAGGTCGCGACGGTGCGTCCCGCGTCCTCGCGAAAGCACCGTGCGACCCGTTGTGCAGCGTCAGTCGCCGAGGTCGACAAGCGGCCGGATCTCCACCGAGCCGTCCTTCGCCCCCGGGCACATCGCAGCCGCCTCGATCGCGTTGTCGAGCGACGGCACGTCGATGATGTAGTACCCGCCGAGCCATTCCTTCGTCTCCGCGAACGGGCCGTCGGTCACCGCGCGTTGCCCATTGCGGACCCGCACGGTCGTCGCGCTGGCCGTCGGCGCTAGCGGCGCCGCGTCGACGAACGCGTTGTGGTCGCGAAGTCCCTGGCCGAAGGCTTCCCACTCGGGCATCGACGCCGCCCACTCCTCGGGGGTCGGTTCGCGGTCCCGCGGCGGGCCGTAGATCAGCAGCATGTATTTCATCGTCGTCCCTCTCGTGCGGTGCGGATGTCGTGCATCCGGCCCAAGGACGAACGGGGCTGCCCGAAATCGACAGCCGGTGCTACGAGGTCAGTGAGACGTCCAAGAGGCGCGTCAGCACGTGGACGTGGCTGGTCGCAGGGGTCGGGATGCCGAGGATGCGGCCCAGCTCCACGACCGCCCCACTGATGCAGTCGTATTCGAGCGGGCGCCCGCGCTCGACGTCCTGGAGCATCGACGTCTTGTGCTCGCCGACCCGGCGCGCGCCGTCGATGCGCTTGTCGATCGAGACCGGCAGCTCGATTCCGATCGCGGCGGCGACGGCCGTGCACTCGGTCATGATCTCGCGGATGAGCGCCTCGATCGACGCATGGCGCAGCATCCCCGCGATCGTCGCGCGCGTCAGCGCGGAGATCGGGTTGAGCGCGGCGTTCCCGAGGATCTTGAGCCAGATCTGCGAGCGCAGGTCGGCTTCGATCGGTGCCTTCAGCCCGCCGGCGGTCATCGCGGCCGCGACCGCGGTGATTTGCGGATCGGTGGCGCCGTCGGGACGGCCCAAGGCGTAACGCGTGCCCTCGATATGCCGGATCACGCCGGGCTCCTCGAGCTCCGTCGAGGAGTAGATCACGCAGCCGATCAGCCGGTCGGGATCGAACGCGTTCGCGAGCTTGCCGCCCGGATCGACGCTTTCCAGCGCGAGCCCCTCGAGCGGGCCGCCGTGGCGCTGGAAGTACCACCACGGAATCCCGTTCTGCATCGGGATGATCCGGGTGTTCGGGTGGGACATGCGTTCGATCGTCGGCAGCATCCCGGCGAGCTGGTGGCCCTTCAGCGCGACGATGATGCAATCGAAGGGGCCGTCGGCGGTAGCGTCGTCGGTCGCCTTGACTTCGACCTGAAAGTCGCCGCGGTCGGAGAGCACGTGCACGCCGCGCCGCTGCATCGCCTCGAGGTGCCCACCTCGAGCGACCAGCGTGACGTCCGCGCCCCCGCGCGCGAGCGACGCCCCAACGTACGCGCCGATCGCGCCGGCACCGACGACGGCGTAGTTTGCAACCGCGTCACGCTGCGCGGAAACGTCGGCGACCGAGAGCGAAGCCATATCGTGGGACTGTATCCTACGCCATAGCCCAACGTCTCGCCAAGCCCCGCGAGACGCCGGAACCGGGGCGCGAACCGGCCGAAATCGTCCGCAAGGCGCCTGCTTGCTGCGCGGTACGGTGGAGTTGCGTTAAGCAGCTGTTTTCTGAATCTTCCTAGGTCGCCCGCCCTTTGCGCCATTGGTCCTCGCGGCGGCCCTCTTAGCGTCAGAAGTCACGCTCCCCGCACGGCGTGCTACAGCTGAGGCAGTTTCCCCGAACCCAAGGTACGTTGGCAGCATCTCCGGCACGTAGAAGTCAACTGCAAGTGCAGGCCATGAGATGGCGTAACCACCTTCCTCGAGCGCTACATTCTTTAGCGTATTGTCACAGTTGGCGAGGGCCTTCCGCGGGCCAGGACGTCGGCGGAAACTATCAATGCGCTCAAGTGGGAACGACACCTCGCCTCCACCCGACAGTGTGACGAGAAGGCGTATCTCCGCATCGCGGAAGATAACACGCGCGCTCTCCGCGCGAAGTGGACTTTTCACTTGTGGTACTTCCGAAGCGTCGTGGCGATCGTTGCGCGGAGGCGTTGAGCGGCGTCGCGGATCTCGTCGGCCGAGATGATCAGTGGCGGGACGAAACGCAGCGTGTTGCGCCCCGCGGCGTTGAGGAAGACGCCGTGGTCGAGGCCGTGCGCGACGAAATCCTTCGCGACGTGCGGCTCACGTACCGGAAGGCCGAGCATTAGCCCGATCCCGCGCGGCTGCTCGAACACCGTGTCGAGTTCGGTCGCGATCGCGGCGAGTTCCGCGCGCAGCAACGCGCCGGCGACGCGGACGTGCTCCTCGAGATCGAGCACGTCGCGGATCTTGAGGTGCTCCAACGCCGCCGCCGCCGGAACGGGCGAGCCGCCGAAGGTCGTGCCGTGATCGCCGGGCTTCAGCGACGAGGCTGCGTTACCGCGCACCACGAGCGCGCCGATCGGCAAACCGTTCGCCAATGACTTCGCCAGAGTGAACGCGTCGGGCTTCACGCCGAAGTGTTCGAACGCGAAGAGCGGGCCGAGACGTCCCATCCCGCACTGCACCTCGTCGAAGATCAGCAGCGCGCCGCGCTCGTCGCACAGCCGCCGCGCCGCCGCCAAATACTCGGCGGTCGCCGGCTCGACGCCGCTCTCGCCCTGCACGGGTTCGACCAGGAAGCACGCCGTCGTCGGGCCGATCGCGGCGTCGAGCGCTGCGATGTCGTTGAACGCAACGTGTTCGAATCCGCGCGGGAGCGGTTCGAAACCCTCGTGGTACGCCGGGTTGTCGGTCGCCGCGAGCGCGCCCATCGTGCGCCCGTGGAACGAACCCTTGGCGGCGAGGATGACGTTCCGGGCCTTCTCGCCGCGCCGCCAGGCGTGCTTGCGCGCGAGCTTGATCGCCGCCTCGTTCGCTTCGCTGCCGCTGTTGCAGAAGAAGACCGCGTCGAACCCGGAGAGTTCGGCGAGCCGGTCGGCAAGCGTCCCCGCGGGCTCGTGGTGGACGAGGTTCGAGACGTGCACCAGCGTCGCGGCCTGCTCGGCGACCGCGCGCGCGATCCGCGGGTGGGCGTGCCCGAGCGCGCAGACCGCGATCCCCGCGACGAGGTCCAGGTACGAATTCCCCGACTCGTCGTAGAGCCAACACCCGTTGCCGCGCACGATGTTGATCTCGAGCCGGCCATAGTTCGCCATCAGATGCGGATGCGTCGTCACCAGACGCGCTCCGCGAGAAGCTTGCAGCATGACTACGTCCGGTAGTGCGCGTTGATGCGCACGTAGTCGCCGGTGAGGTCGCAGCCCCAGCCGGTCGCGGTAGCATCGCCGATGCCGAGGTCGAGGCGCACGTCGACGTTGTGCTCTTCGAGGTTGCGGTGCGCTTCGGCTTCGCTCATCGCCTCGATCGCGCCGCGCTCGACCCAGGTCCCCTCGCCGAGGTAGAGCGACCAGGTGTCGGGGTTCATCCCCGCGCCGACCGAGCCGGCCGCGGCGACGATGCGGCCCCAGTTCGGATCCTCGCCGTACAGCGCGGTCTTCACCAGACTGGAGTTGATCACCGCGCGCGCGACTTTGCGCGCCTGCTCTTCGTCGCGCGCGCCGGTCACCGTGAAGGTGAGCGTCTTGGTCGCCCCTTCGCCGTCCTTCACCATCGCCACCGCGAGGTCGCGGCAGACCGCGGTCAGCGCCGCGCGCAGACCCGGGGTCGCGTCGGCTTCGCCCGGCTTCGCGCAGCAGTACACCGCGTCGTTGGTCGACATGTCGCCGTCGACCGAGATCATGTTGAACGTGCCGTCGGCGGCTTCACGCAGCGCCTCGGTCAGCGACGCACGCGAGACGGTCGCGTCGGTGACGAGGAACGCGAGCATCGTCGCCATGTTGGGAGCGATCATCCCCGAGCCTTTCGCGATACCGCCGATCACGCGGCGCTTGCCGTTCTCGTGCCAGGCGTAGGCCGCCAGCTTCGGGACGTGGTCGGTCGTCATGATCGCCTCGGCGGCGTCGAACGCCGCTTCGGGTCCTTCGGAGAGCTGCTTGTACGCGCGGTCGAGCCCCTTCGAGAGGCGGTCCATCGGCAGCGTCACGCCGATCACGCCGGTCGACGCGACGACGACCTGGGCCGCGCGCAGCCCGAGCAGCGTCGCCGCGTGTCGCGCGGTGTTCTCGGCGTCGCGGAGGCCGCGCTCGCCGGTGCACGCGTTCGCGCAGCCGGCGTTGCAGACGATCGCACCGATCGCGTCGCCGTCGGTCGCGAGATGCGCGGTCGTCACGAGCAGCGGAGCCGCCTTGATCTCGTTGGTCGTGATGACTTCGGCGCACACGTGCGGCCCCGGGAGCACGATCAGTGCGAGGTCGCTCTTGCGCTTCTTGATCCCCGCGTGCACGCCGGTCATCCGCAGGCCCGGAACGGCGCCGAGGCCGCCGCGGACCTGGATGAGGCGCACCCCCGTGTCACCGTTGACACCAGTGGCGCCATTGGTGTTGTTCTGTTCAGCCGACTGTTGTGCGGGCATCGAGACCTGTCTCCTCCGGGAGGCCGAGTAGGATGTTCATGTTCTGGATCGCCTGTCCGGCGGCGCCTTTGCCGAGGTTGTCGAGCGCGCAAAGGACGTGGATGACGCCCTCACGCTCCGCGACCGCGAGGTGCGCATCGTTGGTCCCTTCGAGCGCCGGCAGATGCGGGGCGCGCAGGTCGCGGAACACCGTGACGAACGGGCTCGCCGCGTAGAACCGCTGATACAGCGCCAGCACTTGTTCGCGGGCGATCGGGGCGCGCGGGATCAGGTAGATGTCGGCCAGGATCCCCCGCTTGAGCGGCACGACATGGGGCGAGAACACGATCGGCGCGGCGATGCTGGCCTCACGCGCTTCCTGCACGATCTCGGTGCCGTGGCGGTGGCCGGCGAGGCCGTACGCGCGCACGTCGCCGTCGACTTCCGCGAACAGCGAGGGAATCGACGGCGTCCGGCCCGCGCCGGTGATCCCGCTCTTCGCGTCGATCACCACGTTCGCGATACGGTCCGCCAGCGGTTCGAGCGGGACGAGCGCCAGGAGCGCCGCGGTGACGTAACAGCCGGGGTTCGCGATCAGCCGCGCGCCGGCGATGCGGTCGCGATAGCGTTCGGGGAAACCGTAGACCGCGTCACCGGCGTTCGCGTGCATGCGGAACGCGTCGGAGAGGTCGACGACGCGCGCGCCCTTGGCGAGGAACCCCGGGGCCTGGGCGCGGGCCAGCTCGTGGCCGCCGGCCAGGAACACGACGTCGTCCTCGCGGACGCGCGCCTGCGCCGTGCCGGTCTCTTCGAGCGCGACGTGCACGTGCGGCAGCCAGGGAAAGACGTCGGCGACCGGCGCGCCGGGCTGCGAGCGGCTCTCGAGGACGCCGAGCGCAACCGACGGATGGCGGTCGATGAGGCGGATGAGTTCGGCGGCGGCATAGCCGCTCGCGCCGACGACGTGGGCGGTGATCATAGGAACGACTCCGACAACCCGGCGATCGCCTCGCGCGTGGCGGCAAGCGACGCCGCGACCGCGTCCGGATGCGTCGAACCTGCGGTGCGCTTGCCGAGCACCGAACCGAGCGGGTCGACCGGGGCCGATGGGACGTCGAGCGCCGCGGCGTCGCTCGGGTCGAGCGGGCGGGCGTGCTCCTCGGCCAGCAGAACGCGCTCGCCGACCGCGCGGTGCGCGTCGCGCGCCGTCGCGCCGGCCAGGATCACCGCGTCGGCGAGATCGGTCGCGACGGTGTACCCGTCGCCGGCGCGCGCGGTCATCGCGTGGTCGATGAAGTGGACGTGCGCGAACGTGCGCCGAAACGCGTCGAGCGCCGTCAGCGCGGCTTCGGTTCCGTGGATCACTTGGAACTTCGTCTCCTGCAGATCGCGGTGGTACGAGAGCGCGATTCCGTTCGTCGACGCGAGTGCGCCCGCATAGGCGCCGATCGCGCGAGCGCCCGCGGCCCGCACGAGCTCGAACGGGTCGGGATTGCGCTTCTGCGGCATCAAGCTCGAGCCGGTCGACGCCGCGTCGTCGAGCCGCACGTACCCGAACGCCGGCGTCGCCCAGATCACCAGCTCCTCGCTGGGCCGCGACGCGGCGACCGCGGCGCGCATCGCGGCATGCAGCAGATCGAGCGCGACGTCGCGGTCGCCGACGCTGTCGAGCGCGTTGCGCGTCGGCGCGGCGAAGCCGAGCTCGTGCGCCGCCGCCGCGCGGTCGAGCGGCAGCGACGACCCTGCGAGCGCGGCGCTGCCGAGCGGACAGAAGCGCGCCGCGTCGGAGGCGACGCGGGCGAAGCGCTCGGCGGCCCGCACGAAGCTCTGCGCCGCCGCGTCGAGCCAGAACGCGAGCAGCACCGGCTGTGCGGGCTGCCAGTGCGTCGTGGCGGCGAGCAGGGTGCGGCGCTCCAACGCCGATTCCGCGCGGTCCTCCATCGCCGCCGCGACGTCGAGCGCGATGCGAGCGCCGCGCACGGCGCGATCGCGCGCGTAGAGCAGCAGCGTCGTTGCGACCTGATCGTTGCGCGATCGCCCGGCGTGGAGCCGTTCGCCCGCGACGCCCGCGTGATCGCGCACGCGCGCGTCGATCGCGCCGTGGACGTCTTCGAAACCGTGGGTCGTCGCCCAGGCCGCGAACGAGCCGTCGTCGATCTCGGCCGCGACCAGGTCGAGCGCAGCGCGCAGCGCTGCGGCATCGCCCGCCGACAGCACCGGGGCGAGCGCCGCGACGTGCGCGCGCGAGCACTGCACGTCGAACCCGGCGAGGACGAGATCGTCCGCGAGGCTCGATCCGAACGCGAGCAGCGCCGCATCCGGCGCCGACGCGAACCGCCCGCCCCACTGCAATCCGCTCATCGGTGGTTCATCACGCTGATGGGATCTCGGTCGATCATCGCTCCATCTCTCGGGGAAAAGAAAAGGCGCGCCGTTTCCGGCGCGCCCGTCGTCCGCTCCGCAGCTTCGTCTACCACATGGTGACGAAGCCCGGTACGAATCGTACGGGCGCATCGGTAGGCGGTCGGCGCAGAGTGATCGCGGTGATGGTCATGAGTGAATAGACATACAACGGCGCGTGGCCATCCGTCAAGCGTTTCACGCGAACTCCGGAGTCGCGCGCTCCGCCGCCTCGGCCGCCTTTGCCGCTCCGGCGGCCACCGGGAGCCCGTGGATTTGGATGAACCCGCCCGCGGCGTCGTGCCGGAACGTGTCGCCGGCACCGTACGTCGCGAGCGACTCGTCATAGAGCGCGAAGGGCGAGCGGGAACCGGTGACGACCGCGCGGCCGCGGATGAGCCTCACCCGCACCTCGCCGGTGAGCCGCTCGGCGAGCTTCGCGTTGAAGGCGTCGAGCGCGGAGCGGAGCGGCGAGGACCACAGCGCGTCGTAGATCAGCTCGGCGTACTTCTGGTCGAGCGCCGCCTTCAGACGCAGCTCGTCGCGGGTCAGCACGAGCCGCTCGAGCGCCTTGTGCGCCTCGATCAGCGTGACGCTCCCCGGGCACTCATAGACTTCGCGCGACTTGAGCCCGACGACGCGGTCCTCGATCAGGTCGATCCGCCCAACGCCCTGCGCCCCGGCGATCTTGTTCAGCTCGAACACCATCTCCGCACCGGTCTTCGCATCGATGGAGGGGACGCCGCGCGTGAACTCGACGACGACCTCGGCGCCGGCGGCGGGTGCGTTCTCGGGCGCGACCGTCCACGCGTATGCGTCTTCGGGCGGCGCGTTCCACGGGTTCTCGAGGACGCCGGCTTCGATCGAGCGGCCCCAGAGGTTCGCGTCGACCGAGTACGGTTTCGCTGCGGTGTGCGATATCGGGACGCCGTGCGCTTGCGCGTAGGCGATCGCGTCGGGCCGCGAAAGCGGCTTGTCGCGCAGCGGCGCCAGCGTCGTGAGATGCGGTGCCTTCGCGCGCACGCCGACCTCGATGCGGACCTGATCGTTGCCCTTGCCGGTGCAGCCGTGCGCGACCGCGTCCGCCCCATACTGCTCCGCGGTCTCGACCAGCAGGTCGGCGATCAGCGGCCGCGAGAGCGCGGCGCTGAGCGGATAGACGCCCTCGTAGAGCGCGTTCGCCGCCAGCGCCTTGAGCGCGTACTCCGCGATGAACCGCTCGCGCGCGTCGATCAGCACCGCCTCGACCGCGCCGAGCTTCAGCGCCTTCTGCCGAACCGCCTCGAGCGCATCCTGCGAGCCGTCGCCCGCGACCATGTCGGACTCGCCCAAATTGAGCGTCATCGCGATCACTTGGTGCCCTTGATCGATGAACTGCTTCAGCAGAACCGAGGTATCCAAACCACCGGAATAAGCAAGAACGATCTTCACGAGACTATTGTTCTCCGCGCATGTCTTCGAAGCGCTGTTTGATCATGGTGGTTTTTTCCGGCGCCTCGACGATGACCAGGACGGTATCGTCGCCGCCGATCGTGCCGAGGATTTCGGGCCAGTTCGCGCCGTCGATCGCGGCGGCCAGCATCATCGCGGTCCCCGGGTGCGTGCGCAGTACGATCTGATTCATCGACGAGCGCGCTTGGATCATCACTTCGGAGACGACGCGATGCAGGCGCGAGCTGAACGCCGGCCCGACGCTGGGCTCGACGTACTTGAACGCGCCGCCGCTGCCGCCTTTGAGCGGGACCTTGAGCAGGCCGAGCTCCTTGATGTCGCGCGAGACGGTCGCCTGCGTGACGTCGTAGCCTTGCTGCTCGAGCATGCCGGCCAACTCGTCTTGCGAATGCACCGGGCGCGCCGCGATCAGCGAAAGGATCGCACGCTGGCGTTTGGTCTTGGGTTGTTGCAGCGTGTCCATCAGTCCGTCAGTCCGCGGAGATCGGTGAGAAGGGCGAGCAGAAGCGCTTTCTGCGCGTGGAGCCGGTTTTCGGCTTGGTCGAAGACGACGCTCTGCGGGCCGTCGATCACGTCGGCAGTGACCTCTTCGCCGCGATGGGCCGGCAGACAGTGCATGAACAGCGCGTGCTTCGCTGCGGCGCCCATCAAGGCGGCGTCGATCTGATACGGCCGCAGCGCCGCGACGTTGCGCTCGACGAACTGCTCGTCGCCCATCGAGGTCCACACGTCGGTGTAGACGACGTCGACGTCGCGGACCGCGCGGACCGGCGACGTGAAGGCGCGGGCCTGGACACCGTGCGCGGCGCCGAGCTTCACCAGCTTCGCCAGGAACGTGTCGGGCGGCCGGTGCGTCGGCGGCGCCGCGAAGGTGATCGACATCCCGCACAGCGCAGCCGCCTCGGCGAGCGAGATCGCGACGTTGTTGCGCGCGTCGCCGACGAACGCGAGCCGCAGGCCCTGCAGCGTCCCGAAATGCTCGCGGATCGTCAGCAGATCGGCGAACGCCTGGCACGGGTGCGCGGCCTCGGAGAGCGCGTTGATCGTCGGCACCGTCGCCGCGCCGGCGAAGCGCACCAGCGGCTCGTGCGCGTGGGTCCGATAGACGATCGCGTCGCCGTAGCGCGAGAGCACGCGGGCGGCGTCTTCCGGCGTTTCGCGCGTGCCGATCCCGAAGTCGGTCCCGGTCGCGGCGATCGCGTGGCCGCCCAGTTGCGTCATCCCGGTCTCGAACGAGACGCGCGTCCGCAGTGATGGCTTCTCGAACAGCATCACGAGCGTCTTGCCGCGCAGCAGCGTCATCTGCTCGCGCCCGCGAGCCTTGAGATCTTGGGCCAACGCAAGCAAGCTCGTGAGCTCATCGGGCCCGAGGTCCGTGACGGAAAGAACGTTCCGGCCGCGCAGCCGCGCCGCCGCCGGGAGGGCAATCATGACCGCATAATTATACATTATCTGCATAATTATGCAAGAGCCCCGCAGGCTTTGCCCATAAAAGGGCCGCCGGGGCCGCTTTCTTGGGCAGACGGCGTTTCTGCCCAAGAAAGGCGGAGGGGGCGCGCGACCCGGCTGAGCCAAGCGTGGCGGGCGTGCAGCGACCTCGCGACGTACAAGTTCGCGTGGCATCGATCGGGCGTAGGATGATCCCCGCGATGCGCGCCAGCGGGTTCGCGGTCGTGCTCGTGCTCGTCGCGGTCGCAGTACTCGCGTCGCTGTGGCCGGGGGAGAGCGGGCGGTCGTGGTTGGTGTTGCCGTACTGGCTCGACGTCGCGAGGCTGGAGATCCTCGTCCTGGCGGTGCTCGGCGGTCCGGCCGCGCTGGTCGCGGGCCGAGCGCCGTACCGGGTGGCGCTCGGCGTGCCCTTCCTCATCATCGGGATCACGGTGCAGGTCATGACCGCGATAAGCTTGCAGGGGCCGGGTTGCGCCAGCGTCATCTCGGACCTGTCGATCATGCTCGCCTTCGCGCCCGTCATCCTGGAGCACATCCCGATCGTGCTCGTCGGCATCGTGCTCGTCGCGCCCGTGTTCGCGTACGCCGTGCTCTGGCGGCGGCCGCTGCTCGTTAGAATGGGCGCGGTCGCCGCGCTGCTGCTCGTCGTCGCCGGGGGCACGGCTGTCGTGGAACATCCCGCCGGCGTGGCCTGGCGGTGCCTCGAGTTCTGACTGAGCCAAATGAACGAATGCGAGCTGGCGGACGGATGTTTGCAGACGCTTGCACGGACGCTATGACGTCGTGTCGGTGATCGTCGCGGGCTCGTCCGCTACGCGTCCGAAAAATCCGATTTTATGGGCAGCCGTCCCCTTTTATGGGCAGACCGGCCTTTTTTGGCAAAGCCAGCCCCGCAGGCTTTGCCCATAAACGCCCATAACGTCGCTTCCGCTCGCAGGGGCATCCGCTTGCTTCTGCTGGAAAGCGGTTGGGGCGCTCCAGGCGCAATCGAATCGTCGAGGCGTGTCCTTCCAAGCCGATGGAACACACCAAGTGAACGTGCTGGCGGAAAGTCTGCGTGCCGGGAAGGCGGGCGGCGCCCGGTTCGCGATCGTGACGGTGGTGGTCGCACTGGCGATGCTGATCGCGAGCGCGCCGGCCGTCGGCGCGGCGTTCCTCAACGCGACACCGTCGAACGTGGTTGCGGGCGCTCCGGTGACGTTCACCGGAACGGCGCAGAGCCGTGCTGCGGGCGCGTTTCGTCTCGACTTCGGTGACGGCGCCGCCGTTTCGTTCGCGAGCTCGTCGTTCGCGTTCACGCACGCGTACGCGCTAGGCGGCAGCTACGTGGCGCGCCTGAGCGACGGTTTCAACAATACCTTGGCTTCGGCGACGGTCACGGTCAGGCAAGCGCAGGGCCCCGCCGGGCCAGTGCCGGGCGGCAACCTCGGCGTGCCGTTCATGCCCGGCCGAACGCCGGTCGGTCAGATCTATACGACGACGCTCACCATTCCGACCGTGCTGGCCGGCGGCGAGACGGGGATCGTGGTGCGGTACACCATCGGCGATCCGACCTACATCGCGTCAGGTGCGCCGCTCCTGGCGTTCGTCGAGCTGCTCGCGCCCAAGGGCAGGCTCATCCGCCGCAGCGATCCGCTCGAGATCGTCATCAACCGGCAGACCGGGCTGCAAACCGCGGTGATCCCGTACTCCGTGCCGGTCGACGCCGGCGGCGCGTACGCGTTGCGCGTCATCCTGCGCGCGGCCGGCGGCGGGACGATCGCCACGAGCGAACCGCTTCCGCTGCTCGTTGCGGCGGGACCCGATCCCCAGCCCGCACTGCAAGCGGAACTCCGCGCCACCGGGTCGATCGAGATCGGACCCAACTCCGCGGCCACCTCGACGTTCAATCCGGGTCTCACGACCGCGGTGCAATTTCCGACCGCGTTGGTCGCGCTCACCGGGCTCTACGATCCGGTCTCGCATCGGCCCGATCCGGTGCTCACGCTGACCTCGGGCGCGCCGAAGCTCCAAAGCCCCGATGCTTCCGGCGCCGCACCCTCGCCGGCTCCGGCCGCCGCGAGCGTGGCGCCGGAGGCGAGCCCCGCAGCGGCGCCGCAGCCCAGTCCTTCGGCAAGCCCGGCGGCGAGCTTCAAGGACACGCTGGGCTTGGGGACGGCGGCGCTGCCGCCGCTGCTCGGGGACG
>Ga0208078_1000188_pt1 | contig 16533 bp, 15 predicted proteins | sample NGESurdeep072012_3_FD_184468 | JGI IMG/M metagenome (GOLD analysis project Ga0208078, IMG submission 184468) | Arctic peat soil microbial communities from Barrow, Alaska - NGEE Surface sample 53-2 deep-072012 (SPAdes) | ecosystem: Environmental > Terrestrial > Soil > Wetlands > Peat ...
GCCCAAGCCGCGCATCGGCGGCATCGCGGTCTACCTGGGCTTTGCGTTCGCGCTGTTCTCCGCGCTGGGCTACTTGCTCAAGACGGCGCAGTATGGCGACCCCGCGAACCTGCACGACGTCGTCGGCCTGATCTTCGGTGGCACGCTGATCCTGATGGTCGGGATCTGGGACGACGTCATGGGGATGTCGCCGCGCACCAAGCTCTTCGCGCAGATCGTCGTCGCGGGGATCTCGATGCTGTACGGCTTCGTCGTCCCTGCGTTCGTCACCAATCCGCTGCATCACGGGCAGCCGATCTTCTTGCCGCACGGCTTCGAGTGGCTCGTGTACCCGCTGACGCTGTTTTGGTACGTCGCGATGATGAACGCGATCAATTTCATCGACGGTTTGGACGGATTGCTGTCGGGGGTCACCGTGATCTCCGCGACGTCGCTGCTGGTCATCGATCTCACGCGCGGGCACGCCGAGATCGCGCTCGTACTCGCGGCGCTCGCCGGCGCGGCGCTCGGATTCCTGCGCTACAACTGGAACCCGGCGAAGATCATCCTCGGCGACTCAGGAGCGCTGTTCATCGGATACGTCTTCGCGACCGTGTCGATCATCGGGGTGAGCAAGACCGCGTTCGCAATCTCGCTGCTCGTGCCGCTCCTCGTCTTGGCATTGCCGGTCGCCGACACGGCGGTTTCGATCATTCGCCGGACGCGCGCCGGGAAGAAATTCTACGAAGCGGATCGCGGGCATTTCCATCACCAGCTCGTGTTCCGGTTCGGTCTCAACGTTCGCCAGGCGGTGCTGCTGATCTACGCGGTGTGCCTCGTCCTCGGCGTCGTCGCCTATCTCCTCACCACCGGCATCGTGCCCCTCAAGCTCGCGTGACGCGGCCGCTCCGCGTGATGGCGGTTATGGGGACGCGGCCGGACACGATCAAGATGGCGCCGGTCGTGCAGGCGCTGCGCGCCGCGCGGCCCGAGATCGAGCCGATCGTCTGCGTCACCGCGCAGCATCGCGAGATGCTGGACGAAGTGCTCGACCTGTTCGGCATCACGCCGGACATCGATCTCGACATCATGACGAAGGTCCAGTCGCTCACCGACATCACGACGCGCGTGCTGATCGGGATGGAGCGCGCGCTGACCGAGGCGCGGCCCGACGTCGTGCTCGTCCACGGGGACACCACCACCTCGACGGCGGCCGCACTGGCCGCCTTCTATGCGAAGATCCCGGTCGGCCACGTCGAGGCGGGCCTGCGCACCTCGACGATCGCCGAACCGTACCCGGAGGAGGCGAACCGCCGCCTCACCGGCGTGCTGACCTCGTTCCACTTCGCCCCGACCTCACGGGCCAAGACGAACCTGCTCGCCGAGCGCACCGATCACGCGCACGTCGTCGTCACCGGCAACACGGTGATCGATGCGTTTCTGGCGACCGAGCGGCGCATTCGCGAGACCGCGATCGCGACGCCCTCGCTCGAGGGCCTCGATCCGGCGCGCCCGCTGATCTTCGTCACCGCGCACCGGCGCGAGAACCACGGCCAGATGGGCGAGATCGCCCGCGCGATCGCGACGATCGCCGGTTTCCCGGAACGGCCGCAGGTTCTCTGGCCGGTCCACCCGTCGCCGCAGGTCCATCCCGTGGTTCACGCCGCGCTCGACGGGGTCGAAGGCGTCCGGCTCGTCGACCCGCTGAACTACGCCGAGACCGTCGCCGCGGTCGCCCGCTCGCGGTTCGTGCTGACCGACTCCGGCGGGCTGCAGGAGGAGGCGCCGACCCTCGGCCGGCCGGTCCTGGTCATGCGGCGGGAGACCGAGCGCCCCGAAGGGCTCGAGGCCGGGACCCTGCGGCTGATCGGCGCCGAGTACGGCGACATCGTGGACGAGACGCGCCGGCTGCTCACCGACGAGGCGCTCTACGCCCGCATGTCGCACGCCTCGAATCCCTACGGCGACGGCCGGGCCGCCGAACGTATCGTCGCCTGGCTGCTTCACGTCCTGCGCGAGGGGCCGGCCCCGGACGAGTTCGGGCCCTCGCCGGCTGCAGAGTGATCCGCCTGCTCGCGGCCGGGGGCGCCTTCACCGGGACGGTCGTCGGCGGCTTCCTGATCGGACTGTTTCTCTGGCGGACGACCGGGGCAAGCTGGTGGGTAGCGGTAGGGCTCCTCGGAGGCCTGCTGCTCGGGATCGTCGTCGTCGTCGCCGCCGTACGGCCCTTCTTGCGATCGAATTGACGCTCCATGCGAGAAACGTCGAGGAGGGAGCGGTCCTGAGCGGGCACAAGAAGGGCGGCGCCGACCCGACGGCCGAGCTGCTGGCATATCATGCCCGCAAGCGGCTGATCACCGTGCGGACGTCGCTGTTCCTCGTCCCGCTCGTCGTTATCGCGACGTGGCGGAATCCGGTCGCCGGTCTCCAGCTGGCGCTGGGCGGGGTAATCGGTGTCCTCAACATGTTGGCGACGATGCGCGCGAACGAGCGGCTGCTGGAAGGCCGCAGCAATCGTGCGATCTTCGCCCTCAACGCTCAAATCCGCATCTTCGCGGTCGGCATGCTGCCGGTCGCGGTCGCGATCCGCCTCGGAGAACCCTGGACGGTCGCGCTGTACATCGCCGGGTTCTTCACGCCGCTCGCGCTCTACGCGCTCGCTTATCACCGAACCGTCAAACAGGAAGCCTAGTGCACGAAAAGATCGGCGAGCATTCGCTCTGGCACGTTCCGGTCCTCGGAACGCTCCACGCCGACACGATCCTCACCACGTGGGTGGCGATGCTCATCGCGATCGCCTTCTTTTGGTGGCTCGGCAGCTCGTACAAGACGAACCGCGTGCGCAAGACGCAGGCCACGTTCGAAGGGATCATCCAGTTCCTTTCGGACCTCGCGGTCGGAACGATCGGCCCCAAAGGCGAGCAGTTCGTGCCGATCTTCGTCGGCATCTTCCTGTTCATTTGGATCCTGAACGAGTTCGGCGTCCTCTTCATCAAGGCGCTCGGCCTCCCGTTCGGGGGCTCGCCGACCGCGGATCTCAACACGACGGCCGCCTTCGCGCTCTGCGTCTTTTTCGGCATCCAGTTCCTGGCGATCCGCAAGAGCGGGATCAAGGCCTACGCGCACCTTTTCAAGCCGTACGCCTGGCTCTTCCCGATCAACCTGATCGAGGAGATCGCGCGACCAGTCGTGCTGGCGATGCGCCTCGCGTTCAACATCCTGGCCGGCGAGCTGCTGCTCTTCGTGATCGCGACGATCATCGTCTCGAACGTCGTCGTGGGTCCGGTGAACATTTCGGTGATCTCCGCGGTAGCACCGATCGGGATCGAATTCTTCAACTTTCTGATCGGAACGATCCAGGCGTTCGTCTTCACCCTGCTCAGCATCGTCTATCTCTCGTTGGCCACGGCCGACGAGCACTAGCTCGCAAACCCTGTTGCTAACCCACCGAAAGGTCAATCGTGAGTCCTGATTCCGTCGTTGCCGCAGTCCTGATCCTGGGCTTCGCCCTGATCGTCGCGGCCGTCGCCCTGGGTTCCGCCGTCGGCGACGGTATCGTCGCGTCGAAGGCGGTCGAGTCGATCGCGCGCCAGCCCGAAGCGCGCGGCAACATCTTCACGTTCTTCTTCCTGGGCGTCGGTATTCTGGAGGCGTTCCCGATCATCGGGCTCGTGCTCGGATTCTTCCTGTTCTTCGCGGTCGGCGGCGGCGTGCTGCCGCTCGTCACGAAGATCCTCGGCGCCGGCGCCGCGCACTAACTAGGAAACACAGCACCTCTCGATGCTTGAACTCGACGGGACGCTCCTCGTCCAGCTCGTCAACTTCATCGTCTTCCTGGCGATCCTCAACGTGATCTTCTTCAAGCCCGTCGGGGCAGCGATCGCGCGGCGTCGGGCGTACGTCGATGGGCTGAAGCACGACATCGAGCAGTTGCAAACCGACGCGAAATCGCTCCGCGGCCAAGCCGAGGAGCATCGCGCCGCCGCGCGCCGCGAAGCCGACGAGGCGATCGGGCGCGCTCGCGTCGAGGCCGGCAAGGAGGCCGACGCGATCGTCGGCGCCGCCCAGACTCGTGCGTCGGAGATCGTCGTTCAAGCCCACGGCGAGGTCGCGCGCGAGCTCACGGCTGCGCGTGCCGACGAGCCGCGCATCGTCGGCGTGCTCGCCGACGAGATGCTCGCGCGCGCGCTCGGAGGGCTCGCATGAGCCTGGAAACGCTCGCCCAAGTCTCGCAGATCGTCGGCGCCGTCGTCTTCATCATCGCAGCGATCGTCATCTGGAACAAGTACATCGCGCCCGGCGTGCAGGCGTACCAGGCTGCGAAGAACGCCGAACTCGCCGAGGCGGAGTCACGTCGCGAGCGCATGCGTGCCGACGTGAGCGCCGCGCGCACGGAAGTCGAGACGGCCGACGCGGCCGCCCGGATGATCCGCGAGCGGGTCGAGGCCGCGGCTGCGCGCGATCGCGCCAAGGCGCTCGAGGAAGCGAAGCACGAAGCCGACCGGATCGTCCACAACGCCGAGGGCGAGCTCGACCGCGCGCGCCTGGCGGCACGCGACCGGCTGCGCGTCGAGTTCATCGAGAAGGCGCTCGCGAAAGCGCGCACCGAGGCGCCGGCCCGCGTCGACGACGCGACGAACCGCAAGCTGGTCGAGACGACGGTCGCGGACCTCGTCCGAGGGAAGATCTGATGCCGAACGAGACCCTCGCCCGCCGCTACGCGACGGCGGCCTTCCAGCTCGCGCAGGAAGCCGGCAACGTTCCGGGCGTCCAGCACGACCTGCACACCTTCACCGCGACGCTCGCCGCGGACGAAACGGTCCGCAAGTTCTTCCGTTCCCCGGTCGTCGACCGCAAGGAGAAGACGGCGATCGTTGCCGAGGCGTTCTCGAAGCTCGACTCGATCGCGCTGCACACGATCCTGCTGCTGATTCGTAAGCGCCGCGAGAACGCGGTCGAGGAGATCGTTACGCAGTACGACATCCTCGAACGGCAGGCGCGCGGTGCCGAGGTGCTGCGCGTGACCAGCGCGCGGCCGCTCGCCCAGGGCGAGCTCGACAGCCTGGTCCAGAGACTCTCCGCCGCATACCGCACGAAGTTCGACGTGACGCAATCGGTCGATCCGCGATTGATCGGCGGCGTTCGCATCACCATGGGCGACAGAGCCGCCGACGGCACGATCGCCGGCCGCCTCGACGACATCGCCCGCCTGCTCAGCACGAATTAGGACCTAAGGATAAACCATGATTAATGCCGACGAGATCGCCGGAATCATCAAACAGCGCATTGCCACGTACGCGACGGGGACGAACGAAGCCGAGATCGGCACTGTGATCGAAGTGGGCGACAACATCGCCCGCATCTACGGCCTCGACAACGCGCAGGCGTCGGAGCTCGTCGAGTTCCCGAACGGCCTCAACGGGATCGTGCTGAACCTCGAAGAGGACAGCGTCGGCGTCGCAATCATGGGTCCCGATACGGACATCAAGGAAGGCGACAAGGTGCGCCGCACCGGCCGCATCGCGTCGGTCCCGGTCGGTGAAGCGGTCCTGGGACGCGTCGTGAACCCGCTCGGCGTGCCGGTCGACGGCAAAGGCGAGATCGCTTCGAGCGAGTACCGCACGATCGAGAACACGGCGCCGACCGTCATCGAGCGGCAGTCGGTGAAGCAGCCGCTGCAGACCGGGATTCGCGCGATCGACGCGCTGATCCCGATCGGCAAGGGTCAGCGCGAGCTGATCATCGGCGACCGCGGCACGGGCAAGACGGCGATCGCGATCGACACGATCATCAACCAAAAGGGCCAGAACGTCATCTGCATCTACGTAGCGATCGGGCAGAAGAACTCGACCGTCGCCGCATTGCAGCAGACGCTCGAGAAGCACGGTGCGATGGAGTACACCACCATCGTCACCGTCTCGGCTGCTGAGCCGGCCTCGCTGAAGTGGATCGCGCCGTTCGCCGGCTGCGCGATGGCCGAGTACTTCATGTACCAAGGCAAGGACGTGCTGGTGATCTACGACGACCTGACGCGTCACGCGCAGGCGTACCGTGAAGTCTCGCTGCTGCTGCGCCGTCCGCCGGGCCGCGAAGCGTATCCGGGCGACATCTTCTTCCTGCACTCGCGCTTGCTGGAGCGCGCCGCCAAGCTCTCCGACGAGAAGGGCGCGGGCTCGATCACGGCGCTGCCGATCATCGAGACGCAGGCCGGCGACGTTTCGGCGTACATCCCGACCAACGTCATCTCGATCACCGACGGCCAGATCTATCTGCAGAACGGCTTGTTCTTCCAAGGGATCCGGCCGGCCGTCGACGTCGGCATCTCGGTCTCGCGCGTCGGCTCGTCGGCGCAAACGAAGGCGATGAAGTCGGTCGCCGGGCGCCTCAAGCTCGACCTCGCGCAGTACCGCGAGCTGGCGGCGTTCGCGAAGCTCGCCTCCGATCTCGACAAGGCGACGCAGCAGCAGCTGAACCGCGGCGACAAGATGACGCAGGTCCTCGTGCAGCCGCAGCTCTCACCGCAGCCGATGGAAGACCAGGTCGCGGTGATCTTCGCGGCGACCCGCGGCTACCTCGACGAGATCCCGACCAACCGCGTCGGGGACTGGGCGAACCGCTTCGTCGGGTTCGTCCACGACAAGCACACCGCGGTCACCGACACGATCCGCGAGACGGGCGCCCTCTCGGCTGACGCCGAGAAGCAGCTCATCGCCGCGATCGAAGACTTCAACAAAGGCTTCTAGGCTCACCACATGCCGTCAGTTCGCGATCTTCGCGACCGAATTCGGTCGCTGAAGAACACGCAGCAGATCACCAAGGCGATGAAGCAGGTCGCCGCGGCGAAGATTCGCCGCGCCGAGGCCCTGCAAAAGCAGTCGCGCCCGTACGCGGACGCGATCGGTGCGATGCTGCGCGACCTGATCGCGAACGTCGGCTCGATCGACCACCCGTTCATGAAGCCGGGCACGGCGGACGCGCCGGGCGGCGTGATCCTGATGACCGCCGACAAAGGCCTCGCCGGCTCGTTCAACGCGAACCTGATCCGCATGGCCGAGATCCACGGTCGCGAGAACGCGAACCTGGCGTGGTACGCGGTCGGGATCAAGGCGCGCAACGCGCTGCGCCGCCAGCGCGGCGAGACGCTGCAGGTCTGGCCGCTGGCGCAGGGCGACATGTTCGCGAATGCCCAAGCGCTCGCGCAGCGCGTCACCGACGACTTCACCAGCGGCAAGATCGCATCACTGACCCTGGTCTCGCCGAAGCTCGTCAACATGATGACGCAGCGTCCCGAGCTGCGACAGATCCTGCCGATCATCGCCGCCGAGACCGCGGACGCCGAGAAAACGCCGAAGGGCGGGGCGGTCGAGTTCGAGCCCTCGCCCGAGTTCGTGCTCGGGCGTTTGCTGCCGAAGTATCTCGAGTTCACCCTGTACTCGGCGATGCTCGAGACGAACGCGTCGTTCTACGCCGCGCAGCTCGTCGCGATGAACAACGCCACCGACAACGCCAAGAAGCTGATCGACCAGAACACGATCGAGATGAACAAAGCGCGCCAGGCCGCGATCACCAAGGAGATCTTGGAGATCGTCGGCGGCGCCGAAGCACTCGCCGGATAACGCCGGAAGCACCGAAGGAAACACGCAACGTGAGCGCCACCGCAAGTCCCACCACCCTCGCGACCGGGAAGGTCGTCCAGGTCCTCGGCAACGTCATCGACGTCGAGTTCCCCACCGATGCGCTGCCGAACATCAACACGGCGCTCAGCGTGCACATCGGCGGCGGCGCCGGCTCCGGCTCGAACGGCGCCGCGCATCTGGGCGCCGGGATCAAACTCTCCGGCACCGCGATGGCCGAGCGCGATCTCGTCCTCGAAGTGCAGGGCGAGCTCGGCAACAATCAGGTGCGGTGCCTCGGGATGGGTTCGACCGACGGCCTCGTGCGCGGCGCGGTCGTGACGAACAGCGGCGCGTCGATCACGGTGCCGGTCGGTGAGGGCACGCTGGGGCGTATCTTCAACGTGCTGGGCAAGGCGATCGACTCGGACGAGCCGGTGAAGGCGGCGGCGTACTGGCCGATCCACCGCGACGCGCCGACGTTCGCGCAGCAGGACCCGACGCAGAAGATCTTCGAGACGGGGATCAAGGTCGTCGACTTGATGGCGCCGTACACGCGCGGCGGCAAGGTCGGCCTCTTCGGCGGCGCCGGCGTCGGCAAGACGGTCCTGATCCAAGAGCTGATCCGCAACATCGCCGCGGTCCACAAGGGCTTCTCGGTGTTCACCGGCGTCGGCGAGCGCACGCGTGAAGGCAACGATCTCTGGATGGAGATGAAAGAGTCGGGCGTGCTCGCGCAGACGACGCTGGTCTTCGGGCAGATGGACGAAGCGCCGGGCGTGCGCTTCCGCGTCGCGCAGACGGGCGTGACGATGGCGGAATACTTCCGCGACGAGCTCGGCTCCGACGTGCTGCTGTTCATGGACAACATCTTCCGCTTCATGCAGGCCGGCTCGGAGGTCTCCGCGCTGCTCGGCCGGATGCCGTCGGCGGTCGGCTACCAGCCCTCGCTCGCGACCGAGATGGGTCAGATCGAAGAGCGGATCACGACGACGCAGAAGGGCTCGATCACCTCGGTGCAGGCCGTCTACGTCCCCGCCGACGACTACACCGACCCCGCCGTCGCCACCACGTTCGCGCATCTCGACGCGACGACGGCGCTCTCGCGCCCGATCTCGGAGCTCGGCATCTACCCCGCCGTCGACCCGCTGGCGTCGTCGTCGCGAATCCTCGATCCCGCGATCGTCGGCGAAGACCATTACAACGTCGCGCGCGGCGTCCAAGAGACGCTGCAGCGCTATCGCGACCTGCAGGACATCATCGCGATCCTCGGCGTCGAAGAGCTCTCCGACGAAGACAAGGTCTCGGTCGGCCGCGCGCGCCGCATGCAGCGTCTGTTCTCGCAGCCGTTCTTCGTCGCCGAGCAGTTCACGGGGCGCTCGGGCAAGTACGTGAAGATCGAAGAGACGATCGCGTCGTTCAAGGAGATCCTCGACGGCAAGGTCGACGACATCCCCGAACAGGCGTTCCTCTACGTCGGCGGGATCGACGAAGTGAAGGAAGCCGCCCGCGGCATGGGTTGGAGCGGCTGATCTTGGCGAACGCGATTCCGTTTCAACTGATTACCCCGCTGTCGGTGAAGTTCGACGGCGAGGCGGAGCTCGTCATCGCCGTCGGCACCGAAGGCGAAGTCGGGATCCTGCCCTCGCACGCACCGTACCTCACCGCGCTGCGCCCCGGCGTGCTGCGCGCCAACGTACACGAAGCCGGCGGCGCAACGCGCCGCCTCGAGCTCGCGCTCAGCGAAGGCTTCATGCAGGCGCTGCCCGGCAAGGTGACGATCCTCGCCGACGCCGCCCTCGACCGCGACAAGATCGACATCGCTCAAGCCCGCGCCGACCTCGCCGCCGCCCAAGAAGAACAAAAAGCCGCCGGCGGCGACCTCTACGCGCAACGCCGCGCGCTGGTGAAGATCGACTACGCCAACGCGAGGCTCGCCGTAGCCGGCGTCTGACGAGCGGTTCCTTGCGCTCCTGGCGATCGAGTGCGGCATTTGTGGGAATGCGGTTTCCTGGAGGATTACCGGGATGCATAACACTGACGAAGGCACCGCGATCGTCGCAACGTTCTCAGAACGCAGCGCTGCCGATGCAGCAATCCGCGCGCTGCACGACCAAAGCTTCCGGCGCACGTGGCTCGCCGTCATCGACCGTTCCGCGGCCCGGCCCGAAACGTTCAACGCGACCCGCGACGGTCTTCAGCGGCGCTGGGTCCGCAAGGACTCGCCGCAGTCGCTGTACGACGCGCTGCGCGATCACGGCGTGACGGACGACGACGCTCTGCGGCTCGATGACACGGTCGACGACGGCTGTTGCGTCCTGGTCGCGGAGAGCGCGAACGACCCGGCCTACGCTCAGCAGATCGTCGCGAGCGAAGGCGGCGCGCTGGTGTCCGTTCCGACGCCGCTGCAGTCAAATGGCGCCGCGCCGGAGCGCGACGCGCTACGCAAAAAGCGAACGTCGATCGCGCCGGTCGCCCGCGAAGTGGTCTTCGTCTGCAGCGAACCGCGCCGCGTCGGTTCGGCGCCATAACGCGAGTCCAGTTGCCCGCTATAGCCGGCCGATTAATCCCCCGGGACGATGCGGCAGGCTTCGACTGGGACGTCGAGGTGGATCGTGCTGCCGACGGTGCGGTCTACTGACGGCGGGGCGGCGACGCGGATTTGGGTGCCGCCGAGGTCGATGAGGTAGTCGCGCGCGTCGCCGAGGTACGTTTGGCGCAGGACCGTTCCCGCGATGCGGTTCGTCCCGTTCTCGCGGTAGCCGACCGTGGTGTCACCGTTCGCGTCGGCGATCTCGATCGCGTGCGGGCGGATGCAGAGCGTCACCGGACCGCGTGCCGTTGCCGCGAAGTCGTCGCGCACGCGCAGGCGGGCGCCGCCGAATTCGACGATGTGCGGCTCGACGAGCGTCACCGGCAGCGTGTTCGTGCCGCCGACGAAGGTGGCGACGAACGCGCTGGCCGGCTTCTCGTAGATGTCGTGGGCGGTGCCGACCTGCGCGATCTTCCCGGCGCGCATCAGCGCGATGCGGTCCGCGGCGACCATCGCTTCGGTCTGGTCGTGGGTCACGTAGACCATGGTGATCCCGGTCGCCTCGTGGATGCGGCGGATCTCGAACCGCATCTCCTCGCGCAGGTTGGCATCGAGGTTCGAGAGCGGCTCGTCGAGCAGCAGCGTCTCGGGCTTCACCACGACGGCACGGGCGAGCGCGATCCGCTGCTGCTGGCCGCCTGAGAGCTCCGAGGGATAGCGTTGCGCGAGGTCGGTCATGCGTACGCTGCGCAGCACTTCCCGCGTGCGGTCCTCGACCTCCGAGCGCGAGAGCTTCATCACGCGCAGTCCGTAGGCGACGTTGTCGAACACCGTCATGTGCGGCCAGACGGCGTAGCTCTGGAAGATCAGCGACATCCGGCGCCGTTCCGGCGGCACGACGTGTTTCGCCGAGGAGACTTCGCGATCGCCGACGGTGATCGTCCCCGCGTCGGGCTTCAGGAAACCGGCCAGCAGTTGCAGCGTCGTCGTCTTGCCGCAGCCCGACGGGCCGACCAGCGCCATCACCTCGCCGTCGGCGATCGCGAGGTCGATCCCGTCGACGGCGCGTGCCGCGTTCTTGCCGGCGTAGGATTTGGTCAGTCCGGCGATGTCGATGCGAGCCATTAGGTGCTGGTCTTCTCCATGAAGTCGCGGCCGAGGAGGCGATATGCCGCCGACACGATCACCAGGGTGATCGCCAGGATGATGATCGCGAGGGTCGCGACCGCCTCGTAGTTGCCGGCGTCGGTGAAATCGAAGATTTGCGTCGTCATCGTCGCGGTGCGCGGCGTGAACAGGAAGATCGCCGAGCTGAGCTCGCGGATCGCCGGGATGAACACCAGCAGCCAACTCGCCAACAGACCGCGGCGTAAGAGCGGCGCGGTGATCGTGCGCAGCGCGCGCAGCCGGGTTGCGCCGAGCGTGCGCGCGGCGTTCTCGAGGTCGGTGTTGATCGCGGCGACCATCGTGTTCAGGTTCGAGTACGCGATCGGAAGAAAGCGCGTGGTGAACGCGATGATGAGGATCGCGGCCGTCCCGTAGAGGACGAGCGGCGGGTGGGAGTAGGCCGCGTAGATCCCGATCGCGAGCACGATCCCGGGAACGACGAACGGCGCCATGCAGACGATCCCGAGCGCCTGCGCACCGGGAAAGAGCTTGCGGTTCGCCGTGTAGGCGATGAGGAACGCGATGGTCGTCGCGACCGTCGCCGCCGCCGCGCCGTACCAGAGGCTGTGGAAGATTGCCAGCCGCGTCGGCGCGTTCTCGAACAGCGCCCAGTGATACCAGTAGAACGTAATGTTCCCCGGCACAGGGCCTTGGCTCCAGATGCGCGAGAGCGAGGTCGCGAGCAGCGCGAGATACGGCAGGATCACCGAACAGAGCGGGACCGCGAGTGCGGCGGCGAGCAGCGGCCAGCGCCACGGGCCGAGTGCGACCAAACGCCGCTTCCCGCCCTTCCCGCCGACGACGGTGAACTTGCGGCGGCCGAGGATCCGCCGCTGCAGCAGCAGCAGCCCCAGCGTCACGCCGATCAGCGGCATCGCGTACGCGGCGGCGAGCTCGGTGCGCACCGGGAACTGGAAGAACAGGTAGAGCTGCGTCGTGACGACCTGCGTGCGCGCCGGGATCAACAGGAACGCCGGCGTGCCGAACTCGGCCAGCGCTTCGAGGAACGACATGATGAAGCCGGCGACGATCGCGGGCATCACGAGCGGCAGCGTGATCGAGCGCATCGTCCGCCAGGCCGAGGCGCCCAGCGTCGACGAGGCGTCTTCGAGCTCGACCGAGATCAGCTCGAGCCCGCCGGCGACGAACGTGAACGTGTACGGAACGTTGTAGAGGGCCATCACGAAGATCGCGCCGCCGAGCGAGAAGATGTTGAGCGGGCCGTGATCGGCGTGCGTGAACGACGCGATCGTGCGGTTGATCCAGCCGCTGTTCGGCGCGGCCAGCAAGATCCACGCCTCGGCGCCGATGAACGACGGCGTGACGAACGCCGCGGTGATCAGCGCGCGCAGTCCGGAGCGCCCGGGCATGTCGGTGCGCGCGATCAGCCACGCCAGCGGCGTCCCGATCAGCGCGGCGAGCGTCGCAACCGAGGTCGCCAGCACGAACGAGTTGACGATCGGGCGCAGGTAGATCGACTTGGTGAACGCTTCGACGTAATTGCCGAGCGTGAACCCACCGGTCTCCACGTGCTGGAGGCTGATCAGCAGCAGCCACCCGATCGGGACGATGACCAGAATCGCCAGCACGACGACCGCGCCGATGAAGAAGATCGGACCGGGGTCGAACGACCCCGACCGATCGACCCGGCGCGGTGCCGTTACCGATGCCATTCTAGACGTTGAAGGTCTCGCGCCACTTGGCCGTCACTTCCGGGATCCCGCCCAGCAGCCGCTCGATCTTCACGTGGTACGTGCGCATGCGGTCGATGCGAACGCCCGTCGGCGACGGAACGTCGAGCCGCAGCGGCAGGTTGAACGTCGACGCCGCCGTCTGCGAGTACTCCTTCGTGTAGTAGAAGTTCATCAGCAGCCGCGCGGCGTTGGGGTGCGGCGCCTCTTTGAGCACCGTGACCGGAGCGGTGACCAGGATCGTGTCGTCCTCCGGGAACGCGATCGCGATCGAGTTGCCGGCGGCCTTGCGCTCGAGCGCGAGGCTGTCGGCGCCCGGTCCGACGACGCGCTCGCCTGAGACGATGTCGGTGGTGCAGTCGAAGACCGAGCGTCCGATCTTCGGGTTGTTCTGCGCGAGCTTCTTGAAGTAGTTGTCCCAGCCGTACTTGTCGTTCATCGCGACGACCCAGTTCCCGACGTAGCCGCTGAAGCCCGGATGCCCCATCGAGATGAGATCCTTCATGTGCGGGTCGAGCAGATCGTTCCATTTGCGCGGCGCGGGGAGCTTCTTCGGGTTGTAATTGATCAGCATCAGCGCGATGTCGCCGAGCTGGTAGGTGTCCTCGGGGTCGAGGTGCTGGTACTCCTTGGGGATCTTGTCGATGTCGCCAGGGACGAACTGCGCCAGCGTGTTCTGCTTCTTGAGGATCGTCATGTGCGCTTCGTCGGTCGAGGCGAAGACGTCGACTTGGTGGACGTTCGACTTGAGGTCTTGGGTGAGGCGCTGGAAGAGCACCTGGCCCGTTTGCCGGAGCAGTTCGACCTCGATACCGGGGTACTTGGCCTTGAACGCGCCGGCGATCTTCTCCGCGGCGGCCTGCGTGTAGTGGCCCGTCCACCACACGACCTTTCCTTCTTTCTTCGCCGCGGCGTACAGCGCCGAGACGTCGGCGTCGGTCACTTGGTTCTTGCGTGCGGCGAGCGATGCGATCGGCGATCCCGCGGCGACCCCCGCCCCGAGAGCGGCGGCGCTGCGAACGAACGTCCCCCTGGTTGTCATGACGACTCCCTTTCCGGTGTGCTGAGTGCTGCGGCGTAGACTTCCGCGACATGGAGCGCTTGGCGCTGTGCGCCGTGCGCGATCTGATGCTTGCAGCTCATCCCGTCGGCGACGACGAGCGTATCTGCATCGGCTTTGCGGACGGCGGGGAGCAGGTCCCGCTCCGCCATGCGCATCGAGATCTCGTAGTGCTCGGCTTCGTACCCGAACATCCCGGCCATCCCGCAGCACGACGAGTCGATCACCGAGGCGTCGAGGCCGGGGATCGCGCGCAGCGCGCGCTCAACGGCGGGCATCGCGCCGAACGCTTTCTGGTGGCAGTGTCCGTGTACGACGGCGCGTACGGCGAGCGAACGCAGCGGGGGTGCCCAGCGTCCCGCGTCGAGCTCGCGCGCGACGAACTCCTCGAACAGCAACGCATGCTTTGCGACCGTTCGCGCGGCGTCGGTCGGGACCAGCGCCAGGAACTCGTCGCGCAGCGTCAGCAGGCACGACGGCTCGAGCCCGACGATCGGCACGCCGCGTTCGGCATACGGCGCGAGCGCCTCGATCGTGCGCTTGGCCTCGGTGCGCGCTTGGTCCAGCAGGCCCGCGCCGAGATACGTGCGGCCGCAGCACAGCGGGCGCGCGCCGCCGGAACGCGGGCGCGCGAACGTGACGGCGTAGCCGGCCGCGGTCAGGACGCGCTGCGCGGCGCGCGCGACATCGGCTTCGAACCAGCGGTTGAACGTATCGACGAACAGCACGACTTCGCCGTTCACCGCAGTCGCTGAGCCGGGCGAGCGCGCATCGCGGAACGGACGCGCGTGCCAGCGCGGCAGCGGGCGCTTCGCGGTGAAGCCCGCCGCACGTTCGAGCAGCCTCGCGAGCAGCGGCACGCGCTGCGGAAGGTTCCCGAGCCGCCGCAACGGACCGGCGCGGTGCGCTGCCCGCGGCAGGTCGGCGACGATGCGGTCGCCGAGCGGCGTTCCGTGCTTGGCGCGATAGTGCGCGAGAAACTCGATCTTCATCCGTGCCATGTCGACGCCGGTCGGACACTCGCGCTTGCACGCCTTGCACGACACGCACAGGTCGAGTGCGTCGTACATCTCCTGCGAGGTCAGCCCGTCGGGCCCGAGCTGGCCGGTCAGCGCGAGCCGCAGCCCGTTGGCGCGACCGCGGGTCACGTGATGCTCGTCGTCGGTGACGCGGTACGACGGGCACATCGCGCCGCCGGTCTCCTTCCGGCACGCACCGTTGTTGTTGCACATCTCGACCGCGCCGGTGAAGCCGCCCCACTCCGACCAGTCGAGCTCGGTCTTCAGCGGCAGCGGCGCATAGCCGGGACCGTACCGGAACAGGCTGCGGTCGTCCATCTTCGGCGGGTCGACGATCTTGCCGGGATTCAGCACGCCGTCCGGATCGAACGCGCGCTTCACGTCGTGAAACGCCTCGACGATCCGCGGTCCGAACATCTCGGCGTGGAACTCGGAGCGCACGATCCCGTCGCCGTGTTCGCCGGAATGCGCGCCCCCGTACTCGCGCACGATGGCAAAAGCTTCTTCCGCGATCGCGCGCAGCTTGGCGACGTCTTCGTCGTGCTTCACGTTCAGCACCGGGCGCACGTGCAGACACCCGACCGAGGCGTGCGCGTAGAACGTGCCGGTCGTCCCGTGCTTCGCGAAGATTCGGTTCAGCCGTTCGGTGTAGTCGGCCAGGTGCTGCAACGGGACCGCGCAGTCTTCGATGATCGAGATCGGCTTCGCGTCGCCGCGCATCGAGGTCATGATGTTGAGGCCCGCGGCGCGCACCTCCCACATCTCGGCCTGCTGCGCGGGATCGGTCAGCTTCACCACGGCGCCGGGGAAACCGAGCCCGGCCATCGTCTCGTCGAGGTCGTCCAGCTTCTGCGCGAGCGGTTCCGGCTCGTCACCGGCGAATTCGACCAGCAGCAGCGAGCCCGGCTCGCCGCGGACGTACTTCGCCATGATCGGCGCGAACGTTGCGATCTCGCGCGAGAGCTCGATCATCGTGCGATCGACCAGCTCGACCGCGACCGGGTCGAGCGCGACCAGCGCTTGCGTCGCGCGCATCGCGTCGCTGAAGGCCGGGAAGTGGCAGACGCCGAGCGCCTTCGCGTGCGGCAGCGGCTGCAGCTCGAGGTCGATCGCGGTGAAGAACGCCAGCGTCCCTTCGGAACCGACCAGCAGCTTCGCCATGTTGAAGGGCTCGTGCGGGCGGACGGTGTGGATCGCGTAGCCAGCGACGTTGCGCTGCACCTTGGGGATCCGCGCCTCGATCTCGGTCGCCTCGCGTTCCGCGATCGCGCGCACGCGCTCGATCAGCTCGCGGTAGCGTGCCGGCTGGGCGCCGTCGTCGGGCCCCGGTACCTCGCCGAAGTACGCGCGCGTCCCGTCGGCGAGCACCGCGTCGATCCCCGCGACGTTATCGGCCATGATCCCGTAGCGAATCGAGCGCGCGCCCGAGCTGTTGTTGGCGGTCATCCCGCCGATCGTCGCGCGGCTCCCC
>Ga0208078_1000189_pt1 | contig 16507 bp, 15 predicted proteins | sample NGESurdeep072012_3_FD_184468 | JGI IMG/M metagenome (GOLD analysis project Ga0208078, IMG submission 184468) | Arctic peat soil microbial communities from Barrow, Alaska - NGEE Surface sample 53-2 deep-072012 (SPAdes) | ecosystem: Environmental > Terrestrial > Soil > Wetlands > Peat ...
CCGAAAGGCGAATTCTCCCGAGATCCTCGGAGCGCGCGCATCTCGCACCTCGCTTTCGAAGAGGGCGATTCCCTTATCGAGAGTCTTGTTAAAGCTTTCCTCTTCGCGCCGGAGAGTTTGTTTGATCAGCGAATGTTTCGCGCCCAATTCAGGGAAAACATCGCCCATCGTGCGCACGAGAACGTCCGTCAGCTCGAAGAAAAACGGATCGTGAAACCCCAGCGTGCGACCATATCGCACGGCGCGGCGCAGAATGCGTCGCAGGACGTAGTTGCGGTCAGTATTGCCAGGCGGAATGCCGTCGGCGATCGCGAAGCTCAGGGTGCGGATGTGATCGGCGATAACACGGAAGGCGATGTCGATCTTCTGCTGCTCTTCTCTGGGGAGCACACCCGCCTCGGGTGTCGCGTCCGGCGCCTCGCCGGATGCCGTCGGCGAGGCGCCAACGGCTGCACGCGGGGGCGCGTGCGCTCCCCGATCCGCAGAAGTCGGCAGCATCGAGCGGTATTCCTTCCCGCTCAGTTTTTCCAATTCGTCGAAGATGGGACGGAAGACATCGGTCTCGTAGTTCGAGATGATGCCGGTGAAATCGCAGAAATTCTTCGTGCCCTGGATCATCGCGGTGATCCGCTCCAGGCCCATGCCGGTATCGACGTGCCGTTGCGGCAGCGGCGAGAAAGTTCCATCCGCGTTCGCGTTGAATTGGATGAACACCAAATTCCAGATCTCGATGCAGCGCGCGTCGCCCGCGTTCACGAGAGAGCCATTCGTGTCGCCGGCGGGCGTAAGATCGACGTGCAATTCCGAGCACGGACCACACGGGCCGGTATCGCCCATCATCCAGAAGTTGTCCTTCTTGTTGCCGTTGACGACGTGGATGGCGGGATCGAGCCCGGCCTGCTCGAACAATCGCGCCCAATGATCGTGTGCTTCCTGATCGAATTCGCTCGGCTCGTTCGGTCCCGGTTTGTAAACCGTAGCATAGAGCCGCGAGGGCGGCAGTTTCCAGCGCCCGACCACGAGTTCCCACGCCCACTCGGTCGCCTCCTTCTTGAAGTAGTCGCCGAAGCTCCAGTTGCCGAGCATCTCGAAAAACGTGTGGTGATATGTATCGAGGCCGACGTCGTCGAGGTCGTTGTGTTTGCCGCCGGCGCGAATGCACTTCTGGGTGTCGGCGACGCGGGGCGGATTCCAGCCCGGCTTTTGTTGCCCGAGAAAAATCGGGACGAACTGGTTCATCCCGGCGTTCGTGAAAAGCAGGTTCGGAGAATCCGGCAGGAGCGACGCCGACGGCACGATGCTGTGCTGTTTCTCGCGAAAGAAATCGAGAAACGATTGGCGGATTTCTGCTGCAGTCATGGACGGAATGATGTTAGCGCGCTCTGTAGCGGCGGTCTACGACCGCCGAATCGGTGGGACTTTTTCGCGAACGGTCGGCGGTCACAAACCGCCGCTACAGCGAGACCCTACTTCTTCTCTTCGTCGAGCTTGGCTTTGACCGCGGTCTCGATCTCTTCGTAAAGCGCGGGATCGTTTTTCAACGCGTCCTTGCCGGCGTCGCGCCCCTGCGCGAGCTGCGTGCCTTTGTAACTGAGCCAGGAGCCGCGTTTCTCGATGATTTGCTTCTCAAGCGCGAGGTCGAGGAGCGCACCGGTCGAAGAAATCCCCTCGTTATACATGATGTCGAACTCGGCTTCGGTAAACGGCGGCGCGACTTTGTTTTTCACGACTTTCACCCGGGTTCGGTTGCCGGTGACGACTCCGTCGGTCTGTTTGATCGCGCCGATGCGGCGAATATCGATGCGCACGCTGGCGTAGAATTTCAGGGCTTTGCCGCCGGGCGTTGTCTCCGGATTGCCGAACATGACGCCGATCTTTTCGCGGATCTGATTGGTAAAAATGCAGCAGGTCCGCGCCTTCGAAATCAGCGAGGTCAGTTTGCGCATCGCGGCGCTCATCAAGCGCGCCTGGGCGCCGACGGTGGAGTCGCCGATCTCGCCCTCGAGTTCCTGTTTCGTGACCAACGCCGCGACGGAATCGAGGACGATGACGTCGAGCGCGTTTGAACGCACGAGCGTCTCGACAATTCGAAGCGCTTCTTCGCCGGAGCTCGGCTGAGAGACGAGCAAATCGTCCATGTTGACCCCGAGCCGCCGCGCGTATTGCGGATCGAGTGCGTGCTCGACATCGATGAACGCCGCCAGGCCTCCGCGCTTCTGGGCCTGGGCGATGACGGTGAGCGTGAGCGTGGTTTTACCGGACGATTCCGGTCCGTAAACTTCGACCACGCGGCCCCGCGGAAATCCACCAACTCCGAGCGCGCGATCGATCAGGATGTTGCCGGTAGGGATGACGTCGATGTCGACAATCGTCGCGTCCCCGAGCCGCATGATGGCGCCGTCGCCGTAGTCCTTCGCAATCTGCTGCAGCGCGAGGTCCAGGTTTTTGTTGCGAGCCGTGGTGACTTTGTCTTCGGCAGTTTTCTCTTCAGTTTTTGTAGCCATAGGAGGGGTTCTCTAAGTACGTGTGGTCGCGGACTTCGCCAAGCAGAAAAGCTCGGGCCCCCTGTAGGAAAATAGCGACAGGCCGCAAACCTCCCGGCTTGCGGCCTGCCCTAACTAACCCAACAACTCGTTTCTTAAGCGACCGTGATCTTGCGCGGCTTCACTTGCTCTGCCTTCGGCAGCGTCAGGCTCACGACGCCCTGCTCGATCTTCGCGCTGATTTTCCCGGCATCGATCGAAGGGTCGAGCTCGAAGGTGCGCCGGAAATTTTCCGAGCGCGATTCCCGGTGCAGGAGCGTCCCCTCCACCGTGGGAATCGAACGCCGGCCCACGATCGTGAGCTCGTTATTTTCCACCCACATTTCGAGGGTCTCCTTGTTCACACCCGGCATTTCCACTTCGAGGGTGTAGCCGTCCGCGTTTTCGAGAACGGTGGCGGCCGGCGCGATGAGTTGTTCCGCCGCATGCTCGCCGTTGCTCGCGCTGCTGCGATTTTCACGAACCAAAGTATTCATTCAGTTTTCCTTTCTTTGAGATTCTTAGCTGAGGTTGACTTGGATTTGTTTCGGCTTCGCCTCTTCCGCTTTCGGGAGCGTGACCGTGAGAATGCCGTCCTTGTAGGTGGCATTCACCTTGTTCGAGTCGACGCGCGTCGGCAGCGTGATGCTGCGGCGGAATTTACCAGTGAACCGCTCGGAGCGCGTGGCACTCTCGCCGTTGCCACCGGTCTCCGATTTGCGCTCTCCGCCAATGGTTAGAGTTCCGTCATGCAGGGAGATTTCGATGTCTTCCTTACGCATGCCGGGAAGCTCGACGACGGCGACGACGTTATCGTTGTTCTGATAAAGATCGAGCGCCGGAGTCCAGCCGGTGAAGAGTTGCGCCTGCCGTGAATTGCCGTTCAAAAACGGCAGCTCGAGCAGGGTATCGAGGTCGTCCCGGAGGCTCGCCCAGCGATTGAGTGACGGCCACATTACGGAACCAAGGGTTTGATAACGAATTAAGCTCATAGTGATTCTTTTCCTTTCGGTAAACTTGTTGACTTCAAAAAGCGACTCCTTCGAAAGCGGGAGAAATGCCAGGCCCGATCAACGCGCCAGGCGCTTTCACAAGTTGCTGTAAAATAGGTTTTTAACCAGGAGATCCTCGAACTCCTCCCGTTGGCGTTTAGGACTTATTGGCGCACTTCTGCCAGCGGGTACCTCGGCGGCACTGAGCAAAACTGGCTCGCCTTTCGCGAAAACCCTCGGTTGCGTTCGAACTCCGGCGGCGATATCTCTGCGGGGAATGGCGAGCCTCTCATCGGACGAACGTTTTATGCGCGCAGCGCTCCTCGAAGCGCGACGCGGTCTTGGCCTAACGAGTCCAAATCCCGCCGTCGGCGCCGTGCTCGTGATTAACGGCACGGTTGTGGCGCGCGGCCATCACCGGCGCGCCGGCGCGCCTCACGCCGAGGTCGAATGTCTAGCCCGATTCGGCCGGAAGATGCCGCGGAACGCTACGCTCTACGTTACCCTTGAGCCCTGCTCGACCACGGGAAGAACCGGCCCCTGCACCAGCGTCATCACCAAAGCCGGCGTGAAAAAACTAGTAGTGGGCACGCTCGATCCGAACCCAAGGCATAATGGCCGCGGAATCGAGCTGCTGAAAAAAACCGGGGTCGACGTCCGTGTCGGCGTCCTGACCGACGAGTGCCGCGATTTAAACGAAAGTTACAACAAATGGATTCAAACCGGGGTTCCGTTTGTGGTTGCAAAATGCGGGATGAGTCTCGATGGACGGCTGACGGCGCCGCCTTCGGAAAGCCAGTGGCTCACGTCGCCCACGTCACGCCTACATGCCCAACGCCTTCGCGCTCGCGTCGACGCCATCCTGGTCGGCGCCGAAACCATTCGCGCCGACAATCCTCGTCTGACGGTGCGCGGACAAGCAGGCGCGAACCAGCCGTGGCGCATCGTGCTTTCGCGCTCGGGAAAACTGCCACGCCGGGCGCGAATCCTCACCGATCGCTTCGCTCCGAGAACCAGGATTTACGGTCAAACCAAGCTCGACACCCTGCTGCGCGAGCTGGGGGCAGAAGAGATCACTAGCGTATTAATCGAAGGCGGAGGCGACATTCTCGGCCAGGCGCTGGATCAGCAGTTGATCGACAAGATCCAGATCTACCTCGCCCCAATTTTCACCGGCGGCCCGACGATTGCCTTTGCTGGATCGGGCGCAGCGTCCACCGCGACTGCTTCCCGCCTGAGTCGGGTTCGCTATGAAAAAATCGGCGCCGACGTTTGCGTCACGGGCTACCCGGCCTTCGATCAAACTCCGTCCGAATAATCTTCGAGAACCGCGCGTCTAAATTCGTGTTAAATTGTCAGTAACGTTAACGGAGGAATCATTATGAACTGGAAGAAATTTCTTTTGATCGCGGTCGCGGTTGGCGCGTTCGCGTTCGCGGCGGTGCCGCGGAGCGAGGCTCGGGTCTCAGTGGGACTGGGCTTCGGCTTCCCGATCGGATACGGGTACGGCTACCCGTACGGATACAATTACGGCCCGGCCTATCCGTACGACTATTACTACGGCCCGCGGGCGGTCATCTACGTTGGGCCGCGGTATCACCGGCATCATTACCGGCGCGTTTATCGGTACCAGCGCCCCTATTATCGCCGGCACTACTAAGCCGGACGGCACGGAGGTTTTTGAATTGAGCTGGCTGGGGAATTCCTGGCCAGCTCAGTTTTTTTGTCCGCGAAATTACAGCAGGACTGAGTCGTCCAGGGAAGTGCTGTCGTCCGCCGAGACCAGATCGTCGAGGTCGGCGATCAGATCACTGTCCTGCGTTTCGGCCAAAGCCAGCGCGTCTCCTCGAGACTTGGATTCACTGTGGACCGGCACTTGGAAACGGAGCGAGACCGCGGCGATGATGGCCACCGCCACACCCGCGGCCGGAACCAGCCATCGGAGACTCCACCGGGGGCGCGCGGTCGACTCTCCCTGAGCCTCCCGAATCTTCCGTAAAACATTCCGCGCAAAGAAGGGCGAAACCTGCGGCTCAGCCGAATGGCCGAGCAGGTCCCATAGTTGTTCGTCTTCTTCGCGTTTCATAAGCGGTGATTGAACTCCGGCCGATTAAGAAAGTTGCTGGCCGAGATGTCAACTAGCCGATGATCAAGTCTCCGCCGCTTCGAGGAACCCCTCGAGCTGCCGGATCCGGGTGGGATGCCGCATCTTCCGAAGCGCCTTCGCCTCGATCTGCCGGATCCGCTCGCGGGTGACGCGGAATTGCCGGCCCACTTCTTCGAGCGTCCGGCTGTATCCATCGACGAGGCCGAATCGCTGTTCGAGCACCTGTCGCTCCCGATCGGTCAACGTCTCCAGCACATCTTTGATTTTCTCCTTCAGGAGCACGATCGCCGTCATGTCGCTCGGGTTTTCGGCGCCCTTGTCTTCAATGAAATCGCCGAAGTTCGTCTCCTCGCTTTCGCCCACGGGCGACTGCAACGAGATCGGCTGCTGCGCCATCTTCAACACCGCCCGGACGCGATCGACCGGCAGCAGAATTTCCTCGGCCACTTCTTCCGGAGTCGGCTCGCGCCCGTATTCCTGGACGAGCTGCTTCTGCACGCGCATCAATTTATTGATCGTCTCGATCATGTGCACGGGGATGCGAATCGTCCGCGCCTGGTCCGCGATGGAGCGCGTGATCGCCTGGCGAATCCACCAGGTGGCGTAGGTCGAAAACTTGTAGCCGCGCCGGTACTCGAATTTCTCCACTGCTTTCATCAGGCCCATGTTGCCTTCCTGGATCAGGTCGAGAAATGAGAGGCCGCGGTTGGTGTATTTCTTTGCGATGGAAATAACGAGGCGCAGGTTGGCCTCCACCATTTCGGTCTTGGCGCGGAGCGCCTTGTGCAGCCAGCTTTTTAGCGCTCGATATTGCTCGGTGTATTCCTCGAGCGAAAGCCAGAGCGAACTCTCGAGGTCCCGTGTCTTGATTCCAATCGGCGAGCGGGCGCCGTTGTCCCGCGGGTGTTTGCTGATCTCGCCCTGGAGATGCGTTAACGCCTGGAACCGCTCGTCCGCCAGATGGACGAACTCCTCGGTCACCTTCTGTTTGAAATAGAATTTCGGGTAAAGCTTCTGCAACGACCCGACCGCTTTTTGGAACGTTTTCGCTTTCCGCGCGTCGCGCCTGCCGGGCCCATGAAGAATCTGGGAGTATTGCTGGCGAATGGATGCGCTCAGCTTGCCCACCTGTTTGCAGAGACGGGGCAGCATCTTCATGTAGCGCTCGCGGCTCTCGATTTTTTTGTCGAGAATCACCCGGTCGAAACGCTCGCCGCCCTCGGTCAGTTTTTGCGCAAGATCGAGGTGCGCCTGGGCGATGAACCCAAAGCGATTAATTAGCCGCTGCACCATGATCTCAGCTTCTTCGATCCGCTTGGAAATCTCCACCTCCTGCTCGCGGGTCAGCAAAGGTACCTGGCCCATCTGCTTGAGATACATCCGCACCGGGTCGTCCAGGATATCGAGCTTCGGTTCCGGCTTCTCTTCCTCCTCTTCGTCGGTCTCTTTCTTGCCGTCCTTGTAGCGATCGACCTCGGACGCTTCGATGATGTCGATCTCCATCCGGCGCAGGCGCGTCAGGATCGCGTCGAGTTCATCCGCGTCGCTGATGTCCGGCGGCAGCGCTTCGTTGAGATCGTCGAAAGTGAGGTAGCCCTGCTCCTTCGCCAGCTTGATCAGCTCGCGAATGCGGGTCTGGACATCCGTGCCGGCCGTCGGCGGCAAAATATCTTCCGCGTCGGAATCTTCCGCGCCGTTTGAGGCTCGGGGCGGGAGCAACGGTCGCGACGATTTTTTCTTCGACCCGGAACTCTTCCGGGGCGCGGGGCGTTTCACCGTTTTCCGAGCCGGCTTCTCGCGTTTCGCCTTCGATTTTTTCGCCTGGGGGCGTTTGGCTTTGGCGGGCTTCTTCGGGGAAGGCCGGGCTCCCCGTCGCGCGTGTTTTCTCGAATGAGTTGCCAAAGTTTCTGTGCTATTGAGGTATTCCTGTTTTCAAGCCGGCTTCCGCTCGACTCACTGCCCCCTCAGCGACAGTTTCAGTTGTCGAGCACGCGGGCAGACGAAAACGCGGAAAGTTCGCGGAGTTGCTCCGTGAGGTCAAGAATTTGTTTCTGCAAATTGACCTCCTGTCCAGCGGACAACCCGGGCTGCCCCATGAGTGTCTCAATTCTCTTCATCTCCTGTCGAACGGCCTCGGCTTGCAAGCCCGCCCACAACTCCCTGCCGAGTCGCATATGGTCGACCTCAGGCTTTATCCAAATCCTTCGGCGCGGAGGAATTCGCTCGGTCGCTAACTTCTCTGTCAGCAGATGCGAATAAAAGCCCCTATTCTGTTCCGGCAGTCCATTTAAGAATGCGTCAACCGACTCCCGCCGGGTGACGTCGAGGTTAGTCTCGAGAATTGCGGCTAGCGCGAATCCCTTTTCCTGTTCGGCCAATACTCGTCGCCAGTCTTCCGTCAGTAGAAATTCTCGGAAGTCAGGGTGTCTCAACGCCAGTCGGCACAATTCCTCAACCACGTTAGGAACGCGCAACGGTATTCGGTTGGCCTCAGGTCTTTCGAGTCCATCTGAGATATTTTTCGGCAAAAGTTTTGCCAGTTCCTGTTCCGAAAGCTTCAGCCTTGCAGCTGTCTTTCGGACGATCGTGTCGCGCACCAACCCATCAGGTACGCGCATGATCATTTCAGTGATCTGACGCGCAACTTGGATTCGGTCGAGGTATGATTGCATCGGTGACGACGCGGCTTTTCGGTCTATCGCGTAATCGAAGAAATCACGCGCGCCGGCTATGCGTTTATCGAAGTCCTCCCGACCGCGCTGTCGCACCACGGAATCCGGGTCTTCGCCCGCGGGCATTTCTGCCACGCGTACGGCAAGGTTGTTCTGGAGGAGCGCCTCGATAGAACGCTCGGCCGCCTTTTGGCCGGCAGCGTCCGCATCGAAACAGAGAACCACTTCGCTGACGAACCGCTTCAATATACGCGCCTGGTCTTCCGTAAAAGCAGTCCCCTGCGGAGCGACCACATTCCTGATCCCCGCCTCGAAAAGCGTGATCAGGTCCAGTTGCCCTTCGCAAACAATGGCGCAGTCGGCCTCGATCAATCCCCGTTTCGTCTTGTGCAGACCGAAAAGCACGCGCCCCTTGCGGAACAGCGGCGTCTCGGGGGAGTTCACGTATTTTGCCGTCTCGGCGTCTTTGTCCAGAATGCGGCCGCTGAACGCGATCACTTCGCCAACGTCATTGTGGATCGGGAACATGATCCGGTTCCGGAAGCGGTCGTAACCCCTATCGTCGCCGCCGCTCTCTTCCCGCCGCGTGATCAACCCACTCTCCAGCAGCAATCGCTGTTGATAGCCTCGATCCAACGCCCATTTCAGAAACGCGTCCCAACTGAGCGGGGCGAACCCGATCTGCCAGTCCTTCGCGATCCGGATATCGATCCCGCGGCCCTGCAAGTAATCGCGGGCTGGTGCCCCCGCCTTCCCTTTCACCAGATTTTCGTGAAACCATTCAGCGGCTTCCGCGTGCAACTGGAGCAACGTTCGGCGAATCTCATGTTGCCGGTCGTCCTCACCCGGGCTCGAACCGCGCTCTTCGATGACTGGAATCCCGACGCGCGTCGCGAGTTTCTTCACCGCTGCGGGGAAATCGAGATGCTCGTAATCCATTACGAACCGGAAGACGCTGCCACCCGCGCCGCAGCCGAAGCAATGAAACGTCTGCCGCGACGGACTCACCGTGAACGACGGCGTTTTCTCCTGGTGAAATGGGCAGAGCGCTTTGAAGGTCGAGCCCGCGCGCTTGAGCGGAAAATACGTCCCGATCACTTCCACGATATCGTTCGCGGCCGCGATCTGCTCGATGGTTTGGGTCGGGATCGTTCCCATGTGCACTTACTTTTCGCTCGTGTTGTGGCCGCTCGCGATTCAAATTAAGCGAGAAGCGATTCTTTGATGAGAATATTGTTCCGGCTTCTGCTGTGGTTCCTCGGCTTGGCGGCGATCGCGCCGGCAGGGCACGCGCGCGATATCGTGCGCAAAGGCGACACCGTCGTCATCGCGCTCAGCGGAGAAATCTCGCCGCCGATGCATCTATTCTTGCGCCGCGCGGTCAAGGCCGCCGAGACGGCCGGCGCGGGCGCGATCGTCATCGAGATGGATACCTACGGCGGCCGGCTCGATTCCGCGGGCGACATCACCGGCGTGCTAAACCGGACCACATTGCCGACCTACACCTTCATCAATACGAACGCCGGTTCCGCCGGCTCGCTCATCGCGCTGGCCACTCGTCATATATATATGTCGCCGGTGAGCGCGATCGGCGCCGCGGCCCCCGTTCTCTCCACCGGCGCCGACCTTCCCGCGACGGAAAAAGAGAAGACGCTCTCCTATTGGTCCGCGCTCGTTCGCAATTCCGCCACTCGCAACGGCCACAATCCCGACATCGGCGAAGCGTTCATGGACAAGGAAAAGGAAGTGAAGATCGGCGATCGCGTCGTGCACGCGAAGGGTTCGCTCCTCACCTTGAACGCCCAGGAAGCGACCGAGATGATAAACGGCAAGCCGCTCCTCGCCGACGGCCTCGCCGATTCCGTCGCCGATCTCGCGAAGAAGGCGGGACTGAAAGGCAATCTCGTCGCTCTCGATCCCAGCGGGTTCGAGCGCCTGGCGTTTTGGATCACAGCGCTCGCGCCGCTGCTCTTGCTGCTCGGAATTATCTGCGCCTATCTCGAATTCAAGATGCCCGGGGTGAGCCTGCCGGGGATCATCGCCGCGATTTGTTTCGCGCTCTTCTTCGCCGGCCATTACTTGGCCGGCCTCGCCGGCTGGGAAGTCGTGGCGCTCTTCGTTCTCGGCGTGGTTTTCGTTCTGGTCGAGATCCTCTTCTTCGCGCATTCGACGATCGTCTTCGGAGTCATCGGCGTCTTTCTCATGCTCGGCGCGCTGCTCTGGGCCATGATCGACCGTTATCCGGGCGAAACGTTTTTCCCGACCGGCGACATGCTCGCGATCCCGCTCCGCAATCTCTTTCTCAGCCTCCTCGCCGCGACCGTGGTCATCATGGTCCTCGCGCGCTACCTCCCAAAGACCAATCTCTACCGCCGCTTCGCGCTCATGACGACGAACCCGCCGGGACCTTCGCTCGCGGGCGTGCCGCGCGAATTCGCCACCGCGCTCGATCTCACGCCCGGCACGCAGGGCACCGCCGAAACCACCTTGCGCCCCAGCGGGAAGGGGCGCTTCGCCGATCACGTGGTCGACGTCGTTACGGAAGGTGAATTCATTTCCGCGGAAACGCCGATCACCGTGGTCCAGAAAGACGGGATGCGTTTGGTGGTGAAGGCGCGCTAGGTCCGCAGAAACATCGGCCCGATCACGTGCAGGACGATGTCGGCCGAAAAGTGGGCCAGCATCGCCGCTTCAAGCCCGCGCTTCCAGCAGAGGTAACCAAAGAGCAGCGACACCGCTCCATTCGTGGAAAAGATCGCCGTGATCACCATCGGAGTGACATGCATGAGCAATTTCGCGGCGGGCACATGCCCCAGTGAGAAAAGAACAGCGACGATCACGTTCGCGATCCAAAACACCGGCCCACTCGAGCGCGGCGACTTATTGCGCGCGGCCATCCGGACCAACCACAGGATCAGCGAAAGTGAAAACAGCCGCGCCAAAAGCTCTTCGTTGATCGCGCCATAAAAACAGGCGAGAAAGCGTTTCCAAACTGGTACCGCAGCTTCCACCCCCGCCGGCCAATCGGGAATCCGCGGCGAGAACAAAAAATAAAACGCGAGCAGAACCACGGTGCCGCCGACTACGCCGGACAAAATCGGCGTCCGCACCGCGCCTTTCGGCAGCTCCGTGTTTTCTGAATAGAGCCAGCGTTGCAGGACAGGCGTTTCGATCCCGACCCTTCGCGCCAGCAACAATCCAAGGGCAATGACTCCGGCAAACAGGAGCATGTTCTCCATGAATTGGACCACGATGAGCACCGGCAGCGGCATCGGGAGCGGATGCGCGGTGATGACCTTGCCGAAAAGAGCGAAGACATACGGCAGGATGGCAGCAACGCCCGCGACTGATGCGATAAGCAACACCCAGAAAATTCTCCATGGATGACCGGGCGGTTGCGTCGGACGCGACAGGATGGTTTCCATATGGCGGCCCAGATAAAATGCTGAAATGCTGAAACGCTGAAAAGCTCAAATCGCAGCTCCCGTTTCAGACGCCACGCCGTCGATCGACGTTTCACAGAAACGCCCTACAATTCTCGGCGCGCCGTTAGCCACCAGCCACCACGCGCACGAATTCGATCCGATCGCCTTCCGCGAGTTTTCGCTCGGGCCATTCCCGCTGATGCAGCGCGGTCTGGTTGTGCTCGATCAGGACGCTGTTCGGCTGAAGGCCGTAATGTTTCGCCAGGTCCAAGACACTCGTTAGGCCGTCGATCTCGGCGCGCTCGCCGTTCACCCACAGGTTCATGTCAACGCCAGGCCGGCGTCCCAGTCTTTCCAAACCGGTTCGAAGCCGCGATTCCGTAACGCCGTTGCCACTTCGGCAGGCGAGCGTTCATCGCTGATCTCGAACTGTCCCGTCGCCAGCATGTCCTCGCCGTTTTCAAATTCCGGCGCCACGATCCGTCCGCGGACGGTGCGATGCAGCTCCGCCGCGCCCTGGCCCGTGTAGCCGCCGGGCTCGGTGTGGCTGCCCGCGCTCATCATCGTCACGCCGAGCGGCGCGAGGGCATCGCGCAACGCGGCACGCTCGCGCGTGCTCAGAACGATCCCCACTTCCGGAAAGCTGATGCGAAACGCGCAGATCAATTGCGCCAGTTCGCGGTCCGTCATCGAGAAGGGCGGATGAAATTCGCCCGCGGCCGGACGCAGGCGCGGCAGACTCACCGTGATCTGCGCCTGCCAGCAGTGTTTCAGGAGATACTCGACATGCGCCGCCAGGCTGACCGCTTCTTCCTGCCACCGGCAAAGCCCGAACAACGCGCCGATCCCCAGCCGGCGAAAACCCGCGTCGTATCCGCGCTGCGCGCAATCGAGCCGCCAGTTGAAATCGCGCTTCGGTCCCGACGTATGGAGTTCCGAATAAATTTCACGGTCGTAGGTCTCCTGGTAAACGACGAGGCCTTCCGCGCCGGCCTCGACGATTGGAACGTAATCCGCCCTCTCCATCGGCCCAACTTCGATCGAGATCGACGAAAAATCCGGGACGAGCGCACGGACGCAATCCGCGAGGTAACCCCGGCTGACGAACTTCGGATGTTCGCCCGCAACGAGGAGGACGTTGCGAAATCCTTCCTGCGCCAGGTGCCGGCCTTCCGCCTCGACCTGCTCGACGCCGAGGGTCACGCGCAGGATCGGGTTATCGCGTGAGAATCCGCAGTAGCGGCAATTGTTGATGCACTCGTTCGAAAGATAAAGCGGCGCGAAGAGCCGCATCGTGCGCCCGAAATTTTTCAGCGTCAACGCGTGCGCCTGTTGCGCCAGCGTCTCCAGTTCCTCATCGGTCTTCGCCGAAATCAACGCCTCGAAGCGCCGGAGAAGCGGCGACTTCTGCAGCGGCAAATTGTCCAAAACCTGGGCGAACGACATCGCACCAATTTCGCCCGCGCGACATCTTTCGCAATGCTCCGCCTCTCTTACTTCGCGCCTTCTGCGCGCGAAGGAACGTTCCATTCCATCAGCGCCTTCTCCACTTCGGCGGCGTTGGCGGTAATCCACGCGTCCATCTGCTCCTTCGCGCGATCGCCGTAGAAGCGATGGGAATACACGAAGGAGTGCCCTTTTTTCTCCACGAGCTTGAAGCGCGCGAAGGCGATCTCGGCAAACTCCGGCCGGACAAACATCACCGAGATAAAATGCTCCGCCGGCCGATCGTCCGTCGCCGGCTCGGAACGCGTCTTAAGAATCTTGCCCTGGTGGCTCCGGTAATTCCCCAGGACCGCGTTCGCCGTCCCGGCCAATTTTTCTCCATCATCCACGCCCGGGTAACCATTGATCGTAATCATGTCCGACCAATGATCGAGGTCCTCCTGTTTATCGGGCGTAAACTCATGCTGGTCAGCCTTCGACCAGCGGAGGAAATAACTGACCTGCCGGAAGTCGAACGCCGGCCTGGCGTCCTTATCCGCCGCCGCGTCGCTTAATGGTAGCGTCGCTGCGCCTGCGAGCGCTGTTACCAAAACAAACAAACGTTGGAATCGCATTCGCGTGCAGCATCCCATCCGACTTCCGACCTCTGACTTCCCGCTATCAGCGCAATCGAAGCGCTTTGATCACACCGCTGGTAATTCCGCCAGTGACATCGAGGCCATGGTCGCGCTGATATCGGCGCAGAGCTTTGCGGGTCGCGTCACCAAGTCTCCCATCGATTGGGCCATCGTAATAACCTTCGCGCGAAAGAGCGCTCTGCACATCGCTCACCCGTGAATCTCCATCCGACCCCGGCTCATTCGAGTAGTTCGAGGTCGAATCCTCGGCCGGTGCATAGTTCTCATCGTAGGAGGTGTCGTAAGCCGTGTTGTCATAGTAAGCGCCGTACGGATAGTAACCGTAGCCATACCCGTACGGATCCCAGAAGAACGGGTCGTAAAACACCCAGAAGTTATTATGAAAATGACAGCGGTGCCCGTGCCAGAAATGATCGCGGCTCCGGTCCCAGTTGCGATGCCAACTCGCCGGATGCCGCGCCACCACGCGGCCTCGATCGAATCCCTGTGATCGCAGCCCGCCGGTTCGGCCGGCCGCCAGGCGCCCGTTGGTCCGCGCGTTAAAAGCTGTCGTGCGGTCCCCGGAGAACCGCGCGCGATTCGCTAAGTACGCCGGATTACGCACCGCGGTCGTGCCGGAAAAGCGCGGCCCGGTTCTCACGTAGGTGCGATTCTGGAAGGTCGGCCCATAGAAGCGCGCAGGCGCGCTCGAAAAGTTTCTGATCGGCCCGGAATAATGCCGCGCTGGCGCCGAGAAACGCGCCCCGGAGAAATGCGGCGCCGACGCAAACGAATGGGCGCCTCCGCGCGACCCGGCCTCGGCTGGTTGAAGTAAAATGAAACTCGCTGTGACTGCGAAACCGAAAGTACAGATCTTTCTCATTCGAATGCGCCCTCCCGCGCCGAACGAGTTCTACCAATCCCGGTCCGGGATTGAAAGCAAAAACACTTTAGCCGCCCGACTTCGGGCTTCCGGCTAGTTCGCCGCGAGGCGAACGGTGCGCGAATGCGATTCCAGCTTCGCTTTCGCGACCGCGGTGCCGAGCCGAGCATTCGCCACTTCGATCCGGGTGCCCACGCCTACGGAATTGAAGAGCTGCGCGACATCGCGTGAGCGCATCCGGATGCAGCCGTAACTGGCCGGCCGGCCGATGAACCGCTCCTCTGGCGTGCCATGGATATAAATGTTTCGTCCATACGCGCGAGCGTTGCTTTTTTCCAACCCGCGTAGCCAGAGGATGCGCGTGACGATGGGATCGCGGCCGGGCGCGTTCGGAGCCAGGATTTCGCCCGTCATCCTTCGATTCTTGAAGACCGCGCCGAGCGGGGCGTTGGCGCCAATCTTGGACGCGATCGCCATCGCGCCGAGCGGCGTCGCATACGTGCCGGAGCCGTCGCCGAGGCCAAACTTCGAGGTCGAAATGGGATAGCGCGAGACGACTATGCCGTCGTTGATCAGGGCGAGCGTTTGATCCGGGACGCTGACCACGATTGAGGGCGCTGCCAGCGCCGGCGCGGGATTAAACAACGCCGCAGCCAGGCAAAACACTGCCGCTGAAATCGTGAGATGGAGAAGTCTCATGCCTACTGAATTAGCAGCGTGCGTACCTGCCGGGGCCACGGACCAACGGCGGGAACTACGCAGCCTGGAGGACAAAGTGTTTTTCATCATTTTTTGGTTCATGGCCGCCCGCTCCACGCGGGATGCCCGGAATTTCGGTCGAGACTCTTCGCTGACGAATGCAGCTGAGCCCAGCTAAACAGTTAGGGAACAGTTAGAAACACTTTGAGAACAGAATGCGCCTGCTCACCCGGCAGCCGCCGGGTGAACGATTCCACGCGAACGCCCCCGCAACACCATCGCGAGAAAATAGAACGCGATCACGGCCACCAGAAGCATGTGGTAACCGACCAGCATGCTAAAATACTCCAGCATTCCGCCGACCATGATCCCGAGCAGATTCGAGGCGAACGCGACGTCGGCCAGCTCCGTCTCCCGAAATGAATTCGAGAAAATCACGTTCGCCAGGAAGACCGGCGCGAAGATAAGGGCGCTCGCGATCACGTAGCGAGCGATCGCGTTTTGGAGAAGCAGCGTTTCCGGCCGCACCATGAGATTCAGCACGAGAATGCCGAAGAGCAGCAGGTAGAAAATCCAGATCCGGCGAAACGTAAACCGGGCGTTCACCAGGACCGCGATCAGGACACTCGTGAGGATGGCGAAGAAAACGAGCGAGTTCACATTCCAGGTGCTGCCGAAGAGCAGCGCGAAGGTGGTCAGCGCCTTTACTTCCAGAAGAGCGAAAGCCACTCCGAGAAAAAACATGTGCCAGTCGAACCGCCGAAGCGTGCTGCGGGGCGCCACGAAAAAAATCGCGGCCAATGAAATCCCAAGGATCACCGCGAGGCCGCGAACATAGATCATCGGAAATGATTTCTTCGGGAGATAGATGAAAGGCCAATCATCCGTCGCCGGCGGTTTGTCGGTCGCCGCGAAGAATCCTTCGCCCGTCACCCGCAACGCTGTTTCGGTTGGGGAGAAAATTCTTTCGCGATAAGGACCGAATGCGCCCACTGGAATCCCACTCAGTTTTGGTCCGTTGATGATCACCGCGCCGCGGCCCTGGCCGCCGTAAGTGGAGACAAACGAGTCCCGGCCGAAGGTGCGCCCGACCATGCTGGCCAGCTTCTCGATCAACCACGGTTCCCGGTAGTAATTGTAGAGC
>Ga0208078_1000190_pt1 | contig 16460 bp, 13 predicted proteins | sample NGESurdeep072012_3_FD_184468 | JGI IMG/M metagenome (GOLD analysis project Ga0208078, IMG submission 184468) | Arctic peat soil microbial communities from Barrow, Alaska - NGEE Surface sample 53-2 deep-072012 (SPAdes) | ecosystem: Environmental > Terrestrial > Soil > Wetlands > Peat ...
CCCGGCGACTGGCGGTCGATGACGCCGTGCAGCCGCTGATCGATGAGCTTACGAAGGAGCAGCCGGACCTCGTGTTCAACCTCGCCGAATCATTCAGGGGCAAGAGCGCGCTCGAGTCGAATGTTGCGGCGCTGCTCAATCTGCTGGACCTCAGATACACCGGCTCGAGTCCCGCCGGACTCATTCTCGCGGGCGACAAGACACTCACCAAGAAAGTTCTGGCGTTTCACGGAATCCAGAGCGCCAAGTTTGCTACCATGTACCGCGGGCAGTCTGATTGGGTAGGCGATATCAAATTTCCACTGCTGGTGAAGCCGCCGCAGGAGGACGCGTCGCTCGGGATCACCCAGAAGTCCATTGTGAACGATGTGAAGGAGCTTCTCGATGTGATCAGCAGCACGCAGCAGGAGTACCAATCACCGGTGCTGGTCGAGGAGTTCATCGATGGGCGGGAGTTCTATGTCGGCGTGATTGGCAACAGCAAGGTGGAGGCGCTCCCGATCATAGAGCTCGACTTCTCGAAGTTCCCGGCCGGATTGCCGAAGATTGCGAGCTGGGAAGCCAAGTGGGGCGACGACGGCGACGAGAAGGGCGCACAGTTCGAGGGAACCGAGTCGGTATTTCCCACTGATCTATCGGAGGATCTCGCGGCGAAGATACAACAGGTGGCGATCGATTCCTTCCAGGCGCTGCGCCTTCGCGATTACGCGCGCATCGATCTTCGGGTCACCGCCGCCGGGGAGGTGTACGTGATCGAGGCGAATCCAAACTGCTACCTCGAGCAGAAGAGCGAGTTCGCGACCGCGGCGCAGAAGGCGGGGCTCGAGTATCCGGCGCTCATCGCTCGCATCGTCGAGTTAGCCAGTGCGCGCTACTCGAGGTAGGCTTGCGACAAAACGCAAAAAAGCCGGCGATGTCGCCGGCTTTTCCGTTTGCTTATCCGAAAAGAGCTACCTGCGCTTACGCGCGGCCGCCTTGGCTGCCTTCTTCCGCGCGCGCGTGCGAGCGCCCTTGCGCGCCGAAGCGCTACGGGCCGCTTTGCTCCCTTTGCGCGGCGCCTTCTTCTTCGCTGCTGCCATGTTGTCTCTCCACGATGAAGTAGAATCCTCGCCGACTCCCTGGTGGAATCCGCGATTTCCTGCATCACGTCCTGACCGGCCGCGAGTTAAAAAGGAGCTGACTGCGACTGTCGCACTCACACCAGCATGAGCAACTCGTCGCGAATATAGAATGCAAGAGATGTGCGTGCAATCCGTTGAACCGCCGATTCCTCCATCGCGCCATCACTTCCAAAAGCGGCCCTCAGCAAGCAGGTTTGACTTTCCGCGTGCGAAGAAAACTTCCCGACTCTCAACGGAGTAGTTGCTCGTGAAAGCGCTGGTAAAGGAATCCGCCTCTCCAGGTTTCAAGCTCAAGGATGTCGCGGAGCCCAGGATCCGTGAGGACGAAGTTCTCATTCGCGTGCGGCGTGCGGGAGTTTGCGGCACCGATGTACACATCTACGACTGGGACGCGTGGGCGAAGGGACGGTGCAAACCGCCGTTCGTCGTCGGCCACGAGTTCGCGGGCGATGTGGTCCAGGTCGGCCGCCTGGTCACCGATGTGAAGGAAGGAGACCGCGTCACGGCGGAGGGACACATCGTCGACGGACGCTGCCTGCTATGCAGAACCGGGAACTCTCACGTCTGTCCGTTCACCAAGATCATTGGCGTCGATCGCGACGGCTGCTTCGCCGAGTACATCTCGATGCCCGCGACGAACGTGTGGCATCTGGCCGACGAGATCTCCTACGACATCGGGGGAATCCATGACCCCATGGGGAATGCGTTCCACACCGTACTCACCGCGGAGATTCCCGGAGCGGTCGTGCTCGTCACCGGCTGCGGCCCGATCGGAATCTTCGCGGTCGGCATCTGCAGGGCGGCGGGCGCCTCGCGAATCATCGCGACCGACATCAACGACACGAGGCTGGCGCTGGCGAAGAACATGGGCGCGAACGACACCGTGCATCCCGAGGAGGCCGAGAAGATCGTGAGGGCCGCGACTGACGGGCTCGGCGCCGACGTGGTGCTCGAGATGTCGGGGGTGCCGGCGGCGATTCACCAGGCCTTCGCTCTCGTGCGGGTAGGCGGACGGGTGCAGATGCTCGGGATTCCGTCGAAGAAGGTGGACTTCGACCTGGCGACGGAAGTGATCTTCAAGGGTCTCACGATATACGGAGTCGTCGGCCGGCGGATGTACGAGACGTGGCACCAGATGACGCGCTTTCTCAAATCGGGAGAGTTCGATCCTACACCGGTCATCACGCATCGCTTCCCGCTCACGGAGGCGGATGCGGCGATCGCCGCGATCAAATCCGGTGAGGCCGGCAAAGTCATCTTCGAAGTCGCCTGAAAAAACAACTTTCGCATCACACGTGAGGATGCTGTGGCGTTGAACAAGAACTTCGATTCCGAGCTCAAGGCCGCAATCGAGAAGCTCGAGCAGGAGCACGTCTACAAGCGGCTGAACTATCTGTCGTCACCGCAGGGCGCGCGCGTCCAGATGGAGGGGCGCGGAGACATCGTGATTCTTTCGTCGAACAACTACCTCGGCCTGTCCAACGATCCGGCGGTGGTGGCCGCCGGAATCGAAGGATTGAAGAAGTTCGGGGCCGGGACGGGAAGTGTCCGATTCATTTGCGGTACGTTCACGATTCACCGCGATCTGGAGCGCGCGATCGCCGATCTGGTCGGCACCGAGGCGTCGCTCAGCTACGTCTCGGCGTGGAACGCGAACGAGGGACTGACGGCGACGATCGTCGAGCAGAACGACTTCGTGGTGTCTGACGCGCTCAACCATGCCTCGATCATTGACTCGATCAGGCTGGCGAAGGCGATCACGAAGTGCACGACCGCCGTGTACCAGCATTCTGATCTCGACGACCTGAAGTCGAAGCTCGAGAGCGCGAAGAGCGCGCGGCGGCGCATCATCTGGACGGACGGCGTGTTCTCTATGGAAGGGAGCATGGCCAAGCTTCCGGAGATTCTCCAGCTGGCGGAGGACTACGACGCGATCGTAGCGGTTGACGATTCGCACGGGACGGGCGTCCTCGGAGCGAACGGACGAGGCACGCCTGAACATTTCGGCGTGCTGGGCGAAGTTGACATCATCACGTCGACGCTGGGCAAGGCGCTGGGTGGCGCGGCGGGCGGATTCGTGGCAGGTCCAGCGTCGCTGTGCGACATGCTCACCCAGCGGTCACGCCCTCAACTCTTCTCCAACGCGCTCCCACCCACTGTGGCGGCCAGCGCGCTCGGGGCGATCAGGCAGCTGGAGCACCATCCCGAGCTGGTGAAGAAGCTGCACGACAACACCCGCTACTTCCGCGGCGCGATCTCCGAGGCGGGGTTCAAACCATTACCAGGAGAGACCCCGATCGTCCCTATTATCGTCGGGGAGACGGCGACGGCCATCAAGATGAGTGACATGTTGCTGGATGAAGGCGTCTTTGTGACAGGGTTCGGCTTTCCGGTCGTTCCCCAAGGGCAGGCGCGTGTGCGCTGTCAGCTAAGTGCTGCCCATTCACGCGACGATCTGGACCAGGCCATCTCGGCCTTCAAGACCGTTGGGACGAAGCTAGGCATAATCTAGAGGACGCCTTAATGCAGAAGCTCAGAGCAGTTGCCGTTGCGCTGGTTGCCGCGGTTGTCGTTTCGTCCAGCGCGAGCGCGCAGATGCGGAACTTTGACAACTCGTGGTTCTGGGGATTCAAGACAGGAATAAACACCTTCTCCGTGCCGGGCCATCGCAACACGTCGACGGTCGATCTCGGCATCGACTGGCTCATCACGAGGACGAAGGGCGGCCTTTACGTATCTGGTAACCAGTCCGTTTTCGAGCGCGACCTCGAGTTCGCGGATCCGACCTCCAGCACCGGCCAGCGCACAGTCCGGGTGAACAACCTGCGACGCATATCACTCGCGGCTGTCGCGTTCCCCAAGCACTTCGGCGGAATCACTCCTTACGCTGGTCTCGGCTTCACTATCGCCGTGCTCGGCGATGCGCGGATCTTCGTAGACAGCGCGAACACGTTCCCGACCAACTCATTTCTCGACGAGGTCGACGCCGAACGGAGCCGTAGCGCGGTCATGGGATTGGCGGGCGTTCAGATTCAGACCAAACGCGCGGCGATCTTCGCGCAGGAAACGATGCTCCCCAGCAGCAGCACGTTCCTGTTCAGGAGCGCGCTTTCGTTCTTCGAATTCGGTGTCCGTTACAACTTTGGAAGCTCCATCGATCAGGAATAGCAGCTCTTGGCGCGCCTGACGATTGGACGAACGGCCCCCTCGGGGGCCGTTCTTTTTTACTGCCCCTTACCCGACACGAACGGATTGTCCCTTACGATCCAGCGGAGCGGCCAGTCGGCGCATCGTGAGATCCCGATCCGCGTCGTGATCGCGACATCGCCGTCGGCAACCGTTTCTCCCTCGCGGATCACGATCGGCTTCCTCCGCAGGCTCTTGCCGTTCATCGCACCCGTCATACCGAGAGCGGCGCAGAGTTTCCCCGGACCACTGGTCAGATCGGAAGTGTGCCTCACGCGCGGACGGCGCTTGTGCATCAGCGCAATGCCGTCGAGCGGCTCCAGCGCGCGAACCAGCACCGCGCTCGGCAAGCCTTCAGAGCGCGTCACGGCGTTAAAGCACCAGTACATCCCATAAATGAAATAGACGTACGCGATCCCGGGCGGGCCGTAGAGGTTCTCGGTGCGCGCGGTACGTCCGGCCGCGGCGTGACAGGCCAGGTCATGCTCGCCGAGGTACGCTTCGGTCTCGACGATGATTCCGCTGGCCGTGCCATTCTCCGTCTCGCATTCGAGGACGGTCCCCAGCATCTCCCGCGCGACGGCCTCGGTCTCGCGCTCGTAGAAGCTCGGTGGGAGAATGCGGCCCCGATGGAACTGCGAGCGAGGCCTCGAGCCCAAAAGACTCGCTGCCGAGGCTCCCGTGCCCGAGATTTTTTGCCTGCTCACACCTACTCGCTAGCCGTTTTGCTCTTGCTCTTGCGAGCGGCGCGGCGGGGCGCGGGCTTCCCGCCGTCCTCACCCGATGCCGCTGCGGACTTGGCGCGTGGACGGCGCGGCTTCTTGTCGTCGGCCGATGCGCGCTTCCGCCCGCTGCGGGGCTTCAGATCGCTATCGGAGAGAGCGTCCTCGCCCGTGAGAGGGAGATCGGGAATGGACTCGGCAAAGACCGGCTGGGGAGCAGGTCTCGACGTCTCGACCACGCCGACAGAGAGCAGGTCGGCCGGCACGATGCCAACACGGGCACCCATCGGTCCGCGTCCTCGTCCGCGAGCGGTTCCGCCTCCGCGATTACCCATGCCGGTTGGTGTCGACGGCACCACGGGAGCGGTTGGCTTCGGCGGTTCCGCGGCCGCGAGCTGGTCGCTGACGGAAGTCGAAGGCGCCGCTGGAGCGACCTCGTAGTCGCTTCCCCGCCGACGGAGATCGATGAGGTCCGCGTCGTGGGCGTCCTGCAGAATGCGGGTGAAGTTTCGCTCGCTGAGACTTTCGCTGTCACGCCCGAGGAGCTGGCGCGCGCTGGTGCGGACCTGGCTGGCGCGAACTGGAGCATCGCCGTTGGCGCCAACCGCGCGGCGAACGAGGTCGAACGCCTCCTCACGCCGCAGGCGAATTCCGCTCGATCCAATACCGTCAGCCGAAGCTGCGGCTGCGGCGGGTGTAGCCGATGCCGCGACCTGCGTCACTTCGGGCTGTTGCGAAGACTCTGTTTCAGTGGGAGAGGGTTGCGGTGCCGCAGCGGCCGAACGCTGGCCGCGCACGTCGCGGTCGCGGCCCCTGCCGCCTCTTCGTCCGCGACGCGGACGCTCCACCGTCTCGCCTTCCGCTGACCCCGCGAGCCTCGGAACAGTGGCCTGCGTGGTCTCCTGACCCGCGGGTAATCCGCGGGCGACGCCCGCACCGGGGGGAGCGATCTCGAACTGCCCATTTTCGAGCTTGGTGAGAGTGAGCAAGCCGCGGTGCGCAGCCTCCGTCACGAAGCGCGAGAACTTGGACATGCCGAGGTTCTTCTCGTCGAACGAGCTGTCGATCTGTTGCATCACCTGCTTGAGGCGGTCGGCGCGCATGACGTCGCCGTTGCGCTTCATCTGGGCGATGGCTTCCGTGACGAGCTCCCACGGGTCCTTCTTCACCACTTCCTCTTCGCCGCTCCGGACCAGGCCGGCGAGCGCGTTGTAGCTGTAGTACTCGTCGCAGTTCATGACGAGGAGGTCGCTCGAGGACTCACGGATGCCTACTCCGATGACGTACTTGCCGTATTCCTTGAGTTTGGTGACGAGGCTGGCGAAATCGGAATCGCCCGACAGGAGAATGAACGTGCCGATCTCGGGGCGGGTGAATACCAGCTCCATTGCATCGACGGCGAGTCGAATGTCGGTCGCGTTCTTCTTGGCGGAGCCGTACGCGGTCGCCATGATCATATCAATGGAGGATTCCGCGAGGGGCACGATGTACTGCGGATAGCGACGCCAATCGGCGTAGGCGCGCTGAACCGAGACTTTGCCCTTTACGATGTCGGAGGAGAGGAGATTTCTGAGCTCCGTCTGAAGCTCGGAGCGGATGCCCATCGTGACGTTGTCGAAGTCGATGAGCAGTGCGGCGTTGGGGGCGTGGTGGGGACTTGCTTGTGCGGAGGCAGTCATTGCCTGCGGACCGCGGTGTATGGGAGCGTTTGCCTGTGGCCCGCGATGTACCGGGGCAACATGGCGGTGCGCGGCTGGTGACGCGGACCGGTGTGGTCGAGAACTCATTTTTTTTGGGAATTACCTGTGCGAGGCTGCGTGCCCGCGAATATTTGCCGCGACGGCCGCACGCCGTATCAATCCTGCGACGGATGCCGCAGGCGGTGCGTCTTCAGGTCCAAGCGAGCGAGTCAACCGTCAGTTGACCGGTCGCCGGATCCTCGAAGTCGCGCCGTACGGGTATAATTTATACTCAATCCCCCATGAATCAACTGCGTTTCCGCACGCGACTGGTCCTGATCCTGTCGCTGTTCGCCATTGTTCCGGCCCTCGTGCTCACGCTATTGTGGGGCGGAACGGTCAGCACGGCCCTGCCGTTCGTCACCGGACGACCGGCCTGGGACAGCGTGGCGGCGAGTGGCCAGAAGGCAATAGCAGCCGCTCGCCAGTCAGCCCTAACACCCTCCCAACGCCGTGCGATCGACGCGCACGAGCGCGAGCTGAGAACTTCGGTGGAACAGGCGCGGCGGTACAGCTTCCTGGCCGCGCGCACGGTTCGAGTGATCGCGATCGCGGGCATTCTCGCGCTGCTCGTGCTCACCGGAGCGGCGTCGCGCGTGGCGGGACATCTCAGCCGGCAATTGAGCAGGCCCCTCGACGAGCTGGTGCGCTGGACGGAGCTCATTGGTCATGGTGAGTCGCTGCCTCCTCCTCCGGAGCGTACGATCGTCTCCAGCGGCCCTCGCAAGAATGGCGATGGCGGGACGACCATTGAGGTGACGACGAGCAGGGTGCGCGGCGCGCCCGAATTCGAGACACTCCGACGCAGCATGCGTGAGATGGTGTCGGAGCTCGAGCACGGTCGCCGGCAGGCGGTCGAGGCGGAGCGGCTCCACGCATTCAGAGAAAGCGCGCGGAGAGTGGCGCACGAGATCAAGAATCCGCTCACGCCCATCCGGTTCGCGCTTGCTCGCCTGCGCGGCCAGGCCCCAGCCGCCTTGCAGGAAGATGTCGACGTCATCGAGATGGAGTCGGCGCGCCTCGATCGAATGGCGAGGAGCTTCGCCGAGTTTGGGCGGCTGCCCGAGGGTCCACCCTCGGAAGTCGACATGGGAGAGCTCGTTCGTTACACTGCGCGCAGCAGCGTGCCCCCGGGCATTGCTCTCGATCTCCAGATAGACGAGAATCTTCCGCGGGTGTACGGTCACAACGGAGCGCTTGCCGGCGCGTTGAGCAACGTGCTGCTGAATGCCGTCGATGCATCCGGACAGAACGGGCGTATCACCGTGAAGGCCAGTGTCGCCAGGATCGGTGGGCGCGATGCGGTGCGGATCTCGGTGGCCGACGACGGCAAGGGAATCGCCGCGGAGAATCTCGCGACCATTTGGGAGCCGTACGTCACCAACAAGCCGGGCGGCACCGGACTCGGGCTGGCGATCGCGCGTCAGGCGGTATGGGCGCACGATGGAACCGTGAACGCCACGAGCACGTTGGGCAAGGGAACGGAGATACAATTCACGATACCCGCAAACGGCGCTGGCGCCGAGAGGATTGATTGAAATGGGACCAGAGATAGTCGTGCCGCTTGGCGCGTTCGCCTGCGCCATCGTCCTCGCCATTGGCGTTCCTGTAGCGCGCGCCTACTCGCGGAGGATGGACGCGGAATCCAAGAACCCGCGCATTCCATCCGAGGTCACACAGCGTCTCGAGCGCATGGAGCAGACGCTCGAAGCCGTTGCGATCGAGGTCGAGCGAATCACAGAGGGACAACGCTTCACGACCAAGCTGCTCTCGGAAGGGAGAGGCGCCGGCGATGCACGGCAGAGCCAGTCATCCGCGTCGCCGCCGGATCGCGCGACGTAGGTGCCGATAGTCCTCATCGCCGACGATGAGCCGAATATTCGGCGCATGGTCGGCGCCCTGCTCTCGGGCGAAGGCTACGAAGTAGCGGAGACGCCGAGCGGCGTCGAAGCTATCGCGCGGGTCAAGGAAGGAGAGCCGGACGTCGCCCTCGTCGATCTCATGATGCCGGGCGAGCTCGACGGAATGGCCACGCTCGGTCGCCTGCGGGATGTCGCGCCCGATCTTCCCGTCATCATGATGAGCGGGCGAGCCGGCCTCGCCGACGCCGTGAAGGCGACCAAGCTCGGCGCCTTCAACTTTCTGGAAAAGCCGCTCACTCCCGAAGGCGTTCTGCTGGCGGTCTCATCCGCATTGGAACTGCGTCAGACGCGCCGCGTCGCCCGCGCTCTGCGCGCTGAATTGGGCTTCGGCGGGCAGATGGTCGGCAAGAGCAGCGCGATGAACACGGTGCGGCAGATGATCGCGCGCATCGCGCCTACGGACGCGCGCGTGCTGATCATGGGAGAATCTGGCACGGGGAAGGAGCTCGTCGCGAGCGCGATCCACGATGGGAGCGCGCGACGCGAAAAGCCGTTCGTGCGCGTGAACTGCGCGGCCATTCCGCGCGATCTCGTTGAGAGCGAGATGTTCGGCCACGAGCGCGGGGCGTTCACGGGCGCCACGCAGACCCGCATCGGACGGTTCGAGCTGGCGCATCGCGGGACCCTGTTCCTCGATGAAGTGGGCGACCTCGGCCCCGACGCACAGGCAAAGCTGCTGCGCGCGATCGAGGCAAGGGAAATCCAGCGCGTGGGCGGGAACAGAGTCATTCGCACCGATGTGCGCATCATTTCGGCGACGAATCACGATCTTCAGCGCGCGGTGCGGGCGGGAACGTTTCGCGAGGATCTTTACTTCAGGCTGCAGGTGATCCCGCTGGAGATCCCTCCGCTTCGGGAGCGCGGTGACGACATCTTCGAGCTGGTCGAGCATTTTTCCGAGCAGTTCCTGCAGCGAAGCGGCCAGGCGAAACCCCGCTGGAGGAGCGACGCGCTGCAGCTGCTTCGCGATTACCCGTGGCCCGGCAACGTTCGCGAGCTCGCGAACATCGTTGAGCGGCTGGCGATTCTGCATCCCGGCGCGGAAATCACCGGTCAGCACGTGGAAGATGTTCTCATCGTCGATCGCGACGAAGAAGCGCCCCCGACCACACCAACTCGCGGCCAGAAGCAGATCGGTGATGCGCTTGAAGCGGCGCGCGACTCCAGCTCTCTGGCCGACAAGCTGGACCGCTTCGAGCGAACCGTGATCGCGCGAGCGCTCGCCGATGCGGGTGGAAACGTCGCCGATGCCGCGCGCAGGCTGCAAACCGACAGGCCAAATCTTTACCGGCGCATTAAGCGACTCGGAATCAACGCGACGAGGGTATAAGGCCGACATGACAACTACAGCCAGGACGATGCAAGTGGTGTGTGCACTCCTCGCGTGCGCCGCTCCCGCTCTCGCACGCGCGCAGGGCGTCGATACAGTCCAGACCGATACCGCCGCCGACCGGCTGGGACTGTGGGCGAGGACCAGTCGCGCCAGCGGTCTCGTGCTCAGCTCCGGGAAAACGTACAACCGCGTCGAAGGACTGCCCGTTTACATCGGACCGGTCTTTCACGACAGCGTCGGCGCCGCCGAACTGAATGCGTCGGTGATGGGCATCATCAGAACCGCGGACACTTTCCACTGGGACAGTCAGAATCTTGGCCATCGGATCGCAGCGGAGATGCGCGTCGGGCGGGGCCGGGGCTACGCACTCGGCGTCTCGTCGTACGACGTCATGACGCCCGTGGAGCCGTGGCAGCTTCCGGATCCGGATGCGGCGCTCGCCGCGTTTTTCTGGCATCGTGACTTCCGCGATTATTTCAATCGCCACGGCGCCAAGGCAACCGCGACGTTCAACATGAGCACGCGCAGCAGCTTGTCCGCGGACTGGAGCGACGAGCGCTGGAGCTCCCCGCGCGAGCGGAGCGTGTTCACGATTTTCGGAAATGGCAAAGCGTGGCGCGCGAATCCGGTGGTGGACGCCGGGCGATTCCACCTCGGCGTGCTGCGCGCCAACATCGACACCCGGAACAACGAGGACAATCCGTCGACAGGGTGGCTGATTGTCGCCGAGTACGAGCGCGGAAGCGGAAGACCGACGGATTTGGGACCTGCGTCTCCGCTGGCGCGCCCCATCGTTACGCCGCAGGTGACGTACGGGCGCGGGCTCGTCGATGTGCGTCGCTACAACCGCCTCTCGCCGACGACCTGGGTCAACGCCAGGCTCGTGCTCGGGGGCTGGTTGAATGGGGATGACCTTCCGCTCGAGCGCCGATTCTCGGTCGGCGGGGTCGGGACGGTGCCGGGACTCGATTTCAGGAAGTACGAGCCGGGAACCGTCGACGTGTCGCAATGCAGCGACGGGGGTCAGCCTCCGCCCGGCAATCCCGCGCAGTGCGAGCGCGTCGCGCTGGCGCAGCTGGAGTACCGGAATGAGCTGCACTCGTCCCTGTTCGATTTTCTGAACGCGAGGCCGATCCGGCTTCGCGGCATCGGCTTCACGGTGCAGCCAACTGTCGTCGCGTTCGTCGATGCGGGGCGAGGCTGGCTGGTCGGCCAGCCGTCGGGAACGCTCGTGTACTCGAGCAACAGCTTTCCGCGATTCGGAACATTCAGGACCGACGTAGGACTGGGCCTGGATCTCGGCCTCATCGGCATCTACGTCGCGAAGGCGGTATCGAGCCCGGATGAGCCGGCGAATGTGTTTCTGCGAGTGCACCGGCGTTTCTAGCGATGCCGACACCGGAGTCAGTGGCTGGTCGCGCGATGGAGCCTGGGCGATGCTGAAGCTCTCGCTCGTCGCCGCCGGCGTTTTCGCCATCGCCGCACCGCTGGGCGCGCAGAAAGTGCGTCTGGAAGTGGTGCTTCCCGCGCAGCCAGCGTGGGCGGACGAGCCACCGGCGGTATCATCCGCCGGATTGCTAGCAGATCCGTCGATGCGCGATCTGCTTTCGAACGGATTCCCCGCTCGTCTGCACTATCGTCTCGAGCGATGGACGTCGGGCCGCTGGTTCGACGATCTCAAGGCCGCGTTCGAGTGGGATGTCATTCTCAAGTACGACGTGCTCGGCAAGAAGTACCAGGTGGTGCGCGTGGTGAACAAGAAGGCCGAATCGCTGGGCGAGTACCCGGCCACGGCTGACGCGGAGAGCGCAGTAGAGTCGCCGTACAAGGTGGCTATATCGCTGCCGAAGAAGGGGGAGCGCGGATACTACAACCTGCTGCTGGACGTGGAGACGCTGTCGTTGAGCGATCTCGATGAGGTGCAGCGGTGGCTGCGGGGGGAGCTCAAGCCGGCGGTCAGCGGGAAGAAGAATCCGGGGACGGCTTTAGGGCGGGGGGTGCGGACTCTAGTTGTTCGATTGCTGGGCGGCGAGAAGAGGCACTACGAGGCTAGAACGGGGACGTTCCGCCCCTGACAACGACAGGCTGAACGGATTCCGCCACTCACAACTACTAACTGAACGGGATCCGAGATCTGGCAACTGCAACTGAACGGGATCCGAGATCTCAGAAGCGTAGATATCTGATTTTGGTAACTGCGCTGCGACGTATCTGAGTGGCGTTATGGCACAGGCGGTGGGTTGTACTCGGATACACGCGGGATACGGTCAGAGCGCGGTGACTACCTACTGAGATCTATGCTTCTGAGATCTCGGATCCCGTTCAGTCTAGTTGACAGATCGGATCGCGTTCAGGTGTCAGATGCCAGCGGCCAGATGGAATCCGCCCTTAAACGACCCGGTGAACCCCATGATTGGGATTCCGGTTCTCGAGATCCTCGAGGTGATGCAGCGTCTCCTCACCGTAGAAGATCCGGATGTACTTCGCCTGGGTTGGCGTCAGCCGCCGAACGGCCCAGCTCAGATGCACGAAGTGCGGCTCGACCGGCGCGTGCGTCGGATGCATCCCGATCTCGCTTGGCAGGTTGTTCGCTTTCCTGGTGTTGCAGGGGCTGCAGGCGGTGACGACGTTGGTCCAGTCGTTCGCGCCTCCGCGGGAGAGCGGAATGAGATGGTCGCGGGTAAGCGACTCGCGCGGTTTGAGCTCGATCTGAAGGCGTCCGCAGTACTGGCAGCGGTAACGGTCGCGGGCGAACAGGAAGGTGTTGGTCACCTGCCGGCGGAAACGGCGCGGCACGTGGATGAAGCGCATAAGTCGGATCACCGCCGGGCGAGGAATCGTCAACCGCTCGGAGCGAACCACGCGATCAGAATCTGCCTCGACGATTTCCGCCTTTCCATCGATTACCAGCCGCAGCGCGCGGCGCAGCGGGACCATCGTCAATGGCTCAAACGAAGCATTCAGTGCCAGACAACCAACGATCAAGCACTCCTCCTGGGCAACCCACCCAAAATATATTCCTGGTACACCACTACCATCCGCCCGACACGCCTTTACTGCAATTGCTCCGAGGGAAACGGCGGGGAAAAACCGGCGTCTCGTGCCCTCCTATTGCGACGATTACCTCGTGTCGCCCGTTACCAGTTCTGCCCTCTCCCGGGCGACCTTTCCGCGCGCGGTCGTGGACGAGGCTTTGCGCTCGGGGACCGGCGTCAGCCAGCCATAACGGTCTTCCAGAACCCCGGTGGCAATTCCCATGTACTCCTTCTGAATCTGGAGCGTGAGAACGCCAGGCTTCCCAGTCCCGACCTGAATTCGATCCACTGACCGGATCGGCGTTATCTCGGCGGCGGTTCCGGTAAAGAAGAGCTCGTCGGCGATGTAAAGCATCTCGCGAGGAATCGATCCTTCGACGACTTCGACGTCCATGTCGCGCGCTATGCGCATCACAGAGTCGCGGGTGATTCCGTTCAGAATTCCGGAACTGATCGTGGATGTGTACAGCTTGCCGTCGCGCACGAGGAAGAGGTTCTCCCCGCTTCCCTCGGACACGAGGCCGAAGGAATCGAGCATGATGCCTTCGACGTAATTGTCGACGCGCGCCTGCATCTTGGACAGCTGGCCGTTCAGGTAGTTCCCGCCGGCCTTCGCCATCATCGGGAAGGTGTCGGGCGAAGGCCGTCTCCAGCTCGATACACACACGTCAGCGCCGTTCTTGAGCGCTTCGGTGCCCAGGTACGTGCCCCAGGTCCACGGAATTATGAAGACTTCGAGCGGCGTATCGTGCGGAAGCACGCCCATCTGCTCGCCAGTCCTGATGGCAACGGGCCGCAGGTAACAGTGCGGCAATTCGTTCTCGGCGACTGTCTCGACCGCCGCCCTCGACATTTCATCGATCGAGTAGGTGAGGGGCATGCGGTAAATCTTGCACGAATCCGCGAACCGCCTCATGTGAGAGCCCAGTCGGAAGACCGCGGGTCCGTCGGGTGTCTCGTAGCAACGGATGCCCTCGAACACGCTCGAGCCGTAGTGAACTACGTGACTCATCACGTGAATCGTCGCGTCTTCCCAATTCACGAACTTGCCGTCGCGCCAGATACGGTGGTGGTTATCTACTGCCGCCATTGATTCGGGCTTCCTTCAGATAGGAGACTCAAGATACTGACCGGAGGTAGCTGCACGCTACGGGCCGCTGGCTTGTCTCGGCGTAGAGGGTCGGGCGCTCAATGGCCAGACGAAAGACTACGTTCTCGCTGCCCAGGCAGCGAGAGCAGCCCCAGCCTTACGAATACGGCCAGCTAGCGCGTTGTCTGCTGCCAGAGCCCGCCCCCGATCCACCATCACCCGTCCGCGCACCGTCACAAGCTCAGCCGAGCGCCCGGGCAGCGCGAAGATCGCGGAGGAGTACGGGTCCCCGATTGGGGTCGTGCGAGGAATGTCGATTCGGAACGCGGCGAGATCGGCGTCCTTGCCAACTTCGAGGGATCCGACGCCCGAATCGATTCCCAGGGCGCGGGCGCCGCCAATCGTGGCGAGCTCCAGCGCCTGGTGCGCACCGAAGGCGTCGTGCCTGCGGGTTGCGGCTCGATGAATGAGCACCGCGAGACGCGCCTCGTCGAGAATGTCCATTCGATTGTTGCTTGCGACCGAATCGGATCCCATGCCAACGCGGATTCCGGCTGCCAGCATCGGCAGCAAGGGCGCGATGCCGTGCCCGAACTTCGCGTTCGATGCGGGACAATGCGCAACTGCGCAGCGATGCCTTGCCATGATCTCGATGTCGGCGTCGTCAACCCGCACGCAATGAATGAGCAGTGGCCCACGCTCCAGCGCGCCGTGCTGGTCGAGCAGGGCGATTGGCGAGCGCGCCCGAGGGCCGACGGCAATCCCGCGACGCCGCCAGCGATCGGCGAAGTCGCCACTTCCGCTTGTCACGATATCGTGCTCCTGCTCGCTCTCAGCGATGTGCATCGCGAGGGGAAGCTGGCGCGTATTCGCGAATTTCGCCGCCGCTTTGTACAACGGGTCCGACACCGTGTACGGGGCGTGTGGTGAAACGCCGAGCGACACCAGCTCCGTCTGCTCGAGCCGGAGTTTCTCGACGCGCTCCTCCAGCTCGCGCATCGCGACATCGGATTGCGAAGGGTCGGGCCCGAAGATTTCCTGGTACATGATCCCGCGAACGCCAAGCTCGCGCATCGCCTGCATCACCACGCCGCTGGAACACGTATCGGCGTAAGTGGTGATTCCGGCCTCGAGCCCTTCCACGATGCCGAATCGCGCGGAATCGAGCAGCATCTCGGCGTCGAGAACATCATTCCGGCTCTGGCGAAGCTTGTCAATCCACTCGGTGAATCGACAATCCTCGAGGAAGCCGCGCATCACGGTCAGCTCGAGGTGGGTGTGGGTGTTGACGAGGCCGGGAAGGAGAATCGCTTCGCCGAGATCGTGGTCCTTACCCGATGGCGCGTCTGCGCGCGGGCCGACGTAGGTAATTACTCCGTCGCTCTCGACGACGGTTCCGTTTTCGATCGGCGGCTGGGTGATTGGCAGCACCCAACGCGCGTGGTAGCGCATCAGCGCGGGATCGGGACCGGCGGGCGAACCGGTGACGGGATCGTGTCGGTTCGCGGGCGAGTAGTGTCACGTCGCGGTGCGGGGCGACGCGTCGTGTCGAACACCGTCGGCGCCCGAGGCTTTGAGGGCACCGGCTCGTAACCCGGTTGAGTTGGGAGCGGCGTCACGGTGATCGGTGCTCGCACTACACCAGGCTGCACCAGCGGGGCTGGGTTAGTGTCGATCGTCGGAACGCCCGGATTCGCGTACGGTCCGTGCTTGTCGCAGTCACGGGTCGGCTCGGTTCCAGAGATGTAGAACTCGCTCGTGACCAGATTCCGCGGGCAGTATGGCGTCTGCAGCAATCCGCTGCTGACGTCGACTTCACGCGTCACGATCGAAAGCGGCTTCGGCCAGTCCGGGGGCGCTGGCTTGCGGCGATAGACCTCCGTCATGAACGCGGTCCATGCAGGTGCGGCCAGGAGGCCACCCTGCGCGTTGTCCTTGATCTTCGACGGACGGTCGAGTCCATACCACACGCCGGCGACGAGGTCGGCGGTGTAGCCGACGAACCAGACATTGGTACCGTCGTTCGTCGTTCCCGTCTTTCCTCCGGCGGGAAGGTGAAAACCCGATTCCCAGACGCCCGCCGCGCTACCGCGGCGAATCACGTCTTTCATCATGTCCACCATTATCCATGCTTCCTCGGGCGACAGCACCTGCGTGCGCGTCGGCGTCGGCTGCCACAGGATCTCTCCTTTCTGATTCTCGACCCTCACGATCGCGTTCGGAGTCGCGCGGACGCCGAGGTTGGCGAACGCGCTGTAGGCGGAAATCAGCTCGATCGGATAGACCTCGGCGGCGCCGATGTGGATGGATGG
>Ga0208078_1000191_pt1 | contig 16438 bp, 12 predicted proteins | sample NGESurdeep072012_3_FD_184468 | JGI IMG/M metagenome (GOLD analysis project Ga0208078, IMG submission 184468) | Arctic peat soil microbial communities from Barrow, Alaska - NGEE Surface sample 53-2 deep-072012 (SPAdes) | ecosystem: Environmental > Terrestrial > Soil > Wetlands > Peat ...
GGTGACAGGGTGCTCTTTCATCGTCGCGAACTCGGCGTCCGTCAGCTTGCCCGCCTTGGTGAGGATCGCATCCGGCACCCTGATCTTCCCGATATCGTGCAGCATGCCTCCGCGCTCGAGCCTTATCCATGCGTCCTGGTCGGTGGGCGCGTACTTCATCTGGCGGGCGATCATGAGGGCGTACTGCGTGACTCGATGGGAGTGGCCTGCGGTGTACGGGTCGCGCTCGTCGACGGAGGCGGCGAGCGCCTCGAGGGATGACAGGAAACCCTCCTGGTTTTCTTTGACGAGGCGGGCGTTTTCGATGGTTACTCCCGCCTGCGCTGCCAGCTCGGTGACCAGGTCCTTGTGATCGGACGTGAAGGCGTGGCCGAGCTGATAGTTGGCTAGGAAAAGCACGCCGGTGGACTTGCCGCGCAACGTAATCGGGACGCACAGCACTGCGCGTGGGTTGAGCGGGCTCTCGTTGACCGTGTCCTGTTCCATCGCCTCCATGAACGGCTTACCCGTATCGAAGACAAGCCGACAGATGTCGCCACCGAGCTCGCCAAGAGCGAGCTTTTCGGCGGTAGCCGATTCGGTCCCGGATGCGGCTTTCAGCACCAACTTGCCCGAGTCGTCAAGGGCCAGGCACCCGATCTGGGCGCTCGACGCGTTGGCCGCGCCCTCCAGCACCACCTTAAGCACCTGGTTCAGGTCATTGGCGGAGGTCGCCGCCTGGAGCGCATCCTGCAGGTTGCGGAGCTCCCAGACGTCTCGCTGACTGCTGTCGTACAGCTCCGCGTTTCTGAGCGCGACAACGCCTTGGTTGCCAAGCGTGGCCAGCACGCGCAGATCGTCGGTCGTCCACTCACGTTTCTTGACGTCGAACACCGACAGCGTTCCCCACAGGTTGCCGTCCTCCAGCATCGGCATGCAGATGGCGGCGTGCAGCCCGAAGTGGCTGAGGTCGGGCGGCGACTGAAGCTCAGGGCTCTGGCTGAGGTCTGGCACCGCTATGGGCTGCTCGCTCAGCATCACCGCCCCGATCAGGCCCTGACCGTTCTGCACCACCAGGTCGTCGACCGTGGACGGCAGGTTGAGCGACTTGATCGTCTTCTGGCTCCGGTCGGCTTGGGTTCGGGTCAGTAGCCCTGCGCTCGCAGTGGTGACCAGAACGGCCGTTTCCAGCGTCTTCTGCTTGAGTACCTCGGAGCCCTGCGTGACGGTGGTGAGCGCCTGCGACACCTCGCCCAGCGCGTCGAGCGCCATATCCTTCTTCGAGGCCTGGCCGGTGACGCCCTCAAGGATCCGGGAGCCATCGACCGCAACGCCGGCCATCGAGCCGAGCTCATCGAGGGCCGCGATGTCGCGCTGGTTGAACCCGGTGGTGCCGTTGCGGCCCAGGCAGATGGCACCGAAGACGCCGTCCTTGCCACGGATTGGCGTGAGCGCCTCGTTGGCGGTGCCGCCCTCGGAGCTCGGGATGAGCCCGCTGAAAATGCCCTCGTCGACGGTGACATAGGGGCGCAGCACAGTCTCGCCATCGCGGACCTTCGCCAGTGGCCCCGCGATGGGGAGGGACCCGCCCGATCCGCCGAGCACGACGTATGTGTTGTCGGCCTGGAACAGAGCGACGCTGCCGGCGTCGTAGCGAATCACCTGCTTTCCCTTGTCTAGGACCAGGTCGAGCACCTCTTTCATCGACTTGCCGGACGCTTCCTTAACGAGCTCGTTCAACAGCGAATACCGCGCCGACTCCTTGCGCGACAGCGCCACAGCGTGCGCGCTTGCCAGCTGCGCTCCGGCGCGCAGGGTCAGCGTGCGCGCCAGCCGGCGGTCGTCATCGGTGAAGCCGCCCGGCTTGTTGCCGAGCAGCACGAATCCACCGATGTGCTCTCCGATCGGCATCGGCACCGCCATCAGGCTCTCGACATGGAGGTCCTCCGGGAGATAGTGGGCCAGCTCCCGCAACCCACTGTCATCTCGCCCGACGAACTCCTGGCCCGCCTCGATCGCCGCGGTCAGTGGCCCGGCCCCACCGGGCACCCTGTTCACCGGCTGCGGGTGCAGGCGCTCCAGCCCGATTCCCGGCGGCTGGGGAACGAACTGCTTGCCGTCGGGCGATGCGAGAAAGTAACAGGCGAACGCCGAGCCGATCTGGTGGGCGATGTTCGCGGTCAGCGCCGCCACGTCTCCGGGCGGTGCTCCGCTGTCGGTGTCCGAGGTGGCGGCCAAGAAGGCGCGATGCTTCTCCTCGAGCTGCACGTTCAGCCGCTTCAGGTCGTCCAGCTGGCGCCGCATCGCCTCGGTGAAGCTGAGGTACGCAAGGCTGCCGGCAAAGCCACCGAGAGCCAGCAGCGCCAGGCCGACGATGTCGAAGAAGCCGAACTGCGGGGTGATCACCGACACGACGAGGGCGGCGATGGCCAGTGGGACCGCAATCTTCCAGGTCCTATTCAAGGCGCCTGCCACCAGAGCAAGCAGCCCGGCGATCGCAGCCAGAAGGGCCGCCTGCCCGACGCGACCGTTTACGTTGAGCGTGGCGCCGGCCAGGATCAGGATCGCTGTGGCGGCGGAGAGGGCGATGCGGGTGACAAACGTTGCTCGATCGGAATTCATGTAGCCGGCTAAGTCTAGGCAGGGGACCGGGATGGGGCCTCCCCCAAACCTCTCCTAAACTTCTGTTCGAGTGACCACGTGACAGTTTCAGAGCTTCTGCGCATCGCCGACCACCTCGAGGCCCCGGATCGGGAGATCGTCAAGAGGGCATATGAGCGCGCGGCCAAAGCGCACACCGGTCAGCGCCGGCTGTCAGGCGAGGACTACGTCAATCACCCGATGGAGGTCGCGGCGATCCTCGCCGACCTCGAGCTCGACGCGGCCACCATCGCAGCGGCTCTGCTCCACGACACCGTCGAGGACACCGCGCTCACCGCCGAGGAGGTGGAGAAGGAGTTCGGCCCCGAGGTGGCCAGGCTGGTCGAAGGGGTCACGAAGCTTGGCCGCCTTTCGCTCCGGTCCGACCAGCAGCAACAGGCGGAGAACATCCGCAAGATGATGGTCGCGATGGCGGAGGACCTGCGGGTCGTCCTCATCAAGCTCGCCGACCGGCTGCACAACATGCGCACGTTGGAACCGCTGGCGGATGTCAAGCGCCGCAAGATCTCCCGCGAGACCCTCGACATCTATGCGCCACTCGCGCACCGGCTCGGTATCGGCCAGGTCAAATGGGAGCTCGAGGACCTCGCGTTCCGTTACCTCGAGCCGGAGGCGTACGACGAGGTCGCGAAGCGGATCTTTCGCAAGCGTGGCGATCGCGAGGCACTGGTGTCGGACCTGCGCGAGATCCTCGCGCGTGAGCTCGAGACCGTTGGCATCACCGCCGAGATCACCGGCCGGCCGAAGCACATCTATTCGGTGTGGCAAAAGATGACCAAGGAAAACAAGGACTTCACCGAGATCTACGACCTGTCGGCGATCAGGGTGCAGGTCGATTCGGTGCGCGATTGCTATGGAGTCCTGGGCGTCGTCCACTCGCTGTGGAAGCCGGTGCCTGGCCGCTTCAAGGACTACGTTGCCATGCCGAAGTCCAACGGCTACCAGTCGCTTCACACGACTGTCATCACCCACACCGGTGAGCCAATCGAGATCCAGATCCGCACTCACGAGATGCACCGCTTCGCAGAGTTCGGCGTGGCTGCGCACTGGGCCTACAAGGAGGGCGGCAAGGACGCGAGCTTCGACCAGAAGCTTTCGTGGCTGCGAAGCCTGCTCGAATGGCAGAACGAGGTGGGGGACGCCGAGTCGTTCCTCGACACGGTCAAGGTTGACCTGTTCCAGGACGAGGTCTACGTCTTTACCCCGAAAGGAGAGGTCTTGAACCTGCCGGCCGGCTCGACCCCTGTGGACTTCGCCTACCGCATCCACACCGAGGTCGGACACCGTTGTATCGGCGCCAAGGCCAATGGGCGGATGGTCACGCTCGACTACCCGCTGAAGAACGGCGAAATCGTCGAGATCCTGACGTCAAAGGCGCCGCACGGCCCGAGCCGCGACTGGCTCAACTTCGTCAAGAGCGCCTCGGCCAAAGAGCGCATCAGGAAATGGTTCAAGAGCCAGCGGCGCGAAGAGAACGTGGGCAAAGGGCGAGACCTACTGGACAAAGAGCTTCAGCGCATGCATCGCGTCAATCTCACGGACCTGCCCGACGCAAAGCTGCACGAGATCTCGAGCCTCCACCACTACAACGCGATCGACGATTTCCTCGCCGCCATCGGCTATGGCGACTTGTCGCCGCATGCGGTGGTGATGCGCATGGCGCTCAGCACGGGCGCCGCCGATGGCGATCTTCGCGCGATTCCGCTCATACCCAACGTGCAGCCCACCCCGCGCGTGCTGGTGCGAGGCGAGAAGGGCATCCTGACGAAGATCGCGCCCTGCTGCCAGCCCGTGCCGGGCGATGCGATAGCCGGCTACACCACACGCGGACGGGGCGTGACGGTGCACAGGGCCGATTGCATCAACGCTGTCAACGCGCAGGACCGGGCACGCGTGGTGCCCGTGGACTGGGACGCGGAGGCGACGCACCTTTATCCGGTCGACATCAAGATCGAAGCATGGGACAGGCAGGGACTTCTCCGCGACATCGCGACGGTGGTGGCGGAGAATCGCGTCAACATGTCGGCGCTCGAAGTTCACGTCTATGACGACAAGACAGCGGTCGTGTCGGCCACTGTGGAGATCGATTCGCTGGCTCAGCTGTCGCGCGTGATGGAGAAGCTCGAGGGCGTCAAGGACGTCCACACGGTGGCGCGCGAGGCATCGTGACCGCAGGCGCGCAGTCGATCGAGCTCGGCGTTCCGCGAAACATCGTCTGGGACCTCTTGGTCGGTGGGGGTCGTCGAGACTGGTATTACCGACTGAATCCGACCGGCGAGTTCGTGGAGGGTGCGCACATCAGCTGGGTTGACGTCGAAGGCAAGGCGGTGGAGGAATCGGACGTGGTCACAGTCGAGCCCGGCCGCCGGCTGGTGCTTCGCACGCGATTCGTGTTCGCACCGGGACTTGCGGCAGCCGCTCCTCACATCGTCACGTGGGAGGTGAGCGGCGACGGCAATCGGTCCACAGCCCGGATGTCTTGGGAGGCCGAGGGTCCAGCTTCCCAGATGCTGGCCTCGGAGGCGCAAGCACAGCTCGAAGGGTTGCGGCTGGCCGCCGATCCGGCCGCGCGCGCCGAGCTGGCGCGCCTGGACCAGATCGGCGAGGTCGAGATCCGTGACGTGAGCCCTGCGCTCCTGCCGGCCTACCTGGATTTCTTTGACCACCGCGCGTTCCAAGACTTCCCCGAGTGGCAGTCGTGCTACTGCATTGAGACCCACCTACCCGCGAACCTTAGTGATGACGAGGCGGCCAAGCGCGTCGCGGAGGAAAACCGCCACGACATGAGCGAATCGATCAAGCACGGCGAGGTGACGGCGCTCCTTGCGTTTGAAGGCGGCAACCCCATCGGCTGGTGCAACTACGGCGAAACGACAAGGCTCAGCGGGCTGAGGCACAGATTTGGGCTGGCGGCCGCTGACCATGAAGGTGTCGGGTCGGTGGCTTGCTTTGTGATCGCGGCGCCATATCGTGGGCATGGCGTAGCTACCGCGCTGCTCGGTGCAGCCGTCGAGCGGCTGCGGGCTCGCGGTGTGAGCACTGTTGAGGCGTACCCGAAGCGTTCCGACGATTCGCAGCACACCAACTACCGAGGCCCTCTCGCCATGTTTCTCAGGGCCGGCTTCGAGCCTTACCGCGAGGCTGGGAGCCACCTGATACTTCGCAAGAGCCTGCTGTGAAAGTCCGCGTCGAAGCCACTGCCGACAAGCGGTTTGGCACCAACTCGTACCTCGTCATCGATGACGAAACCAAAGACGCGGTGATCATCGACGCGAACTTCGAGCCGGACCTCGTCATCGAGGCGGCGCGAAAGAACGAGGCCAAGGTTCGGGCGATTCTTCTCACGCATACCGACGTCGACCACATCGCCGGGCTGCCGGCGCTCATCGACGAATTTGGCGCGATCCCCGTCGCGGTCCACGACTCAGAACGTGCAGGTCTGGCAGAGGGCAAGCCACTGAGGTCGGAGTTCGCGGTCGAGGCTTCGCCGGTCGCCAACCTCACCAGCCTCAGCGAGGGCGAGCGCTTCCGCGCAGGCGAGCTCGAGTTCGAGGTGCTACACACGCCCGGCCACAGTCCTGGCGGGGTCACGCTCAAGATCGGAAACTTGCTGTTCACAGGTGACGCACTGTTCGCCGGATCGATCGGCAGGTCGGACTTCAAGAACTCCAACGGCCGAGACCTGCTCGCCGGCATCAAGAGCAAGCTGCTGACCCAACCCGATGACAGCGTCGTTCACAGCGGCCACGGGCCGTCCACGACGATTGGGCGCGAGAAGCGCGCGAATCCCTTCCTAGTGTTTGATGGCGAGGACGACGAGCAGGGCCGGACCTAAAAGGATCAGCCACAAGGTCGGAAACACGCAGCCGACGGTGGGGAGGAGGATCTTCAACGAGGCTCGCGCGGCCTCGGTCCGAATGCGAAGCCGGCGCTTGACTCGCATCTGCGCGGAATGCGCTGCGATGGTGCGGGCGATGGGCACGCCGGTCCGCTCCGCGTGGAGGATCGATCGCACCAGAGCGACGAAGTCCTCGATGCCGGTCGCCTGCGCCATCTCCTCGAGCGCTTGCGCCCGCGGCCTTCCGAGCTCGATCTCACGCAGCGCCCGAGCCACGAGCAAGGTCAGCGGGCCTTCCTGGTGTCGCACCAGCTGCTCCAGCGCGCGATCTAGGCCGAGACCCGCTTCCATGCTGATGGCGACCACGTCAAGCGCATTGGGCAGCGCCGCTTCGAGCTCTGCACGCCGCTGCCTGACCAGCTGGTCCAGCCACAGAACCGGCAAATAGAAGCCGAACACCGCTCCCGCGAGCAAGGCGAGGCCAAACCCGACAGGCGATCCGATGAACACGCCCAGTGCAACCCCAACGGTGCCGAAGGTCGCGGCGCCGGCGATCCGCAGTATCTGCAGCCCAGCGGCGTCGAGGCCCAGCGGCGCGCCGACGAAATCGAGGTGGCGCCGGAAGGTGGCCGCCTGCGCCGTCGGGGTGAGGCGAATCACTTGCGAGGTGAACCAGCGCCGAAGGGGCTCGAGCAGTCGCTCGCCCAGCGGTTTTTCGAGCTCCAGGGCGACAGCGCTCTGGCCGAGACCAATCTCCTGGCGCGCGAGGCGCTGGCGCGCGAGGCTCGCCGCATCGCCCATACGCGAGCCGCGGATGCCGACGACGATCAGCCACACCCCGGCCGCCGCCAAGACTCCCACGATCACTGGAAACACGTTCATGTGATCTTCGTGATCCGGCGAATGATGACGTTCCCGATCACCAGCAATCCGGCTGAGATGCCGATCATCACCCACCCCAATGGGCTGGCGAACATGGGACGGAAGTAGTCAGGCACCAGGAAGTAAAGACCTGTGGCTGCAGCCAACGGCAACAGCGTAATGATCAAGCTCGAGGCACGCGACTGGGCAGTCGCGGCGAGGATCTCCTCGCGCATCTCGGCGCGCTGTCTCATGGTGTCGGCCAGGGTGGTAAGAATTGCGGGCAGGTCGCCACCGACCGAGTGCTGGATGGTGATCACCATGACGACGAGGCGCAGGTCGGAGCTGCCCATCCTCTTCACCATGTTGGTGAGTGCGCTGTCGACAGAAGCCCCCAGCTCGACCTCGCGGCGAGCGAGCCCGAATTCCTCGCTGAGAGGGGGCCCGGCATTCTCTGTCACGGCGCTCAGGGACTGAGCGATCGATTGGCCTGCCTTGATTGAGTTCGCGATCAACTCCATCGCACGTGGCAGCCCCGCTTCAAACGTTTGGAGGCGGCGGCCACGCCGGTTGCGCAGATAAAGGGCAGGCAGCACGTAGCCGACCACGCCGAGAACCGGCACCGCGATGCTGACGCCGAATCGAAGGAAAGCGACGAGCACAAAGACGACAGCCACCGCCGCCTGGAGCAGGCGAAACTCGTACGGCCGCAGCTGCAGGTCGGCGCTGGCAAGATCCGCCGCCAGCGGGTTGGCGTTCTGGTTCGCGGCGATCCAGACCGGTGTTCCGGTCGGCTCGAAACGGCGGCGCAGCTGCTCCCGAACGTCGGCGAGGGTTCGATAGGTGACTCTTGCGCTCGGATTGATGTTGGTCGCCGCGACGACTCGGTCCCTACTGACAAGTCCGTACATGACCAGCGCCACCCCTGCGGCGGCGGCGACGGCGACGGCGACAATGATCAGTGGCATCGGTCAGGGCGTCGTGAAGTGCCATCTGTCATCGACTTGCTTCGGACCCACTCCAGTCGCGGAGCTGAGGTTCGGGCACTTGGAATCGGCGGCCGTCGGGATGGTTCCGTAGTCGCTGGAAGATTCGAGCTCGTACTTGAGAACAGCGTTGTTGAGGAGCCAGAACAGGTATTCGGCGTCGCAGCTCGTCACCAACACGGTCAGGCTGCTCGTGAGCTGACCCGCGCCTGACTGCCCAGTCGCTGACGCCGGGCCCACCCTGATCACGACGAGGTCGCGGAACACAGTGCGGACGACAGGCCTCGCGGTGCCAGGGCCGAAGGCCGCGGTGCTAATCGTCGCCAGGACGACCAGCCGGTCGCCGACCTGGATGTAGCCGGCGACCCCGACCTGCTCGGACGTGGGGACCGTCACCGCCACGTAGCCCGGTGGGATGGGCAGGTAGGTGGCGTCGCCGTTGTTGAGCTGGTCCGGAGTGGTGGTGATTAGATTTGCGGTCACCGGCGAGCCGGCGGGGATATCGACGCGCGCGCCTTTGCCGGCGACCAGGGCGACGGCGGTGAAGGATTCGGGTGGGGTGGGAGAGACGGATCTGAGCTCAAGGTCCGACGCCTGGATCCGCGTCCGCGCCGTGATGCTGTTCCTGGCCACGACGACCTGGGTGCCCGTTGAGCTCGAGGAGAGCAGTGGAAGGCTCGCCACAGCGGCGGCGGTCCCAAAGGCAAGCACCGCCAGGATTGCGCCGATGACGATGTAGAGCCGGCCCCGACCTGGCCGGCCGATTTGACCTGCAGTTATCGACATCTAAGCGCTCACAGGCTCACACTCTGCGCCGAATACCGCAAATTCACTCGATCAGGACGGCCTCAACCAGGGCCGTGCTGATCCCGGCGTCGGATCCGACCGAGATCCCGGCGCCGGCCGCGGCCGACAAAGAAAGGCTGCCGCACGAGATCGCACCGGCCAGCATGCTGGTCCCGTTGTCGACGATCGTGCACGTGCCCGGCCAGGAAATAGAGCCCAAAAGCCAGGCGTCGGCGGCAGCCCCACTGATCGCGATCTGACCCGTATTGCTGGCGGGAGCCCAGATCAGCCGGTTTGTGCACGAGCGGTCGCCGGCCGTGCACCAAGCAGACCCCGGGCAGCTTGCCGCGTCGGCTGCGGCCGGCGCGACCGAGCAGGGCGCCGCGAACCAGGTGAGGTTGTTGGGGGAGTCCGCGGTGAGGTTGGGCGGGCAGGCTTGAAGTGAGCACGGGTGTGATCCGAACTGGCAGGCGCCGGTGCAGGCCACGCCGCCTCCCGCCGCACATGTCCCAGACGAAAACCCTGCCTGGTTGACGAACTCGAGGGTGACATCGCGCGCCAGCAGGGTCGCTCCGTTGAGGCAGATGCCGCCGCCGCCGGCGAATCCAGATCCGTTGAAGTAGTAGAACCCAGGGTCGAGCACGGCCCCTGTGCCCGGCTTGAACGCCGCGATGCCGGAGGACCACGTCGTCCCCTTGGTGACGGTCACCGTCTCGCTCGCAATGGCGGCTGGAAGATTGAGACGGTACTCCGAGGCGAATCCGTTTGGCATATCGCTGACCAGGCTGGTCCACCCGGCTCCACGCGTGTAGGTCTGCGGCGATTGAACCGCAGGGCCGAAATCGGTGATCACGAGATCGTTGGCCACCGTGGTCGCGGTGCTGGTGGAGACGGTGGTGGACGTTCCCGTGCCGCTAGCGTCCAGCGGCGTCGTGGTCGCCACGTTCCTCCATTCCGAAATCTGCGCGACGCTCGCATTCGGAACGCCGAATGCCGCGCTCACAATCCCACCGGGGTTGTTGGCGTAGTACCAGATCTCGGTATGGGACGCGCCGGCCAGGTTCTTCGTGGTGGCGCGGACCCACTTGGCAGGAGCAGTGAACGCCGTGGCCGACGCGCCGGACCTGATGGTCGCCACCAGCAGCGTTCCGGCCTGGCTGGCCGCCGGCAGGGAAGCGGTCACAGTCGGGGTCGTCTTCGCGCTCTCGGCGCCGATCTGGAGGTTCGTGATCGGGGCGATCACGGCATTCACGTTCAAGTAGCCGTAGCAGCTGGGCTTGAAGTGGTAGAACCCTGTCGCGTCCTTGATCGGGGCAGGGGCGAGGCCTGTCCCGACCGTCACCCCGGCCGCGACGATGTTCGGCAAGACTGCGCCCGCCGTGCACGCCGCTCCCCCAGTGCCCTGCAGGGTGGCGACAGCGGTCGCATCGAGGTTGGGCTCAGGTGCCAGGGTGGTGATCAACGCGGCCACCGGCAGCGGACCCGTGCCGGCTGCGCATGGGTTGGGATCGATCGCCTTGTCTCCCGCTGACAGATACGAGGTGGCGGCGGCGCCGCACGTTGGCGCTGCGTGGCCGGTCAGCTCGGAGCCGTCGGCGCAGATCGCGCTCGACGATCCGCTGTTCGATCCGGCGACACATGTGCCCGGTGCCGTCCAGACCTGACCGTCGGTGTAGACGCTCACGTCTCCCATGTCGGAATACGTCCCGGACGCTGCGTCGAATCGAGTGTGCGCATACAGCGCACAGGTGCCGGTTCGAACTATCAGATTTTGCGTGACGACGCTGCCCGCGATGTTGACCTGTCCGCTCGCGCAGGTGAGGGTGGTGGCCTTGACAGTGGGTGCGGACGCCGCCAGCTGCTGAGCGACTGCTCGACGCACCACCGTCGTGCTCGTGACTCCGACCTCGGTACCGAAAGAGATCGGCAGAGCGAGAGTCAGGATCACCTCGACTTGCTGCTGATGTGCCCGGTACGGGTAGTGGATTGTCGCCGAGAGCCCGCCCGCGAATGTATTGGTTCCCGTGTACGGCGTGGCGCATGTGCCGTTGACTATCGCCAGCGCGCCGGCGCCAGTGCGCCGCGAGGCGAGGTATGTGTTCACTCTCGTGATGACAGCGGTGGCCTTGGCGGTGTCGCAGCCCACTCCGATACTCAGAGCGGAATCCAACGCGGACGAGTCGGCCAGCTCCTGAAGCTGATTCTTCTGCCATTCGACGGAACCGGCGAGCAGGATTAGGGCCGCGGAGGCGATGAGAGCCATGAGCGCGACGGCAACCAGCACGATCACCTGTCCGGACTGCGTTTTGACGGCGCGCGTCGAGCGGCGGGGACTCAAAACTCCAACCTGTTCACGGTTTGCGCGTCGAACACAATGGCTGCAGGTATGCCGAGGAAGCTCGCCAGCACAGGCCGCCACTTCAGCTTGAAGTCGACGACCACCCTCTGATGACCGGCCGTGCGGACCATGGCGCCGTTGGCCGCGGCGCAGGTCGGACAGCTCCAGCGCGGAGTTGGACCTCCCGAAGAGTCCAGCTCATAGATGAAGACGTAGACGGTGTTAGTGAGGGCCGCCGGGGCAAGGGTGATGCTCCCCGGCTGCGTCGGGTCGGCATTGGCGACGTAGGTGCCGTAGGTGGGCGGCGAGGATATCGCCGTCGAGTCGAGATAGATGACGGTAGCGCCAAGCGGGTCCAACAGGTGGGCCCCCGTCACCAGCGATGTAAGTGAGCAGGGCGTCGTCAGCGCTGTGCAGGTGGGCGGAAGCGTGTTCGAACCGCTGTAGTAGTCGAGGGTTGCCTGCCGTGCCGTGTCCCTCGACGCACCCGAGAGGAGGCCGTAGAGAAGAAGGCCGCGTCCCATATCGACGGTGGCGCCGATGATCAGCAGCACGACGGGCGCCACCAGCGCGAACTCAACGAGCGCCTGACTGCGTGAGAGTCGCCTCGATTTCACCACGAGGTAGTCGTCTTGCTCGAGCCGGAGATGGTTATCCGCCCGCCAAAGAGATTCAGGTCATTGAATCCGTAATAGACGTAGACGTCGATCTCGGACTGGTAAAGCGCATCGGTCGCGCCCACGCAGTTGAGGCTCGTCCCGCAGTAAACGACGACGACCGCCTGGTCGCCTACGGGGTTCGTGAAATCAGTGCCGCTCACAAACGGCGGTGCGTGGGCGACGAGAGTCGGGCAGCTGATGTTGGTGGTCACGGCTGCAAGGTCGGCAGTGATGATGCTGCACATCGAGGCAAGGCCCGGACCATTGGTGAGCGAGGTCTTGCCTGCTGCGTATCGAGCACCGTCGCGAGCCGCATCAGAGGTGGCGATCGCGTACCCGTAACCACGGCCGAGCTCCAGCACCCCGGCGACGAGCAGCATGAGGATCGGAAGAGCAATCGCGAACTCGACGAGGGCCTGCCCGGTGCGGGAGCGGGTGGAGGTCTGGCGCTTAACCACTGAGCTTCAAATTCGCCATGATCACTCGAGCGAGCTCCGTGGCGCCGCGCGAAACCAGCGAAGAGGCATCGCGCTGCAGGACGAGACCGCCCGCAAGAGTCGCGTCCTCGGGCCTTGAATCGTCGAAGCCGACGGTCACCGACATCTTGCGACCCAGGATGCCCTCGATCGCGGCGCGCTCGAGCGGGGGGTGGGGGACGCGCTGATTGAGCACCAGCTCGATCCGGTTGTCGGGCACGTTCATGATGTCGCGGAAGACTGCCAGCGATCGTCGCGCATCGGTCATCGCGGCGATCTCGGGCGGCACCACCATGACCAGGCACTCGGCCCGTTCGATCACCGCCAGCGCTGCCTCCCCGAGGGAGGTGCCGAGGTCGACGAGGATGACACGCTGCCAGCTGACGACGATGTCGAGGACCCGTCCTGTCAGTTCGCCGGTCATGAGATCGACCTCTTCGGGCCGCAGGGTGCCAGGGAGGACGCCCATGCCAGACCGGTGATAGACGATGTGTTGGCGCAGCACCTTGTCGAAGTCGTCGGGTGACGCCTTCGCCGCACTTGCGATAGATCCCGTGGCAATGAGGTCGGAGAACAGTGCAGCGTGGCCAAACGGCGCCGACAGGTCGATCAGCAGCACCTGGCGTGGATAGGTTCGCGCCAGCGCAGCAGACGTGTTCACGACGAGAGTCGTCAAGCCCGAACCGCCCTTGGCCGAGAAGAAGGCCACGATGGGAGCAGAGGTCCGCGACGACAGCTGGACCTCCGCTGCCTCGACCGCGGCCAGCTCCTGGGTCCAAAGCTGCTCCAGCGCTGTCGCCACCTTTTCGACCTCCGGTCCCAAACCCTGGATGATGCTGTCGCGGTCCAGGGCCAACAGCACGGCATTTGAGATCCCGTCGATGCTGGTCACGTAGCGGTCGCCCGATCGATGCACCGGCACGATCAACAGGTCCCCCGGCAGGCGCCGCCGCGTCAGCAGTACCCGTCCGGCAGCGTCGGTCAGGGACTGCTCGACGAGCCCAGAGGCCAGAAAGACAACGACATCGCCATGCTGGGTTCCGAGTTTGAGCTTGTCAGCAGAAGGCAGGCCGACAACCCGCATGCGCCTGGCAAGCGCACGGAGGGCGCCGTCGCTGAGGTCGGCAAAGACCGGCGACATCTCGAGCATGCGCACGCGCAACTGCAACGCGGACGGGGCCTGGTCGGCCGCCGATCCCGCATTTGCGGCCATACGATCCAATCCCTCCTCCCGCAGTCCCGGGCTTTCGCGAGCCTCGCGGGAACTCAACTAAGCCGATAATGTAGCAACGTCCCCCCAAGTCGACTTTCCTCATCGCAGCAACGGCTCAGGTAACAGGCAAGTGTCCGACCTCGAATCAGAACGCCTACCGAAGCGTCAGGAAGGCTCGAAAACGGGCGTTCCGCGCTCGAAATTGGCCGCCCGCGTCGAGCGCATGCTCACCGCTGCGCTGAGCGGTGACTCGCACGTAACCCTCAACATCAAGGCTTCGGAGTTGCTCGCTGACGCAGGCGCAGTGGCCCCCGCGATATGCGCAGTTCTCGAGCGCGCAGGTCCCGGGCTTGCGCCGCAATTGCGCCTGACTCAGACTCTGCGGTCGGCCGGGCTGGTTGAGGATCTTTTGAACGCGCTGGCGAATCCCGACCCTATCGTGAGAATCGCGGCAGCCCGGCTCTGCGGCGCCCTCCGAATGACCGACTCGCTGCCCTGGCTCGCCGACATGGTGGCTGACTCCAGGCCCAGGGTCTGGGAGGCCTCTGTCCGTGCTCTTGGGGAGCTTGGGGGCCGCCGAGCCGTCGACGTGCTCATGTCCGCCGTCGACCGCATTCCGCAGCACCGGCTGGCGATCGAGATCGCTCGCGCTGCTTCAGATATGGACATCGAGGCGCTGATGCGTGAGCCTGCCAGTGTGCAGGCTGCTGTTGTCACCGTCCTGGCGTGTGGTTTGAGACATGACACCTTGAGGGTCGGGCCGCTCTCCGCAATCGCCCAAGACAGGCGATGGCCGTCTCGGGTCCGGGTGGCGGCGTGCCGTTCCCTGGGGATGATCGGCGACAGCTCCGCGTCAGGTGCGCTCGGCGCGTTGACCAGCGATCCGGATGGCGCGATCAGAGGGGCCGCGATCGACGCGCAAAGGCGGCTCAAAACCGGCGGCGGAGGCCCACGCTCATGAAGCTCTCCGAACGCTTCGACAGGCGGTATCAGCAAACCCCACTGGCCACTCCTGTAGTGCCCGCGCCGCCGTCGACCAACGGACCGGTGGCGACGGTTACCGCGCCGCCTGCGCCCATCGCAGCGCCGCCGGTCCACGACGTCGCATCGACTCTGGTCACCGAATCGTCATCCAAGCTGACGCCATCGCTGGCTGCCGCCAAGGCCGAGATCCACCTCCAGCTGCTGGCTCACCACACGGCGCAGATCGACATCAACAATCCCGCCGGGATCAGGCGGCTTCTGCTGCAGCTCACCGAGGAACATTTCAGAGCCAAGCCCCCTACCACGCTTGTCACCGCCGCTGATCGCGAGCGCCTGGTCGAGGTCCTGTACGACGAGGTTGTGGGCCTGGGGCCGCTCGAGGCTCTGCTGCGCGACCCCGACATCAGCGAGGTGATGGTCAACCGGCCGGAGCAGATCTTCGTCGAACGGAAAGGCAAGATCGAGCTCACGAGCCTCGCCTTCGAGGACGAGGCAAGCCTGCGCCGTGTCATCGACAGGATCGTGTCGTCGATCGGCCGTCGCGTCGACGAGTCGGAGCCCATGTGTGATGCGCGACTCAAGGACGGGTCACGCGTCAACGTGGTGATCCCGCCGGTGGCGATCTATGGGCCGTGCCTGACGATCCGAAAGTTCGGCCGCGAGGTGCTGAGCCCGGAGCAGATTGTCAGCCTGGGTGGCGCGACGCCGGCAATGATGCTGTACCTGGACGCGGCGGTGAAGACGCGTCTCAACATCATTGTCTCGGGCGGCACCGGGTCTGGCAAAACCACATTCTTGAATGTGTTGTCGGGATTCATACCGGCAAACGAGCGGATTGTGACGTGCGAGGACGCGGCCGAGCTGCGTCTGCGCCAGGTGCACGTGATCAGCCTCGAGTCCAAACCCCAGAACGTCGAGGGGCGTGGCGCCATCTCGATTCGCGATCTCGTGCGCAACTGCTTGCGCATGCGCCCCGACCGCATCGTCGTCGGTGAGTGCCGCGGACCTGAGGCGCTCGACATGCTCCAGGCGATGAACACGGGACATGACGGCTCGATGAGCACGCTGCACTCGAACAACCCTCGCGACGCGCTGAACCGGCTCGAGACGCTGGTGCTCCTCGCTGGAACTGAGCTGCCGTCGCGAGCCATCCGCAGCCAGATCGCGTCGGCGGTCAACGTCGTCGTTCAAACGGAGCGATTGCGGGGCGGAGCGCGCAAGGTGGTCAGCGTGGCCGAGGTGACGGGCATCGCCGATGGCGAGATAACGATGCAAGAGCTCTTTGTATTCAACCAGACGGGGGTCACCGCGGACGGACACGCGGTCGGCTTGCACACTGCCACTGGCATAAAGTCCACATTCCTGAAGCACTTCCACTCCAACGGCGTCGACCTGCCGGATTCCATCTTCCAACCAAGCACAGTGCCTCCTGCCGGCAGGAAGCTGTGAGCCTGTGATGGTCGGCGTGGACGACCAGGATCTGATCAGTCCCGAGGAGGGACCGGACGAGGCGCCGAGAGTCGTCGCCCTCGACGCCGAACTGCTGGCCGCCTTCGGCCATCAGCTTCGCAACCAGCTCAATGCGGTCCTCGGGGCGGCTGGCCTGCTGGCGATGACAGCCTCATCCACTGAGGAACGAGAGCTTGCCTCGATCGTC
>Ga0208078_1000193_pt1 | contig 16389 bp, 11 predicted proteins | sample NGESurdeep072012_3_FD_184468 | JGI IMG/M metagenome (GOLD analysis project Ga0208078, IMG submission 184468) | Arctic peat soil microbial communities from Barrow, Alaska - NGEE Surface sample 53-2 deep-072012 (SPAdes) | ecosystem: Environmental > Terrestrial > Soil > Wetlands > Peat ...
GGTGCCCCGACGTGATCCCGCCGCTCGCCCCGCCGCTCAGGAGCGCCATCAGCGGCCGGAGCCGTTTGCCGCGGCTGCCGATCGCATACGTGACGTAGCCTTCGATCGCTGGGTCGAAGGCAGCAGCTTGCCGCGCGATCCGCGCTTCGACCTCCTCGAGTTGCGGCTGCACCGCCAGCGTTACCCGGGCCAAAGCGCTATCACGAGAGATCGAGGGGGCTCGCGAGTCAGCAAAAACTTCCACAAACCCACGATAGAAGGAGCCCTAATGCAGCGCAAGCCTCTCGCGCGAAACCGGGAAAACTTCTAATTGGCCGTGGCCGGCGCGGGCGTTTTCGCGGCCCAGCTTCTGGGCGAGCAGGATCCCAAAATTAAACAACAACTGGACGGCGGCTGGGGAAGAGAAAAACAAATCGCGCAGAGTGTCCGGCGCGACCAGTGAGAAGTCCGTCGCGCGGCAGGCTGAGTTGCCGGGCGCGCGCTTGTGGTTCGGCTAGAAGATTCACGGGTTACCAAGGTTGGGAATATCAACAGCGGCGCGGAGACAATCCCGACTACCGGCGCGTGAGCCACTCGTTCGTTTCATATTTTTTCGCTGCGATCAGGGCGGCGCGCTCGATCAATTCGGACGCGAGCGCTTTCGTTTCGTATCGATCGCAAAGCGTCATCGCGAAATCCGTTCGAAAACGGTCCGGCAAATCGGGGCGCTGGATACTGCCCTGGTGGAGCAGTCCGGCGCGCGATCGGCGGTGGGCGGCGCCGGCGATCTTGCGGCCGTCGCTCACGACGTCGGCCCGGACCGCATTAGCAAAACAGTGGTCGGATATTTTTGGCGCCGGCTGGTTCACGAGAGCCGCCTCGATCTGGTTCGATTCGAGCGCGCGCCGAATCGCCTCGTGCACGGCCGCGTAAATCTCGAGAGAGGACTTCGGGAAGAACGGGTGGGCTTTCGGAATGATCACCGAATAAGTGAGATCATCGCCGTGCGGAACGATCCCGCCTCCAGTCCACCGGCGAACAATTTCGCGGTGATCCGATTGCCGGGCGGCTTCCGCGTAGAGACCGAAATAACCAAAGGAAAGCGACGGCTGTCGCCAGCGATAGAAGCGAAGGATCGGCGCCGCGGCCTCGGCCAGGAGCGCTTCGTCCACCGCCATGTTCAGCGCGGCCGGTTTCGGCTTGAGATCGTCGTAAACGTGCAGCTCTCCGAGCATGGTCGCTCGTCAGGCCGAGAGTTCTGTCACAATGCGTTCGACGGCCTCGCGTGGATCGGCGGCGGCTGTTATCGGCCGCCCGATCACCAGATAATCGGCGCCGGTGTCGACTGCTTCCCGCGGCGTTGTAAAACGTTTTTGGTCGTCTGCGGCTGCCCAAGAGGGACGAACGCCCGGACACACGAGCAGGATATCTGAGCCGAGGCGCTGCCGAAGCGCGCCGACTTCCCGTGGGCTGGTTATCAATCCATCGAATCCCGATTTCTTTCCGAGCCCGGCGAGACGCAACACATGATCGGTCAACTCCGCCTCGATGCCGGTTTCGGTGAGAGTCTCCTGGTTCGCGCTGGTTAGCACCGTCACCCCGAGGAGAGAAAGGTGGGGAGGCCTCGCTTCCACCGCCGCGTGCAACATCGCGCTGCCGCCGCTGAGATGCACGGTGAGCATCGTCACGCCTAGATCGCCCGCCGCCGCCACCGCTTTTGCAACCGTGTTCGGAATGTCGTGCAGCTTCAGGTCGAGAAATACTTTCGCGCCGGTGGCCGCGACGGCCTGAACGATTGCCGGGCCGGCCGCGGTGTAGAGTTGCAGCCCGATTTTGTAAGTGGAAACGCCGTCCGATAGTGCGGAAACAAGTGCGAGCGCTTTCACCTGGCTCGGAAAATCGAGCGCGACGATGAGTCGTTCGCGAGCGGTGAGCGGGGACGAGTTCATTCTATGATTCGGCGAAGATTTGTGGCGACATAACGGTATGCAGCTTTTGGCTCCGGCGAAGGTCAATCTTTCGTTCCACATCAAGGAACGGCGCGCGGATGGATTTCATGAAATTGAAACCGTCATGGCGCCGATTTCGCTGGCTGACCGGATCACAATCGAAAGGGCAGGGGACGAGGGCGAGATTCATTTTTCCTGCGATGACCCATCGTTGCCGGTCAGCGACGACAATCTTGTCGTGCGCGCCGCGAAACTTTTTCGCGAGCGAGCCAACATCACGAGCGGGCTAATGATCTCGTTGGAAAAGAAAATTCCGCACGGCGCGGGCCTCGGCGGCGGAAGCAGCGATGCCGCCAGCACGTTGCTCGGGTTGAACGAACTTTTCGAGGCGGGCCTTGAGCAGAAGGAGTTGCTGGAGCTCGCGGGGCAGCTCGGCTCGGACGTGCCCTTCTTCGTCGTGCGTTCCGCCGCTATTTGTCGGGGGCGCGGCGAAATCGTGATGCCGATCGCTTTAGAGACGAAGTTCCGGTTCGTCCTACTCAAACCGGATTTCGCTGTGCCGACTCCATGGGCTTATTCAAAATGGAAGAGTTCGCGGGAATTGCCAGGTGTCGATTACTCGGGCCAGGAGTTCGGCCGGGTCCGGTTTGTGAATGATCTCGAACGCCCGGTCTTCGAAAAGTTCATCCTGCTCGCGCATCTGAAGACGTGGCTCCGACAGCAACCCGAGGTGGCCGTTGCCTTGATGTCTGGATCCGGCTCGACTGTATTCGCGGTTTTGCGCGACGATGCAGCGGGCGAGAAACTCGCGGCCCACGCCCGGGAGCAAATCGATGCGACCTTATGGTCGTGCGTTTGCGAGACTGGGTAGCCCGCTACCCGGCCTTCTTCTTCAGAGTCGCCACGGCGTACTCGCGATTCAGTTTCGCGATGTAACTGGCGCTGATCTGCGCGGGGCAGACCGCTTCGCACTCGTAGGTGTTGGTGCAATTGCCGAACCCTTCGGCGTCCATCGCCGTCACCATTTTCAGGACGCGGCTGGTGCGCTCGGGCTGTCCCTGGGGCAGGAACGCGAGATGCGAAACCTTCGCCGCCGTGAAAAGCATCGCCGACGCGTTCGGACACGCGGCCGCGCACGCGCCGCAGCCGATGCAGGCGGCTGCTTCCATCGCCCGGTCCGCATCCTGTTTTGGAACGAGAGTCGCGTTTGCTTCCGGCGCGGAGCCGGCGCGGGCGGCAACGAAACCGCCGGCTTGGACGATGCGATCGAGGGCGCTGCGATCGACCACCAAATCCTTGATGAGCGGAAACGGCTTCGCCCGGAACGGCTCGACGACGATCGTGGCGCCATCCTTGAAGCGGCGCATGTAAACCTCGCAGGCCGCTCCCGGGTGATCGGGTCCATGCGCCTCGCCGTTGATCGTGAGCGAGCAGGTCCCGCAAATGCCTTCGCGACAATCTGAATCGAACGCGATCGGTTCTTCGCCCTTGGCGATCAGCCCTTCGTTCACCACATCGAGCATTTCGAGAAACGATGTGTTCGGCGAAACATTCGTCGCCTTGTACTCGACGAGTTTGCCTTTTGTCTTCGGATCTTTCTGGCGCCAGACCTTGAGTTTGAAATTCATTTGTAGCTTCTTTGCGTGAGCTGGACCGTCTCAAACTGGAGTGGCTCGCGATGCAGTTTCGGCGGAGCGACCGAGCCGTTGCCCTGATATTCCCACGCGAAAACATCCGCGAAATTCTCGTCGTCGCGCAACGCCTCGCCGTCTGGCGTCTGGTGTTCTTCGCGGAAATGGCCGCCGCAGGATTCGTCGCGCGTCAGTGCATCGGTGCACATCAGCTCGGCGAACTCGAGGAAATCGGCGACGCGTCCGGCGCGTTCGAGTGATTGATTGAGCGCTTCCCCGTCGCCGAGGACGCGGACATCGCGCCAGAATTCCTCCCGCAACTGCGGGATGCGCGCGAGCGCGTCGCGCAAACCGGCGGCGTTCCGCGCCATGCCGCATTTGTCCCAGAGCAATAATCCCAGCTCGCGATGAAATGAATCGACGGAGCGCTTGCCATTGATCGCGAGCAGCTTTTCGGTTCGCGTCCGCACTCCATTCTCCGCCTCGCGAAATTCGGGGCGATCGGTCGACGGGCGTTTCCCAATCTGCGGCGCGAGATAGGCCGGCAGCGTGTAAGGCAAAACGAAATAGCCGTCGGCCAATCCCTGCATGAGTGCACTGGCGCCGAGCCGGTTCGCGCCGTGATCGGAAAAGTTTGCTTCGCCGATGACGTGCAGGCCGGGGACGTTGCTCATGAGATTATAGTCCACCCACAAACCGCCCATCGTGTAATGGACGGCGGGATAGATTCGCATCGGGCGGCGATAGGCGTTTTCGCCGGTGATCTTTTCGTAGATGTGAAACAGATTTCCGTAGCGTTCCCGAATGGTGTTCTCGCCAAGCCGCGCGATCGCGTCGGCAAAATCGAGGTAAACGCCGCGTCCGCTCTCGCCGACGCCGCGTCCTTCGTCGCAAACTTCCTTCGCCGCGCGCGAGGAGATATCGCGCGGCGCGAGGTTCCCGAAGCTTGGGTATTTTCGCTCGAGATAATAATCGCGCTCTGCCTCGGGAATCTCCGCCGGTTGCCGTTTATCGCCGGCTTGTTTGGGAACCCAGACGCGTCCGTCGTTCCGGAGCGATTCCGACATGAGAGTCAACTTCGATTGGTTTTCGCCGCTGACGGGGATGCAGGTGGGATGGATCTGGGTGAAACAGGGGTTCGCGAAGAGCGCGCCTTTTTTGTAAGCGCGGTAAGTGGCGGTGACGTTGCAGCCGCGCGCGTTCGTCGAAAGATAAAAGACGTTTCCATAACCACCGGTCGCCAGCACGACTGCATCACCCGCGTGCGCTTCGATTTTTCCAGTCACCAGGCTGCGCGTGATGATTCCCTTCGCGTGGCCATCGACGAGCACGAGATCGAGCATCTCGGTTTGCGGAAACATCGTCACGGTGCCGGCGGCGATCTGGCGGCAAAGCGCCTGGTAGGCGCCGAGAAGAAGTTGCTGGCCCGTCTGGCCGCGCGCGTAAAAGGTGCGGGAGACCTGCGCGCCACCAAAGGAACGATTCGCGAGCAGGCCGCTGTATTCGCGCGCAAACGGCACGCCCTGCTCGACGCATTGATCGATGATCAGGTTACTGACTTCCGCCAGCCGGTAGACGTTCGCTTCGCGGGAGCGGAAATCGCCGCCTTTGATGGTGTCGTAGAACAAACGGAAAACGCTGTCGCCATCGTTCTGATAATTTTTCGCGGCGTTGATGCCGCCCTGGGCGGCGATGCTATGGGCGCGACGCGGGCTGTCCTGGTAGCAGAAGCACTTCACGTTGTAACCAAGCTCGCCCAGCGTCGCGGCGGCGGAGCCACCGGCCAGTCCGCTGCCGACGACGATGATCTCGAATTTTCGCCGGTTGTTCGGAGCCACGAGCCGGGCGTGGTCCTTGTGGTTCGTCCATTTTTGGGCGAGCGCGCCGTGCGGGATTCTGGCATCGAGATTCCCGATCATAATTGCTGGGCCGGCTTCACGAGATGAAGAAGAACGGCGACGGGAATCGAGGTGTAACCAATGAAAATGAGCCAGGCGAAAACGCGTCCAGCCGTAGCGAGCCGCGGCGTGAGTTTTTTATCATTCAGCCCGAGCGATTGGAAAAAACTCGAAGTGCCATGGCTGAGATGAAGCGCGAGCAGAAACATCCCGATGACATAAAAGCCGGACACGTAATAATTCTGAAACCCGTAGACCATCATCGAGTAGACATCGTAGCGATTAAGTGGATCGGCTTTCAGCAAAAGGAAGCGCGGGTCGGTCACTCGCACGGTGAAATGGGCGAGATGATAAAGGATGAACGCCAGAACGATGAGCCCGCTTAACGCCATCGACCGCGAAGCGAACGTGGCTTTCACGTGCTCTTTCTTTTTGTAACGCACGGGCCGGGCCCGGCGATTTTCGAGCGCGAGGCTGATCGTGTAAAAAATGTGGAGCAGCACATTGAGCAGGAGAAAAGCGCGGATGACCCAGAGAAACGGGCCCAGCTCACGCAAATGCTCCGCATAGGAATTGATCCAATCCGGCCCGAGAAAAATCTGCAGGTTGCCCAGGAGATGGCCGACGACGAATGCGATCAAAACCACGCCCGTCAGCGCCACGATGAATTTCTTGCCGACAGAAGAGCGAAAGAAGGAAGTGGGCGCGGTCACAGGCTTGGCAGCGTCCAGGCGTTGTGGTCGCTGAATAGCTGAAAGTAGAAGTCGAGAATTTCGTGTCAAGCCGCCGGCCTGAAGTCGAAAAGGGCGAAACAGCGTTGACCATCTCTTTCGTCACGATAATATCCGACGCTAACCAGGCGGTCGCGAGTGCGAAGCAGTGCCCCCGCTGTCAGTGGGGACTGCCTCGGAATGTCGTGAGCGACCAGTCACTTTCACTCAATTCGAAACGGATGTTTTTCCGTCTCGGTCCGGCATTGATGTTCTGCACCGCCGCGGTGCCGGCGTTGTTCATTGCCTTTCTTGTGGTGCGTTACGCTATCGCGATTCCGATGCTGGACGATTGGGAAATGGTGCCGCTGGCGGCCAAAGCCCACGGTGGCGGGCTGACCTTTCACGACCTGTTCGAGCAGCAACAGGAAGCACGCACCTTTTTCCCGAAGCTGCTTTTCATCGCTCTTTCTTTTGGCAAACACTGGGATAGCCGGGTCGAAATGATGCTCTCGATCCTGATCTGTTGTCTTACTGCGCTCGGCATTTACCGGTTGCTGGCGAAATCCGGGCTGTCGCTCCGCGCAAATGTCATCGCGTTCTTGTTCATCGTGCTGCTGATCTTTTCGCCGGCGCAACATGAGCTCTGGCTACTGGCTTCCGGGTTTCCCTCTTTTGTGCCCGCGCTTTGCATTGTCTGGGGGCTTTGCCTCGGCGGCAGCCGGTTCTCGATCGCGGCGAAATTCGCTCTTTGCGCCGGCCTCGCCTTTTTCGCGAGCTTTACTCTGCCGAGCGGCCTGCTTGCCTGGGGACTGACGTTTCCCATCCTTCTCGCAACGGAACGCGAGCCGCGCTGGAAACGCTGGCTCGGTTTCTGGTTGGTCGCCGCGGCCGCCTGTGCCGCGATTTATTTCTGGCATTTTCGCCCGCCCCAGGATCTGCCGCCGTTCGCGCCGCGAAAACCGATTCTGGATTACGGGTGTTACCTCGCGGCCTTTCTCGGGTCGGGCCTCGGCCGCTCGGGGAACGATAATCCGCTGAGCGTTTCGATCGCCGCCGGCACGGTGCTCTTGCTCGGTTATTTCCTCAGCGTCGGTTATTTCGTTCTCCGCTTTGGCGATCAGCAATACCGCGCGCGGGTTGCCCCGTGGCTCGCGCTCGGCGCCTATTCCATCGGGAGCGGGTGCCTCGCTGCTCTCGGGCGAATCGAGTGGGGCGTCGCCCAGGCCCTGGAGTCGCGTTACGTCACGTTCTCGCTTTATCTGGCCGTCGCGATGGTCGCGCTCGCTGCGATTTTCGCCGGAGAGTTTTTGAAGACAGATGCGCCGGCGAAGCGGCGGCGGCTGGTCTTTACCGCCGTGGTTTTTCTCGGCGCGAGTTTTCTCACGCTCGAACTCTTGTGCGCAGTCAGCTCGCTTCCCTTTTTTCCCATTCGCTCCGCCGCGGCGCGTCTCGGCCTGAGCGGGGTGCTGTTCAGCCAGGTAATGGATACTTCAAAAACGATCAAGAACGGGAATTTTCCACGGCCCTCCTTTGTCCGGGAAAATGCCGAAGCGCTGGACCGGCTTCATCTCTTGCGCACGCCTCTGGTACGCACGCGCGAGATCAACCGATTGCGCCATTCGGGTGACGGGGAGGGGATGGTTTCGGGATGGTGGGATGGCCTAACGACTGGGGATGATCACGCGCGGATCGCTTGGGGATGGGCGTCGCTCCCGGGTCGAAACCGCCCGGCCGACGCCGTCCTCCTTGCTTACGCGGACGCCAGGGGCGAATGGATCGCGTTCGCGCTTTCGGACGCAGTCTTCGATCGTCCCGATGTCGCCCGGATCTCACGAAGCAGCGAACAACTCTGGAGCGGCTGGCGCGCTGCCTTTTCTCCTGAGGCGTTGCCGCCGGGCGCGGAGATTTCGGCGTGGGCCGTAGACGCGAAGGACTCGAAGCTTTACCGGCTCAAGACGAAAGAGCGCGTATTCAATCAGTGAGCGTTTGCGGACTTTCCGGTTGCCGCCTCTGCGCGACGGTTTGGAGCGACACGACTTTGCGAAACGGAAAGGCCGAGTAGGGCCGGCCGCCGCGCCATTGGTGGTGGCCCTGGGGAGAGAGAAAGAAAGTTTCTACATCCGCGCGGAGCCGTTGCAGGAGCTGCTCGAATGAACGGTTACCAGGTTCATTCGTAACTCGCTTCTGTTCGGCGAGAATTTCTTGTCCGTTCAAAAGGTCGTGCGCGTCGCCGTTGCCTTGCAAGATGAAGTCAAAGCAATGGATCGAAGCGCCCTCGGGCGAGAGAAATTCCGCGATCGCGTCGAAGCAGGACCGCAGCGAGTCCGGCGGGATGTGTTCCAGCACGGAGATGGAAAAAATGGCGTCGAAGGATTGCGGGATCAGGCCGGGGAGCCCGGGGCAAAAATATTCGCGTACGATTTTCACGTGCGGAAACTGTTCAACATAGCGCTGGTAATCTGTCGGGCCGTTTCCAAATCCATCGTAAGGATCCACCAGCGTCACGTCGTAGCCGAGTTCGCTCAGAAAGCCGCTCACGATCGGCTCGCCGCCCCCGATCTCGAGGAGCCGTGCGGGCGGCGGGACATTCGCCAGGATGGCCTTCGCCGCCCACGGCCGTTGCACATTTTTCAAGTCGCCGTCCTGGGCGGTGATCTGCGGAAGCTCATCGATGCTTTCGCAGTAATCGCGCACCGTGGCGTAGGAATTTCCCACGCTCGTCCCGTGCCCGCCGAAGCGCGCGATGATGGCGGCTGCCTGGGCGGAGTTGCTAAGGAACCGCAACGGCTTGGACATCGGTTTGCTCTTTCGAAGGCGGGCTGATCTTCTCGTAGAACGCGGCCAGCGCCCGGGCGTTCTTCTTCCAATCGAAGTGTTCGCGCCCAAATGCGATCGCCCCGGCGGCGAGCCGCTCGCTCAGCGCCGGGTTTCCGCGCAATTGCAGCACTGCGTGGACAATGCCGAGAGCGTCGACTTTATCGAGCACCCAGGCGTCTTCGCCGTGGCGAACAAAGCGGCCCGCATTCGTTCGCGGAAGAATCACGGGCCGGCCCATCGCAAAGAATTCCGGCAACTTTCCGGGCAATCGGAATTCGTTGAAGGCATTGTCGGTGCCCGGTTGCACGAGCACGTCGGCCAGGGCCAGGAGCGCGGGGATTTCCTGGTAAGGCACATGACCGAGTTCGATCGAAACCTTGTGCGCCCACTCCTCATCCGGGCCAAGAAACGAACAAAAATCGCGGCCGGTCCGGATAAGTCGCGCGGGTGTTCCTTCACGATCGAGAATGGCCGCGGCGAGGTAAAGGCTGCGAACGTCGCGCGCATTCGCCGAGTGTACGTTGCCGGTGTAACACAGAACTACGGTTCCTTTCGCGATGCCGAGTTGTTCCCGTAACTGCTCATCGCGCGCGCGGGGGAAAAACAATCTTTCGTCTGCGCCGGGCCAAAGGATGAGCTTCGGGCTCTCCGGTGGAACAAAGCGCTCGAGCCGGTCCATGATCATGGTCGCGCCGGCCGCTGAAGAAATAAATGCACGGTAATGCCGCGGATGCGAAAGGTTCTCCGGAATCTCCGCGGAGGAAGATCGCGCCAGCTTTTCAAAGGACATTCCGAGATTGACCTCCAGGATCAGTTCTTCGTTGTCCTCGAGATGAACGAACAGCGCGAAATCGCATAAGCCGGCCAGCTTTTCGCAAAAGAGCCGGACGTTCTCGCGTGGCGTCCACGCGTGCACGATATCCGGCGGCCGGCCATTCGGAAAAACGCGCGACCATTCGCCATCCACCTGGTCGAAACGCTGTACGGAATAACTCTGTTCGCCGAGGGCGGCGCCGCGGTCCATGTCGTCGGGGATGGCGACCGCGGTGAAATGGCCGAGCGCCGCGAGTTGGTTCGCGAAGTTGTGGACATGGACAGCGCTGTTGGCGCTGAAGTCGTGGTAGAGCGCGAAGAGTATGTTGCTCACGCGGGCTGGCGGCTGTAATCGCCGCGTTCCAGATTGAGGTTAGGGTTGTAGTAAGGATCGCCCATTTCGATGACTGGTTCCCAAAGGTCGAGAAGAAGCATGCGATCGATCATGTCGTAGTAGCTCTGGCGTGAAATCGATTCGTGATGAAGGAGGAGCGCTCGCGGCGTGCAGATGATACGAAGCCCGCGTGCCCGTAATCGGAGACACAAATCCACGTCCTGGTAGGCGGTGAAAAAATGCGAGTTGAAGCCGCCCAGTTCTTCGAAGAGCGCTTTCCGAATCATAAGGCAGGCGCCGGTGACCGCGGAGACTTCCCGCGCGCAGACTAGACTCCCCGCATAACCATCCACATCGATGGGAAACCGGCGCATGACATGATCGGCCGTGCCGCGCATGCCGAGCGCGACGCCGGCGTGCTGGACGGTCTGGTCGTCATAAGCGAGGAGAGCCCCCGCTGCGCCTACGTCGGGCTGCTCGGCGTTGTAAGCCAGGTGTTCCAGCCAATCGTCGCTCATGATTTCGGTGTCGTTATTAAGGAAAACCAGAAGCTCGCCCGTGGCCGCGGCCGCGCCTTGATTGTTGGCACGGGCGAAATTGAACGGGCCGGGGAAGGGAAGCCGGCGGACCGGATACTTCTCCATCAGAGCGAGCGCAGCTGGATCGGTTGTTTCGTTATCCATCACGATGACTTCAAAGTCCGGGTAGGAGGTCTTTTCGAAAATGCTCTTCAGACAGCGGCCGAAGACATCCGGCACGTCGCGCGTGGGAATGATGACGCTAACGCGCGGATAACTGTCGCGCCTTGCCGGGATGACCTTCAAGCGATGCGGCAGCGCCGCCTGCTCCGTGCGCGCGGGGAGTTTCACGCGATCCAGGTGGGCGTTCACCGCGCGTTCCTGGAGGCGGCCGATCTCGGGTTTCGCGTCCGTCTTCTCGGCGATACTTCCCGGGGTCTTTCGCCAATGGTAAAGGATCTCCGGAATGTGAGCTATGCGCGAAGTTGCTTCGCTGAGCCGAAGTATGAATTCGAAATCCTGCACGCCATCAAACGCGGAATCGAATCGCGTCCTGGTGGCTAGCTCACGCCGAACGCCCAGAAGGTGGCCGACATACATAACGCCACGAAAATATTCCGGCGACCAGTCGGGCTTGAAGAATGGTTCAACCAGGATGCCTGATGTGTCTTCCAGTTTGTCTTCGTCCGAGTAAACGGCGTCATGACCTTCGCGCAGCGTTTCTTGCATCAACTCAAGCGCGAGCGGGTGGAGAAGGTCGTCGTGATCGAGAAAGCAGACATACTCACCGCGTGCCAGGTCCAGCGCGTGGTTCGTGGCCGCACTGATGCCTTTCGCGGGCGAGGAGCTGACGCGAACCCGGGTACTGACGCTTCCGAGAAGCTCGAGCAGTTTCTTGGTCTCCCGATTGTCCGAACCGTCGTCCACAAGGCACCACTCCCAGTCCGAGAAGGTTTGGTTCAACAAACTTAGAGCGGCTTCGGCCATCCATTCCGGCTTTGTATTATGGACCGGAGTTAGCACGCTGATGAAAGGCGACTGCGATCCAACTCGCGACGCGTGCTGTCGAAGGCCAGCCTGAATTAGATCAAACGCCTTAGTCGCGGAAAGCGACGGCAGCTTAAAGATCCTTTCCGGCGCTCGTTCCGGCGCAACCGCCAGGTCGTCCCCGTCGCGCCCCTCACCGTTCGGGTCGCCCTGCAGTTCTTGCTCAAGGAAGAGCTGCCAGTCCGCTCCTTGTTCGATCGCTTCAAGCTGCACGATCGATCTGCCGCGCGGGACCTTCACTTCCACGGTGAATCCGCATTGCTGAGCTTCGGGGTAATCTCGGAAGGACCCGGCGACATCGGGTCGTTCCAGGCCGTAGCGGGCCAGACGAGCTTTCCGGCCGATCCTGGACCGAACGCCGGCGATCTTCCTTCCACTCCGCGAGAAGCACCAGCCTTTGATAAGAAGGACCTCGCGATTTGTTTCCCACCGTTTCGGCAGATCGACAGCGAAGGCGAGATCGGCGTCAGGCGTCGCTCCGCGCACCTGCTTGCGGGACCGGTTGAATAGCTTCCAGATCGGCTTGACGATTTTCCACGCGGCGGAGCGCTGAATTTGCTCCAGCAATCGCTCCCGACCTTTCAGCTTGGCGGTAGTATCGGCGCGCCGCACCTTCTGGTCCCAGGCTTCGCGTTCCGTCTGTTCGAGGCGAACTCGAGATTCGGCCAGGTCCGTTTGAAGCAAACGAGCCCAGGTCCTGATGGTGTTGACGTGCCGGTGCACCGCTTCCAGCGCATCCGTGCGTGACGTGGCCGCCGAGGGCAGGGTTAATTGCGCCCGAAGCTTGACAAGGGAACGCCGGAGCTCGTCCAGCTCAGCGTTTAACTGCCGCAAATGGTCGTCCGGATCAGGCACGGATTTAGGGTGCTCTCCAAGTGTGCAGGATCAGGCTTGCCGGACTGAATGCTTCAAGAGACTTCCGAGCTGGCATGAGGGCAAGATTATTCCGAACGCGGATATCCACAACGAAATCGTCAGGTGCGCGGCCAATGGAATAGCAAAAAGATCATATCGACCCGCCGGGCCGGGAACTCGCCGCGGCTAGGCGGTAGCGCTGAGATTAATAAGGAACCAGAGCGCGGACAATCCTTGCCGAAACGATTCGCCGCTATTGGTGGCGAGCGCCATCGGGTTTGGTCGACGTTGCGATACGGCAGATTTAGAAGACGTAAGCTTCTAATACGCCGACACCGCTCTCACCATTTTTCCCTCGCACTATCGCCGTGTACGCGCCGCGCGGCAGAGCATTCTGGTAGATCGCCGACTCGGCATCGTTCGACGGCTGCAGTCCGAGGCCCTGGAGGGTGGTGGCATCCGGCGAATTCTTCCAATCGTCGTTTGAGATAATGGTCGCGCCGTTGCCGTCATGCAGTTCGAGATTCGGGTCAGTCAGCGGATTCGTGATCCCGGCTCCAGCCAGAGAAGGGCCGATTGCTCGAAGGACCACCTGTGTCGATCCCACGCCTCCTTGCAGAATGAAGCCGCCAATCATCACATCATTACCACCCTGGACAAAGCCCCTGGTACTGATGTTAGCGAGGGTGGCTGCCGGCACCGAGTCCAAATCGTAGACTTCGACGAGGGCAATCCCCGTGGTGTTGTTCGTCCCGCGCACAATCCCCGTGTAAGCGCCAGGATTCAACGTTGCGAGCACAGCGGGCTCAGCATCTTGCGCAGGTGCAATTCCGGTCCCAAGAATATCGAATGATTGGTCGGAGGTAAGGATTCCGCCAAGTTGGGTTGTGCGCCAGTTATCATTGCTGGCCAGCAGCGCTCCCGAGGCATCGCGCAATTCCAAGCTCGGGTCCTGAAGCGCACCCGGCAAGATGCTGTTAAGAGATGGCCCGACTCCCCGCACCAACACTCGCTTGGGTCCCGAACCTTGAATAATGAAGCCTCCGATCAATACGCTCTGCCCTGTGCCGACCGGAAGTCGAGTGGCAATGTTCGCAGCAACTTCGCGGGGCGGCGCGGGGATGGTGAAGGCCGAACTACCTACATTCAGGGTATGCGAGCCGTCGATGGTGGTAGAAACAATGCCGCTGCTGGCTCGTTGCGCCGCGCCGTCCACGTTGGCTGTCCCGCCGCTCGAGGCGAAAACCAGCGTGGAAGCAATCGGCACGGTTTCACCGGGCGCGCCGGTTTGCAGAACCGTGGGAGGGATCATCAGCATCGCACCCACCACGGGAGCAGAGGCCGGCGTGGTGTTCCCAAATCCTTTGTCGTCCTGAGTGCCGTCAGAACGGTTGAGGATGAGATTATTCAATCCATCCGTCGTCAGGTTCCCGGAAACCTGACTGAAGAAGGCGGGCAGTCCGGGAGAAAAGAACTGATTGTTGCCATAGCCGATTCGGTTGAAAGGCGTGTTGACCCGGTCTCCTTCCCAGCTCGTGGGACCGCCGGTATTCTTGCTCAGAACGCAGTTCTGAATCAAACCGTCGAAGTTCATGTCGGGAACTCCGTCTCCCGAGGCCGCAGCCGGGGCCGTGCCGAACGCGCCTCCCTGTCCGCTCGAGGTAGATGCATTTTCCACCACACTGGCATCATGCAGATCGAGCGTCCCTCCGAACATCGCGAGCGCGCCGCCCAGGGAACCGGCGCGACAACTGGCGATGATGCTGTTCTGAATCGTGGCGGTGGATGCCTGGACAAGCTCCATGGCGCCACCAATGTCGGTCGTCGAGCAGTTTTCGATGATCGACTTGTCCATAAACAGTTTTGTAAAAGCGCCCCCAATCGCGCCGGCCGAGCCAGGAATGCTTCCGATGTTCGTTGTCACCAGGTCGGCAAAGGCGACGCGGGTAAGACTGACCACAGCGCGATTGCTGTCTGGCGTACCGTTTTGTTTTACGCCATTCAATCCGTAGGCCGCATTGAGGTCGCCGGAGGCGAAGATCGCCCCGCCCTGAAGCGCATTCTTGGAGACACCATCGCCACGGAAGAGCGAGTCACGGATCGTCAGAATCTCGGACCTTCTATTTGTGGTCCCGAAGTTCGTGCTCGAATCCGTATTGTCAGCCGAGAGCGCCACAATCGAGCCGCCGAGGCTTTCCCCGATTTTGGTGCCGTCCGCGTGATTCCGCAAGAAGACGCACCGGTCGATCTCCGTGTTCGCGCGATAACTACTGATCGCGCCTCCCTGGAGGGCGAAGTTGTCGGTGAAGCGAGAGTTAGCGAAACTGCCGGTGGTCTGATCTTCGATATGAATCGCGCCGCCCAACGTGGCGGAGTTGATCTTAACCGACGGATCATTTGCCGCGGAGTTGTTTAGAAAAAGCGAATTGTTTACAATGAGTTCCGCCGTCGGAGTGGTGACCGGATCGTTCCAGTGGCCTCCGCAGTAAATTGCTCCCCCGGCAAGACCGCAGTGGTTGTCTTCAAAGCGGCAGCTATCAACGTGGATGGATGAATCGCTGTTGAAGAGGGCCCCTCCGGCCGAGGTTTGGGTGTGGTTGGGCACGTTGGTGCGGTTTCCGGTAAAGACGCAATCGCGGAACCAAGTGCGCGACGTTAACATGGCGATCGCGCCCCCGTAGTTCGGGGAAGTGTTGTTTGTAAACGTGCATTGTTGAAAAACTGCCTGCGCGCTCTCGAACCAGATTGCGCCGCCGCCGGAAATGGAGCCATTCGCCTGGTTGTTTTGAAATACGCACGAGGTAAACGTCGCGTTGTTCCGAACGATCGTGAGCGCTCCTCCAATGAAATTATTAGTGGAGATTCCGCTGGAGAAAGTCAGTCGTTCGAAGCTGATGGTGTGCGCGACTTTGCCAGTGGAGTTTGCAATGCGGAGAATGTCAGTAGTGCCACCCCCGCTTAAGGTGACGCTGTCGCCAGCGGCTGCGCGAATAGTGAATCCTTTGCCGTAGTCCAGAACAGTGAAACCGCCCGAGGGCGCGGTGTAGGTGCCGGCGGCCATTTCGATGACCCCACCGTCGGCGACTTCGGCAATTGCATCTTGCAATGTGGGCTTATCAGCCGGGACATGCACTAAAGCAGACGCGCCGAGCGCGAGGGGAGTGCTCCATCCTCCCAGCAAAATAGAAAATGAAAGGCTCTTAAGCCAATGAGGCGCCAACACCCGGAAAAGCATGCATTTCTAGTAGCAAGTTTATCTCCAGATCGATAGGGATATTTTCCGAAGAGACCAAAATAAGCATCAATGAGGCGGCTCCAGCCGAATGGAACTCTCCATTGAGAAAGCTTGTTGCGCGTCCCAATCGATTGCCCACGCCTTTATGGTCATGGCGTGCCGAGGCAGTTTGGAAATCTCAATTTCTTGATCGAACCCGGCCTTGAGCGAAAGTCGGCCGAATATTTTTGCCACGTCGGTCCGTACTATCCCCGTGGAAATCACGGTAAATGGATGGAAGGAATTGTCCGATTCCTGCCAACCCAAGACAACGTACTGGGCTACGGTGTTTTTGAGCGGGTTGCGGCCCCACCCGCCAAAGCGAAAATTTCCCGGGGGTCGCAGTTCGCCTATATCCAGGTACCCCCCTTGCGAATCCCCCGCGGGCGGCGCGTTTGCGATCCTTTGCCTGAGCGAATCGCTGACTTTTGGCAGCTTGAGCAGGCCGGCAGCGCGCATTTCCTCAACGCGTTGCGCGAACCCCTCCGGATAAGGATAGGCTACGAAAATTTCGGGATTTTCCGGAATCAAATCCGACCAAATGACGGCAGTGCGGGCGCG
>Ga0208078_1000195_pt1 | contig 16351 bp, 15 predicted proteins | sample NGESurdeep072012_3_FD_184468 | JGI IMG/M metagenome (GOLD analysis project Ga0208078, IMG submission 184468) | Arctic peat soil microbial communities from Barrow, Alaska - NGEE Surface sample 53-2 deep-072012 (SPAdes) | ecosystem: Environmental > Terrestrial > Soil > Wetlands > Peat ...
TCGACCAGCATCAGGTGGTTGTCGGTGCCGCCGCTCACCAGGCGCAGGTCGCGCTCCATCAACCGCTTCGCGAGCGCTTTAGCGTTCACCACAACCTGCCGTGCATAGTCCTTGAACTCTGGCTTGAGGGCCTCTCTGAAGCACACTGCCTTCGCCGCGATCGCGTGCATGAGCGGGCCACCCTGGATCCCGGGAAACACTGCCGAGTCGATCGCCTTCTGATGCTCGTTGCGGCACAGGATGATGGCGCCCCACGCGCCCCGCAGGGTCTTCTGGGTGGTGGTGGTCACGATGGCAGCATGCGGGATGGGCGATGGGTACTGGCCGCCCGCTACGAGGCCCGCGACGTGCGCCATGTCGACGATGAAGGTCGCGCCTACCGAGTCTGCGATCTGGCGCATGCGGGCCCAATCGACGACGCGCGAGTAGGCCGAAAAGCCGCCGATCAGCATCTTGGGCCTGACCTGTTCGGCCAGCTTTTGCATGGCGTCGTAATCGATCAGCTCGGTCTCGCGGTTGACCCCGTACGAGTGGATCTCGTAAAGCTTGCCGCTGAAGTTCGCCGGGCTGCCGTGCGTGAGGTGTCCGCCGGCTGACAGGTCCATGCCCATCACCCTGTCGCCCGGCTGGCACACCGCCATGTAGACCGCCATGTTCGCTTGCGAACCTGCGTGGGGCTGGACATTCACGTACTCGGCCCCGAACAGCTCCTTCGCGCGCTCGACCGCCAGCGACTCGATCTTGTCGATGACCTCGCCGGTCCCCCCGTAGTAGCGCCGCCCGGGGTAACCCTCGGCGTACTTGTTGGTCAGCAGGGTGCCGAGGGCTTCGAGGATCGCGGGGCTGGTGAGGTTCTCGGACGCGATCAGCTCGAGGGTTTCGGACTGTCGCTTGTACTCCTTGCGGATGAGGTTGGCGATATCGGGATCGACCTTGTCCAGGGCCCGGAAGGACATGGTCGTAATCGGGGCAGCCATCAGCTGAATGCTAGCTCCGTCAGCCGGCGTGGGACGGGGGCGGACCCAGCAGCTCAGGTTTCGAGATCGCGCCTTCGCGCAGCACATGGGCCTCAGGGCCCGTCAGGTCGAGCACCGTCGACGCCGTCCCCCCTGGGGCCGTCCCCCCATCGAGCACCGCGGCAACGCCAGGCAGCGCGCCGGCCTCCGCTGCCGTCATCGCCGGGTCCTTGCCGTGAAGGTTTGCGCTGGTGGTCAGCAGCGGTCCGGCAGCGCGCAGCAGGTCGAGAGCGACCTTGTGCTTCGGGATTCGCACGCCAAGCGTGCCGCCGCCTTTGGCATGAAGGATGAGCGTCAGCGGCCCCGGCCACCAGCGCCTGATGATCGCCTCGGTGCGCGAGTCGATGTGCACCCAGCCCTCCAGCTGCGACTCGGCGGCGACCATGAGGATCAGGGGCAGACCAGCCGGCCGGCCCTTGATTCTGTACACGCGCTTGGTCGCGACCTCGTCATCGGCAGCGGCGCCGAGGCCGTACACAGTGTCGGTGGGAAACGCCACCACCCCGCCGCCGCGGATCAGCTGCGCGGCGCGGGTCAGCCCGGGCCGCGTCGGCTTCAGGACCACGCTTCAACCACCCGCTCGTGTCCGGCCAGGTCCTGGTGCACCCGCCGTCCGGCGAAGTTGCGGTCCGCCACCTCGAGCACCGATGGCAGGATTGATGGGTCCACCTCGAGCAGCACGCGTCCGCCCGGATTGAGTCGGGCGGGCGCCTCCTCCAGGAGCCTGATGACCAGCCCGGCGCCGCCGTCTTCGGCATACAGCGCGACGCTGGGTTGTGCCATCACCGCCGCAGGCAGAAGGACGCCGGCGGCCAGGTAAGGAAGGTTGGCGCAAACCAGGTCGAACGTTCCCGGCAGCGGCTGCATGAGGTCGCCGCAGCCGAGGTGCACGCGCGGCTCCAACGCGTTCTTGACCACGTTGCGCGCCGCCACCTCGAGCGCGTCGCTGCTGATGTCGCTCGCCCACACCTCGACGCCCGGCGAGTAGTGCGCGGTGGCGATAGCAATGCATCCGCTCCCTGTGCCAACATCAGCAACCCGCAGCGGCCGCCCTGCTTCGCGCGCCCGCGCCACCACCAGCTGCACGAGCAGCTCGGTGTCGGGGTTGGGCACCAGCACTGCCGGCGTCACCTCGAAGTCGAGGGCCATGAATTCCTTGTGGCCGACCACATATGCGACAGGCTCTCCATGCGCGCGGCGCGCGACCTGCGCGCGAAAGATGCTGAGCTCTGCTTCAGACAGGGCGCGATCGAACTGCAGATAAAGGTCGAGCCGCCGCAGCCCGAGCGCCCCGGCCAGCATCACCTCTGCATCGAGCCTCGCCGAATCCGACCCGTGCTTGCCGAGATGCTCCGAGGCCAGCTTGAGAACCTCGAGGACTGTCAACTTTCAGGTCGAGGAGCCGTTGAGACCTGCCGCCCGGTCGGCATTGATCAAGGCTTCGACGAGCTCATCCAGGTCACCCGCCATCACCTGGTCCAACCTGTGCAAGTCGAGGTTGATGCGATGGTCGGTCACGCGGTTCGCCTTGAAGTTATAGGTGCGGATCTTCTCCGACCTGTTCCCTCCCCCGATCATGCTGCGGCGCTGTGCGCCGAGTGTGGCCTGCTGCTCGGCCAGCTTCATCTCGTAAAGCCTGGCGCGCAGCACACGCATCGCCTTTTCCTTGTTCTGCAGCTGCGACTTCTCGTCCTGGATGCTCACCACCAAACCCGTCGGCTTGTGGGTGAGCCGGATCGCCGAATAGGTCGTGTTGACGCTCTGACCGCCAGGTCCTTGCGAGGTCGAGGTTTTGATCTCCAGGTCCTCCGGCTTCAGCTCCACCTCGACGGGGTCTGCCTCGGGCATGACTGAGACCGTCGCCGCGGAGGTGTGGATGCGCCCCTGCGCCTCGGTCTTCGGCACACGCTGCACCCTATGGACGCCACCCTCGTACTTCAGCTGCGAGTAGGCGCCGTGGCCGTGCACCTCGAACACGATCTTGTCGTAGCCGCCCTTCTCGCTGTGGGAGACGTCGACCACCTCGACCTTCCAACCCTTGCGCTCCGCCCACTTCGAGTACATGCGGAAGAGATCGGCCGCGAAAAGCGCCGCCTCTTCCCCACCTTCAGCGCCCTGGATCTCCACGACCACGTCCCTGTCGTCGTTGGGATCCTTGGGCAGCAGCAGAACCTTTAGCTGCTCGTCGAGCTCGCCGACTTCGGCGGCGGCACGCCGCTCCTCCGCGCGGAGGTACTCCTGCATTTCCAAATCTGCGCTCTGCGCGCGCCCGGCCGAGTCCTTCTCGTGCTTCAGCATCTCGCGCGCCGACTCGAGCTCGTGGCGGGCACGCTTGTACGCCTCGTACTTGTCGACCGTCTCCCGCAGCGTCCGCTGCTCGCGCGCCAGCTTGGTCAGCTGGGCGTGGTCGCTGGCGACCTCGGGACGTGCCATCTCAGCCTCGATCTCGTGGTACCGGCGGGCAATGGCCTCTAACCGGTCGATCAAGCTGCGGCTCCGGCCGTTTCCTCCTCACCCTGGCGGGCGCTGTTGAAAGCGGTGATGGCGACCTCGAGCATGTCGTCGGTGGGTTCGCGGGTAGTGAACTTCTGCGTCCCCAACACCGGCAGCAGCAGCACGCGTACCACCGGGTTGTACCGGTGGCGCGCCATGAAACGGATCAGCTCGAAGCCGATGCCGGCGATGAGCGGGATGGCGATCACACGGCTGGCCACCAACCAGAACCAGTTGGGGTGAAAGACCGCGACCACGCTGAAGACGACAACGCTGACGACCAGCACCACCAGCAAGAAGCCGGTCCCACACCGCGGGTGCAGCAGGCTCGCCCGGCGGACCGAGGAGACCTCCAGGGGCCAGCCCGCTTCGAAAGCGTTGATCGTCTTGTGCTCCGCGCCGTGGTACTGGAACACGCGACGCACGTCGGGCAGCAGGGCGATCGCCGACAGGTAGGCGAGCACCAGGCCAACGCGGATGACGCCCTCGACCAGCACGAAGAGGAAGCTGCCGCTGCGGTGCACCGCCAGTCCCGCGAGCACGAGGGGCAGGCCGAAGAAAAGGCCCAGCCCGAAGATGGCCGCGAACGCGATGGAGCCGGTGATCTCACGCTTGCCGATGACGACATCGTTGCCGCCGGCATTCATGTTCGCGGCCCATATGAGCGTCTTCATCCCCAGGTGCAGCTGCTCGCCGATCAGTGCCAGGCCACGGAGGATCGGCAGCTTCCACATCGGGTTGACGTAAATCGCCGCCTTGAGCTCGCCTCGGTCGACGACGATCTCCTTCGTCTTGGGCAGTCTGATCGCCACCGCGTAGTGATGCTTGCCGCGCATCATCACTCCTTCGATGACGGCCTGGCCGCCATAGAAGAACTGGTCCCCTCCCCGCTTCGCGGGGAGGTCCGGACGGAGCTCGGGGAAGGGCGGCGCGCTCACCGGACTGGCCGGGGAGCTCGCCTCAACCGCGATCTCTCCCGGTAGCGTCATCAGTGGTGGACCCGGGGGCCCGGCCGAGAGATTTGGTGATCCAGGTGGTCCGAGCCGCAGGCAAGGGTGGACCGACTGGGAGCGCGTTCCATCGGGGTCCCCGCGCTCGTGGCGCGCGGGGGCAGCGACGGCGGGACGGGCCCCATAACGCCCGGATCGGGCTGCATGGGCGCCAAAGATCCGGTCGGGATCACCGGGTCCACCACTTAGTTACGGGTGGACTTTGCCGCCCGCTTGCGGAACCGCTCGACCTGACCGCCCGTGTCCACGATCCGTTGCGTGCCCGTGAAGAACGGGTGGCAGACGGAGCAGATCTCGGTCTTGAGCTCTTTGCGCGTCGAACCGGTCGTGAACGTGTTGCCGCACACGCACGTGACGAGCGCGTCTTCGTAAAAGGCGGGATGAATCTGTGCTTTCAAGGTCTTATCTCCAGGTCAGTGTGTGAGTTTACCGAAGGAACGGGGTGAGCATCTGCTCGGTCTGTAAGAAGAAGAAGGCTAGGTAAGCGACAAGCCCCAGCCATGCCAGACCCATCGCGATTCGCGGGCCCGCAGGACCGGAGGTTAGGTAAGCGTCCAGCGCCGGGTTGCGGAACCGCTGCCACACCATCGGGACGCCGAGGATCAGGATGATGATCACCAGCGGGCTGATAGTGCCCGTGATCCACAAGAAAGCGAGGAAGGCCACACCGGCGACCTGCACCCATTTGGACGTGGGGGCCAGGATCCAGCCGCCGTCCAGCATCCCGAACGGGATCATGTTGAAGAGATTGATCAGGAAGCCGTAGTACGCCCACGTCAGCAGGACGACCCAGTGAGTCTCCCCGTAGAAGATGAGGGCCACCGTCGCCCCGACGGTTCCGGCGATCGGGCCGGCGATCCCGATCTGGGCCTGCCGCATTGGGCTCTGCGCGTGAGAGCGCTGGAAGATGGCGGCGCCAAGGAAGGGGATGAAGATCGGTGCCGTCGCAGCCATGCCCTGGCGGCGGATCTCAATGACGTGCCCCATCTCGTGCACGAAGATCATCAACACGAGGCCGACGGCGAACCAAGGGCCGCCCAGGAAGGAGTAAGCAACGACGCTCACCAGTGCCGTGCCTGCCGTCAGCAGAAACGGGATCTTGACCAGGATCAGGAACGCGTACTTGCCGTAGGCAAGCGCAGCCACGAGCAGTGCCCCCAGGCCACCAAGCAGCCCACGGTTGCGCTTGGCCGTCGGGGCCGGCGACGAATGGTAGGGCGACTCCGGCGGGATGTCAGACGTGACCGGATACATCGGAGGGGGAGGCGGTAGAGGGTCCCCTCCCTGAGGGGGAAACGGATTCCGTTCGTCCATGGTCTCTACTTGTGATACCCCCGAAATGGGGCCGCTAATCCCGGTACGTGAAGTAAGCGAGCTCACGGCCGGCCGGGCTGGTGACGATCACCGCCACCGTGCAGACCGCGGCGGCGCAGGGCTGGGGAAGCACCTCGAAAGAGCCAGAGCCGCTGGGCGCCCGGGTTACGGTGGCGCCGGTGATCTGACCGACGCTCAGGGGGGCGGCGTATCCCCGGGCCCTCGTAATTCCCAAGCACACGCCCTGGCCCGGCAGCAGGCGCACAGCGGCCCCCGGCACCCTGAGCGCGAACGTCCTCACGATCAGGTCCACGCGGCCGTTGTCGCTCTCGGTGACGAGAAGGTTCTGGGCGCCGTCGAAGTCGAGCCCCTGGGGATTGCGAAGCCCTGCGGCGACGTTCCCACCGGTCGTCACGTCCCTGAGGATGCCCAGGCCAGGCAGGGTGACGAGCACGTGGCCCCGGGCGTCGCGCGCCACGTCGTCCACCCCCGGAAGGTTGCCGGCCACCAGCGTGAAGCCGCCCGCGTTTTTCAGCGCGTAGACGGCGCTCGCGTTCTCGTCGGCAATCAGGTAGGGGCCGGGTTGCCCTGCCGGGTTGGCCCACACCCCTGCCGGCCTGTTCAATCCGGTCTGCCGCGCCGTGACGTGGCCAGAAGGGTCGACGAACAAGACCGTCCCGTGCGGGCTGTCGGGGACGATGAGCTGGGTCCCGTTGCTCGTGATCCCGTCGAGGTTCAACCCATTTGGATCGGGCTGCAGCTGGATGACCGTGCGAACGCCGCTGCCGGTCAGGGCGACCACTCGGTTGTGGAGCTGGTCCGCGACGTAAATCGTGGAGCCGATCTGCGCGATGCCTTCAGCCTCGCCGATCACCTGCGGGAGTCGTTTGAGCCGGCTCGGCCCACCCACGATCGCGAGGCGGCCGTCGCCGTGCTCCCCGACCATGACCGTGCCGTCGGCGGCAAGGTAAAGCAGGTCGTCCGGGCCGCTCAAGCCAGAGGCGAGGACGATCACGGGGTAGGCGGAGGTGACGCCCGAGGCGCGGCGTGCCGGGGCCGCATTGACGCATGGCGGCGGTGGGGTGGCCAGGGGCGAGGGCGAAGGGCTTGGCGAGGCCGACGCCGTTGGCGAAGGCCGGGAAGCTGTGCTACCGCTGCATGCAGCCAGCACACACGCTGTCGCGAGCGCGACAGCTACCAGGTTTGGCCTGAACCTCAGCAGGAATCCCCGAGGGTGTGATGGCGCGTGGTCAGCCGGCGGATGGTGGCGCGCCTGCTGGACATGAGAAGCGAGGCGGTCTCGGCATATCCGCTGCCGAACATGACGCCGGGCAGCAATGACCCGCCAGTGATTCCGGTGAGCACCACTGACAGGTCGGTCCCCGGCACCAGGTCCGCGGCGCCATAAACGCGTCCGGCCGCGTCGCCGATCAGGAGCCTCTCCTCTTCATTGCGCGGCCACAACCGGGCCTGGAGCTCGCCACCCAGACAGCGGATCGCGCACGCCGCGATGAGGGTCGCATCCACGCCTCCGATGCCGATCGCGGCATCGATACCACTACCTGGGACTGCCGCCATCACGGCGCCGGCGATATCACCCTCTTCGAGGGTCAGGATTCGTGCGCCTGCCGCGGACACCTCGGCCATCAGGTCCTGGTGGCGGGGTCGGTCGAGGATGGCCACGGTGAGATCCTGGACCCGAGCGTCCCTCGCGAAGGCTATGCGCCGCAGGTTGTCGGCGATGGTGTCGTCGAGATCGATGCCTCCGCGCGCAGCTGGGCCGGCCACTATCTTCTCGACGTACCTGATCGAGGGCAGCTGGGCGAAACCGCCCGGCTCCACCGCCGCGACTATCGACACTGCGTTGGTCGAGCCTCTTGCGACCTGGCTGGCGCCCTCGATTGGGAACAGGCCAAAGTCGACACGAGCATCGCCTCCGGACAGCAATGTGCCGTGCGACAAGTAGGGGTCGCCGCGCGGACCGAGCACCACGGTGCCCGATGGGCCACTCTCTTCGAGCACGCGGCGCATCGCCTCGGCGGCCACCTCGATGACACGTTCGGGGTCGCCCTTGCCGAGCAGCCTGGCACAGGCCAGGGCGGCGGCCTCGGTGGCGTGCACCAGCTCAAACGCAAGCTCGTGACGCGCTTCGAACGAGGGGATCCCCCTCTTGGGTTGCTCCACGGGAACTCTCTTCTAGGTTCCTTCCGTGTCTTCTACGAGCTCCGCGGGACGGAGCTCCATCTGGTCGATGCCGCTCTGCAGGAAGGCCGCGCGAACGAAATCGCGGAAGAGTGGGTGCGCCCGGTTGGGGCGAGAACGGAACTCGGGGTGGAACTGGCTGGCGACGAACCACGGGTGGCCGGCGAGCTCGACTATCTCGACGAGCCTGCCGTTGGGCGACACGCCGCTGAAAATCATGCCCGCTTCGCCGAGTGACTCGCGGTACTCGTTGTTGAACTCGAAACGGTGACGGTGTCGCTCGTACACGACCTCCTCGCCATAAGCCTTGTATGCGAGCGAGCCGGGGAGCAGCTTGCATGGATAGAGACCGAGGCGCATCGACGCGCCCATCTGGTCGATATTCCTCTGCTCGGGCATCAGGTCGATCACGGGAGTCGAGGTGAACGCCGCGAACTCCGTGGAGTTGGCGTCGGGCGCGTCAAGTGCTTCACGCGCGAAATCGATCACCGCGCACTGAAGGCCGAGACACAACCCGAGGTAAGGGATCTGGTTGTGGCGCGCATAGCGCGATGCCTGCACCTTGCCTTCGATACCGCGATAACCGAAACCTCCGGGCACCACGATTCCGGCCACACCCTTCAGCGGCGACGTGTCACCTGCGTCGAGCTTCTCCGACGAGACCCAGCGGATGTCGATGTCGAGCCCGTGATGAATGCCTGCGTGGCGTAAGGCCTCGATGACGCTCAGGTAGGCATCCGGAAGAGCGACGTACTTGCCGACGACCGCCACCGGCACCGACGCGCGCGGGTGCTTGATGCGCTCGACCAGCTGGATCCATTGACCGTTGTCGGGCGAGTGTGTCGCGTCATCCAGCTCGAAGTGCTTGGCCAGGACGCGGCCGAAGCCAGCGTCCTCGAGCATCAGCGGGACTTCGTAGATCGAATCGACGTCGGGCACGGAGACGACGGCGTCACGTGGCACGTCGGTGAAGAGAGCGATCTTCTCCTTCAGGTCGGCGTCGATCGCCCGTTCTGACCGGCAGATGATCGCGTCCGGCTGGATACCGATCGCGCGCAGCGCCTGCACCGAGTGCTGCGTGGGTTTCGTCTTCATCTCCTGGCCGTGGACCACAGGCACGAGTGAGCAGTGGACGTAGAAGACGTTCTGCCGCCCGAGGTCGTTCTTCATCTGGCGGATTGCCTCGAGGAACGGGAGGCTCTCGATGTCGCCGACGGTCCCACCCACCTCGACCACCACCACGTCCACCTGCGGGTCGCGTGAGGCGCGGAGGATTTTTTCCTTGATCACGTTGGTGACGTGAGGGATCACCTGCACAGTGGCGCCGAGGTAGTCGCCGCGGCGCTCGCGAGCGATGACCTCCTGGTAGATCTTGCCGGTTGTCACGTTGGAGGCGACGGTCAGGTTCTCATCGACGAAGCGCTCGTAATGGCCGAGGTCGAGGTCGGTCTCCGCCCCGTCGTCGGTGACGAACACCTCGCCATGCTGGTAAGGGCTCATGGTGCCGGGGTCCACGTTCAGATATGGGTCGAGCTTCTGGAGGGAGACGCTGAGGTGGCGGGCCTTCAGGATGTTCCCGATGGACGCCGCAGTGATGCCCTTTCCAAGAGAGGAGACGACACCCCCGGTCACGAAAACGTACTTCGACATAGAGACCTCCAGGGCGGTTTTAACAATGGTACCGGACCTCCCCGCTTCCGCGGGGAGGACAGGCTGCGCATCAGCGCAGCCAGGTGGGGGCCCTGAGGGTTGGCTCGTGCGGCGGTGCCATCTTCAGGGCCCCCTCCCGCGCTCTAAGGAAAGGCCTTGATCTAATGCGCGCCTCCCCGCCGAGCGGGGAGATGATCGGGCCGGCCTTTAGCCGGCCCTGGGCTCCAGCACGACCACCTTGGTCTCGTACTCGCCGGACGAGGCCTGGACCGACAGCTTGGGTAGAGGTTCGCCGACAACCACGGCCATCTCCTTGAGGAAGCGGTCGACCGAGTCGAGCTCCAGCTTCAGCCCTGGGATCGCGTAGTGCATGGGCACGACGAATCGCGGCTCCAGCTGCCTCACGATCTCGGCCGCCTGCGCGGCGTTGATTGCCGTGCGGCCGCCGACCGGGACCAGCAGGACGTCAACCGATGAGACGGTCTCCGCATCGGTGTCGTCGAGGCGGTGTCCAAGGTCGCCCAGATGGCAGACGCGGACATCGTCGATCTCGATCAGGTACACGGTGTTGCGTCCCCGCGTCGCGCCCTTCTCCGAATCGTGGTACGTCGGAAAACCGATGACGCTCACCCCGGCCACCTCATACTCGCCCGGGCCGCGAATCTCGTAACCGTCGCGCACCGCCTGCGTGTAGTTGTGGTTGTCGTGCTCGTGACTGACAGTGACCAGGTCAGCGTCGAGTTTTTGCAGCTTGAGACCGATGGTGGGGGGAAATGGGTCGGTGACGACCGCCGCGCTGCGGCCTCGCAACCGGAAGCAACCATGTCCTAGCCAGGTGACGTCCAAATGCCTCTCCTTATCACTTACGCGCGATTACATGCGCTCGGGAGCGCTGACGCCCATCAGGTCGAGCGTCGTTTTCAGAGTGTGACGTGCGGCCCGACACAACTCCAAGCGGGCCCGAGTCAGATTTACATCCTCCACCACCACCCGATGCTCACTGCTCTCGTTGCCGGCGTGGTAGAAGCGGTGCACCGCGGTCGCGAGGTCCTGCACGTAGTACGGAACGCGATGCGGCTCGAGGAGCTTGGCCGCGTCCTGGGCAATCTCGGGCCAGAATGCGAGCTGGCGCGCCACCTCGAGCTCCCAGGGCTGCACCAGCAGCGACAAGTCGGCCTTCTCGGGAAGCTGCGGGTGCCGCTCGGTGGCCGTAGCCTCGACGTTGACCAGGCGCGCGTGGGCGTACTGGGCGTAATACACAGGGTTTTCATTGCCTTGCGTGACCGCCAGCTCGAGGTCGAACTCGATCGTGGTGTCCGGCGAGCGGAGCAGATAGAAGTAGCGCACCGCGTCGGATCCGACGCGGTCGATCAGCTCGTCCAACGTGACGAAACGGCCGGCGCGCTTCGACATCTTTCCTGCGCTGCCGGCGGCGCCCTCTTTGAGGTTGACCATCTGGTGAAGGATCACGACCAACTTTTCGGGGTCGTAACCCAGCGCGGCAACCGCCGACTTCATGCGTGGCACGTATCCGTGATGGTCAGCGCCCCACACCTCGATCACGCGGTTGAACTTGCGCACCTCGAAGCGGCTCAGGAGGTAGCCCAGGTCTGAGGCGAAGTACGTGGGCTGCCCGTTGGACCGAATGACCACGCGGTCCTCGTCCTCCGACAACACCTGCTCGCCGAGGCCGTCCTCCTCCTCCAGCGCAGGGCCAAACCAGGTGGCCCCGTCCCGCTCCTTGAGGTAGCCCGATTCGCGCAATCGCTCGATCGCGGCCGGCGCCAGGCCGTCCTCCCACACCTTTGATTCCCAGAACCACTCGTCGTAATGGATGTTCAGTCGAGCGACACTCGCACTGATCATCTCGATGACCCTCTGGATCGCATATACCCGCAGCTTTGGCTCGGCCTGTTCCTCGGGTAGGTTCTGTATGCCCGGAAGGTCGCGGCGGGCCGCTTCGGCGATCTCGGTCACGTACTCACCTGTGTAGCCACCTTCGGGAGGCTCTAGGCCGTGCAGCCGCGCATACACCGACGCGCCAAAGCGCTTGGTCTGGGTGTTGTCGGAGTTCACGTAGTACTCGCGGTGCACGTTGTGGCCTGTGAACTCGAGCAGCCTGCAGATGGAGTCGCCAAGGATCGTGCCGCGGCCGTGGCCGATGTGCAAAGGCCCTGTCGGGTTGATGCTCGCGAACTCGACCTGCAGGCGCTCGCCTCCCCCTATCGAAGACGCGCCGTAGCCGGGTCCCTTGGTGCTCACCGCCCCGACCAGCCGCTGCAGCCACTCGGGCGTGAGCCGGAAGTTCACATACCCGCCGACCGCCTGCACGGTCGCGGCGCCTTGCGGTATCGAGATGGTCTCGGCGAGCTTGGCAGCGATCGCCGGCGGCGCTTGCTTGAGCACCTTCGCGAGCTTGAGCCCAGCCGGGCTTGCATAGTCGCCGCGGTCAGGGCCCTTGGCGCGACCCAGCTCCAGGTCGGGCAGCTCTCCATCGACCCCGAGGGCGCGGACGGCTGAGGTCAAAGCCTCGGTGATCACGTCCCGAATGGCCTGCCCAGGGATGGTGCTCACGCGCAGACCGGGTGCAAGCCCGCCAGTGTGAGCTGGACCTGGGTCGAGGTGCCCGCTCGGGAGTAGGTGACAGCGACACGTTGGTCGGGGCGGAAGCGAGAGCGCAGCAAGAGGCTAAGGGGATTCGCGGGATCGAGCTTGACGTCGTCGAGCTGCGTGATGACGTCGCCGGGCTGCAAGCCGGCAAGAGCGGCGGGCCCTCCCTTGTCGACGGATATCAGCTGGCTGCCCTCGGGCAGACCGGCCAGGACGGCGGCTTGCTGGCTCAAGTCGGTGCTCGTTGCGCCAAGCGAAGAGACCACGACCTGGCCGGTCGACAGGATCTGCTGCACGTCATCACTTATGTCGGCGACATTGAGGCCGAAACCGTTGGGCGCATTCGAGCCCTGGGACTGCATGGCGACGCCGATGACCTGGCCCCCAACGTTGAGCAGCGGCCCGCCCGCCGTGGTGGCGCCCATCGCGGCGCTCGTCTGAATGGTGTCGCTGATTTCCACGCTGCGCTGCGTCACCGGGTCGGTCACCGTCGTTGGGCGGTGAAGCGAGCTGACATAGGCAGGCGTTACAGCACTCCCGTCAAATGGGCCGCCAACTGCGACGACAACCTGGCCTGGCACTAATGCGGTCGGGTCAGCTGTCACCAGCGTCGGCAGCCCGTTGACCTGGTCGATCTTAAGAACAGCCACACCGGTCTGGCAGTCGTAATCGACGAGACGTGCAACGTGCAGATTCGAGTCGCCGGTGAGCAGGACTGTCATCTTGGTCGCACCCGCGATCACGCTGACCGCGGTCACGATGAACCCGTCCGACGAGACCAGGTATCCGGAGCCGCGCCCGCTGCTCGGCTGGTCCTGCGTCACGACACTCACAACTGCCGGCTTGGCCTTCGCCGCGACCTGGATGACCGCCGACTCCTCGGATATCGTGACGCCCGATCTGAGGTTGACCTGTTGCGGATTGGTCCGCTCCTGGAGCCGCAGGATCCCCAGCGTGACACCCGCCGCCACCAGCGCGGTCACCAGGACGCCTGCGACCACCACGAGGAATGGTCGCCATAGGCTGCGCCGGGGCCGAGTGTCCGGGCGCGGTTCGCCCCGAGGTTGGATCACCGCCCCAAGTTTAGGGAGCGGTGGTTACTTGTCGTTAGGCTCGGTCGGGTACCAGGTGAGGACGAGCTGCCGGTTCGGCTCAAAGCCGGCGGACCGGTACAACCTGACCGCCGCCTCGTTGTCCGTTCTCGTCCAGACGTAGCCAAGCGTCACGCGCCTCTCCTTAAAGAGGCGCACGGCCTGCGCCATCAACATCTCGCCAATCCCGTGGCCGCGGTGTTCGGAGGCGACATACACCTCAGCCACCTCCCCTTCGAGGCCGGTCCCGGGGTCGAATAGGACGATCCAGCAGAAACCGATGATCTGGGCGGCTTCGTCGCGGACTGCGTAGATGACGTTTTCGCCGGCGAAGCTGGACGGCACTGTGCTCAGGTGATCTTCCACCTCGCCCCGGGTTAGTTGGGGATGGTCGGAGTAGTGGGTCTGCTCGCCCAGGTGCAGGTCGACAAGGAGCGGGCGCACGTGTGCGTAATCGCCCGTCGCCAGCCGCTCGACACCCAACGTCTTCATCGCGTCCGATGGTAGCCGGAAAGCCGTGCCTTCGACCCGGGTTATGAAAAGGAACCCGGATGGTTCCTTTTCATCGGCGGGCGCTTCGCGCGCGCCTGCTTATCCTCCGGTATAAGGATGGGCCTTGTTTTAGACGAGATCGCTCCTCGCGATGCTTGGGATTATTAGAGACAAAGTCATGGCCGGGGGGACCCCGGCCAACCCTGCGGCGCCAGTGGTCCTAAAGGTCAAGATCGAGTTGGCTTCGCGGAGCTGGCGCGGGCTAGGAATCGGTCCGCAAAGACGCTGACCTGGACCGACTTCGCGAAGAGCCCGAGCTTCGCGCGATCTTGGAGTGACCGCCCGCATCGGTACCGGGCATGATTAGCGCGCGACATGAGCGACCAGGGGCCGGTCTCTAAGGGCGGCAAAGTCTATTTGGACACGCCGTATGTTCTGGTTCGTTGGGATGCCGATGGTCCGTGGGTCTACGTCAAGTGGAAGGCCTGGGCTAACAGCACTGAGTACAGGGCGGCGCAGGAAGTGATCATCCTCGCCTTCCGCGAGAATCACGCCTCTCGAAACCTGATCGACTCGACAGATCGGAGAGTCGTATCCGATGACGACCAGAAGTGGCTGGTCGAAAACTGGATGCCTCGCGCGGCGGCTGCAGGGCGTCGCTGGACGGCGATTGTTATGCCCAAGAGCGCTCTTGGACGGACGATTGCCGAGAACATCGACAACCACGGACGGTCGAAACGCAACGTGATCGAGCATTTCGAAACCGTCGAGGCCGCGTCCGCCTGGCTGTCAACCGTAAATTAAGCTTTCGGGACACGCGCCCGCGAGTCGGGTCCACGCCGACGTAGCTCAGCTGGCAGAGCAGCCGCCTCGTAAGTGGCAGGTCGTGAGTTCGAATCTCACCGTCGGCTCCATCAAAATGCCAGGGTGACCTTTGACGAACCCGCCGACCTCATCGGAAGTTGTGAGGCGACGCTTGACACCCTCGGCCTCCTGATCGGCGACATGAGCGAGGAGATACAGGACCGCAGTGGCGCCTGGACCATCGCGCAGGTCCTCAACCACCTTCTCGACACCGAGCAGCGCTACTACTCGCGGATCCGCCGGATGCGCAAAGAGCTCAAGCCGAGGATGCGCATGATGCCCGACCCCGACTACACCAGGCTGAGCGCGCTGCGCGCCTGGTCGCAGTTCTACGAGCTGCGCCAGCGCCATCTGAGGCTGCTGCGCTCGCTGAAGCCCGGCGAGTGGGAGCGAGAGGGAACCCTCACCCCGATTGGAGAGATCACCATCGCCTCCCTGGTGCGGCACATGGCCGCCCACGACTCAATGCATGCGGCCCAGATCGCTCGACGTTTGAGTGGCCGGCCGGAGTGAGTGTCCCGCTAATAACGTGAGCAGCAGCAGGGCCTCGGCGATGAGGATGGGCAGCGCGAGAACGACGATCACGAACTGCAAAAGAATGTAGCCCACGACAAGCAGCGCGACCTGCCACGCATTGGCCCTGGCGCGCACGACAAGCCAACCCGCGACCACCAGCATCACAAAATCCTGGAAGCCAAGGTACGGCGTCGCCAGCAGCGACCCGACGATGCCGGCGGCGATCGGAATCTCAGGACCTTCTCGCCGGTGGCGCCATGCCGCGAACACCGCGATGGCGACGACCAGCACCTGCGTCACGTTCAACAGCGGCCCCAGCCCGATCGGTCCGGAGATCGAGTAACGCCGCGTGCTGTCCCAGGCCGGCGTCTGCGTTTGCGCCAGCACGTCGCGGTAGCGCGCCACGCCATCAGGGCCCAGCAGCGCAAGCGCGATCAAACCAATTATCAATGAGGCCGCCAACCAGGCGCCGAACGTCCGCGCGTGACCGGAGACAAGCAGGCACAGAGGAATCAGGAACGCCATCTGGGGCTTGAGGACGATGAGGCTGAGCGCGAGGCCCGCCCAGACGGGATGATCCCGTCGCATCAGCCACCACGCAGTCGCCACCGCGGCCGCCACCAGCGCTCCTGGCTGGCCGACCATGACCCCGAACGCGACTGGAAAGACGCCAATCAGCAACGCCAGGTGGGCAAACTTCGCCAGCCCGCCACCTGGAGCGAGCAGGTACCAGGTCCAGACCAGGGCGAAGAGCAGGAGGACGGTCCAGACAACCACAGCGATTGAGAACGGCAACAGGATGAGCGGCGTAGCGAGCCAGGCCAGCGGTGGCGGCGAGATGAAGGGTTGAGGGTTGAAGCCGGCGCCGAGACTTTCGATCGCCGATCGCTGAGCTTGGAGGTCGTAGAGGTGGCTGTAGCCATTTCTGATCCCGACGAGCGCTGCGCCATAGGCGAGCCGGAAGTCGTTTCGCACGGCGTACTGGGAGATGTATGTGCCCGCCGCCGCCCAGAGGTCCCAGGCGATGAGGATCAGGCCGACAAGAAGCCCAACCGCCGGCCAAAGCCGACGCCGCGCGCGAAAGTAATCGACC
>Ga0208078_1000197_pt1 | contig 16264 bp, 16 predicted proteins | sample NGESurdeep072012_3_FD_184468 | JGI IMG/M metagenome (GOLD analysis project Ga0208078, IMG submission 184468) | Arctic peat soil microbial communities from Barrow, Alaska - NGEE Surface sample 53-2 deep-072012 (SPAdes) | ecosystem: Environmental > Terrestrial > Soil > Wetlands > Peat ...
GCTTTCCAAAGCGAGCGCTAGGAGGAGACCCGCGACTGAGCGGAGCGAAGGAGCGCTGTTAGGGGCTCCGACCAAGCGAGCGTAGCGCCGGAGAGGATACCCCGACTCGACCCAAGCAGAGATCTGTGAGGGTGCGCCGACAAGATCAGAGCGCGATTCCGCGAGGGGCCGACCCGAGTCAGGCGAGCAGCGACTCGATCTTCCGCACGAGCGGCTGGAACGACAGCGTGCCGGCGCCAGCCCTCGTCGCGATCTCATCCGCGGTCTCGCGCTGGCCCTGCGCGAAGAGCTCGTTCGCAATCCACGGCCCCGCGCTCGGATTCCGAAACCAGTCCGCGTCGAACCGGGTCGTCAGCTCCTCATTCAGGATCGACTGCAGCTGCCAGGCGCGCAGATATCGCGCTGAATAATATCTGGGATCGACATCCACGAACGCGTCGGCCGCATTGTATTCGAATCCAGTGGCCTTCGTGAGCAGCGATACGTAGAGGTCGGGGAGCTCCGACCAGCGCACCTCACCGCTATACAGCGCGCGCTCGTAGAGAAACTTGGCGCAGTACCGCCGGAGAAAATGCAGCTCCTCGAATCCCGCCGTGCGCAGATACTTTCCGACGCGGTCGGTGCCCAACCCCGTGTAGCGGAGGAGCCAGCCCCTGTCCTGCATCCGGTGGTCGAACAACATCGCGTACGCTTCGGTGACGGAGTTGTCACCGAGCCATCTGAACTCGAACGGGTAGTCCGGGCTCGCGTAGGCGAAGTGCAGTGCGTGCCCCAGCTCGTGCAGAAAGGTGTTGTAATCGCTTTGGCCGCCGTGCGGCCGCAGCACCAGATACACTTCCTCCGGCACTCGTACCGGAGAGCAGAATGCGCGCGATCTTTTCCCTTCGCGCTCGCCGACGTCGAAGATGATCCGCCCATCGGCGGTCGGATCCATTCCCATTTCCGAGACCTGTCGCCGCATCACCGGCTCCATCTCGTTGCCGGGAAAGGCATCGTCGAATTCGGAGGCTCTGAACAGCGCGAGCGCGTCGGCGCGTTTTGCCTGCGACGGCTTGATGCCGAGTGATTTCTTCAGAACGCGGGGCAGTGTGTCGTCCCACATCGATTCGGTGTCCCGCAGAAACCGCTCGCAGCTCGCTCCCAACGTTCCGAGCGATATTCCCGTCACCGCCTCGAACGACGCGTTGTAGTCCCCGCCGACGCCGAGCGATTCGATGTACTCCTTCTCGCGCTGGAGCCTCTCCAGCCGAATCGGCGCGTGCTCTTCCTTCACGAGCTTGGCTCTCGCCTGGTCCAGTGCCAGCCGCAGCGTGCGGTCGCGGGTGTTGGCGATCTCGATTGGCGCCGCTTGGTACTGGATCACTCGTCCGTCGGGCGAGCGAATGATGGCGGAATTCTCCCACTCGATCTCGCGTTCGTCGAGCGCGGCGAGCGGCTTCGCGGCCTGTGACTCGATCTCCCACTCCAGCAGCGCCTGCGCTGATCTCCTGTCGTCGGTCTCTTCAGTCGTCGAATGGAACGCGTCGAGCGTCAACTCGAGCGCTTCCTCCCCGAGAATGCCCTTGTACTTCTCGTAAATCGGCTGCAGCTCCGCCGTCTTCTTCAGTCCGGCGTAGGCGAGATAGGTCTCGCGCGAGATCGTTTCCATGAACGCCTGGCCTTCAGCTCGCAGGCGCTGAAGGTCGAGAACGCTCACGTCGCGAGCATACGCGTGAGGTAGTCCTTGAGCTGGCCGGCCTCGACTCGCTCCTGCTTGAGCGTGTCGCGATCGCGCACCGTCACGGTCGCGTTCGTGAGCGATTCACCATCGATCGTGATGCCGAACGGAGTCCCGACCTCGTCCTGGCGACGATAGCGCCGGCCGATTGCCCCGCTGTCGTCGTAAAACACAGGAAACGATGGCCTGAGATCGTCGGCGATGCGGTGCGCCATCTCCGGCATTCCGTCCTTCTTCACGAGGGGAAACACACCGGCCTTGATCGGCGCGATGGAAGGGTGCAGGGCCAGCACCGTTCTGCCCTCCGATTCCCCTTCGACAGCCTCTTCACGATACGCATTGACGAGAACCGCGAGAGCCGTTCTGTCAGCGCCCACCGACGTCTCCACCACGAACGGAATGAACCGGCGGTTGTTCGGCTGATCGAAGTATTCGAGCTTCTTGCCGGAGAACTGCTGGTGCTGCGTCAGATCGAAGTCGCCGCGGTTGTGCACGCCTTCGATCTCCTGAAATCCAAGCGTGCCGCCGAAATCGAATTGCACATCGAACGCGGCGCGCGCGTAATGCGCCAGCTCCTCCTTCGTGTGCTCGTGGAATCGGAGCCTGTCCTCGGCGAGGCCAAGTCCGCGGTGCCAGTCCATCCGCTGCTCCTTCCAGTACTCGAACCACTTCATGTCGGTGCCGGGCTCGACGAAGAACTGCATCTCCATCTGCTCGAACTCGCGCGTGCGAAAAATGAAATTGCCGGGCGTGATCTCGTTGCGAAACGCCTTGCCGATCTGCGCGATTCCAAACGGCACCTTCTGCCGTGTCGATTGCTGAACGTTCAGAAAGTTGACGTAGATGCCCTGCGCCGTCTCGGGACGCAGATACACGACTGACGCCGACTCCTCGACGGGCCCCATGAACGTCTTGAACATGAGATTGAACTGACGCGCCTCGCTGAGCGTTCCCTTCATCCCGCACGCGGGGCATTGGGCGTCGGGCGTTCCGGGCGTGCCCTTGATGCGGGGATCATCGGCACGGAACCGCTTCTTGCAGTTCTTGCAATCCACGAGCGGATCCACAAAACCGGCGACGTGCCCGCTCGCTTCCCAGACGCGCGGATGCATGAGGATCGCGGCATCCAGGCCCTCGATGTCGTTCCGGGCGCGCACCATCGCGTGCCACCAGCGATCCTTGAGATTCCTCTTGAGCTCGACGCCGAGCGGTCCGTAGTCCCATACGGACCCGGTGCCGCCATAGATCTCTGAGGATTGGAAGATGAAGCCGCGCCGCTTCGCCAGCGACACCAGCTTCTCCATTACATCGGGGTGGTTGGGCATCCGGGAAAGCTAGTCGGGCCGAGCGCTATGCATCCAGTTCCGCGCTCAGTTTCGGCTCCGCCGGAGCGCGCTGGCCGAGCAGACGCGCGACGATTCGGTCGCCATGATACCTGCCGTTTTCGATAAAGACCTTGTTGGCGTCGTAGCCGGCGACCACGACCCCCGCTATGAACAAACCCGGAACGGGCGTCTCGAGAGTATTGGCGTCGTGGTGCGGTATGCCGGTCTTCGGATCTATCGGCACTCCAGTCTCGCGCAGCAGGTCGAGGCTCGGCGCGAAACCGGTCATGATGTAGACGCGATCAGCTTTCACGCGAACTTCATCTTTACCAGTTGCGAGCACGACGTCGCGCGGCTCGATCGATTTTACGCGGCTGTCCCATCTCGCGGTTATCAGCCCTTCCTTCACGCGGTTCGTGAAATCGGGGAGCACCCACGGTTTGATCTTCTTGTCGAACGTCGGGCCGAAATGGACGAGCGTCACTCGAGCGCCGGATCTCCACAAATCGAGCGCCGCCTCGGCCGCGGAGTTTCCGCCGCCGACGACCACGACATCCTGGAGAAACGCTTCGTGCCCCTCGCGATAGACGTGCGTCACATGCGGCAAGTCTTCGCCCGGGACGCCAATGCGATTGGGAGAGCCGAAGTATCCGGTGGCAACTACAACCGCTCCCGCTCTGGTTTTGCTCTCCTCGCCCCCAGCGGTGCGCGAGACTACGGTGAATTCTCCGGAGCGGCCCTGAATCGCGGTCACACGCTCCCGCTGGCGCAGCGGGATCGCGAAGTACGAGACCACGGCCCGATAGTACGCGAGCGCATCTCTCCGCGTCGGCTTCTCGGTGGCGATGACGAAGGGCAGTCCGCCGATCGAGAGCTTCTCGGCCGTTGAAAAGAATCGGACGTAGGTCGGATAGGCGGCGATCGTGCTGACTACGACGCCGCTCTCGATCACCAGCGTTCGCAGCCCCGCGCGTTGCGCCGAGACCGCTACGGCGAGCCCGCACGGGCCCCCGCCGACGATCACGAGGTCCGCGTCGTTCGCCATCGGTTTGATCAGTCGGTCAGACGACGCCGACGGGGCCCGCGGGAAGCGCGCCCTCTACGCCGATGATCTGATCGCGGCGAGTGCCAACACTCACGTAGGTGATCTGCGTCTCGACGAGCGACTGTATGCGGTCGAGGTAGCGACGAGCTTCCGTCGGGAGATCTGTCAGGTTCCGAGCCTCGGCTGTAGTTGTCTTCCAGCCGTCGAACCACTCGTACCTCGGCACCGCTCGGCCGAGCACATCCAGATCGCCGGGAAACTCCTCGTAGACCTCGCCATCCGCCTCGTAGCCGGTGCAGAGACCGATCCGGTCCAGAGTGTCGAGCACGTCGAGCTTGGTGACAGCGAGATCCGTGAGTCCGTTCACGCGAGCAGCGTAGCGGACGACGACGCCGTCGAACCAGCCACACCGGCGCGGACGCCCGGTCGTAGCGCCAAACTCGTTGCCCAGCTTCCGGATCTCTGACTCCAGGGGCCCTTCGAACTCAGTCGGCAGTGGCCCGTTCCCGACGCGCGTCGTGTACGCCTTGACGACTCCGATGACCGAGTCGAGCTCGCCGGGCGCGATCCCGACACCGGTTGCCGCTCCGCCGGAGGTCGTGCTGCTCGATGTCACGTACGGATAGGTACCGTGATCGATGTCGAGGAGCGAGCCCTGCGCGCCCTCGAGCAGCACCGCGGCGCCGCCGACGATCGCGCGGTGGATCTTGAGACCCACGTCTTCGGCCAACGGCATGAGACGCTTCGTGAACCGGTCCAGAACTCCGAGCGTGTAATCGACATCCGCGCGCTTCGCGCCCGCCATCGAGAGCTGGATGTTGGCGTGCGCGACTCCACGCTCGACCAGCTTTTTCAGCCTCTCCGGATTCCGAAGGTCGAGAACGCGGATCCCGCGCCTGCCAAACTTGTCCTCGTACGCCGGGCCGATCCCGCGTCCCGTCGTGCCGATCTCCTTGCTGGCCGAGCTCTGGCTGTCTACCAGCTTGTGATACGGCAGCACGAGATGCGCCCGATCGCTCACGTACAGGCGTCCTTCGACATCGATCCCTTCCGAAACGAGCTCGTCAATCTCAGAGAACAGCGTCTCGACGTCCAGAACCACTCCGTTGCCGATCGCGCACCTGACGCCCGGGTGGAGGATTCCGCTGGGAATCTGGTGGAGGACGAATGACTTGTCGCCGATGTGCACGGTGTGGCCGGCGTTGGCGCCGCCCTGATACCGAACTACCCAGTCGGCGCGCTCCGCGAGGACATCAACGAGCTTGCCCTTGCCTTCGTCTCCCCATTGGGCGCCGACGACGACGATCGTACGAGTGTGTGAATCGAACATTCAATTATAGGGGACGGGAAAAGCAAACGCCCCGAGAGCATCGGGGCGTTGGTTCAATCTACTTCTCGGAGGGTGCGTGTCAACGCTGGGCCCGAGGCGGAGGTGGCACCTCGTCCACCATTCGTGGCGGATCATCCGGTCGGACCACGCTCTTGATCGGCAGGACGACCGTAAAGGTCGAGCCCTTTCCGTAGACACTCTCCGCAAATACGTGTCCGCCCAGAGCATCTACGAGTTTCCGGGTGATGCTGAGGCCAAGGCCGGTGCCGCCGAACTCGCGCGTGCGGGATTGGTCAACCTGCCTGAAATCCTCCCAAATCGACTCGAGATCGGCCGCGCGGATTCCAATACCCGTGTCGCGGACGTCGAATCGCAGATCCTCTTCGTCCTTCGACACGGTCACCCAGATGCCACCGTGGTGAGTGAACTTCACGGCGTTCGAGAGCAGGTTGAGCAGAATCTGTTTGACCTTGGTTCTGTCGGTGTGGAGCTTGATCTTGCTCGGCGGCAGCTCGACGCTCAAGGTGAGCTTCTTCTTCTTGACCATGGGCTCGATCTGCTGCGAGATCTCGGTCATGACGTCGCTGAGCGTCACATCGTCGAGATGCAGCGGCATCCTGCCCGCTTCGATCTTCGCCAGATCGAGAATGTCGTTGATCAGCGCCAGCAGGTGCTGAGCCGCGCCCTGAATGCGATTGAGTCCTTCTTCCTGCCGCGGCGTGAGGTCACCGTAGATCCGGTCGAGCATTAGCGACGCGTAGCCGATGAGCGCGTTGATTGGCGTCCTCAGCTCGTGCGACATGCTGGCCAGGAATTCCGACTTGAGCCGGTTCGCTTTCTCCAGCTCGCGCGATTGCCACTGTAGCCGCGTGTTCTGCTCGGCCAAGTCCGCCGTCGCCGCCTGAATGCGCTCCTCGAGCTGGCTCGAGAACGTCTTGAGCTCTTCGTAGAGCCGCTCGTTCTCCGCCTGCTCGGTGAGGTCGTGCAGCACCGACACGATCGCCAGCGGCTCACCGCGGCGATTGAGGATTTTTCCGGAGACCACTTCCACCGGCAGCTCGACGCCCGAATCCGGGATATGGAGCTTCATCTGCTCGCGACGCGCCAGCGCCGGGCTGATCGTGAAATCCGAGATGAAGGTCGTGAACTTGGTGTCGTTTGCCTGGACCGTGGCCGCCCGTTCCCAGCTCGCGCTGTCATCGGACTCGAACAGCTGCTCGGCCTCCTTGTTCATGAGAATGATGTTCGAGCGGTCGTCGGTGACGAGAATCGGGTCCGCGACGTTCTCCAGAATGAGGTTGAGGCGGTCGCGCTCGCGCTTGGCATCGATCTCGGCGAGCCGCACGCGCTGCACCTGACGCTCGAGCTCGTTGGCCGCGCGGCGGAGATCCGTCACGTCGCGCAGGATCGAGACGGTCGATCCGACGTGACCTCCGTCGCCGGCGCCGAGCGCGTGCGTCAAGACTTCGAACAGGAGGTCGGTCCCCTCATCGGGATCGACGAGATTCAGCTCACGCGAGCCGGCCGTCTCCTTCGACCCCATGGCGGCTTTCGAGAGGTGCGAGGTGAACAGCAGATTGTTGATTTCAACGGCGCGGCGCCTGCCCTCGGAGTCCTTGTCGGTCGTCGACAGCAGGTGTTCGGCGCGCTGGTTCTGGGCAACCATGTCGCGGTCCGCGTTGATGATCACGATCGGATCGGGAAGCGAGTTCATGATCGTGGTCAGCATCTCACGCTGCTGGTCGAGCCGGCCGGTCGACAGCCGGAATTCCTCGACGGCGGCCATGCGCGCGAGAACCGGTCCCGCGAGAGCCGCCGCGTTCACGAGCGCGGCCAGAGTCTCATCATCGACTGACGCCTCGAGAAGAGCAACACCGCCGGGCGCGTGACCGAGCCTCTTCCGGCGGTCAACGGCCGCCCGTCGCCTCACCTGGCAGCCGCGCAGCTCAACGAGATCGAGCTCGGCTTCGGAAAGGAGAGCGGGCGCCCCCCGGAACTGCGGCTGGGGATACGGAATCGCCGTCCACTCGCCGAATGGGATTCCGGGCAGAGGGGCCACACCATCGCAGCTCACGGGCTGAAGGGACAACGCCGAAAGGGCGAGAGGATTCGAGAGATCGTCGGTTGGAAAGGAGACCGCGGGAGGCGTGTCGCCCTCGAATCCGATGCTGGCAGTGCTGATAAAACGCCGGGGCGGGCTGTCCAGCGTCACCGCCAACGCCCTGCGCGCGCCAACAATGTCGGCGAACTGTGCGAGCATGAAGGTCGCGGCAGCTTTGAAATCGGGCGCTTCGGAGATAGCGGAGAGGAGCTCCGCCAGGCGCTCTCCGCTGAGTTGCGGGTTGATGGCTACCGCGGCGCTCTCACGCTTGGAGTCGCTCAAGTCGCCGCTTCAGATCTGCATTTTCTAACCGCATCCGGTCGAGCTCTTCCGCTCCGCCGGCGCTCAGTTCGCGCGGACGGGATCCCGGCCGTGCGAGTCCCACGGCTTCGGAGTACTTGAGATAGGTCTCGATGGATGCGACGACAATGCGCGCCTCGATCGTCACGAGGTCGATGCCGACGAGGGAGACGCGCACCCACGCGTCGATGACGATACCCTTGTCGAGAACACGATCGAGAACATCGATAAGTGAGCTACCGCTCGGGGAACGCTCAACTGCCATGTCGTGACTCCTGTTGTCTTTCTGCCGAGGCGGCGTGTGTGGACTGTGGGATGGCGGCGGTCTTGGCCTGCGAGCTCAGCCGCGGGTCTGTCCGCCACCAGTCTATTCCGATCTGCTCTGCCTTGTCGATGGAGCAGATGAGTAGACGGATCTGAATCGTGAGGAGCTCGACGTTGGCGAGATTGATCTTGATGTCGCCAACCACGACGAGGCCTTTGTCGAGCACACGATCGAGGATGTCGACGAGCCCGTAGGTGCGCGACGGGGATACTAAGTCTGCCAAGCAGTCGTCTCCGTTCGGCTCGTGCGCCGGTTACTGTAGCTTGCCAAGGGGGCCCAGGTCTATCTGGAGATCGTCATCGGTCAAACCGAAGATCCCCTTCATGTCCTGCATCCGGTCGTTGAGGCGAAGCAACGCGATTCCGAGCTTTTCGATCTCCGCGTCGCTCAGGTGTCCTCCCTCCATTCGCCGAACTGCCTGGTGCTCTAAGACCTTACGCAAAACCTCAATCAACGTCAAGACGAGCTTCGCGAGTCCGTTTTCGACTTTCTCGGGGTCTGTATTGAGACGCTGAGGCAAGCTCTCGGCAACGGTTTCCAGAGGGATCACCGTCGCTTGTTTCGGGGCGTCGAGTGAGTCGACGACCTGGCTTTCCATCGTCGAGCCGGATGAGGCTGGCGGCCTGGGCGCCGGACGCGGCGCGGCGAGCCCCAACGTTCTGGCGCCGGCAACACGCGGCTGTCTGATCGCCGATTCGACCGCGGTGAGCAGCAGCCCCAGGTCCAGCTGGATCAGATCGATGTCGGCAACCGCGAGCATCACTTCACCCTTGAGGACAACGCCCTTGTCGAGAATGTGGTTGAGTACTTCGGAGAGCTCGATGCGCGGCTCGCCGAAAATCTCGTCGAGGCTCACGACGACGACCTCTCGCCCACGAAGTGATAGGGCGGCCACGGCCCGGTGAAGTCGAACTTGAAGCCCGACGGCTCGTACTTGTTGACCATGGCAGTCAGCGCCCGCTGAAACTCGACGACACGCGGTGGCGAGACCAGAAACGATGCGTTGAGAACCGCGCGTCCCTGCTCACGCGGAGCGCCGGAGTTGACCGGCGGCTCGCGGACCGACTCCATCGAAACCGCGCGGAGCGCGTCGTGGATCTCTTCGGCGACTCTCGCCGTCACATCCCGACCGGCGTCGCGGCGAAGGCTTTCCATCTTTCTCTCGAGAAGATATTTCTGGCCGGGTGTCGCCTTCGCCGCTTCCGCGTGGAGCGCCACCTGCTCCGCGCTGTGCTCCCCAAGCCAGTCCTTGAGAACGGCGGGCTGCACATACGCCCGGACGATGAATTCCCTGCCGTCCGCTATCCGCGTGAACGTCGTCTGCAGCTCGGCCATCCGCTTTGACAAAGCCGTCTTGACTGCTTTGGCATCGCGGAAGAGCGTCCACATCGGAAATGGAATCACCGCGCCGTTGTCCGACGCCCACGTGAGAACCTTGTCGTGCGCCATGGCGCGAGCGCTCACCCAGTCCACATCCGCCGTCAGTGCCTCGACCCTTTCGGGGGCGTAGTCCTCGGCGCTGACCGAAGTGGCGAGCGCGGAGACGTCTCCGCTCGCAATAAGGCTGACCGGGCCGCCATCTATGCCCGCCGGAGCGGTCGCCGTTTCAACCGACGACCCGACGACGCCGTACACGTAGCACAAACGCTCGATCATACGGCCGCGGCGGCGATGACTACTCCGGCTCGCCGCTTTCGGCGATACGAACCGGGCCACCGCTGGTGGACATCCCGAACTTCTCACGCCATTCGCGGACTTCGCGTAGCCGTTTCATGATCTCGGCTTCGCGGCGGACATATTCGTCGTCGTCGATCTCGCCCATTTCGAGCTGCATCTGGAGCGCCATCAGGTCTTCCTTGACCGGCGTGTCGTCGGTCAGCTCGTCGCGGACGACGCGATCGACTTGTTCAAGCGTCCACCTCGTCCCCCACACTGGGCTGAGGAAGGGCGCGAGCAGAATGTTGGTCAGAAGTCCCATAGGTCAGGCCCGCCTCAAGTCGCCTTCTCCAGCTTCAGCTTGATGTTCACAAAGTTGTACGGAGGCCACGGTCCGGTGTACTTGAATGTGAGAAGGTCTTCGTACTGCAGGCTGATGGCCTTCACCTTTTCGTCGAACGACCTCTCGTCCTTGCGCTCGACGAGAAAGGCGGCATTCAGAATCATTCGGTCGCCGATGACCTTGTTGCTGCGGCTGGCGACGGAGACATCCTTCAGCTGCTCGTGGACGTCGTTCACGTAGCGATTGCTCGCTTCCTCCATTGCGGCCTCGACCAGACGACCCAGCTGCATGCGCGCGAAGTAGGTCGAGGAGGCTGCGTTGCGCGTGATCTCGTCCTTCAGCCGCCGAATCTCGTCGTTGTCGCGCTCCAGCGACGCGACCACCTTGTCCCGGTCCCACAGGATCTTGAGCCCGAACTCGATCTTGTCCTTCATCTTCTCGAGAACGTCGGTGAACGCCTGATAGGTGGAATTGAGCAGGGACTGCACGTCGTTCTCGGAGCGGAATATCGTGCCGAAGGACATCGGAATGAGCGTGAACTCCCGCATCACGGTCTCGTTCACGAACTCGTGCGCCAGAACATTTTCGCGCGTCGGATCATAGATGACGATAGGCGTGTCGCTCACCACGGCCGCCAGGTCCTTGTGGTTGACCGTGTAGACGCGCGCGCCGCTCCCGATCCCAATCTCACCGAACTCGCGCGAGCGGTCATTCCGGATGATGCAGTACACGTATTTCCCGTCCCCGGTGGCAGGGTCCGTCGAGGCGCTGACGCTTTCGGCTGCGGTCATTTTTTCGTCGGCAGGGGAAAGTTATTCCGCGGTTGAAAAGTTACTTCGCGGCTGAAATGAATATCCAAACGCCAATCGTGAGGCCAATTCCGATCTTGAGAACCGTTGATACCACCCGCCCGATCAACGCTCCCTTGGCGACGCGGGTCGCATCTCCTGCTGACGATCCACCCGTAAATTCCGCAATGAGCGCTCCAAGGAAAGAGCCGATGAACGCGCCAATCACCGATCCAATGATCGGCACGGGAATCCCGACCATCGCTCCGACGATGCCCCCAAGAATCGCACCCCAACCCGCGCGGCGCGAGCCGCCGTACTTCCGGGCGTAGCGGCCGGTAAGGGAGAACTCGAGCAGCTCGGCGACGAACGCCAGCACCGCGACGGCAATGAGCGTGACCCAACCGATCGGCTCACCCGGGACGATCAAATTATACGTGACAGCCGTCGCCACCATTATCCAGAGGCCCGGGAGGCCCAGGACTATCAGGATTAGCGACAGAATGATAACGGCAGCGAGAATCAGCAAATGCATCAGCCCAGTTCCTTGGCTAGAGCAGAAAGGAGGGCGCCCGCTTCCGCGGCGCCGCTTCCCGTAAACACATTGGAATTATCGCGCCGGGTATGGATGCGCGCGAGAGTGGACAGGCTTCCTCGGCTCAGCGTCACCGCTTCGATACCCAAGTCGGCGAACGCCATGCTGTCGGCCAGGATCCCCGGGATTACCCGCCCCATACGCAGCCGTACGCCCTGCCGGTCGGCGATTGTTTCAGCCGCGGCCGTGATTCGCTTGGGCCGGTGTCCGGTGTACATGCACCGCCAATCGCCGGCGTCGTCCACGGTGTCGCAGTTCAGCACCTTGATTCCCGGCCCTGACGAATTTGCCCGCGCGTGGGCACCCGCCCAGGCGCGAGCACCCGCGAGGCCGAGCTCTTCGCCGCTGGTTATGAGAACCCCGAGATCACGCGGCGCTGAGGCCGACTGGGCCGCGAGGAGGATCGCCACCACTCCGCTCGCGTTGTCGACCGCGCCATTGGACTCGTTTCGGACGAAACAGAGCATCGAAGGAAGCGCTCCGACGACTGCCCCGATCGCGAGTGCGTGCCACACCCATTCAGCGAGGCTCAAGCCAACGAGCGAGAGCAGGAGGACGATAAACGACGCGGCAGCGATCGCCGTCAGCGCGACTGAGCTCGCTATTCGAATCAGCATCGGCATGGTTTGGGACTTTGAGTCGGCATGCGCAACGAGCCAAACCCCGGGATTTCCGCGCGTCGCTTCCAGATTTGCGGATCGCTCGCGTTGCAGTGGGAACTGCCCGGTCCAGCGCCGTTTTGCGTCACCGGAAGCAAGCATTAGCGCGATCCACAACGCCGCTCCGACCACTAGTGCCGCGAGCGGACCGCGATGCACCGCCATGTGAGCGACCGCCAGAATCGTGGCGGCCTGAAATGCCGCGGCGATGGGCGGTCCCCAGCGTCCGGGCCACTGAGAATACTCGAATGGCAGCTCCCGGCAATCGAAGCCAGCACGCTCGAGCTCGGCCCGGCAGAGGGCTCTCGCTTTGGATTCCTCAGGGCTTCCGGAAAATCTTGGGGCCAGGGCCAGCTTGTCGAGCAGACTTTTCGCGCGCTGAACGAGGTCGGCTTGAGCCATCCCGGGCGGCCTAGGTGAGGCCCATTTTATTCTTCACTTCGCGCATCGTCTTCTGAGCTTCCGTTCGAGCGTGCGCGGCCCCGGCGGCGAGATCGTCCTTCATCTTCTTCGGATTTGCGGCGATCTCTTTCCCGCGCGCGCGAATTGGAGCGAGCTCCTTCTCCATCGATTCGTGCAGAACCTTCTTGCAATCGATGCAGCCCCAACCCGCTGTCCGGCATTGCACCGCGACGTGCTCGACAGTCGCTGCCGGACTGAACGCCTTGTGCAAATGATAGATGTTGCAGACTTCCGGGGTCCCGGGATCGGTGCGCCGCACGCGCGCCGGATCGGTCACCGCGGGCTTCAGTTTTTCCCAGATCGACGCCGGCTCCTCGAGCAGATCGACTGTGTTCCCGAGGGACTTGGACATCTTCGCCTGGCCATCGAGCCCCATGATGCGGCGGGTGGGAGTGAGAAGCGCCTTCGGCTCCTGAAAGAATCCCGCACCAAACCGCGCATTCCACTTGCGCGCGATATCGCGCGACAGCTCGAGATGCTGCAGCTGGTCCTCTCCCACGGGCACCAGCTCGGCACGGTAAAGTAGGATGTCAGCCGCCTGCAGTACCGGATAGTTGAGTAGCCCGGCGGGAACACTCTCTTCGCGGCTCGCTTTTTCCTTGAACTGAGTCTGACGCTCGAGCTCGCCCAACGGAGTGAGAGTGTTGAATATCCACGCCAGCTCGGTATGTTCCGGCACCATCGACTGCACGAACAGCGTGCACTTCGACGGATCCAGTCCTGCCGCAAGCAGTGACAACGCCATGTCAGCCGTGCGGGCGCGCAGATCAGCAGGCTCGTAGGGAACCGTGATCGCGTGGTAGTCGACGATGCAAAAGAACGACTCGTATTTGTGCTGCAGCTCAACCCAGTTCTTGACGGCGCCGAGGTAGTTTCCGATGTGCAGGGAGCCGGAGGGCTGAATGCCGCTGAAGATGCGGGCCATTGCGCGAAATTAAAGAGCGAGCGAGAGGAGTTGCAAGCAATTTCACAAACTGATATCGACGATTCCGAGCTGCTCGACATCGCGCTGGAAGCGGCTCGAGGCGGAGCGCAGGTCATTCGAGACGCCACCGCTCAGCGCGAAAAGCTGGTGTGGGAGTCGAAGGGACAGTCCGATTTCGTCAGCGAGGTGGATAAGGCCTCCGAGCGCGAGATCGTCGGCGTCATCACTCGCCGCCTCCCTGGCGCAACGGTGCTCGGCGAGGAGCTGTCACCGACGGCCATCGCCAGCAGGGGAGTCGTGGTAATTGCCGACCCACTCGATGGCACCACCAACTTTCTGCATGGCTACCCCGAGTATTCCGTGTCGATCGCGATCGCGCGTAATGGCGTCCTCTGCGCCGGTGTCGTCCTCAACGTCGCCCGGGACGAGGAATTCACGGCGAGACGCGGCGGCGGCGCCTTTCTCAACGGCAAGGGCATCCGCGTCTCCAGCCTGCGGGAGCCCGGCAAGTCCCTCATCGGAACCGGATTCCCCTTCAAGACCCTCGAGAAGTTGCCACAGTACATGGAGCAGTTCAGTTTGGTTACGCGCGGGACGGCTGGAATTCGCCGCGCTGGCTCGGCGGCGCTCGACCTGTCGAACGTTGCATGCGGTAGATTCGACGCGTTCTGGGAGCTCGTACTGGCGCCCTGGGATGTCGCCGCCGGATTGCTGATGGTGCAGGAAGCGGGAGGCATCGTCACGGATCTCGAGGGAAATCCGCCGGTGCTCACCGCCGAGTCGTTCGTCGCCGGCAATCCCGCGATGCACGCGTGGCTGCTCCAGACGGTAAAGCGCGCCAACATGAGCAAGGGAAAGACCGAATGAAGCTCGTTGAATGCGTACCGAATTTTTCCGAGGGCCGCCGTCCCGAGGTCATCACCGCGATCCGCGACGCGATCGCGGCGGTGGATGGCGTCTCGGTTCTCGACGTTTCTTCCGACGCCTCGCATAATCGCTCGGTGATCACGTTCGTCGCGCCCACCGATACGGCGGTGGATGCCGCCTTCGCTGGAATCAAGGTGGCAGCGGAACGAATCGACCTGAGCAAACATACCGGCGAGCATCCGCGCATTGGCGCAACCGACGTCGTGCCGTTCATCCCCCTGGAAGGATCGACGATGGAGGATTGCATCGCTCTCGCCCGCGCGCTCGGTGAGAGAGTTGGACGCGAGCTGAAGATTCCCGTCTATCTATATGAGCGGGCAGCCACGACGCCCACGCGCGAGAATCTCGCCGACGTTCGCCGCGGCGAATTCGAGGGACTGCGCGAAGAGCTGGGCAAGAACCCGGCACGCAATCCTGATTTCGGGCCTTCGAAGATCCATCCCACCTCCGGCGCGATCGCGATCGGCGCGCGGCCGTTTCTCGTCGCGTACAACGTCTACCTCGGTCCCGCATCGAACCTTCAGATCGCCAAGAGCATCGCCAAGGCCGTGCGCGGATCGTCCGGCGGCTTCAAGTACGTGAAAGGACTCGGCCTCGAAGTGGACGGGCAGGCTCAGGTGTCGATGAATCTCGTCGATACCGAAAAGACGCCACTCCACATCGCGTTCGATTTCGTGAAGATGCGCGCCGAGACCGAAGGAGCGCAGGTCACGTGGAGCGAGATCGTCGGACTCGTCCCCGAGAAAGTTCTGCTCGACACGGCCGTCAGTCATCTGCGGCTCAGGGAGTTCACGCCGGCGCAGCTGCTGGAGCGTCAGGTGCGCGAAGTCATGAGCGGGGGCGAGAGCGTGAGTGGATTCCTGGCTTCGGTCGCGTCGTCGAATCCGGTGCCCGGAGGAGGAAGCGTCGCCGCGCACGCGGGCGCGCTGGCCGCCGCCCTCACACAGATGGTGGCAGGCCTGACCATCGGAAAGAAGAAGTACGCGGCGGTCGATTCCGAGATGAAGGAAGCCGCTCTCAAGGCGGTTGCGCTCGGAAATCAGCTGACGTCGCTGGTCAAGCGGGATGCCGAAGCGTACGCGCTGGTCTCGGAAGCCTACAAGCTGCCCAAGGAGCCGGCTGACGCGGCCGCTCGTCGCTCCGAAACCGTTACGAACGCGCTGCTCAAGGCGGCCGAGGTGCCGCTCGAGACCGTGCGCGCCGCGGTCGAAGTCGCACGGCTTGCGGTGTTCGTCGCCGAGAAGGGAAATACGAACGCTGTAACCGATGCCGGCGTCGCAGCGCTGCTTGCGGCTGCGGCGGCCAAGGGCGCGGCTTACAACGTGCGGGTCAACGTGCAGGCGCTCGAGGACAAGTCGAGGGGTCAGTCGCTCGCGCGCGAGGCGGGGCAACTTGTAAAAAAGGCCGGCGAGCTTGCGGAACGAGCCACGTCGATCGTCGAGCGAGCACTTTCCGGCTGATGCTCAAAGCGGAGTCAGGCATGAGGATACGCTCGCGCGAAATTCTATTCATTCCCAACCTGCTGGCGCTTAATATCGCCGCGGCGCAGATCGCGCCGGCGCGTCCCTCCACGACCCTGATCGGTACGTGGGAAGCGGTGACTCGGTCGATCGGTGGATTGGGATCCACGATCTCATTCGCGCCCGACAACACCATGAGCTACACCTTGGGCGCGATGGTGGATATGAAGTACAGGCGCGCTCGCGACAGCCTCTACATCATCGATCCGCAGAATGGCGTGAATGCGTTCCAGTTTTCGATCATAC
>Ga0208078_1000198_pt1 | contig 16226 bp, 14 predicted proteins | sample NGESurdeep072012_3_FD_184468 | JGI IMG/M metagenome (GOLD analysis project Ga0208078, IMG submission 184468) | Arctic peat soil microbial communities from Barrow, Alaska - NGEE Surface sample 53-2 deep-072012 (SPAdes) | ecosystem: Environmental > Terrestrial > Soil > Wetlands > Peat ...
AGGTTCCTGCTCGGCACCGACGGTGAGCGTGCCACCGTCGGTGATCTTCGGTGCGGCTGACGTCGTCGACGCTGCCCTTGCACGAAGGCTCGACGGATTCGAGCACCTTGCGATTGCACTCGAGCATGTCTTCGAGCCGACCGGTGTCCTTCCAGTAGCCGGTGACCATGTGCGGTCGAACATCCTTGCCGTGATCGACCAGCCCGAGCTTGCGCTCGAGCTCCCGGCGATCGAGCGGTATCTGGCCCGCGCCGCGGCGGGCCCGGTCCTCGAAGCGCTCGGGGCCGCCGCCGGTGCGGCCTGCGAAGGACCGCGCGACGGTGTGCACTGCCCGACCTGCGGCGGAAGCGCGCAAGTCGGCTACTTCGCGCCGTCGCTGGAAGATCTCGTGACCGCGCACCGCTATCTGGTGTGTTCGCGCTGCTCGGCGTCATGGGCGTACGCGCGCATGACGTGCGGAGTCTGCGGCGAGAACGACACCGACAAGCTCGTCGTGTGCGGCGAGGTCGGCACCTCGCAGGCCGAGCTTTCCTCCACCCTCGTGAAACCGGGCGCGCCGCGCGCGGTGGTGCCGCCGGATGCGCGCTTCCCGCACCTGCGCATCGACGGTTGCCGCACCTGCTCGCACTATCTGTTGACCGTCGACGTCGAGCGCGACCCGCACGCGGTCCCGCTCGTCGACGAGATCGGCGCGATCCCGCTCGACCTGTACGCCAGAGACCTTGGTCTCACGAAACTCGTGCCCAATCTCATGGGGATTTGAGTGATGCCGGAACCAGTCGGATTCTTCACCGATACGAGCATCTGCATCGGTTGCAAGGCCTGCGAAGTCGCCTGTAAGGAGTGGAACCAGCTCCCGGGCAACACGCCGAAGTTCGGCGACGGCTTCGACAACACGGGCCAGCTCGATGCCGAGAACTACCGGCACGTCAAGTTCGTCGACCTCGTCGGCGACACGCCCATCGTGACCGGCAACGGCAACGCGTGGCTGATGATGTCGGACATCTGCAAGCACTGCACGAACGCCAGCTGTCTCGAGGTCTGCCCGACCAACGCGATCGTGCGTACCGAGTACAACACGGTACTGATCCAGCAGGATGCCTGCAACGGCTGCCGTGATTGCATCTCGGCGTGCCCGTTCGGGGCGATCGGGTTCAGCGAGAGCAGCGGGACAGCGCGCAAGTGCACGATGTGCTACGACCGCCTGCAGGCCAACATGCAGCCGGCCTGCGCCAAGGCGTGCCCGACCCAGTCGATCCAGTACGGCACGCTCAGCCAGCTGCACCAGAAGGCCGACGCGCGTCTCGCGGCTCTCAAGAAGCAAGGCTATGACAACGCGCAACTCTACGGCCGCGACGATTCGATCTACGGCGGGCTCGGCGCGTTCTTCCTCCTGATGAACAAGCCCGAGGTCTACGGCCTGCCCAACAAGGACAACGCGGTTTTGCCGAGGCGCAACAACCGCATGGGCTATTTCGGCGGGTTCGTGACCGCCGCGATCGGCATCGTCGCCGGTTTGATGGCGTTTCGCGGCCGCGCCGACGAACCGCCGGCCAAAGGCCCGTCCGACCCTCCGGCGAGTGCATCATGATGGCCGAGCATTTCGTGCAGCCACCGCACTGGGAGTGGTACATCGTCGGATATTTCTTCTGCGCCGGGCTCGCCGGCGGTCTGTACGTGCTGGCCACGCTGCTGCGCATCACGGGAAGCCCCCGCGACGACGCGGTCGTGCGCGCGGCGTTCCTGGCGGCGTTTCCGCTCGTCGTCGCGTGCGGGATCCTGCTGACGATCGATCTCGGTCAGCCGCTGCGCTTTTGGCACATGATGATCAACACCACGCCCGGCGACGGCGGCCTGAACTTCAAGCCCTGGTCGCCGATCTCGCTCGGGACGTGGGCGCTCCTGGTCTTCGGGATCTTCTCGTTCGTCTCGTTCCTTCTGGCGCTGTGGCGGCGGGGCTCGTCGACGATCTTCGAGGTGATCGGCTCGGTCGTCGCGCTTTTCCTCGCCTCGTACACCGGCGTCGTTCTCAGCGTCTCCAACCAGCCGGTGTGGAGCGATAGCTGGGCGATCGGCGGGCTGTTCGTCGCCTCGGCGCTCAGCGGCTCTGCCGCGCTCTTGGTCCTGCTCGCGCATTGGCGTGCGAACAGCAGCTGGAGCGAGCCGCGGCTGGATCGCGCCGACCGCTACTTCGTGCTGCTCGAGGCGGCGTTGATCGTGGTCTTCTTCGTGACGCTCGCGCAAGCGGGGACGCTCGCCAAGACGTTCTCGGGCGTGTGGCTCATGATGTGGATCCTGGTCTTCCTCAGCCTCATCCCGGCGCTGCTGGGGTCGGCCGGCAGCCGGCGGACGCTCTCGGCGGTTGCCGTGCTGGCGGGCGTCCTGCTGATGCGCTACGTGGTGATCTTCAGCGCGCAGTCGTAACCTTTAGCGCTTCCGGATGAGGTCCTGAAGCTCGGCGTCCATCCGGTCGGGTGAGACGACGCGCAGCGGCGTGACCTTCTTCGGTCGCGCGGCGCGCGGCGGGCGTGTGCGCGTGCGAATGAAGCGGCCGCGCACCGCCGACTTCAGGACCAGGGTGATGATGAGGGCCAGCAGCAGCAGCGGCAGCGCCGCGAGGATCGGACTCACGCTAACGAGCCACCGGCGAGAGTTTGCTCGCGAGCTCGCGGTACAGCACGCGCGTCGCTTCGCTGAGCAGCCCGCTGATCCGGAACAGGCCGTCGCCGGAGAGCCGTAAGCCGGTCCACGGCATCCCGGCATGCCGCTGCACCAGCCAGAACGTGTCGTCGCCGGCGGCGTAGATCGCAAACTGGCCCGATTCGGCGACGAACTTCATCGCGGCCAAGTCTTTCTCGCCGATATCGGTGACGAAATCCACCTTCCGAGTATACCACCGACTGTCCCGGCCTTCGCGCGGAACGGGTACCCGATACCCCGAAGCGACAGAACGTCCAATTATTACGCTAGGTAATAGAAGCGGCGATGCGAAGTAGTACCGGATTACCCAGCAATGAGAGGCGATTTGTCGTGCACCGTTTCTTGAAGATCCTACGCACCTGGGCGCACACGCGAAAGGCGTTCTTGGTCGTCTTCGCGGCGATCGGTTTGCTCGTCGCGGGAACCGTCATCGTCATCGCGTGCTGCGACCCGCCGATCGTGGTTGACGGCATGCTGGGGGCAGACCACGGGCCCGGGCCTAAGCACGTTAAGGTGATGAACGTTCCTGTTCCTGGTCCGGGCGGCCAAAGGCATGCGTACACCATCGACCCGAACATCAAACCCTTCGTCGTGAAGCGCGACGGGGTTCCGTGGTTCACGATCTGGCCGACCTATGGAGGCGTCGTCGAAATCAGCGATCCGAACGGTGCTCCGGGCGTGGTCGTGATCAAGGCCTCCGGGCGAGGACACTGAGCAACTCGCCGCGCGACCGGATGCCTAGCTTTCGGTACGCGGCGGCAAGGTGAGCTTCGACCGTTCTCTCGCTGAGCGAGAGGTCGGTCGCGATCGCGCTGTTCGTCATGCTGCACAGCGCGAGCTCGACGACCTCTCGTTCGCGTGCGGTCAGGTGGGTCGTGGCCGCTCGGCGCGCCGGTCGCGGTCCGAGCCGGCGCGGCAACCGCAGCGCGCCGATCGTTTCGCACACCGCGACCGATCGCGCCGGCTGTTCCGCGAGCTCGTATGCCTCGGCCTCGAGCAGCGGCATGCCGAGCATCTGAAACGACCTTGCGGCCGCGGTCGCATGGCCCAGCTTCGCGGCGCGGTTCGTGAACCGCGCCGCGGCGTACGCTTCGAAGAGCTCTCGGCACGCGCCGACGAACGGATTCTTCGCCACGGCACGCGCTCCGCCGAAGCGCGTGAGCGCCCGTTCGACGTCCGCTCGCGTGCAGCACACCGCGACCGGAAGCAGCACTTCGTAGTCGTCCGAGCCGGCGGGCAGCACTCCGAGCATCCGTTCGAGGAGCGTCACCGCCGCGCTCTCGTCACCGTCGGCGAGGTGGTGCTCCGCGATCGCCGCTGCTAGCGGGGCGTATTGGATCGCCTCGTTGGTCGAGAACGCGGCCTCGAGAGTCTCGGGCGCATAGGAACGCTGGAAGAGCGTTTCATCGCGCAGCACGATCGAAAGCGCTGCGCCGAACTGCGCGACCAGGATTCGAATCGGCATCGACTCGTGGAGGTCCGCGAGCACGTCCAGCATCTCGTCACGGGACGCGCTCAAATCACCGGCCAGATACGATACGTTGATATATCCGAGCCGCGCGATCGTCGCCACGTACAGCGGCCCGTAGGAGCGACCCGCCTCGGCGGCCTCGTGAAACGACCTCGACGCGAGCTTCAGCTCCCCGAACTTGCGGGCGCCGATGCCGAAGTTCGTGAGCGCGAACGCGATCAGCGTCGGATCGCCGTGCGATCGCGCCGTCGAGGCAGCCCGCTCGAAATCATCGCGCCAGCGGGCGATGTCGTAGTTCGCGAGGTGGAGCGACCCGCGAGCAACGTGAAATCGCACGGCGTCGAGCGCATCGCCCTGGGCGATGTGAGGCTCGGCGTCGCGAACGTACGCCTGCACGTCGGACCACTCTTCGGCCAGCGCATGCAACTGCGCGAGTTGCACCGCGCTCTTGAGCACCAGCTTCTCGTTGCCGGTGCTCTTACTCAGGTCGGCGGACTGCCGCAATACGTCGAACGCGAGCTCGCTCTGCGCCGTGCGACGGTACGCGAGTGCGAGGTCGAGGTACGTCTCGACGAGCCGCTCCGTCTCTCCCCGTGCCGAGTAGTATGCAACGGCGACGTCCAGGTGTTCGAGCACTTTTTTCGGGCTGCCGAGCAGCTTGTACGCCGCCGCCGCCTTCTCGTGCAGGGTGACGAGACCGTGCTGATCGGCGACGCCGCACGCGAGCGCGCGCTCGTAGAACTCGGCCGCTTCCGAGTAGGCGTGACGCGCCATGGCGAGATCACCCGCTTTCTCGGCGTAGCGCGCGCACTCCGCGAACGATGCGGCACGCCAGTAGTGGTCGGCGAGCTCGACGACGCGGGCGTCCGGGTCCGCTTCGTGCTCGATCGCCTCGGCGATGCGGACGTGCATTGCGCGTGCGTGCATCACGAGCACGCCGCTCAGGATCGTGTCGCGCGTCAGCGCATGACGAAACGCGAACCAGCCCGGCTCGGCGGCATCTTCGACGAGAAAGTGCTCGTCGAGCGCGAGGCGCAGGAACCCGTCGATCGATTCGGCCCGGCGCCCGCCGATTCGCGCCAGGAACGACGCTGCGAACCGGCGGCCGATCAGCGCCGCGATCTCGAGCAGCCGCAGGTCGTCCGCGGCGAGCCGCTGCAGCCGTTCGAGCAGCAGGCTGCGCAGCGACGCGGGCAGCACCGAGCGAACGCCGCCGAAACGGAGATCGTCCACGACGGTCTTGAGGTACTCTTCGGCGAACAGCGGGTTCCCTTCGCTGCGGTCGCGGACGTCGCGCAGCGCTTCGGCCGGAAGGCTCAAGTCTTTCGGAACCGTGGCGTCGATCAACTCGCGGATGTGCGCGTTGCCGAACGGTTCGAGTTCGATGCGCTGCGCGTGCGGAGCGCGCGCGGCACGGGCCAGGAGCGCGTGGAGCGGATGCGTCGGCGAGAGCTCGTCGGTCCGGTACACGACAAGGATGAAGATCCGGGTCTCACCGAGGGTCGCGAGGAGGAACTGTAGCAGCTCCAATGTGACCGTATCTGCCCAATGCACGTCGTCGAGGACCAGCATGAGCGGCTGCACCGCCGCGGCGAATCGGAGCGCCTCGCCGACACCCTCGAAGAGAAGTCGTTTGTCGACCGGATCTTCCCCGGCCGGCTTCAGCCCTGCGACCCCCGGCCGCGGTGCTCGCTCCGCTTCGAGCCCGGCCAGGATCTCCAACACCGGTCCCAGCGGGGAGGGCGCGTAGTCCAGGCATGCGCCTCGGACGCTCCGCATCCCCCGCGGCGGGTGGCGGCGCAGCTCTTCCACCAGGCGCGTCTTCCCGACCCCGGCATCGCCGCAAACGAAGGCGAAGCTGCTCGTACCGCCGGCGGCCCGGCGCGCGCAGTCCAGCAACGCGGAAAGCTCGCCGTCACGGCCGATGAAGCGCGGGCAATAGAGCGGCGTTCGGACCACCTCGCGTTCTGAGCACGCGAAGAGGAGGACTCCTGCTCGGGCGCCTTTCGTCTAGGTACCGAAGACTGGTACCGGCCCGAATGGCCCGGCCCTCTCGCGGAGGCTACGCTCCCCTCATCAAACCACGCGCCGCTTTCGCGGCAGAGATGGGGGCCGACCGTGAACGCTGTCCAGATCGAGGTCCTGACCGGTAGAGCGCTCGTCGACGGTGTCGAGATCGTCCTGTGCCCGGCGCACCGGCTGCTCGTCTGCGCCCTGGCGCGGTGCCCGCACCCGGTTCCGCGCGAGCAGCTTCAGGTGGTTATCTGGCCCGACGACGATACGGCCCGAGCTTCGAACCTGCTGAACATCGCGCTCCATCGTCTGCGCAAGCGCCTGGGCGATGGCGCAATCGTCCAGTCACCGGATGGCTATCGCCTCGGGGACGCGGTCGTGCTCGATCTCTGGGAGGTCGAAGCGCTCGCGACGCAGCTCCGCCGTGCGCGGACGCCGGACCTCGCAACCGCAGCACGATGGTTGCCGGTCGCGCGGCGCGTGTGCTGCGGCTGCGTGCGAACCGCCGCGGACCCGGAGTTCGTCTGCGCCCTCGAGCGCCGCATCCAGGCCGCGGCGCGCGAGATCACGGCCCGTTTGGCCGAACACGCGCTCGCGAAGCGGTGCGCGGAGATCGCGCTCGACCTCGTTCGCGTCACGCTCGACTTCGACGCGTGCGACGAGGGCGCGCGCGAGATCGCGATTCGCGCGCACGTCGCGCTCGGCGATCGCGCGGCCGCGATTCGCGAGTACCGCGACTACACGCGCGCGCTGACCGAAGACCTCGGCCTAGCGCCGTCGTTCGCGCTCGGTTCGCTCGTCGCCTGACGGCGTGAAAGCCGCACGAAAGCCGCGCGGCTAGGATCGAGCTGCGGTGACTCGATCATCGCGACAACGCACCTCTTCCTTCACACAGATTCGGAGAACGAACATGAACAAGTCATTCGCAGGCTTCGTCGCCGCGATGTCCCTTCTGTCCACGCTGTCCTTCGGCTCGGCGCCTGCCGGCGCCCAGGGTGCAGACGAACGCGGCCCCGCTACGGCGGGTATGCCCTGCCCGAACCCCATCGTCGTCACGCTCACCAGGGGCGGCTCGACGGCCGCGACGCCGAACATTGCCGATTTTCCGTCCGGCGCGCTGACCGGCTTCGCGTACAATCAAACCGCGGCGAACCACAACTTCCGCGACACGATCGCCTTCAAGAAGCCGGACTCGAAGTGCTGCCAGTTCCGGCCCGGCAAGCTGACCGTCGTCTACAAGGCGCTTCAAGGCGGCACCGTCAAGCCGCGCTCGGGAGGCGACGCCGGCAACGACTCCGGCGGCCTCGTGCACCACGGTGCGAGCGTCTCTGGGCAATCCGGATACATCTGGGCCTTGCTGCAGTTCACCGGTAACACCGTGCACCCCGGTGACACGGTGCCGATCGTCTACACCGTTTCGCCGTCGATCATCGCGAGCGGCCAGGTCAGCTTCGCGGTTCAGGACGACACCGCCGTCGTGTCGGCAAAGCTGGAAATCTCCGGCTGCTGCCTCGAACCGACGCCGGCCAGCTGAGGCGGGTCGCGTCCGGTCGGAAAGGGACTCGGCATACCGCCGAGTCCCTTTCATCGCTTCCAGGGCGTTCGTTGCGGCGCCGACGAACGGGGACGGCATGGCGACGACGATCGTTCGTGCCCGGCGCATCGTCACCATGACCGGCGACGAGCCCGAAGCGTTCGCGGTGAGCGGCGAAACGATCGCAGCGACCGGATCGCTCGCCGAACTGCGCGAGCGCTTCGCCGACGCCGAGGTGGTCGACCATCGCGACAGCGTCATCGTCCCCGGCTTCAACGACGCGCACGCGCATCTCGCCGTCGCCGCCGAGGACATGCTGCACCTCGACCTCTCGATCGACGCGGTGTCGTCGCTGGCCGAGATCGCGGCGAAGCTCCGCGCCGAGCTCGCGCACACGCCGCCCGGCGGCTGGCTTCGCGGCAGCCGCTACGACGATGCGAAGATGGCGGAAGGACGCGTGCTCACGCGCTGGGATCTCGACGAGATCAGCCGCGACCACCCGATTCTGGTGCTGCAAGTCGCGGGACATTGGGGCGTCGTCAATTCCAAGGCGCTCGCGCTGGGCGGGATCGACGAGACGAGCGAAGCACCGCCCGGCGGCAAGTTCGGTCGCGACGGCAGCGGCCGTCTGAACGGCATCCTGTTCGAGATGGCGATCTTCGACTTCGCGTACCCGCAGGCGACGCATCGCCCGCAAACCGTTGCGCCGGCTGCGAGCGCGGAGGACCGTCAGCGGGGACTCGGGCTCGCGATGCGCGCCTTTCACGCGGCCGGGATCACCTCGCTGACCGACGCGATGATCGGCCCCGACGACATAACGCTGCTGCAAGAGGCGCGGCGCCGGGGCACGCTGACGATGCGGGTCAACATGCTCCTGCACTTCGAGCACTACGGGCTGCTCGCGCAGCGCGGGATCCGCACCGGCTCCGGCGACGGCCGCCTGCGCTTCGGCGGAATCAAGACCTTCGTCGACGGCGCGATCGGCGGGCGCACCTGTCTGATGGAGGAGCCGTTCGAAGGCACCACCGACGACTTCGGGATGCAGACGCTCTCCGACGCCGAGCTGCGCGACGTCGTGCGCATGGTCCACTTCGACGGCAACCGCGTCTGCACGCACGCCAACGGCGATCGCGCGATCGGCAAGCTGCTCGACCAGCTCGAGGCGGCGCAGCGCGAGCGCCCCAAGCCGCATCTGCACCATCGCATCGAGCACTGCAGCATCGTCAACGACGAGATCCTGCGCCGCATGAAAGCGCTCGGTGCGATCGCCGCCCCGTTCGGCAGCTACGTCCACTATCACGGCGGCAAGCTGCTGGACTGGTACGGACCGGAGCGGATCGAGCGGATGTTCGCGCATCGCGCGTTCCTCGACCACGGCGTGGCGGTCGCGGGCTCCTCGGATTATCCGTGCGGGCCGTTCCAGCCGCTGTTGGCGCTGCAGTCGTGCGTTACCCGTACCGGCTTCGACGGCACACCGCTCGGGCTCTCGCAGCGCATCACGCCGCACGAAGCCCTTGCACTCTACACGACGAGCGCCGCCTACGCTTCCGACGAAGCGGGGACGAAAGGGATGCTCGCGCCCGGCTTCCTCGCCGACTTCGTCGTGCTCGACGACGACCCGCTGGCGGTCGATCCATCGACGCTCGGCACGCTGGGCGTTCGCGCCACCTACGTCGGCGGCGCAAAGGTGTGGGAACGGCTCGACAGCTACACCGGCCTCGCGGGCGGCATCGTCAAACCCGCCGGCTGAGCCCGGCAGTTGCCACGCTGGGCAGCCATGCGGGCGCGTAGTCGTCCTTGAATTTCGCGATCTGTGCTACGATGACCGCGTCGAGGGGCATTCCTCTCGGTGCGGACACTCCGAGCTTCATGCCCGGGGTGCTGCGGTGCTTCAGCGGCGAGGGCGTGTCTTCCATGACCCCGTTGTTTTCCGTCGACCTCGTATCGAACGCAGCGTATGTCAGCTACCGTCCTTCGACGGAGATCGCCCGGCAGGTGAGGGTCGTGCGCGGCCGCACCGGTCGTCTGGGCGCGATCCCCTTCGGTCCTGCGCTCGACGGAACGCCGCACGTTATCGCCGAGTTCGATGCCGCGGGCGACGTCGTCGGCGTGCAGATCGACGCGATCTCCGCCGAAACGCTCAGCCTCGCGGACGAGTTCCTCGGGCTGCTCGACCTCCCGCTGCCCGGCCCGCTGGCGCGCACGCTCCTCTCCTGACCGCTCGCTCGAGCGAGGCGTCTCAACCGGCGACCCGAAGCAAGCGCGCATGGAGATACGCGGCCTTGCGCGCGGGCTCACCAACTATGGCGACCGGGAGTTCTCGTTGTACCTGCGGCGCGCGTTCGCGAAGTCGATGGGCTTCTCCGACGCGATGCTGGAGCGACCGATCGTCGGGATCGCCACCGCGGGCGGCGGTTTCAACAACTGCCACCGCACCACGCCGGAACTGCTCACCGCAGTCTCGCGCGGCGTGCTGGCGGCGGGCGGTCTGCCGCTCGAGTTTCCGACCATCTCGCTCGGCGAGCCGTTCCTCTCGCCGACCAGCCTCGTCTTCCGCAACCTGATGGCGATGGACGTCGAGGAGATGATCCGCGCGCAGCCGATGGACAGCGTGGTGCTGATCGGTGGCTGCGACAAGACGCTCCCCGCCCAGCTGATGGGCGCGATCTCCGCCGGCAAACCCGCGATCTCGCTCGTCGTCGGGCCGATGATGACCGGCAGCTTCCAAGGGACGAGACTCGGCGCGTGTACCGATTGCCGCGCCTGGTGGGCGCGCTATCGCGCAGGCGAGCTCGACGATGCGCGCATTCGCGAGCTGGAGTCGAATCTCGCAACGACCGCCGGAACGTGCGCGGTGATGGGCACGGCGAGTACGATGGCCTGCGTCACCGAAGCGCTCGGCATGAGCCTGCCGGGCTCGGCGACGCCGCCGGCGGTGCACGCCGAACGCCTGCGCTTCGCCGAAGCGACCGGAGCGCGCGCCGTCGCGCTCGCGCACGAAGCTCTGACGCCCGACCGCATCGTCACCGAGCAGAGCGTCGACAACGCGCTGCGCGTGCTGCTGGCGCTCGGCGGCTCGACGAACGGTGCGATCCATCTGACCGCGATCGCGGGCCGCGCCGGCATCCCCCTGACGCTCGAGCATTTCAACGAGATCAGCAGCGACACGCCGGTGCTGGTGAACCTCAAGCCGGTCGGCGAGCACTACATGGAACAGTTCCACGCCGCCGGCGGCGTCGGTGCGCTGCTCCGCGAGCTCGCGCCGCTGCTGCACCCGGAGACGATCTCGGTCGCCGGCGAGACGCTGGGCGAGAGGCTCGCGCGGGTGCCGGCGTACGTCGACCGCGCGGTGATCCGCAGCGCCGGCGAGCCGATCGTGGCGCGCGAAGGGCTCGTCGCCCTGTTCGGCAACCTCGCGCCGAACGGCGCCATCCTCAAAGCTGCCGCGGCGGATGCGCGATTGCTGGAACACGAGGGCCGAGCGGTCGTCTTCCGCGACCTCGCCGACATGGCGGCGCGAATCGATGCGCCGGATCTCGACGTCGAGCCCGACGACGTCCTGGTGCTGCAGAACGCCGGGCCGATCGGTGCCGGGATGCCCGAAGCCGGCTATCTCCCGATTCCAAAGAAGCTGCTCGCGCGCGGCGTGCGCGACATGCTGCGCATCAGCGATGCGCGCATGAGCGGCACGGCGTACGGCGCCGTCGTCCTCCACATCTCGCCCGAGTCCGCGGTCGGCGGGCCGCTCGCTGCGGTGCGTACCGGCGACCGGATCCGCATCAGCCTGCGCGAGAAGAGCCTCGACGTCGCGCTGACCGATGCCGAGATCGCAGCGCGGCTGGCCGAGTTCGTCCGCCCGGCGCCGCCGCGTCGAGGGTACGCGAAACTATACGCGGAGCACATTCTCGGCCCCGAACGCGGCTGCGACTTCGACTTCCTTACGGCGGACGGCGAGCGGCTATCAGGGGAATTGTCATCCTGAGCTTGTCGAAGGGGGTCGAAGGGCAGGGATAGCGGCCGGATGGCCAATACCTCTCACACTCGCGCGTGATTTTGAGAGGACGCCCATGACCCATCCTGACCGACGCCGATTTCTAGAGCTGTCCGCCGCCGGGATCGGCGCGGGTGCGATGGCCGGGGGGTTGCCGACGCTCGCGTCGGCGGCCGACGCCTCGCCGTTCAAGCCGGAGAAGGATGCGACGCTCCAGCTGCTGCGCTGGACCGGGTTCGTCAAAGCCGACGACGTGATCTGGGCGGAGAACACGAAGAAGTTCGAGGCCGCATCGGGTGTGAAGGTGCAGATCCAGTCGCTGAGCTGGCCCGACGTCACGCCGAAAGCCGCGCTCGCAGCGCAGGTCGGTTCCGGGCCGGACATCATCATGGGCTGGAACGACGACCCGTTCGTCTATCCCGACAAGCTGGTCGACATGTCCGACCTGGTCGACCACATGGGGAAAGTCCACGGCGGCTGGTACGACAACGCGCGTTCGTATTGTTACGACACCGACGTGAAGCGCTGGGTCGCGATGCCGATCGGTTGCACCGGGAATGCGATCAACTATCGGGTGGGCTGGGCGAAAGAAGCGGGCTTCAACGAGTTCCCCAAGGACCTCGACGGAATGCTCAAGCTTGCCCGCGGGCTGAAGAAGAACGGTCACCCGACCGGCTTCGCGCTCGGCCACGCCGTCGGCGATTCGAACAGCTGGACCCACTGGATCCTGTGGGCGTTCGGCGGCAAGCAGGCGAACCCGGACAACTCGATCGCGATCAATTCTACCGAGACGAACAACGCGCTCGACTACGCCAAGCAGCTTTACGAGACGATGATCGCGGGCGTCTCGGGGTGGCTCGACCCGAGCAACAACCAGGCGTTCCTCGCCGGCCAGATCGGCATGACGATGAACGGGATCAGCATCTGGTACGTCGCCAAGAATGATTTCCCGGCGATCTTCCCCGACTGCGCGAACGCGATTCCGCCGATGGGCCCCGTGAAGGTGCACACGGTCTCGAACAACTTCACCTCAGCGTTCGTCTTCAAGTACAGCAAGTACCCCAACGCGGCGAAAGAGTACTTGCGCTTCATGCTCGATCAGGCCCAGGCCGGCCCGTGGGTAACGGGGATGCTCGGGTACGTTACGCCGGCGCTCAAGGGGTATGCCAGTCTTCCGATCTGGACGTCGAACCCGAACATCACGCCGTATCGCGACGTGCTGTCCGGCGCGAAGTACGACGGCTACAACGGGCGGCCCGGCAAGGCTGCGGCGCAGGCACTGGACGAGTTCGTGCTGGTCGACATGTTCGCCGACGTGTGCGTCAACAACATGGCGCCCAAAGACGCGATGCGCAAAGCCGAGACGCGCCTGTCGACGATCTATAAGCGCGCTTGATCCAACGGTCGCAGCTGCTCTCGCGGCTCGACTCGCCGCGGGTGTTGGGCTATCTGCTCATCACACCCGCGGCGATTATCTTGCTGGGCCTGCTGGCCTATCCGCTGCTGCTGGGTGTGTGGCTCAGCCTCACCAGCGCGACGCTCGGCAAGACCGGCGAGTTCGTCGGCCTGCAGAACTACGCGACGATCCTGGCCGACCCGATCTTCCGCGGTGCGGTGGGGTATTCGGTCCTGTACACGGTCTGCGCCGAGCTCGGCAAGCTCGTGCTGGGGCTCGCCCTCGCGCTGCTGCTCAATCAGCGCTTCCGGGGCTATCGCTCCGCACGCGCGCTGATGCTGCTGCCGTGGGTCGCGCCGACCGTGCTCTCCGCGCTCGCCTGGCTGTGGCTCCTCGACCCGCAGTTCAGCGCGCTGAGCTGGCTGCTGATTCAGCTGCACCTGATCCATAGCAACATCGACTTCCTGGGTCATCCGTGGAGTGCGCGGTTCTCGCTGATCGTGGTCAACATCTGGCGCGGTCTGCCGTACTTCGCCATCGGCTACCTCGCCGGATTGCAGTCGATCTCCAAAGACCTCTATGAGGCGGCGGCGATCGACGGGGCGGGCGGCTGGCAGGCGTTCCGGCGCATCACCTGGCCGCTGCTCTTGCCGATCACGACGATTCTGGTCGCCTTCTCGTCGATCTTCACGCTCACCGACTTTCAGCTGATCTGGACGATCACGCGCGGCGGTCCGACCGATGCGACGCAGGTCTTCACCACGCTGGCCTACCAGCGTGCGATCACCGGCGGCCAGCTCGGCGAAGGTGCGGCGATCGCGATCTCCCCGATCGTGTTCATGGTGGTCCTCGCATTCTTCGTCGTCCGCTCGGTGCGGGACCGCTAAGGATATGCGCAATCTCCGGATCTATGGTCCGCTGGGCCTCTACGGCATCTTCCTGCTGCTGCCGTTCTACTGGATGGTGCTGACCACGTTCAAGTCTCGCCAAGAGCTCTTGAACACGCCGAACCCGTTCTGGATCTATCACGCGACGTTCTCGCACATCGTCGACCTGCTGACGACCACGGCCTACCTGCAGTGGTTCGCAAACACGCTCTTTGTCGCGGTGGCGTCGACCGTCGTGAGCGTCTTCATCTCGTACATCACCGCGTACGCGATCATCCGGCTGCGCTTCCCGGGCTCGGAGGTCGTCAGCACGGCGATCTTCCTCGCCTACATCGTGCCGCCGGCGATTCTGTTCATCCCGCTCGCGACGGTCATCATCCAGCTGCACTGGTTCGACAAGCTGTGGGCGCTCGTGCCGATCTACTGCACGTTTTTGGTCCCGTTCTGCACCTGGCTCTTGATCGGGTTCCTCAAGAACATCCCGCGTGAGCTCGAAGAGGCGGCACGCGTCGACGGCGCGAGCAACCTCGCGATCTTGTGGCGCATCATCTTCCCGATCGCGGTGCCGGGGTTGATCTCGGCGGCGATCTTCTCGTTCACGCTCTCCTGGAACGAGTACCTCTACGCGCTGGTCTACATGTCGTCGTCGTACAACAAGACCGTCTCCGTCGGCATGACGACGGAGCTGATCCGCGGCGACGTCTTCCAGTGGGGCCAGCTGATGGCCGGCGCCCTGATCGGCGTGCTCCCCGCCGTGCTCGTCTATTTCTTCTTCGTCGAGTACTACGTCGCCGGCATGTCCGGCTCGGTCAAGGAGTAACGGTCGAACAATCGCGCCGCGCACACAAAGGTTGGGCGGCTAACGCCGCCCTTCCGTTTCAAGATGGCGAATGATCGCGGGCCGAACGATCGCGCCAAACCTCGCCTGCGCTCACCCCGAATCGCCACTCGACCCGATGTCACCCTGAGCCTGTCGAAGGGTGAACGATCGCGCGCGTTCAGCGCGGTTGGATCGCCGGGATCCGGTAGGTGCCGTCGAGACCGCTTGGGCCCGGCCAATACATCCGTAGCGTCACGACGAACGGGCCGGCCGGCGCGGGAAGCCAGTTCGTCTGCTCGCCGCTCGGCGGGTCGTGCTGGATGATCACGTCGATCGAGCCGTCCGCATTGCGCCGCGCGCTCGCGTCGCGCAGCGTGTAGCGGTCGATCGGATTCGGCACGAGATAGTGATCGGGCGAGTACAGCGTGAGCGACCAGAACGCCTTGGCCGGCGGCAGGTCGTTCGCAGCGAAATGGAGCGAGTAGCGGCGTTCGCCGGACAGCGCCGCACCGCTCGCGTCCACGCTCGTCTCGGGATAGACCGCATCCTCCGGGAGATTCGCCGCGAGCAGTGTCTTCGCGATGAACGCGCGGTACGTGTAATCGGTACCGAAACGGCCGGTGTCCTTCGTCCAGCGCCAACCGTTCACGTGCGGTACCGCCGGCGCGTCGTACCTTTCGAGCAGCGCGCGCGCATCGCGAACGCCGTCCTCGATCCGGCCGAGCTGCGCCGGGTCGAGCGCCTTCGGATCGAACGGCTTTCCCACGACGAACCCGATCTGCGCGAGCCGCGCGACCAGCGGCGCATCGGCCGCGCGCGGCGGATACTTCAGCAGCGAAATCGACAGTAGCGAGAGAAACGATGCGCCGCTCAGCCCCGCGAGGATCGACGGCGGCGTGATCGGGATCGGCACGTTCGGGTCGCGCAGAATCCCGGGCGGCGGCCGATACGATGCCTCGCCGAAGCGACTCAGCGGTACGACGGAGTACTGCTGCTGGATCGACGTGATCGCGTTTGCGTCATCGCCCGGGCGCGGGCGCGTGCGGGCCAGAATCCAGACGTCGTTCGTCGACGACCGCACCATCGACACGCCGCTGGGAAGCGTGCCGTTCCACTGCGGGCCGACGATCGCGTAATCGCGCGGCGCCGCGTTCGCAAGCCGCGGCGTCGGATCCGCGATGACGTCGGTCCACATGTCCATGACCTGAGCGACGAAGTACCGGCCGCCCGCGTCCGGAACGTGCATGACCTGCGGTTCGGCGGAGACGTCAACCCATGCCGATGAATAGCGCGTGTCGCCGTTCGGCGCGACGACGATGCGAAACGGCGGTGTCGGCGCCGACTGCATGTGGATGAACTGCCCGTTGGCCGTATCGCGCGTTGCGAACTGCTTCGTGACCTGCATCAGCATCAG
>Ga0208078_1000199_pt1 | contig 16190 bp, 14 predicted proteins | sample NGESurdeep072012_3_FD_184468 | JGI IMG/M metagenome (GOLD analysis project Ga0208078, IMG submission 184468) | Arctic peat soil microbial communities from Barrow, Alaska - NGEE Surface sample 53-2 deep-072012 (SPAdes) | ecosystem: Environmental > Terrestrial > Soil > Wetlands > Peat ...
TCACCTCCGCGATGCCGCCGTCGGGAAGCACGACGCCGCCGTGCGACGTCCCCGTCTGCACCGAGATCTTCGACAGTCCGACGGCGCCGGGCGAGCGCTTCTCGAGCGACTTCACGAAGCCACCCATGAATGCGCGCAGCTCGGGGACGGTGCTGTTCTGCGTGCCGACCTCGCCAATCTCGCCGCCGATCGAGATCGTCACGCCCTCGGGCTCGATCGAGCGCACGTACGCCGCGATCTCCGCGGCCGTCTCGTAGTTGAGCTCCTGCTGCGCATCGAGCGTGGGGAGATGGATGTCGACGAGCGTCGACGTGTCGACGTCGATGTTGAAGAAGCCCGCGGACACCGCCTCGAGCGCGAGCTGCTTCACCGCGGCGACTTCGCCGGTCGGATCGGCGGCGAACTTCTTTGCATTCACCTGGAAGTGATCGCCCTGAATGAACACGGGGCCGCGGAAGCCCTCGCGCAGCGCGGCCGCGAGCATCACCGTCACGTACTCGGATGGGCGCTGCGCGGTGTACGCGATCTCGGAGCGCGCAATCTCGAGGATGAACGCGCCGGCGTGCATGCGCACGGCGGTTCTGAAAATCGCGCGCGCGGTGTCGTACGACATGCCGCGCACGTTCATTGCGGGAACGGTGAAGCCCTTCACGTCGCCGCGGCCGCGCGCCGCGTAGAGATCGTGAATGGACGCGGGGCGCACGCCGACGGCCTGCGCCGTCTCCCAGATCATCCAGTTCGCATGATCCTTCGCCTGCCCCTCACCGAAGACGGCCTGTCGCACGAGCGCGTCCATCTTCGCCGTGCGCAGCACATCTTCGTTGCGAACGGTGAGCCGCCCCTGCTGTACGTCGATGTCGTCGTCGAACGCGCCCGCCGACGCCGTTCCCTGAGCCTGCATTCATCCCTCCGAGGTCGTCGTCTCCGTCTACCCGCACGGGGAAGCTGGAAGATGGAGGAAAGTCGCGACCCCCACCCTCGTAGGCAAGGGTTGGAGCCGTCGTTTCACTCGATGTTGACCGTCAATCCATCGTAAGCGGGCACCAGTCCCGGCGGGAGCTTCGCCTCGAGCTCCGCGTGGAAATTGTCGTGCGTCAGATGCGTGAGATACGTGCGCTCCGCGCCCACCACGCGCGCTGTCTCGATCGCCTCCGGAACGCTCATATGCGTGGGATGCTCCTTCCAGAACAGCGCGTTGAGCACGAGCACCTTCACGCCACGCAGCCCCTCGATCGCCGCGGGAGGGAGGAGCTTCGCATCGGTGATGTAGCCGAGCGCGCCGATGCGATAGCCGAACACCATGGTGTGGCCGTGCGGAACCGCGATCGGCAGCACCTCCTGCCCCGCGATCGTCACCGGCACCCCCGCCTCGAGCGTCGTCAGCTCCCCCTCGGGCTTCGTGGTGCCCGGCAGCGGCCGCATCCGCTCATCGAAGATGTAGGCGAACCGCTGCTCCAGCGTGTGCACCGTCTCCGCCGGTCCGTACATGCGGAGCGCACTCCTGCTGCGCACACTGAGCGCGCGCACATCGTCGATGCCGTGGATGTGATCCGCGTGCTCGTGCGTGAACAACACCGCATCGATGCTATCGACATGGGCCGCGATCAGCTGCAGCCGAAGCTCCGGGGGCGTGTCGATGAGGATGCGCTTCCCCGCGTCCGTCTCCACCAGCGCGCCGCTCCGCGTGCGCTGGTCGCGCGGATCGCTGCTCCTGCACACCTCGCACTCGCATCCGATTTGCGGAACGCCAAAGCTCGTTCCCGTGCCGAGGAAAGTGAGCTTCACACCACCTCTACGCGGAGCAGATTCGTGGTCCCCGGCACGTCGAAGGGAACGCCCGCCGTCACGAGCACGCGATCGCCGCGCTGCGCGAGCCCGCGGCGCTCGATCGCCGTGCGCGCGTGCTCGAACATCTCCTCGTAGCTCGTCGCGCGCGGCACGAGCTCCGGGATCACCCCCCACACGAGCGCCAGCTGCCGATAGGTGCGCTCGACATCCGTGAGCGCCAGAATCGCCACCGAGGGACGATGCGACGCGATGATGCGCGCGCTGAAGCCACTCTTCGTGAACACGATCACGAGCGGCGCGCCGAGCGATTTCGCCGCAGCGGTCGTCGCCGCCGCGATCGCATCCTCCGTCGCGACGTGTCCATCCACATCCTCGGGAACCTCGAACGTGACGTGCGGCAGCGGGCGACGCTCGATCTCGGTGATGATGCGCGTCATCGCGGCCACCGCGAGCTGTGGATACGCACCCGCCGCCGTCTCGGCCGAGAGCATCACCGCGTCCGTGCCATCGAGGATCGCATTCGCCACGTCGCTCGCCTCGGCACGCGTCGGCCGCGGGTTCATCACCATGGATTCGAGCATCTGCGTGGCAGTGATAACCGGGCGGCCGAGCGCGTTGCAGACGGCGATGATGCGCTTCTGCGCGATCGGCACTTCCTCGAACGGGAGCTCGACGCCGAGATCGCCGCGCGCGACCATCACTGCGTCGGAGGCCTCGACGATGCTGCCGATCGCGGCGAGCGCGGTGTCCTTCTCAATCTTCGCCACCACGAGCATCCCGGGGGGAATGAGCAGCCGCAGCGACGAGATGTCTTCGGCGCGCCGCACGAAGGAGAGCGCGAGATAGTCGAGCTGCTGCTCGACGGCGAAGGTGATGTCAGCGCGATCCTTCTCCGTGATCGACGGCGCGGAGACGGCGACGCCGGGAAGATTGATTCCCTTGTGGCTGCGCAGTCGACCGCCGTGCACCACGCGCGCGCGCACCTTCTGTTTGGCGACATCGAGGACGACGAGGTCGATCAGGCCGTCGTCCATGAGAATGCGATCGCCGACGTTCACGTCGTGCGCGAGCGCCTCGTACGTCACCGGCACGTCGCCTGGCGCCTCGAGTCCCTCGGGCGCGAGCACGATGTCATCACCGGCGGCGAGCTCCAGCGGCTCGGCGAGATCGCCGATGCGAATGCGCGGGCCCTGCAGATCGCCGAGGATCGCGACGGGGCGCGCGAGCTTGGTCGCGAGTGCGCGCACGATTGCGATCGTCGCCGCATGCTCATCGTGTGTGCCGTGCGAAAAGTTGATGCGCGCGACATCGAGCCCGGACTGCATCAACGACTTGATCACCGATTCCGATGAGGACGCGGGTCCAAGCGTGCACACGATCTTCGTGCGGGGAATCGGCGAGGCCAAGATCAGGTCCGGTGGTGAGAGAAGCGGCAGATGTACGGAGCCCCTGTAAGAGCGGCAAGATGTGCCGAGCGATGAATTCTCTTCGCGACCTTAACGGACGCCCAGGAGAAGTCGTCACACGCGCAGACCACAGAGGTCAAACATGAATCTAGCGGAGGATCATCATATGCCGGTCGGACGTCGCCTTACTCCCCTTGCCACGCTCGCCGCCATCGCGGCGCTCGTCGGCGTAGTCGCCTGCAGCTCGGACTCCTCGGTTGCTCCTGGAAACAGCGTCGCGGATGCCGAGATCGATCAGACGGTCGCCAGCGATGTAGGCGAGAGCTTTGCCGGAAAGGTGGGCGAGTTCCGGGAGAACGAGAGCTTTCAGGAGAACTTGAGCGCGGGCTCATCTACGTTCATGAGCGGTCGCGCCGGCGCCGTGTCGGGCACCGAGTCGCGAACGGTGACGTGCTCGGGCCCCGACGGCAGCGGATGGTACGGCTGCGTGGCGTACACGGGACGCGGGCTGACGATCACGCGGCAGCTTCGCTTCTGGAGCGGCGGCAGCTACGCACTCGGATGGAGCGGCACGCTCACGGACTCCGTGAATCATCGCTGGACGCGCACGGGCTCGTTCGAGTCGATCGTGAAGCCGGGGAAGGTGTTCTCGATCAACGAAGCGGACACCGCCTCGATGGTCGTGACGCACGGCACGCCGGTGCTACACACGTGGAATGGCGCGGCTGCGGTGCACGACAGCAGCAGCTACGCGGTCAACAACGTCACGCGCATCTTCGCGTACACCGCCGCCGACACGGCAGCCGCGCTCACCTTCACGCTGCCGCACCCGGCGAATCCCTATCCGTCGTCCGGATCGCTCTCGCGGAATCTGACGCTGCACGTCACCGCGGGCGGCTTCGACAAGACGGTCACGCGCTTCGCGAAGGTCACCTTCGACGGTAGCTCGATTGCCGTGCTGCAGGTCGGCGCGCTGACGTGCAGTCTCGATCTCGTGACGGGAGTGGTCTCGGGGTGTCACTAGGCGAGTTCGGCCCGCGGCAGGAAGCAACTGCGAAGGGCGAACTGCGAACTGCGAGCACGAAAAAAGCCGAAAAAAGACGAATCGAATCTTGTGGAGACTGACTTTAGTCGCGCGAGTTTGAAAACGATTGAATGGGAACTGCGCGAGTAGAGGCGAGAAATTCAGACAAGAAAAGAAGAAAGCTCTTTCGAAGTGCACCGTCAGCCTGTCGCACCCACGGTTCGATTCGTCTCTTTTTCGTCTTTTTTCGTGCTCGCAGTGAGCACTTACTCATCCCTCCGCAACTACCGGGCAGTGACCGTGGCGCCCAGGGTGCGGCGCTTCGACTCGAGTCCGGCGATCAGTGTGTCGAAGGACTTCTCGAAGCTCGCGAGCCCATCGCGCAAGAGCGTGTCGGTGATTCCCGTGAGCGACACGCCGAACTCTTCGAGCTTGACCACGAGCGCGCGCTCGGCATCGATGTTGGTGTCGATCGTGCGCGTCGTCACGCCGTGGTCGGCGAAGGCGGTGATCGTCGCCGGCGGCATCGTGTTCACGGTGTCCGGGCCGATGAGATCCTCGACGTAGACCACATCGCGATAGGCGGGGTTCTTCGCGCTGGTGCTCGCCCAGAGCGGGCGCTGCACGCGCGCGCCGCGCGATGCGAGCGCCTCCCAACGCGCGCCGGAGAATTTCTCCCGGAAGAGCGCGTACGCGAGCTTGGCATTGGCGACGGCTACGCGTCCGCGAAAGGCCTTCGCCTCCTCGGCGCGCGCCGGATTCGCGGCGACGAGCACGTCGAGGCGCTTCTCCGCCTCGGTGTCCACGCGGCTCACGAAGAATGACGCCACCGATGCGATGGCGCTGAGCGGGAGCCGGCGCTTCGCGCGCTCCTCGAGCGCGGTGATGTACGACTCGATCACCACTGCGTACGCGTCGACGGAAAAGAGCAGTGTGATGTTGACGTTGATGCCGTCGGCGAGCAGTCGTCGCGCGGCGGCCGCGCCGGCGGCGGTGCCCGGCACCTTGATCATCACGTTCGGCCGCTCGACCACTGCCCACAGCCTGCGCGCCTCGGCGATCGTGTCATCGACGCTGTGCGCAGCGCCCGGCGAGACCTCGATCGAGACGTAGCCGTCGACCCCTTTGCTCTTCTCGTGTACCGTGCGGAAGATGTCGCACGCCGCGCGCACATCGTCCGTTTCGACGAGCTCGAAGAGCTCCCACGCGCTCAGATCGGGCGACGCGCCCGCGAGCTGCGCGTCGTACGCGTGCCCTTCGGCGAGCGCCTTCTCGAAGATCGTCGGATTCGAGGTCATTCCCGTGAGCGCGTCGCGATCGATGCGCCGCGCGAGCTCGCCGCTGCGAAGGAGCGAGCGATCGATGAAGTCGAGCCAGATGGACTGGCCCGCGTCGTGGAGCTGCTGTAGACGATCCATGCTCGCGCCGGGAGAGAGGAAGGCGAAAGATAGCGCGCCTCCGGCGGCGCGAACCAGACTTGGCGCTTGGAGCTACGCACGACCGAGCGGCTGGAAGGTGCCGATCGAGTCCGACGGCTCGAGAAAGGGATCGCGTCCGTCACAGGCGAGCCAGGCGTGGGCTTCCAGGGCGCCAGCGCCACTGCGCCTGACGCCGATCACCACGTGCGCCTCGTGGCCGCCGCGGCGCAGGAGAAAGGCGAGCACCGCCGCGCGGCGCAGGCAGCTGTGATGCCAGATCCACGGCGCGCGATGCAGGATGCGATCGACGTGATAGGCGAGCAGTGTGGGCGCAACACTCTCACCCGCCGCGGGAGTGCGCGCGAGCCACGCGAACGATCGTTTCGCGGAGAAGAGCTCGAGCGCGCACGGCACGACCGCGCACGCCGCAACGATCTCGACCTTGCTGCGCAGCCGCACGCTAGCGAGCGCTCCTGACGCTCACTGCGCGCGGCCGCCGAGCATCACTTCGTGGCGTACGCCGGAACCTTCGCGTCTGCCGAGACGTTGAAGTGGATCCACATGCCACTGGGCGCGTGGCCCGGCACGCCGCACGCGATCACGTACTGTCCCGCGGGCTGCGCCTTGAAGGTCGTCGCATCGGTTTTCCCCGTCGCGAGACCGGCGGTGACGTCGTTTGTGTACGCGCGCGGAATTGCGGGGTCCTGCGGCTGCGCGGGGAACGGCATCACGTTCGGGAGCACGATGGCGGAGTGCGGAATCGCATCTTCGTTCGTGAACGCCCAGCTCACGCTCCAGCCCACCGGCACGGTGATCGTCTCATTGCCGCTGAAGCCGCCGTTGAAGTTCATGCCGCCATTGTTCGAGCCGTGCGCCGAATTGAGCTTGAGCTTGATCGTCTTCGCTGCGGCGGCGTAGGACATGAACTCGTTGACCTGCACGTCCGGCGCTTCGGCTGCCGGCGCCGTTGCCGGAGCGGGCTTCGCGGCGGGCGTGGCCGACTTGGATGCGTTGACGTGCTTTTTGGGCGCCACGCCACCGGAGCCCTGCGCGCCAATGGCGGTGCTCACGAGAAGTGCCGCGCCCATAGCTGTCGCCCGAAGTACCCGCATATCTGCTCCCGCCGGAAAGAAAGTGGGTGATCCCTCATGAATATAGGGATACCCTGCGGCGAGTGGAACGATCGTGCCGGCGCGCGCGCCAGCGATCGCGCGGAGCGGCTAGTTCGGCTTGACGCGCTTGAGCGAGTCGAGCGACGCTGTCAGCGAATCCATGTGCCGCTTGCGCGCATCGATCTCGGCGTGGATCGCGCGCAACTCCTCGAGAAATTGCGCGTTGTTCGCGGCGGGCGCGGCCGCAGCAAAGGGTGCGGTGACGGTCGCGGGGGCACCGGAGCCGGATGCGGGAGCGGACGGGCCCGAGGCCATGGGGTTCGACGCAGACTGCACGGGCGCCGGTTGCGGCGACGCGGGCTGCGCGGCCGCCTGCGTCACGAGCGGCGACGGTTGCGGCGCCGGGATCGTCGGCTCGCGCGCGATCGGCGGAGAGATCGACGCGCGCTGCTGCGGCGCCGTGCGCGCGTGCTCGGCAACGGAGAGCTGTCGTTTTTCTCGAGGCAGCGACGTGTGCTTCGCCACCGTCGTCGCGGGCGGCGCGGGGTGCGGCGGCATCGGCGAGAGGCGCGGCGAGCTCGATGGCGGTGGATCGACGGCGCCGCCGTCCACGTGCTGCGCCGCGCTGTCGACGTGCGCGGCAGCAGCGACGAGCACGGAGTCCGTCGTGCGCGGCGGGCGCACGATCGGCGTCGTGTCGCGCGGAGCGGCAATCGGTGCGGCGGCGACGGTGACTACCGTTTCGGCTCGCGCCGTGATCGAGGGTGCGCCACCGCGCTCCATGCCGCGCACGGTAAGCGCGCTCGTAAGCACGGCGACGAGCACACTGCTCGCGAGCATGAGACCGGCGAGAAGCCAGCGGTCCGCGGTCGCGAGGCCGGAGCGTGCGACCGCAACATTGCGCGGCCCGGTCATCCCCTCGTACGACGCGCGTCGCGTGACCCACACGCTCGGGCGCGCGGCGGTGATCTCGTCGCGTCTCACGCCATCGGCGGCCGAGCGGGCGCCGGTGACTTCGGTGGACGCGGACGATCGTGGCGCGTCGGAGAGTGGGCGCACCGCGTGCCTGAGCTCCATCGTCGTGCCCGTGCGAACGGGGCCGCTGCGATCGCGGAGCGCGTTCTGTCGCGCGGCCATGTACGCACGCGGCAAGGACGCCTTTCGCAGCAATGCGCGACGCGGCGCCGTGCGCGATGCGGGCTGCGCGATCGGGCCCGTGGCGCCTTCGGGATGCATCGCGAGCGCAGCGGGAAGCGCCGCGACGAAGTCGTTCCACGTGACGTCGGTGAGATGCTTGTCGTTGGGCGAGGCGAGCGACACTTCGACGCGCACCGCGGCGTCGACGATCTCGCTCTGCGCGCGCGGCGGCTCGAGCGCGACGACCGCCGTACGCGCGTCCTGTGCGCCAGTGCCGCCGACGGCGCCCGCGCAGGCACAGCCCAAGTGCGGCGCGAAGTCGATGAGCGTGTTGCCGCGCGTCATCGTTTGGTTGGCGAGATTGGCGAGCGCGTCGCCGGCGTGCACGTCGACGAGCGTGCGCTTGGGCCACTGCGCAGCGAGCCACTGCGGCGAGGGAACGCCGCCCGGGATCGAGTAGAAGCGGCGACGATCGTGCGCGGCGTGCGCGCCCAGATCGGGACGCTGCGTGGCGGGCATGATGCCGCGCCGCGCGAGATTCTCGAGGAGCTCGTGCGGCGACAGGCGCTCGTCGATCGAATCGTCGTCGGCGCCAGGGCAGTCGCCGACGTACGTGATCGTGAGCTCATCGCCGGGAAAGAGCGCGCGCAGATAACGCGCGACGGCCACGGGCGGAGAGATGAGCGGCACGATGAAGCGACGCAGCTCGGTTGCGCCGCGCAGCTGCTCGGCGACGAGCGGGCACGCGCAGAAGATGGCGGGGCCCGTGCGGCTCTCGAGCTGCTCGAGGCAACCGGCGGCAATCAGCTCGTCGCCCCACGTGGCCGGAAACACCTCGGCGAAGCCGCCTGCGAAGCACGCGTTGGCGAGCTGCGTCGGCGTTGACGGGAGCGCGACGAGAAGGGCGTCTGCGCCCAGGATTGCTACGGAACGCGACGTCGTTTCAACTGCAGTGGCTGGATCGGACATTGGGGCCCGTGGTCGAGGCGCTCCGGTGGTCCGGATGCGCTCATTATCGACGAATGGGCGTCATGCCGCGTTTCGAAAATCTCACCCTTCCGGCTGTGGCTCCGCGAACCAGCGGAAGAACAGCACGGAGATCACTGCCAGCACGTACGTGCCACCTATCGTAAGCAGCAGACCCCCGGCCACTTGCTGGTCTTCCAGAGCCGACAATCCGGTGACGCGCGGGGCCAGCTCGTAGATGCCGTAGGCGGGAAACTCGGCGAGCAAGAGCCACATCGACAGGTAGAGGTGCGCCTGGGTGCCGGCAAAGAGATACAGCATGCGCATGGGCGGGCCGAAGCGCTCGCGCAGCGGAACATCGATCACGACCGGCCACCAGAAGGCGAGCCCCGATAGGAACCACGCGAGGTCCAGCGCGAAGGCGCCGAGCTGCGAGCGCATGAGCGTGTCGACGACGCCGGGTGCGTGCGTCGAGAGCATCACGATCGTGAACGCGAGCATCGCGAAGAGCGGCGTCGTCACTGCAGTAATGATCTTTGCCGCAACGCCGTTGCGCGCGAGCAGTGTGCGGATGTGATCGCCGTCGATGCCGCGCAGGAGCAGCGGCGGCGCGACCATCGCGAGCGCGAGAAACTGCGCGGCGTGCACGCTCGCGAGATAGCCGGTGCCGAGCGGACCGCCGGGCCAGTCGAGCGCCGCCCAGACGAGCGCGACGCCGATCCAACCACCCACGCGGCGGCCGGTGCTCGCCGCGAAGGCATGCGACGCGCTACCGGCGAGCGGGCGCGACCAGCGCGCATACGCGGCGCCGAGCGCGACCACCGCGATCCAGACGCCGGGATAGGCCTGCCAACTCCACGCCCAGGGAATGTCGCGCGCCGAACACCACCACTGCACGTTCATGCGCTCACTTCACCTTCGCGAGCAGCGGAAGATCGTGCGCCCAATCAGCCTGCCTGGTGCCGAATGGATAGACGACGTGCGCGCTGTCGTCGCGCGTGAACGCGATCACCTGCGCGGCGTGTCCGACTTCATAGGCGCCGGCGGAATCCGGCGCGCCAGCGACGGCGGGGGCCACGCCCACCGATTTCTCGATGGCCTTCACCTGCTCCGGCGTGCCGCGCAAGCCGATGAAGGATGGATCGAAGTTGGAGAGCCACGCCTCGAGCTTCTCCGGCGTATCGCGCGCGGGATCGGTCGTGACGAAGACGACGCGCACTTTCCCCGTGACGTCGTACGGAAGCCCGCGCATCACCGTCGCAATGTTCGTGAGATGGACGGGACAGACGTCGGGGCAGTTCAGATAGCCGAAGAAGAGGAGCGTGACCGTGTCATCGGTCTGCGCGCGAAAATCGAAGGGCTGCCCGTGTGTGTCGGTGAGCGTGAAGCTCGGTCGCGCAACCGGCTTGGTGAGTACCGCGCCGCGGTAGGCGCGACCGCCGCTCTCGGCGCTGATGCCACAGCCGGCGAGGATGAACGTCGCGAAGAGGAGGATGCATGCGGTGCCGAGCGATGATCGCGGAGAGATGTTCACCCGCGAAAGATAACGTTTGGCGCTGGAGCGAGACGCGCGAGCGTCAGCAGTCAACCGGTCGCGGCCGGTTCATCACGTCGAGCAGCGTGGCTTCGGCGAGCGTGAGCCAGTTGGCGGGATAGCACCAGTAGCGACGGCAGATCGAGTGGCTATCGAAGATGAGGCATGTGAGTGCCAGCGAGCCCGGCACGTGCTGCGCATGCGACTCCGTTATTCGCCAGACGATTCCGCTAGAGTCCCGAACTGTGCGGGTGTTAATAGCATGAGAACTTACCAACCTGACTCCACGAGGCGCTTGCTCTCGCCGTTCACGCGCACGATCATCGACCCGTGCGGCGCGTGTCTTCGTGAAGGCATGCACACAGCAAGAACAGTGCGCCGTACGTCAGGTCGACACGTGATCGCCGCTCACGTAGTACTCATCGATACATGCGGTTACGATCTCGCTGAGTCTCTCGCACGTCCGAGTTGCCAGCATGCCCGGGATCGACGTCCAGATCTGCTTGACGTCGACGAGGACGTGCTCGGCGCGAACGCGCTGCAAACGAGCCTTGGCGCACGCGACGCGAAGCGACTTTCTGAGCTCCTCGTCGACGACGAGCTCCGTGGAGTCACCCATCTCGCCCTCACACAGCGAGCGCTCGATGGCGAGTCGCAACTCGTCGATGTCATCGAGTGCGAGATGAAAGGAGGTACCGCTGGGGAGCGCAGCGCTCGTGCGCAATGGCGTCGAGCTCACCGACGAGTCAAGCGTCAGATGTGCGGCCTTTCCGCCTTTGACGCGCGCCATGCGCGCTCAGCTCGCGAGCGAGTCGTAGTCGTCGCGCGTTGCCTGATAGCAACTACACGACGCGCCCTCGAGGCCAGGCCGATCCATGACGGTGATGTTGCCGCGCGAATAGCGAATGAAGCCAGCCTCCTGCAGAATGCCCGCCGCGAGTGTCACCGCAGGCCGATGCACGCCGAGCATGTAGGAGAGGAATTCCTGCGTGAGCTTGAACTCATCGCCATCGATGCGATCGTGTGTGATCAAGAGCCAGCGGGCGCAGCGCTCCTCGAGCGTGTGGAGGCGGTTGCACGCGACGGATTGCGCGACCTGGTTGAACAGCGCCATCGCGTAGCGCAGGAAGATGCGCTCCATGTGCGTGCTCTCCGCGACCACTTCGCGGAAGGCGGTCGCGGAGATGCGGTACGCCTCTCCCTCCACCTGCACGAGCGCGAGCGTGGGTTCCGAGTTGGCGCGAAGGAGCACAGGAACTCCGACGAGCCCCTCGAGACCGATGGTGCCGACTTCGACGGATCCATCCTCCGTCGTGTGAATCATCGAGACGCATCCGGTAGTAGGAAAGTAGAGATGCTCGATCTCTTCCTGCGGCGCGTACAGAACGTCGCGAAGCGGCAGCGGGATCGCTTCGAGCTCAGTCGAAATCAGCGCGAGATCATCGGGCGCGAGTGCCGCGAGCAGCAGGTTCGTCGTCGCGGGCCGCGCGAGCGGCTGTGTGGGCTTGAGTTTTACATGCATCGAATACTCCGATCCTGCCGCAACGGGAACACCCACATCCCGGCAGATGGGAGAACGCGGCTACGGCCGCTTTCCCGAGTGTCGATAGATGAATGCGTGGGACGCGAGATCACCACGATACTGTGCGAGGCTGGTCTTCAACTGTAGCACATTGTACAAAGCGAGATTGCTCGTCTTTTAATACGCTTGCCCTTAACTGCCCTCAGGTGGGGCTACCTCCGACATTAGAGTGAAACCCGGACACGAAAGTACAGGAAGAGACGGATACCGCGTGAACGCCGGGTCCACATCGGCCAAGCGGCATCGATAGAAATGGGAGCCGCGACGGTTCTCGACGACGTGTACATTCGCGCACCGAATACACAAACCGACGCGCATCCGATCGCCCGCGACATCGTCGTCGCGATCACTTTGCATCGGCTGCAGCTGCTGGAATCACTGCCCCTTCGATCAGCTCGCGCGCGGCGGCCACCGCATCCGCGCTCCCCGCCACCGCGAGCACATCGCCCGCGCGCAGCATGTCGCGCCCGCGCGGAACGAGCACCTGCTCGCCAGTGCGCACGATCGCGAGCACCGTCGCGCCCGTGCGCCCACGCAGATCCACGCTCGCGAGCGACCGATCGATTGCCGGACTTCCCGGCATCAGCTGAATCGCGACCGGCGCGCCGAGCCATGGGAGCACGAGGTCGATCTTCGCCATCGCCGTGTGCACGGCGTCGGGTTGGGTGTCCGTCGTCATCTGCTCACCGAGCATCGCGACGATCGCCTCGGCGCCCGCGCGCGTGTGGCCGTGCAGCGACTGTGCGCTGCGCCAGAATGCGACGCCGAGAACCAGCGCGACGACGGCGAGTGTGAGCAGCCCGGGCGCCGCAGTGACGAATGGCTGCGTGATCGCGAGGAGCGGGAGGATGATGCTGAGCATGATCGCGATCTGCAGCGTGACCATGAGCGCATTGCGCGGCGCAGCGGCGAAGTCGACTCGCCCGATCATGGCCGGTGGCATCGCGCGAATGGCGAGGGCGAAACCGAGCTGGCGCGCGGTGCGCGCGATGCCGACGATCGGGAACACCGAGATCGCGAGCGCGCCGATGGTGACGACGGTCGGGACCGACGACTCGCTGATGCCCAGCCACGACTGCAGCAGCGGCCCGATGCGCCCGATCTCGGCCGCCGCACCGATGACGATTGCGAGCAGCAGCGCTGCGTCGACGAAGAGCAGCTGCATGAGCCGGCGCACGTACGAACGCTCCTTCACGTCGCCAGTATCTCTGCGAACCTGTTCCACCCAGGAGCCGTAGAAGGCGGCGAAGTTCTGCACGCGCGCGGGAAGCTTGCGGTCGAGAAAGGACGTAACCGGGCCGGCTGCGCGAATGAGCCACGGCGTCGTGAGCGTCGTGAGCGCGGACACCGCGACGGCAACGGGATAGAGAAAGGATCGGGTCGCGCCGTTCGCGAGCCCGATCGCCGCGATGATGAAGGAGAACTCGCCGACCTGCGCGAGCGTCATCCCGGTCTGCACGGCGAGACCGAGTCCGTTCCCCGTGAGAAAGGTGCTCACGGACACCGCGATCACCTTGCCGCCTATGACGACCGCCGCAAGCACCAGCACCGCGGCCCAATGCTGAGCGACGACGCTCGGGTCGATGAGCATGCCGACGGACACGAAGAAGATCGCGACGAACATGTCGCGCACCGGATGCACGAGATGCATGACCGCCTTCCCCTCCCCTGACTCCGCGACGAGCGACCCCGCGATGAACGCGCCAAGCGCCACGGAGTAGCCGAAGGAGAGGGCGAGAAAGGCGCACGCGAAGCAGATGCCGACGGCGGCGACGAGCGTCGTCTCGTCGCTCCCCAACTTGATGACGAGCCGCATGAAGCGCGGGATGACGAGCAATCCGATCGAGAGCAGCGCGACGAGAAAGGTCGAGAGGCGCACCACGGTGAGCCCGAGGTCGGCGGGCGTGAGACCGCCGCCTGCCGCCACTGCAGTGAGAATCGCGACGAGGAGGATCGCGATCAGATCCTCGAAGATGAGAATGCCGAAGACGATCTCGGTGACTCGCCCGCGGATGCCCTGCTCGACGAACGCCTTGCTGATGATCGTCGTGCTCGAGATGGCGACGATGCCGGCGGTGAACGCGCTCTCGATCATCGTCCAGCCGAGGAGATGGCCAACGAGAAAGCCGAGTCCGAGCATGAGGCTCGTCTCGCCGAGGGCGGCGAGCCCCGAGGTCACGCCGATCTGGAGCACGCGGCCGAGGCTGAACTCGAGGCCGAGCGCGAACATCAGGAGAATGACGCCGAGCTCGGAGAGCGTGTGGACGATCTCGGGGTCGGCGGCGAACGGCACGGGCACGTTCGGGCCAACGAGCAGGCCGGCGATCAGGTAGCCGAAGACGACCGGCTGCTTGAGGCGCTGACAAATCACCGTCGTCAGGGCCGCGACGCCGAGTACCAGCGCGAGTGTCTGCAGAAACACGGCTGACGAGTGCATCGCGAAAGCTAGCCTCCTCCGCTGTCTCCCAGCCTGCGCCCTTCGGCCTGCGCGTCGCGCAGAACGAGACAGGTACTCGTTGCGTGCGCTATCAGGCGATCGCGCTCATCGGTCACGCGACAGTCGACGAGCCCCGTGGTCTTTCCGCGATGCACGACGTGCGCGCTCGCGGTGAGCGCGGATTTCCAGACGGGGCGAAGGAAGTTGATCTTGATCTCGAGCGTCGCGAACGACTCGCCCTCGTGAAGGGTGGTCGCGAAGGCGAAGCCCATCGCCGTGTCCGCGAGCGTCGCAACCACACCGCCGTGCAGCGTGCCCATCACGTTTCCATGCGCCTCGGGGTCCGCGTCCATCGTGAACGACGCGGTGCCCGGGCCGAAGACGCCGGGCTTGATGCCCAGCGTGATCGCGAGCGCCGGCGGCTTGATCTCGCCGCTCGCGATGCGATCGAAGAGCGTGAGCGCCGGATTCTTCTCACTCATACCTTTGCGATCCCCACATAGTTCTCGGCCAGGCTCGCCGCAGCATCGCGCGAGGAAGACACCCAGCGCAGCTGCGCGAGCTGCAACTTCCGCTGAAAGGCATCGTCTTCGGGAAAGCGGTGGAGCATGGTGGTCATCCAGTACGAGAAGTGCTGCGCGCGCCAGACGCGGCGCAGGCACGTCTCGGAGTATGATACGAGTGCGGCAGGCGAGCCCGTGCGATACCACGCGTCGAGCGCGCTCGAGAGCACGCGCACATCGTGAACGGCGAGATTGAGTCCCTTTGCTCCCGTAGCCGGCACGATGTGCGCGGCATCGCCGGCGAGGAAGAGCCGCCCGTACTGCATCGGCTCGGTAACGACGCTGTGCATCCACGCGATCGACTTCTCGGTCACCGGGCCTTCGGCGAGAGCGAATCCCTCGTCGATGGCGAGGCGGAGATGCAGCTCTTCCCAAATGCGATCGTTGGGCCAGTCCTCGATCGTGTCGCTGCGATCACACTGCACATACAGGCGCGTGACCGTGGGCGAGCGCATGCTGTGGAGCGCGAAGCCGCGGTCGTGCGACGCGTAGATGAGCTCCTCGGATGAGGGCGCGACGTTCGCGAGAATGCCGACCCAGCCGAACGGATACTCGCGCTCGTAGCGCGTGAGCTGGTCAGCGGGAATCGCGTCGCGGGAGACGCCGTGAAAGCCGTCGCATCCGGCGATGAAGTCGCACTCGAGCTCCACCGCTTCGCCATTGACCGTGTAGCGCAGCTTCGGCGCGCTCGAGCTCACGTCGTGCGCGCTCACGTCCTCGACCTCGAAGTGAAGCCGCGCACCGCCCGCCATGCGCGAGGCTATCAGATCCTTCACCACCTCCTGCTGCCCGTACACGGTGATCGTGCTGCCGCCGGTGAGCTCATCGAAGGCTATTCGGTGATCGTGGCCCTCGAAGCGGAGCGAGATCCCGCGATGCACGAGCCCCTCGCGATCCATGCGCTCGCCAAGGCCGGTGTCGCGCATGAGCTGGACGGTTCCCTGCTCGAGCACACCCGCGCGCACGCGCTTCTCGATGTACTCGCGGCTCCGGCGCTCGACGATCACCGAGTCGATCCCCGCGCGCGCGAGGAGATGCGAGAGCATGAGCCCCGCGGGGCCGGCGCCTACGATGCCGACCTGCGTCCGCTCTCGCCTCACACTACCTCGCGCGCGTGGTCGAGTTGATCTCCGCGACCGCCTCGCCGACGACGCGGAAGGCCGCATTCGCCGCGGGAACGCCGCAGTAGATCGCCTGCTGCAGGACGATCTCCTTGATGTCGT
>Ga0208078_1000200_pt1 | contig 16123 bp, 16 predicted proteins | sample NGESurdeep072012_3_FD_184468 | JGI IMG/M metagenome (GOLD analysis project Ga0208078, IMG submission 184468) | Arctic peat soil microbial communities from Barrow, Alaska - NGEE Surface sample 53-2 deep-072012 (SPAdes) | ecosystem: Environmental > Terrestrial > Soil > Wetlands > Peat ...
TCACGACGATATACGGCTTCGTCTCGGCGCTGTCCGGCTCGGTCGCCAGCATCGTCTGCAGCGAATCGCTCACCGTTCCCGCCTTCCGGCTCACGTCGTGGAGCAGCTCCCAGTTCCGATTGAACACGATTCGATTGATGTCGCGCTGAAAGCGCACCCGCAACGTGGAATAGACGAGCGCCCCGCTCGCGATCCCCAATGCCAGCGTGATCCCGATCGCCCCCGCCACGTACTTCCAGCCGCCGCGCGACTCGACCGGAGGCGTAAATGCCGGACGCGGTCGAATCGGATGAGGCTCGGGCGATGGAATGTTGCCGCTGGGTATGCTCATGTCCCTCGGAAATGAATCGGCAAATCGAACACGTCAGTAAAAATAAACCACGGTTCCGCGCTGCAGATTCGGCGCAACCGCCCTCAAATCCTCGGCGCTCACCCTAATGCTCCCCGGCAGCAGATACGACGAATCATTCAACGGCCCCACAGTCGGCAACGAATAGATGACGGTGCCTCCATTGAGGACGACTGCCACCGGTCCGAGAGCACCCACGAGCGACTGGGTGGCCGGCTGAGGCACGCCACGGTCGGCGTACACCCAGGACGGAACGTCCCACGCGTCCTCCGGGCCGAGTATGCGCTCGACCGTTCGGGTGCCGCGAGGGGCGGCCATGTGGAGCGTATCCTTACCGCTGCCGAGCCGCTTGCCGGGTGCCACCTCGACCCCCATCTCGCGAAGCAGCGCGCCATCCCGCTCGAGATACATCTTGCTGCTGTCCACGGCGACCGCGAGATGGGTCTCCTTGTCGATCTTCGCCTGACGCCGCAGCAGCTCCATCATCATCGCGAGCCGCTTCTCGTTCGTGTTGGTGACGGCATCGCTCCGCTGCCGCTCGAAGTCGCTCATCCCGGCGCGGAGCCGAGCGACTTCCTTCTCGTAGGCGGCGCGCTTGTAGAGAACCCACCCGTCGATCGCCAGCAGCCCCACGATGATGACGGCAACCGCCGCGGTGAACGCCGGGTGCTTCCGGCGAAAATCGTAGAAGGACATCAGGGGATGTGAGAGTGGAGGGCCGAGCGTGGCCGCCGGAGGATGCTAGCGCGGAACGATGCGCAGGACATCGAGAATAGGTACCCCGGATGGGTCGCTTCGTCCCGCACGAACGCGCGCCAGCACCATGATGTAGCTCAGCGGCGGAAGCGCCTTCGCGCTGGCGACGAGCGCCGTCGGCAGCGCGAGATAGAGCAGCGAGCTCTCGCTGCCGGGGCCGCGCGCAAGGAGGTACGGCTCATCGGGCGCGAGCCCTTTGCGCAGCGGATCCGCGGATTGCACCGCGATCGCCTGCACCACCCACCGCACCGTCGACCCTTTGTAGTGCTCGGGATCCGAGCGAAGATCGGCAGCGCTCACCGCGCTCACCGACGAGCTGTCCACCGGAATCAGCTCGCTTTCGCGCACCCACCCCTCGGCCTGCACGCGCGCCCAGCCGTGGTCGCGGGCGACGATGCGCACGCGCGCGGCGGAGTCCGCGGTGCCCGTCGGCGTTCCATCCGGCGCGGCGCGCAGCACGAGTGGATGCGCCGCTGCGAAGTCGCCGGACGCGAGCGGCGCATCCGCGGGTGGAGTGGCGAGCGCGGTGCGCGGAGGGAGCGCAGCCACGCGCTGCGGTGCGCCCTGCGACGCTCCGCGCTGAGGCGCACTCTGCGCGGCGGGCGCGCGTACCGGCGCTCCACCCACCAGCGGTGGCGCCTTCGCAACGACCGTCTTGAGCTCGTGCGTTTGCACGAAGGCGTCGCGCTTCACCCGAAACCAGTCGCCGTTCACCGCGACCTTGTCGACTTGCATCCCATCCTCGATCACGGCCACGATCGCCGCCGACGCGCCGGCGCTCACGCGCAACGCGGCTCCGCTCGATGCGTGAACTGTGAGCGCATCCTTCTTCGCGGTCACCACGCTCTTGTGAAGAAAACCTTCGATCGTGACCGCGGTCCAATCTCCCTTTGCTGCGCCGGTCTTCAAGGTGGCGCCAACGCGCATCGTCGCCACGAGACGGCCGTCGGGTGCGATGCGCGCCGGGGCAGCGGTGATGGCGGTGGTCTGCGCGCCAACGGACGATGCCGCGAGTGCACACACGAGCACGAGCGAATTACAGCGCATCGCTGGAAGGAGAATGTGAGGGCGCGTACATTTCCGAGGCTGGGGTCGCGCCGCAGTATACGTTCGAACTCTCACTGAGCAAAGATGTCGACTTCGCGGAAGCGCCCAGTCGTTTTGTTGGTGCTCGACGGTTGGGGGTATCGTGCGGAACGTGAAGGCAACGCGATCGCGATGTCGCGCACGCCAACGTGGGATGCGCTCTGGAGCAGCACCTCCCGCACGCTGCTGCACGCGTCTGGCCTTCCCGTGGGCCTTCCGGAAGGACAGATGGGGAACAGCGAGGTTGGCCATCTCAACCTCGGCGCGGGGCGCGTCGTGCCGCAGGATCTCGTGCGCATCAACGGCGCGATCGACGACGGCTCCTTCTTCCGCAACGAGACCCTGCTCGAGACGTGCGCCGCGGTGCGCGAGAGCGGCGGCACGCTCCACCTCGCGGGGCTGATCGGCAACGGCGGCGTGCATGCGGTCGACAAGCATCTCTTCGCCCTCGTCGACCTGGCCGAGCGCGAGCACGTGCCGCACGTGGTGATTCACGCGCTGCTCGATGGCCGGGATACTCTGCCCCGCTCGGCGCTCGGCTTCATGGAGCAGATGCTGGAGCGCGTGAAGGGGCGCGCGGAGATCGCCTCTGTGGGCGGACGCTATCACGGCATGGATCGCGATCGACGCTGGACGCGCACGGAGCTCTGGTACCGCGCGATGATGCAGGGCGTCGGGCCGCGCGCCCCGGATGCGCTGAGCGCCATTCGCGCCGCTTACGAGCGCGGCGAGAGCGACGAGTTCATGAAGCCCGTGGTGATCGAACGGAACGAGGAGCCGCTCGCGACGGTACGAGATGGCGATGCGATCATCCTCTTCAACTTCCGCTCCGACCGGATGCGGCAGATCACGCGCGCGCTCACCGAGGATCCGTTCGACGGCTTCGATGTGCGCGGGCGTCCGTCGATCAAGGTCGTGACGATGACGCAGTACGACGAGATGTACGATCTTCCCGTCGTCTTCCCGCCATTTACGCTCGCGCACGTCGTTGGCGAAGTGATCTCGGCGCACGGCGGCACGCAGTTCCGCACCGCGGAAACCGAGAAGTACGCGCACGTGACGTACTTCTTCAACGCGGGCGTCGAGGCGCCGTACAAGGGAGAGGTGCGGGAGCTGGTGCCGAGCCAGAAGGTGGCGACGTACGATCTGGCGCCGGAGATGAGCGCATACGGGGTGACGGACGTGTTGTGCAAGGCGATCGGGTCGCGCAACTACGATTTCATTCTGTGCAACTACGCCAACGGGGACATGGTCGGGCACACCGGCGTGATTCCGGCGGCGATAAAGGCGGTGGAGACGGTGGATGAGTGTCTCGCCCGCGTGATCGCCGCGGCACAGCGCGCGGATGCGCGCGTGCTCGTGACGGCAGACCATGGAAACTGCGAGATGATGATCGACCCTGCTACCGGCGGGCCGCACACGGCACATACTACGAACCCGGTTCCACTTGTGATTGTCGATCCGGATGGTGATCGTCCGCTGCGCGCGGGCGGCGCGCTGCGAGATGTTGGACCAACGGTCCTGGCGATGCTCGGTGTGGAAAAGCCCACCGAGATGACCGGAATCGACCTCAGAGAGATGGGAGCCGCAACGTGAAGCTCGTACTTACCGCCGCACTTCTCTGCTTCGGCGCTGCGCCGCTCGCCGCACAAGTGGGGAGCGAGCCGGACAAGAGCCCGTATCAGGACTTCAACTACCACCAGGACTTCACAGTCTGGGCGGGCTACTTTGGCGGCAACACCGGCGAGGCGGGCGTCGGTCCGCAATCGAGCTCCATCCTCGGCGTGCGCTACGGCCTGCACGTAGGAGGGCCGGCCGAGTTCGACGTCCGAATTGGGCGCGCCTTCTCGAACCGCCTCGTGCTCGATCCGATCAAGATCGGCGCGGCGCGCACGGTCGGCACCGAGTCCGATGCGCTTTGGGTCGCCGACCTGGGGATCAACCTGGCACTCACCGGAAAGAAGAGCTTCCACCATGTAGTTCCGGAGGTCGGCTTCGGGATTGGCGTCGCCTCCAGTAGAGCAAGTCAGGACGTCGGCGGCTATTCATTCGGCACCGGCTTTGCAATCCATGGTGGCGGAGGGCTGAAGTTCGTCACACACGGCCCGTGGGGCGCGCGTCTGGACGTAACGGACTACTTCTGGCAGCTCTCCTATCCCGGCTCTTACTTTCTGGCACCAACCGGCGGCACGGCGATCCTGTCGGCGAGTCAGGTGCAGAATCAGTGGGTGTCGAATCCCGTGCTCACGTTCGGAATTTCCTACATCTTCTCGCGCTAGCAGGGGTTGACCAATGGCTCAGGATTTTGAGAACGTCTTCGACCTCGATGATCTGAGCGACGCGGAGCTCCGCGACCTCGTGCGCGAGCAGCTGGCCCAGGATGTTGCGATCGACGTCGACGGAATTCTGGTGCACGTGAAGGACGGCTACGTGACGCTCTCGGGTCGCGTCGGCACCGAGGGCGAAAAGCAGATCGCCGATCACGTGCTGAGCGATGTCATTGGTCTCGAGACGTATTCGAACGACATCTTCGTCGACCCCATACGGCGCGCTGAGGAGCCCGAGGCGGCGGATGACGCCGTGGCCCGCGCGGCGTCGAGCAGCGACGAATCATTGCTTGGCGGAAGCGACCTCTCGGACAGCGACGACGAGGCGCAGCGCGCCAGCGACAACGACGACGCGTCGCTCTTCGGCACGCGCGACATCGAGAGCGTGATGGAGAACGGCGTGCCGTGGATTCCGCCCAACGAGCCAACGCCTGAGGGACGCGACGCGTCCTGATCGGCGAGTGCAAGTGCACGTTGCGCGCGTGAGCGACTGACTGGTGTTTTCGCTCACACGCCGAGTGTCGTTCACGGCATCGCATCGCTACTGGCGATCGGACTGGAGTGCGTTGCGTAACGAGCAGCGATTCGGCTCCGCATCCGCGACGCACTCGCACGACTACTCCTGCGATGTGACCGTGCGCGGCCCTCTCGACGAGGAAACGGGGATGGTCGTCGATCTCGGGCAACTCGACAAAGTGCTCGATCGCGAGGTGCGCGTGCGCTTTCACGGGATGGACATCACGACGCAGGTGCCGGAGTTCGCGGACGGCAAGCTGATCCCCACCGGCGAGAATCTCGCGCGCTTCATCTACATGCGCGTCGGCGCCGCGCTCACCGGCTCGGCGGCGGTCGTGCGCGTGGTCGTGCGCGAGGATGCGACCATCTCGTCGGAGTTCGCGGGCGAGGGCTGAGGCTGCACTGAACGCTCGGCCGGCTCTTCGGGAACGCGGTATATTTCGCGGATGACGAATCCGGCCGTCTCGCTCGACGCGGTGGAAGAGGCGCCCGTGTGGCTCGAGGTGAACGGTGCGCCCGCGGTGACGTGGATGTGCACCCCGGAGCGGCTCGACGAGCTCGTGGTCGGGTGGCTGCACGGCGAGGGGTACATCGACACCGCCGCCGACATCCTGAAGATGCGCCCGTGCGCGCAGGAGCTGGGCTTCTGGGTGGACGTGCCCGCGGAGCGATTCCAGACGGTGGAGGCGAGCGATCGCCGGCGCGTGCTCGCCTCGGGATGTGGCGCGGTAACGACGATTCTGGGCTCGCTGAGCTCACTGCCGCGACGCAAGTCGGCGCTACCGCCGCTCGACTTGCAGAAGATGCGCGCGCTCTTCAAGGAGCTCTTCGCGCGCGGCACGCACTACAAGGAAACGGGCGGCATCCACGCCGCGGCGATTACCGACGGTGAGACGCTCTTGTACCACGCCGAGGATATCGGCAGGCACAATGCGGTCGACAAGGTGATTGGCGCGGCGATTCTCGACGGAAAGAGTCCGGAGGATTTGATCCTGCTCGTGACGGGGCGCATCTCCGGCGAGCTCGCGTTCAAGGCGGCGCGCGCGCGAATGGGGCTCGTTGCGACGCCGTCGGTGCCGAGCACGATGGCGGTGGACATTGCGAAGGCGACGGGGATGGGGATCGTCGGGCGCGCGGTGAGTGGAACGCCACAGCTGCATCAGTCGTGAGGGCGTGTACGGGCGTGATCCTGGCCGGCGGCCAGGCGTCGCGCTACGGCGGCCGCCCAAAGGGGCTCGAGCGTGTGCACGGCGAGCGGGTGATCGATCGCGTGGCGACGGTGCTCGGTGCGGCGACGGACTCCCTGCTGCTGATCGCGAACGATCCGCTGGCCGCGGAGTGGCTTCCGGGGGTGCGCGTGGCGAGCGATGTGCGCCCGGGGATCGGGAGTCTCGGCGGGATTCATGCGGCGCTCGTGCATGCGGGGACGGCGGTGATCGTGGTTGCGTGGGACATGCCGTTCGTGCCCGAGGGACTGCTCGCGGAGCTGCGCGCCAAGGGCGAAGATGCGGACGTGGTCGCGCCGGAGAGCGGATCGTCGCGGCGAGGGCTCGAGCCGCTGTGCGCGTACTATTCGCAAGGATGCGTCGCGCCGATCGAGCGCTCGATAAACGCGGACGACCGGCGCGTGATCGGATTTTTCGATCAGGTGCGCGTCGCGCGGCTCGGCATCGACGAAGTGCGGCGCTACGGCGATCCCGATCGGCTGTTCATGAACGTCAATTCACCGGACGAGCTCGCGCTCGCGGAGCAATATGCGTCGACCGCCGATCGTGACGATCGTAGGAACTAAGAAGCAGGGGAAGACGACCCTCACGGTAAAGCTCACGGCGGAGATGGTGAGGCGCGGGCATCGCGTGATGACGATGAAGCACGGGTCGCACACCTTCAACATCGATCCGAGCACGACGGACACGTACAAGCACTATCACGAGGGACACGCGGAGCGCGTGGCGATGGTGAGTCCGGACAAGTTCGCGCTGGTCGAGCGATGGACGGAGGAGAAGACGCCGGAGCAGATCGCCGAGCGGTATCTGTCGGATGCGGACATCGTGATCGGCGAGGGCTTCAAGGCGGCGGCGCTGCCGAAGATCGAGATCTTTCGCCGCGAGACGGGGAAGGCGCCGCTGTACGAGGCGGGGTCGGAGATGAGCGCGCACTACATCGCGATCGCAACGGATGATCCGACGATCGAGGCGCACGTGCCGCTGGTGTTGTTTTCGGATCCAGGGTGGCTCACGACGTTGGCGGATATCGTTGAGGAAAAGGTGATGCGCGTATGAGGGCGACTCGGATGCTGGTGTTCGCGTTCGGCGCGATGGCGTGCGCGAGTAGCGGGGCGAAGCCGGCCACGACGGCGGCGCCGGCTGCGCCTCCGACATCGGCGGCTGCCGCACCAACCGTGAGCGCGGCGCCGAGCGAAGCGGTTTCGCGCGCGATGCTACGGCACTCGATCGACTCGATGGTAGCACAGAGCGAGTTTCGGAACTCGCACTTTGGCGTGCTGATCGTGGACCCCGAGAAGGGCGACACGCTGTACTCGCTGAATGCGGGGAAGCTGTTCATGCCCGCATCGAACATGAAGATCGTGACGGGCGCGACCTCGCTCGCGCAGCTGGGCCCGGACTTCACATATCGTACGGAGTTCGCTGCCGACGGACGCGTGGTGCACGATACGTTGAAGGGAGCCTTGATCGTGACGGGGCGCGGCGATCCGACGATCAGCGATCACATGCGCGGCTCGGCGATGACGGCACTGTATGATGTCGCGGACTCGCTCAAGGCGCACGGGATCAGAACCCTCGCGAACGGTGTGATGCCGGGCGTCGATGTGTTTCCCGATACATCGATCGGCTTCGGATGGTCGTGGGATGATCTCGGTGAGGACTACGGCGCGGGAGTCGATGCGCTCTACTTCAACGAGGGCTTTGGACTCGCCATTGCGCGAGGGAAGCCGGGGCGTCCGCCGGATAGTGTGGAGACGCTTCCGTCGCGCACATATCCGAGGGTGTGGCTTATGTCTCGCGCGAAACCGGAGCCGCCCGATACTGGTGATCTCCGCCTCGAATTCGACCTCGCGCGCGACAACCTGATCCTGCGCGGCAGGATGAAGAACGCAGTCGACACGTTGATTTACGTCTACCCGAGCCAGCGCGACGCCTATTTATTTGCGCTCCGCGAAGCGCTCGCGTCGCGCGAGATCGTGATTCCCGAAAAGCACTTCGGCCTCGGTCCAACCCTAGCACTAGGCAAGAGCGCGCCGCACAGCTCGATACTCTTCACGATTCACTCCCCTCCTCTCCGCGAAATCCTCACCGCGCTCGAGAAGCCCTCGCAAAACCAGATCGCCGAGCTACTCTACAAGACACTCGGCCTCGAGAAGACTGGCGTTGGCTCCGCGGACTCCGGTCGTGTGGTGATCGAGCGGCAGCTCGCGGCGTGGGGTGCGCAGCCCGACGGATATCTCATTCGCGACGGCAGCGGTCTCTCGCGCTACGACTATCTGAGCCCCGAGACGATCGTGCGCGTGCTCGACAAGATCCGCGCAGACTCCGCCTTCCACGTGTTCTACGATGCGCTGCCAATCGCCGGCGTCGACGGCTCGCTCGAGCATCGCATGCGCGGCACGGCCGCCGTCGGGAACGTCCACGCGAAGACGGGGTCCATCGCCAACGCGCGCTCGCTCTCCGGCTACGTGACTACGGCGGACAATCACATGCTGCTGTTCAGCCTCCTCGCGAACAACTGGACCACAAAGCAGTCGGCGGTCGACAGCGTGCAGAATCGCATCGCGGTGATGCTCGCGTCCCTCAAGCTTCGCGACGCGCAGTAGTGTTCACCGTCTCGGACGCCGTCGCGCGAATCGTCGCGGGGATCGAGCCGCTCAGCATCGAGCGCGTGGCGCTGCTCGATGCGCTAGGGCGCGTGCTCGCGACGCCGATCGTCTCGCCACTCACGCTTCCGGCGTGGGACAACTCCGCGATGGATGGCTATGCGCTTCGTGCGAGTGATGTCGAGGGGGCGAGCGCGGAGAAGCCCGTTTCCCTCACCGTGCTCGAGACCGTCGCCGCCGGCGCCTTTCCGTCGCGCGTAGTAGAAGCAGGCACCTGCACTCGCATCATGACCGGCGCTCCGCTTCCCGAGGGAGTAGACACCGTCATCCGCCTCGAAGACACCGATGGCGGCACCGAGCGCGTCTCCATTCGCAGCGACCGCGACGCGGGCCGCAACGTGCGCCACCGCGGCGAGGACATCACTACCGGCACACAAGTCCTCGCGCGCGGGCAACCGCTAGGCGCCGCGCAGATCGGCGTGCTCGCCTCGGTCGGCGCCTCGTCGGTCGACGTCCATCGCCAGCCGCGCGTCGCCTTCTTCGGCTCGGGCGACGAGATCGTCGACCTCGATCGCTTTTCCGAGGCGCTCGACGGCAAGAAGATCGTGACGTCGAACAGCTACACGCTCCACTCGCTCATTCGCCTCAACGGCGGCATCCCCGTCAACCTCGGTGTCGCCCGCGACGATCCCGCCGACATCCGCGCGCGCATCGATCGCGCCGCCGGCTGCGATCTTCTCATCACCTCGGCCGGCATCTCCGCCGGCGAGTTCGACTACCTGCGCCCGGTGCTCGCCGAGGCGGGAGTGACGCTCGATGTGTGGAAGGTGCGCATGCGTCCCGGCGCGCCACTCGGCTTCGGCTGGCTCGGAAAAATGCCGTGGATCGGACTCCCCGGAAATCCGGTGTCGACGATGGTGACCTTCGAGCTCTTCGTCCGCCCCGTGCTGCGCCGCATGCTCGGCCACACGCGACTCTTCCGTCGCCCGCTGCCTGTGACGCTCGAGGAGCCGGTGAAGATCGGTGCGGCGCTCACGCACTTCCTGCGCGCCATTGTGACCGTGAAACCGGATGGCACCCTGAGCGCGCGGCTCACTGGCCCGCAGGGCTCCGGAATTCTCACATCGATGTCCGTCGCCAACGCGCTGCTCGTGATTCCGCAGGAGCGCCCGCGCATCGAGGCCGGAGAAGTCGTGAATGCGATTCTGCTCTCGGACGATGCGCAGCTCGCGACGCACTTCTCACTGTGACGCGATGACGGTGCTGCGCGGGCGGCCGCTCGTGAAGGAGCTCGAGCGCCGCTTCGTCGTCGCGCACTCGCGCGTCGATCTGCCTGGTGGCACGGTCAACATGATGCACCCGGAGAACACTGACGCGCTGATCAGCGAAGAGGACATGGTGCGCGATGATCGCCTCCCCTACTGGGCGGACATCTGGCCGTCGTCGCGCATCCTCGCGCGCGCGCTCGCGGCCGAGAGCGGCGCGGGGCGCACGATGCTCGAGCTGGGGGCGGGGCTCGGTCTCGCGACGATCGGCGCGATGCGCGCGGGCTACGACGTGCTCGCGAGCGACTACTATGACGACGCGCTCCTCTTCACGAGCGCGAATGCGTGGCGAACACTCAAGCGCGAGCCGCGCACGCGCATGATCGACTGGCGCGATCTCCCATCGGAGCTCGGCGACTTTGATCGCGTTGTCGCCGCCGATGTGCTGTACGAGGATCGGTATCCGCCGCTCGTCGCCAACGTGCTCGCGCGCACGCTGGCGCCCGACGGTGTCGCGACGATCGCCGATCCCGGGCGCCCGATGGTCGAGCAGTTCTTCGAGCTCCTTCCGTCGCTCGGCCTGCGGCTGCGCAATACGGAGATGGTCAGCTACGACGAGGCTCCGGCGCAGCAGACCATCCGGCTTCACCACATCGTGCGCTCAGCCGACGGAATTGATTAAACCCTGAGTCGCGAGGCGACGACTTCGGAGATGTCGAGCACCGGCACGTCGCTCCCCTTCGCCTTCACGCCGTCGCTGATCATCGTCATGCAGAAGGGGCACGCCACAGCCAGCGTGTCGGCGCCCGTAGCGAGCAGCTGCTCCGCGCGCTCGATGTTGATGCGCTTCCCCTGCGTCTCCTCCATGAACATGCGTCCGCCGCCGGCACCGCAGCACATGCCGCGATCGCGCGTGCGCTCGGGCTCGACCATCGTCACGATCGGTAGCGCGCGGCGCAGCGTCTCGCGCGGCGCGTCGTACACGTCGTTGTAGCGACCGAGGTAGCAGCTGTCGTGATAGGCCATGGTGAGCGTCTTGCCGGCATCGGTGTCGAACGGGACGCGTCCGGCCTCGAGCAGCCGCTCGATGTACGTCGAGTGATGGATCACTTCGTAGTTGCCGCCGAGCTGCGGGTATTCGTTGCCGATCTGATGGAAGCAGTGCGGGCAGAAGGTGACGATCGTCTTCACATCGTAGCGGGTGAGCGTTTCGATATTTTGCTTCGCGAGCGTCTGGTAGAGATACTCGTTGCCCATGCGGCGCGCGGGATCGCCGTTGCACGTCTCTTCCTGCCCGAGAATCGCGAAGGGCACGCCGGCTGCCTGGAGAATGCGCGCGAAGGCGACGCTGATCTTCTTCGAGCGATCGTCGAAGGAGCCCATGCACCCCACCCAGAAGAGAATCTCCGGGCTCTCGCCGCGTTCCGTGAGCTCAGCCATCGTCGGGATGTCGAGACCGTCGGCCCACTTCGCGCGATCGTCCGGACGGAACGCCCACGGAGATCCGTTGCGCTCCATCGACTCGAAGGTTGGCAGCACCTCGGGTGGAAAGCGCGACTCCATGAGCACGAGGTTGCGCCGCATGTCGACGATGTGATCGAGATGCTCGATGCCGACGGGGCATTCCTGGATGCACGCGCGGCACGTCGTGCACTGCCAGAGCTCTTCCTCGGTGATGAAGTTGTCGAGCAGGCGATGCTCGAGAATCGCCGTCGCGCTCATGCTCCCTTCGTCGCCCTCGCCGTGCACGAGCGCGTGATGCGCGACCTCTGAGAAGTCGCCGAGCATGAGCGGCGCCTTCTCCATGAGCCGCCGGCGCGTGTCGATGATGATCTTGCGCGGGCTCAGCACCTTCCCCGTGAGATGCGCGGGACATACCGAGGTGCAGCGGCCACACTCGGTGCAGGTGTAGCCGTCGAGCAGATCCTTCCACGTCATCTGATCGACGTCTGCCGCGCCGAACTGCTCGACGTTCTCCGCCTCGAGATCGAGGAAGCGGATCACGCCCTTGGGGCCAGGCCCCTGCGAGTTGGAGAAGTAGACGTTGGGGATGGACGAGACGATGTGCAGATGCTTCGAGTACGGCAGGTAATTCAGAAAGGCGAGGACGAGGAGCGCGTGCGTCCACCAGAACACGGCGTGCGCACCGGTAAGCAATCCGGTGGGCAGGTTGCGCAGCGGAATCGAGAGTGCGAGCGAGAGCGGCTTGGCGCGCGTGATCGAGTCCGGCTCGAGCGCGAGCCCGAAGGCGTTGACGGCGAACATCGTCACCATGAGCCCGGCTATTGCGCCGAGTATGAGCAGCGCGTCGCTGTGCTCGAGACCGTCGCCTTCGAGGCGTTCGGGATGGAGCACGAGCCGCCGATAGAACGCGAAGGCGATCGCGCCGAGCACGAGCGCGCCGAAGACGTCTTGTGATATCGAATAGAAGGTGTAAAGCTGGCTCGGGAGAAACGCGTACGAGAACGCCGGGAAGCTTCCGTTCAGCAGCAGCTCGATCGTCCCCACGGTGAGCACGACGAAGCCCCAGAAGATGAGCGCGTGCATCGGGCCGGCCACCGGGTCGCGCAGAATCTTCTTCTGCAAAAAGGCGACGGTGATGACGTTCTTGAGACGCACGAGCGGATGCCCGCTGCGGTCGTCGGGCTGCGCTATGCTGAGATAGGAGAGCAGCCGCTGAACGTTGTACGAAAAAAAGCCGGCGGCGAGGAGCAGGACGAGCAGGAAAACGGCGTTCTCGGTTCGCATGGCACCGAAGCTATGGCGCGTGGAGGGCCGAAACAACCAGCGCGGCTCACCCCTTCGCGCGCGCCTCTTTCACCGCAGCCGTGAGCACCGGAAGAATCTCGATCACGTCACCAACGATCCCGTAGTCGGCAACCTTGAAGATCGGCGCTTCCTTGTCCTTGTTGATCGCGACGATCGTGCGCGAGTTGCGCATGCCGGCGATGTGCTGGATCGCACCCGAGATGCCGAGCGCGACGTACAACTCCGGCGAGACCTGCCGCCCCGTCTGCCCGATCTGATCGCTGTGCGGCCGCCAGCCATCGTCGGTCACTGCGCGCGTCGCGCCCACCGCCGCATTCCCGAACGCCGCCGCGAGATCCTCGACAAGCTTGAAGTTCTCGGCGCTCTTGAGCCCGCGCCCGCCGCTCACGATCACCGGCGCATCGCCGATGTCGAGCTTGGTACCGCCGCCAACGATCATCTCCTTCACGACGAGCTTCGATGCGCCGGGATCGCTCGTCGGCTGCGCACTTTCGACGCGAGCCTCCCGCGCCGCCTCGACCGCCGATCGCGCGCCGGGCCGCAGCGTCACGATCGCGGGCGACCCCGTGAGCTTGAGCGTCGCGATCACCTTCCCCGCGTACGCCGGATGCTTCACGACGAGCGCATCGCCCGCAAGCTCGAACGCGGTGACATCCGCCGCCATGCTCACACCCAGCTGCGCAGCCACGCGCGGCGCGAGATCGCGCCCCTGCGCGCTCGCCGAGAAGATTGCGGCGCGATAGCCGCCGGCCTTGATGCGCGCGGCAGCCGTCGCCGCCAGCGCCTCGACGTTCGCGTTCGCGAGCCCTGCGTGCTCGACGACGATTACCATATCGGCGCCGTACTTCCCGAGCTCACCCGCCAGCGACGCGATGCCAGGCGCGCCCGCGAGCATCGCGTGCACCTCGCCGCCGCCACTCGCATCGGCCAGCGCGCGCGCCGCACTCACCGCCTCGAACGCCACGCGCCTGAGCGCACCGCCGCGCGACTCCGCAAACGCAAATGTGTTCGCCACTACAGCACCTTCGCTTCGGTATGGAGCAGTCGCACGAGCTCCGCCACCGCGCCCGGCCCCTCGCCCACGATCCGCCCAGCCGCGCGCTCCGGCGGCAGCTCCATCTTCTCGAGCGTGAGCCTCTCCTCGCCGAGCTGCGCCGGCTTCACCTCGAGCGGCTTCTTCTTCGCCGCCATGATCCCTTTGAGCGATGGGTAGCGCGCGCGCGGCATCCCCTCATCGATGGTCACCACGGCAGGGAGCGCGAACTCGACGATCTCGGCCGCGCCCTCGAGATCGCGCCGCGCGGTGCCGCGCCCATTCGCGATGTCGAGCGTCGATACGGCAGTCGCGCATGGAAGGCCAAGGAGCTCGGCAACCATTGGGCCCACAGTTGCGTTGGCCGAGTCAACCGCCTGGCGTCCGAAGAAGATGAGATCGTAGGCGCCGCCCTTGAGTTCCGCCGCGAGCGCGCGCGCGATCACGAGTCCATCCGTGGGTACGCGCTCCGCCTTGAGCTGCACCGCGCGATCCGCGCCCATACTCAACGCTTTGCGCAGCTGCTCCTGCACCACGTCGGGGCCTAGCGAGATCACGACCGTCTCGCCCGGTCCCTGCTTCTCGTTGAGCTGGAGCGCCGTCTCCACCGCGTAGCCATCGAAGTCGCTCATGTCGTACTTGAGCCCCGCCTCATCGACCGCCGTGCCGCTCGCCGCAATCTTGAATCGCGTTTCCATGTCGGGAACACGCTTGATGCACACCGCGATTTTCACACGCGCACCGGGTTAGTTGAACGCGCTCAACCCGGTCACTGCCTGACCGAGAATCAACGTGTGAATGTCGTGCGTCCCCTCGTACGTGTAGACGCTCTCGAGATTCGCCATGTGCCGCATCGACGCATACTCGGCGAGAATTCCGTTGGCGCCCAACAGCCGGCGCGCCTCGCGTGCGACATCGGTGGCGATATCGCAGTTGTTGCGCTTCGCGAAGGAAACCTGCTGCGGCGTGAACGTCCCCGCATCCTTGAGCCGCCCGAGGTGCAGCGACACGAGCTGCGCCTTCACGATCTCGGTGAGCATCACCGCGAGCCGCTGCTGCTGCAGCTGGAAGCCGCCGATCGCCTTGCCGAACATCACGCGGGTCGTGGAGTACGCGAGCGCCTCTTCGTAGCAGGCCATCGCCGCGCCGATCACGCCCCACGAGATGCCGTAGCGCGCCTGCGTGAGGCACATGAGCGGAGACTTTATCCCTCCGCTCTTCGGAAGGATCGCGTCCTTCGGCAGGCGAACCTCCTGGAAGACGAGCTCACTCGTGTCCGACGCGCGCAGCGAGAGCTTCCCCTTCTGATCCTTCGCGGTGAAGCCCGGCGTGTTCGTCGGCACGATGAAGCCGCGGATCGACTTGTCGCTCTTCTCGCCATTCGTCTTCGCCCACACGATCGCGACCTTCGCCTGCGAGCCGTTCGTGATCCACATCTTCGCGCCGTTCAGAATCCACGAGCCGTCCGGCTGCTCGTTCGCCATCGAGATCATCCCCGACGGGTTCGAGCCGAAGTCCGGCTCCGTGAGTCCGAAGCAGCCGATGATCTCGCCCGCGGCCATCTTCGGCAGGTAGTGCTTCTTCTGCTCCTCGCTGCCGAACGCGAAGATCGGATACATGACGAGCGCGCCCTGAACCGAGGCGAAGGATCGAATGCCGGAGTCTCCACGCTCGAGCTCCTGCATGATCAATCCGTACGCGACGTTGTTCAGCCCCGCGCAGCCGTATTCCTCGGGCAGGTTCGCGCCGAACACGCCGAGCTCGGCGAGCCCCGGAATGATCTCTTTCGGGAAGCGGCCCTCGACGTAGCAGTCGCCAATGATCGGGAGGATGCGCTCGTCGACGAATTGGCGAACGCTGTCGCGAACAGCGCGCTCCTCTTCGGAGAGAACGCTGTCGATATCAAAGAAATCTTGCATGCAATAAAGCTACGGCTGCGGCGGGCGGCGTCAAAGTGCCCTACGCCCCTTGCGTCAGCTCTGTCTCGCCGCCCGCAATCCGAGCTCCTGCTGCGCGACCACGAGCGCCGCCGGAGCCGGCGCGCGAAGCTCGCGGCGAGCCTGCGCCGCGATCCCCACCGCCTGCGCCTTGGCCCGAAACGTCGGCCCGTGATCGATCGGCAGCCCCGTCTCCGCTTGCCACTGGTGCACCATCTCGTGCAGCAGTGTGTGGAGCGCCTCCGCCCACCCG
>Ga0208078_1000201_pt1 | contig 16105 bp, 12 predicted proteins | sample NGESurdeep072012_3_FD_184468 | JGI IMG/M metagenome (GOLD analysis project Ga0208078, IMG submission 184468) | Arctic peat soil microbial communities from Barrow, Alaska - NGEE Surface sample 53-2 deep-072012 (SPAdes) | ecosystem: Environmental > Terrestrial > Soil > Wetlands > Peat ...
CGCAATCGCCATTGTCCGAAGTGCCAGACCAACGCCCGCGACAAGTGGTTGGCCGCTCGTCAACGAGAGCTGCTGCCCGCGGACTACTACCACTTGGTCTTCAGCGTGCCACACGTACTGGTTCCACTCATGTGGCAGAACAAGAGGGTGCTGTTCACGCTGTTGTTCGAGACCAGCGCCGCAACGCTGCTGGAAATCGCCGCCGATCCCAAACACCTCGGCGCCTACCTTCGCGAGCTGCGCGTGCTCCTCAACAAGTACGTCTTCGGTTACCCGGGGTCACCGCTCACGCATCTGCATCTGCGCACGGAGGGCGATCACGTCGTGCAGACCGGGCGCATGCACAAGGGGATCACGGTCAACTTCGAGATCACGGCGAACATGGATGTCACCCCCGAGGGGCTCATCCGCATCCATCCGACGAAGACGAAGATCATGGGGCTCAACGGCGAGAAGGTCATGAAGTTCCTCGGGCTCTCGCTCGAGAAGCTGCTCGACCTCAAGGGCGCGACCGGCGCCACCGTACGCGACAACGACATCTTCCTCGACCCGGCGAAGATTCTGCCGCCGCCGAGCATCGAGGGTCGCGTCGTCGCGGTGCGCGTGGATGGAGACCAGGTGGTGCAGCTGTTCGGCGTGAACGCACCGCACGCGCGCGAGCATGCGCTCGTGCCGCCGGATACGAAGGCGCCAAACTACATGTACTACAAAGGCGGCATCCTCCACTTCGGCCGCCTGCTCATGCTCGACGCGGAGATGCAGATCGTCGATCTCGATCCGCAGGACGTTTTCCGTTTCGACCTCACCAGGTACAATGCGCAGCTCGTCGCCGGCTACGAGCGCACGCTCGCCGACGGCGGACTCGAGGTCTGGATGCGCGACGTCGACAAGCTCGGCCCCGCCGGTACGCCGCCCGCGAAGCCCTCGCTCACCCGAAGTCAGTGATGCGCTAGCCGAATTGAAGGCGTAGTCATAAGATTCTGCCCGCCTTTCGGCATCACTGATTCGAGGTGTGGCATGAAGATCGGTATCGTCGGCGCCGAAATCGCATGAAGCGCAAGACAATCGCGCGTCTGATCGCGGTGCTGCTCGTGGGCTACGGCTTCGCCTTCATCATCATGAGCGCCGACGCCAGCAACATGGCGCAGTACCGAACGCTCAGCCGTGAGGCATTGCTCGCGACGCTCACCGAGAAGAACACCGACACCTTCGATGGCGCCTTCTTCATCTCGGTGCTGCTCGTCGGCTTCATCACGGCATCCGTCGAGGCGCTCGCGGCGATCGCCGTGCTCGCGATCGATCGAATCTCGCCGCTGCCGCGCCCTGCGGCAGCCGAGGTCGATCCGGGCACGAGCGGGCTGCACTTTCACTGAGCCAAGCGTCGATCCGCTAGTGCGCCGCGCGCGCCCGCAACGCCGTCGCGCGATCTCTTGAATTCAAGACAATTGGCTGCAGCCCGGCATCCGCCGTGACCCACAGCGACGCCACCTTGTCGTACGCCGCGATCGCCTGCGCCGTGTCGGCGCGCGCCTCGTGCAGCGCGGCGAGTCGCTCATACGACGTCGGCCGGAATTCGCCGAGCGCGTTCTGCCACTCGGACCATGGCGTCGTGACGTACTGCTGGTAGACGGCGATCGCGGAGTCGGGGTAGCCGGCGAGCTCGAGCGCGCGCGCGAGATCGGGGAGGGTGCAGGTGGGGCAGAAGTAGAGCTTCACCGATTGGCGCAGCGTCACCACCGCCTGCGCCGGCTTGCCCTCGGCGATCTCCGTTGCGCCGAGCGCGCGCAGATACGTACCCTCGTCACGGATGCCGAGGCCGCCGCGCGTGGTCCCCGGCACGCGCTCGTTCGCGCGCACATCCGCGAGCAGCTCGCGCGCGCGGGCGGGGCGTCCGCCCAGCGCGTAGACGTAGGCGAGCGTCGCATAGTTGCGATCGAGTGGCTCGAGCGAGGCGAGCGGATAGCGCGCGACCGCGGCGTCGAGGAGCGCGAGCCCCTTCGCGTTCTCGTGCCGGTACCAGATGTCGGAGAACGCCAGCGCGACCGCCGCCTCGAGATATCCGCCACCACTCCCCTCACCGACTTGCAGCGCCTCGACCGCGCTGAAGTCGCGATCGGCCTCGTCGAGATGACCGCGGATGAGTGCGAGCGTGCCGAGCATCTTGAGCGGCTCGAGTCTGCTCCCGGCGTCCGCTCCCGCGTCGGTGAGCAGGCGCTGCGTGCTTAGCTGCGCGCTGTCCAGTTCACCGCGCTGCAGCACGAGCGCGACCTCGATCATGCCGTCGTCCTGCTGCGAAGGAAATCGACGCGCGCGCTCGACGAGCGTCTGCTCAGCATCGGCATAGCGTCCGCCATTCAGCTGCGACGTCGCGAGATGGTTGAACAAGAGTGCGACGGAGGAATCGGTCTCGATTGCACGACGGTAGAGCGATTCCGCGCGCGCAAACTCACGAAGGTCCATATACGCTCCGCCAAGATTGGCGAGTCCTCTCATGTCCGTCGGATACAGTGCGAGCAACGTTCGATACGTCGCGATCGCGCTGTCGGGCAGGCCGACACTCGAGAAGTAGGAACCGGCGGTGGTGTAGCGCTCGAGCTCGGGAAGGTGGGCGCGGTTGTGAAAGGCGCGCGCGAGCGCATCGTCGGAGGCGGCGTGCGCGCCCCTCCCATTGAGGTAGACGCCCAGTTTCCGGTAGGCCATCGCGAACGTGGTGTCGAGCCCCACGGCCTGGCGTAGAATCTCGACCGCGCGATGCGTGTCGCCCTCCTGGTCGCCCACGCGAATCGCCTGCGAGTACAATCTGAGCGCCTGCAGCGACGATGTCGTGACCTGCTCGAGCGGCGCGCTCGCGTGCACCGTCCAGAGTGATTCGCCAATGCCGCGACGCAGTCGATCCGACACCTTGTCGACCACCGCGAGCAATTTGCTCGAGTCCGCGGCGTCTTCGCGCACCGAGACGAGCGTCTCGCCGCTCTTCACCGCGATGAGCTCTGCAGACACGCTGTAGCCGGCACCGAGCGACGCGACATCGCCCGTGACGAACGCCTTCACACCGTATCGCTCGGCCACCTCCCGGATCATCGGCTCCGAAGTGATCTCGCCCGACGGCTGGCGCATATGCTCGAGCACCGCTTGCACCTGCGCGCGGCTCATTACGCGCGTCTGCCGCGACTGCGAGAGATCCGCGCGCATCGCCTCGGTGATCGCGCCGGCGAGAAGCGAGTCGCGCGTGTGATTGTGGAAGTCGGCGACGAGGAGCCGATCGACATTCGTTGCTGCGCTCGACCTCGACCGTGCGGCGAGGACGATGCCAAGTATGAGCGCGGCCGCGGCCACGGCGGCGATGCGCCAGCGCCAGCGCGCGATACGACCCGGCGCGGCCGGCGGAGCGGCAGACGCGGGGGACACCGCCTCGATCACCGCCGCCGCTGCCGGAATCGCCGCCGGGATGATCGTCGCCGCGGGTGTGATCGCCGTCGCGATCTCGGCCTGGGCCGGCGCCGCGCGCATCGATGCCGCGAGCGCCGCCGTCTCCTTCGTGGGCTCCGCGTCGTACTCGCGCTCCATCAGCTCCGCGAAGCTCTTGTACGCACGCAATGCTCCCGCGCGATCTCCGCTCGTCGCGAGCGCAGTCATGAGCGCCCGGATGCGCGCCTCGTCCTCCGGCGCGAGCTGGCATGCCTGCGTCGCCCAACGCACCTCGGCAGCTCGCTCGCTCGCGCGCCTCGCCGTCTCGGCCAGCTTGCTCGCCGCCGTCGCGGCGCGATCGCGGAGGCGCGTGCGCGTGAGATCCACCCACTGCTCGAACTCCGGCGATGCATCGGAGACGAACACGGCATCGAGGAACGGACCATGGTAGAGCGCGAGCGCATCCGCATCGCGCCCGCCATCGAGCGCCTGCTCGAAGGCGATCGCGTCGCACCACGCGCCATCGTCGGCGATGCCGATCTGCCCCTCGCGCTCGGACTTGAGCAGCTCGTCGCCGACGTGATAGCGCACGCGATGCAGCGCCTGGCGGAGCGCGCGACGCGCCTCGTCGTCGCCGAGCTCCGGCCAGAAGAGCGCGAGGAGCGAGTCGCGCGAATGTTGGCCGCGCGGAGTCGCGAGCGCGAGATAGGCGAGGAGGGCGAGCGGCTTTGGCTGCGCGGCCGCGACGTGCAGCGCGGTCAGCTCGCCAGACACCAGCTCAAGTCGTCCGAGAGTCCGCAGCTGAAGCATGACGAGACCACCGGAGGAGGGCGCGAGGCCGTTAACCCCGCCTCGTGAGGCTCGGCGGCGTTACGAACTGCGGTAACGGTGCTGAATCGGCGGCGTAACCACCGGTCGCGAGGTTGCTCCAAGTCTACTGGCGAGCCCGCGGAATCGTTAGCCCTCGCGTTCGCTTCCAACCTCACGTCGAAGGAGATGACCGATGACACGGCGCAGCAGTGCAGGAAATCCCGGAGAGCGTCGCTCGCGAGTCATTTTCGCGGCCGCCTGCGCTTCTATTTTGGCGCTTGTGGCGTGCGGCAAGGCCGGCGGAGCGCCGGCAGATGACTCAAAGAGTCAGCTGTCTTCGTCTGCCAAGGCCGGAGCCATCTCGATGTGCGCGCTGATGCCGAAGGAGGAGGTGAACGCGGCGATCGGAACATCGTACACGAAGGCTGAAGCGAGCAACGAGCGCAGCTCTTCCAGCTGTCATTACTCGACCGAAACGGATCCAACTGGCTTGTCACTCGACATGACGTGGATCCAGCCCTCTGACTACTCGAGTCCCGCGGAGCACGCGGCGCTGCAGCAGGCGGGCCTCGGCGGCGCGAAGCTCGGCGGCAAGCTCGAGGCAGGGATGGTACCCGGCGCGGCGAGCCCGAGCGGTCCGCTCCACATCGCGTCGGGGCCAGTGGAGGGCGTTGGCGACGAGGCAACGCAAAACATGCTGCTCCTCACGGCGCGCAAGGGAGACTACACGCTGATGGTGCAGATCATAGCGGATGTGATGAAGCTCATGCAGGACTCGACCGAGGGTCCTCACGTTCTCGAACAGGAAAAAATTCTCGCGCGCGCGGTGCTCTCGAAGGTCTGATCGATGTTGCTCGCCTACCATTGGAGACCATACACATGATGAACTCTGCACTCGGTCGCTCCATTCGCAGCTCCTTGTTCGTCACCTCGCTCGTCGCAACGCGAGTGCTCGGCGCACAGGGGCTGAGCTACGACATGTCGACCACGGGCACGGGTCCGGATCGCAGCGGCACGGTCATGACGCGGAACTTCATGTCCGCGCACGGGCAGTTCCAAGGCGGCAACTCGCGCCTCGACATCACGGAGTCGATGGCGCCCGGCGGCATGATGGGCACGGGAACGTACATGATCACGAGCGGATCGAAGGGAACCGTCACCTCCGTCGATCCAGCCAAGCGTCAATACACGGTGATCGACATCGCCGAGATGGGGAAGACGGCGAACGACATGCAGGCGGCGCTCGGCGGAATCGCGAAGATGGAGTTCACCGACATCAAGGTCGATCTCCAGGATCTCGGCGCGGGCGAGCCGATCGATGGCTACGCGACCTACAAGTACAAGCTCACGCAGGCGTTCACAATGAAGATGACCATGATGGGCCATTCGATAAACAGCCCGTCCACGTCGACCACAGAGATCTGGGTCGCACCGCAGCTGGACGGATTGATGGATCCGAGCGCGCGGCCCATGGTCGCTACACCGTCGGGCCCGATGGCTGAGCTCATGCGGCAGCTCACGGCGCAGTACGGGAAGATGAAGAAGGGGCTTCCCCTCAAGCGGATCACGACGAGCGTCAGCGGCGAAGGGGCGCGCCAGCACACGACCACGATGACCTCGACGATCACGAACGTGAAGAAGTCCGCGATCAGCCCGAGTGTGTTCGAAGTGCCGTCCGGCTATACGAAGGTCGATATTGCCGACGCCGTCGGGGCGAGCGCGGCAGCGGCGCAGGCGAAGGCTCAACACGGGAAGCCCTAATGCCATCCCGAACGCTTCTTCTGCCGAGCGGACTGCAGCTCCTGTCATGGGTCGGGTTGGCGATTTCGTTGGCGACACTCGCGTACACGGCGCCAAAGCTGATCGAGGAAGGCGGCGGAGCAGGAGTCGTTTTCGGGAACCTTGCGCAGTATTCCTGGACCATCGCGCTACTCCTTGTCGCCTTTACGTGGACTCGGACGATTGGTGTACGCGCGCTCATCGGTGCCGCGCTCGGCGGATTCTTCGGAGTGAGCTCATTGGCGGTGTTGATTGGAAAGCCGTTCGTCGAGCGACTTGGGGCGCAGAGCGTTTTCGTCATGACCGTGTTCGCACCAGTGACCGAAGAGCTGTTGAAGCTGATGCCGGTCGCGCTCTTCCTGCTTCTGGCGATGCGCAGCCGGCGATTTCGGCCATCGATCGCCGACGCCGTTCTGTTCGGGACCACCGTTGCGTGCGGAATGTCGATGTACGAGAACATTCTGTACGCGCGCGGAACCGATGGTGGGTGGCTCGCCAACCTGCCGTTCTCGACTGCGCTTCCGTTTCTGCACATGCAAGGCTCGATGCTCGTGGGCGGGCACGTGGTGTACACCGCGCTCGCCTCGCTCGGACTTGCGGTCACGATTCTCTACGGAGCTCGCGTTCCTCTTGCGCGATACGCGTTTCCCGTCACGCTTGCCGTGGCGATCTTCGAGCACATGACGGTAGACAGGCTCGTGCTCATCGGCTCGGATGAGCTGGGCTGGTTCGCGCGACTCTCTCTCCTGATTACGCTGGGAGGCTATCTCTCGACATTGCTGCTGGTGGCCGGTATTGCAGCGGTCGCGGTATTCGAGACTCGACTAATGCGGCGCGGTGGCGCCGCACTGCCCGCATCACTCACGATGCGGGACATCATCGCGGGTCTCAGGCAGTCATCGCGATGGGCGAGTGCGCTGTTGCTTCAGAAGAGACTTCGCTATGAATCGCTGCGGCGATCATCCATTCTCGCGGTCGCTCAAACGGCGCAGAGCGCTCCGGACGCGAGTGCAACGGCGTCGGTGCAGCGCCTGTACCGGAGCGCGCAGATGACGAGTGGGGCCGCCGCATGATAGTCGATTATATGAGCGCCATCGCCACCTTGTTCTCGATGAGTGAGCTGTCGGCGCTGGTGCGCTGGTGCGCGACCTGTGCGGGGAGCGCGGGTGGCGGGGTCGGTCCCGCAGTGGGCATTGGTGCGGGTGTGGCCGCGGGACTCGGCGCGGCGGGCGGGATGGCGGGAGCTGGTGCTGGCGCGGGCGCAGGAGCGGGTGCGGGTGCGGGAGCTGGAGCTGGAGCGGGTGCGGGTACGGACGCCGCATCCTTGCTGCCACCGCCGCCTCCCCCTCCGCTGAATCTTGGTGGTGGCTCGCCTCCGGATGACGGAATGGTGCACCTCCCTCCACCACCACCTCCGCCACTCGATCTGACTGGGGGAACTCCCCCGAGTTCTGCGGATCCGGGTGCAGGGAATCCATCTGCTGATGGCCCGCCCCCGGCGACGCCGGCTCCAGATTCACCGATGCCTCAACGCGTCGGCGACACGCCGCCTGCGAACGGCCCACAGCCTTTGAGCGACGTGCCGCCGGCGAACGGACCGCAGCCGTTGAGCGACATTCCGCCAGCAAACGGACCGCAGCCGCTTAGCGACATTCCGCCAGCCAGTGGTCCGCAACCAGTCTACGGCAATCAGCAGTTGGGAATGTCGGCGAATCCGGATGGATCGATTACGACAACGGATTCCGACGGACCGACGACGACAACTCCACCAAGCGCGGACTCACCATCTGATGCCGCACCCGGGGCTCCGGCGGCTGGAGCGCCGTCTGCGCCGCCATCTGCGACGGGACCGGGAGGTCTCACGATCACTCAGTCGAACGGCACCACCACCGTGACGACTCCCGATGGCACGACCGTGCCCGCGACGAGTACAGGTCCCGATACCTACGGCGCGCAGCTTCCCGATGGGAGTTTCGTCACCGGGAATGCCGACGGCACGACAACGATCGCAGCGCCCGATGGGTCAACCACCAATTACAATGCTGCTGGGCAGGCCACGGGATCGGCGCCGCCGGATCTTGCGGCGGGGGGAGGGCTAGATGCGCCGCCACTCCACCATTCCGTCACGACACCCACCTCAGACGGCGGGTTCACCGTCAGTCATCCCGACGGCACCGTCGACATCCATCATCCCGACGGTACCGCGATTCACGTCGAGGCCGATGGGAGCACCTGGCATCCGATACCGTGACGCCTCGGTCAGCCCGGCGCTTGCGCTCCCCTCGGCGGCGGACCCTCGGCCTGCAGCGCGATCGCCTCCTCATCGCTGAACAATCTCGACCGCGTCAGAAAGCGCACGCCCTCGGGTGACTCCACGGAAAATCCACTCCCGCGTCCCGGCACGACGTCGATGGTCAGCTGCGTGTGCTTCCAGTATTCGAACTGCTCGCCTCCAATGTAGAACGGCGTATTCGCGATCGTGCCGAGATACACATCGCGCTGCCCAAGCTTGAACTCGTTCCGCGGAAAACACATCGGCGAGCTGCCATCGCAGCAGCCGCCCGACTGATGAAACACCAGCGGGCCGTGCATCGCCTCCAGCTGCTTCAGCATCGCTGCGGCAGGTGCGGTAACGGCGACGCGCATCACGCGCGCCGCCGTCATTGCACTCTCCGACTCTCCCTGCTCAGCCACGGTTAGAAAAACCCGAGCGCGTTTGGGCTGTAGCTCACGAGCAGATTCTTGGTCTGCTGGTAGTGATCGAGCATCATCTTGTGATTCTCACGACCGATACCGCTCTGCTTGTAGCCGCCGAACGCCGCGTGCGCCGGATAGAGATGGTAGCAGTTCGTCCAGACGCGCCCCGCCTTCACGCCGCGCCCAACGCGATAGCAGATGTTCGCCTCGCGCGACCACACGCCCGCGCCCAGGCCGTAGAGCGTGTCGTTGGCGATCTCGATCGCGTCATCCATGTCCTTGAACTTCGTCACGGACACCACCGGCCCAAAGATCTCCTCCTGGAAGACGCGCATCTTGTTGTGCCCTTCGAGAATCGTGGGCGTGACGTAGTAGCCGTCTTTCAGCTCGCCGTCGTGCATCGCCCGCGTGCCACCCGTGAGCACCTTCGCGCCTTCCTTCTTCCCGATGTCGAAGTAGCTGAGAATCTTCTCGAGCTGATCGTTGCTGGCCTGCGCGCCCATCATCGTGGTGGAGTCGAGTGGATGGCCAAGCTTGATCTTCTCGACGCGCGCGACGGCGCGCTCCATGAACTTATCGTAGATCGACTCGTGCACGAGCGCGCGCGACGGACAGGTGCAAACCTCCCCCTGATTGAGCGCGAACATCGTGAAGCCCTCGAGACACTTGTCGAAGAACGCGTCGTCCGCGTCCATGATGTCGGGGAAGAAGATGTTCGGCGACTTGCCGCCGAGCTCCAGCGTCACCGGAATCAGATTCTCCGACGCGTACTGCATGATGAGGCGCCCCGTCGTCGTCTCGCCCGTGAACGCGACCTTGGCCACGCGATTGCTGCTCGCGAGCGGCTTTCCCGCCTCGACGCCGAAGCCCTGCACGATATTGAGCACGCCCGGCGGCAACAGATCGGCAATCAACTCCACGAATGCCATGATCGACACCGGCGTCTGCTCGGCCGGCTTGAGCACGACCGCATTACCGGCAGCGAGCGCCGGAGCGAGCTTCCATACCGCCATGAGCAGCGGGAAATTCCACGGGATGATCTGCGCGACGACGCCGAGTGGCTCGTGGAAATGGTAGGCGACGGTGTCGTTGTCGATCTCACCGGCCGAGCCTTCCTGCGCGCGCAGAGCGCCCGCGAAGTAGCGGAAGTGATCGATCGCGAGCGGAAGATCGGCATTCATGGTCTCGCGAATCGCCTTGCCGTTGTCGATGGTCTCGATCACGGCGATCGCGGCGAGATTCTGCTCGAGGCGGTCGGCGATCTTGTTGAGGATGATGCTGCGCGAGGCCGCAGATGTCTTCCCCCACGCCTCGGCGGCTGCGTGCGCGGCGTCGAGTGCGAGCTCCACATCCTCGGCCGTCGAGCGCGCGACGTCGCAGAGATGCTGGCCGGTGATCGGTGTCGGATTCGAGAAGTATTTCCCCTTCACCGGCGCGCGAAATTTTCCACCGATCCAGTTCTCGTAACGGCTCTTGATGGGAATGGTGATCGCGTAGTTCCGCGCTGCGTCGGGCAGCGTGGCATCGCCTTTCTTGGTCGGCTCGAGTGTGGCAGACATGCGCGCTCCTTCTGCGGGTCGTGATGTTGTGAGGCGCTCGACTGCCGCGCTTCGTGACCCCTAACGATGCGCTCTGTGCGCGAGGCGCAACAGCACATCCGCCAGAAAGACGTAAGCCACTCGGCGCAAAGGAGTTAAGGAGGCGACTCCTCGTCCGCTCGCTCGTGCGGGGCACGGAACGCGACGAAACGTCGCGCGCGATGCAGCGCTCTCGGCAGGGTTGAGGCTTCGCTGCAACGCGGTGCCTGCTTGACTCCATCCGCGCGTGGTGGAAAGCTCCATGACGAAGTCGAGGCAGATGGGAACTGGCGGCCACGAGATCACGGGAAGCAGTCATGCTGACAGTCACCGAGCAAATCCCCTACGAGCCGTCCGCACAACGATCGCTGTCGCGCACGTGGGCGCGCGTCGTCGAAGGGCATCGGGGCGCGAGCGGTGGACGCGCGCTCGTGCGCGAGTCGTGGACGCGCAGCGCGAGCGCCGATGTGCGCGCCGACCTTCCGGGCGCGCCGCTCGTGCTCGCAGAGGACGCGCTCGCGACCGAGTGCGAGCACGCCGACTGGCTCTCGTTCGCCTTTCGCGCAGTCGATTGGCAGGGCGACGCGTTGCGCACGGGACACATCCTCAGCCTCTTCGATGCGCATGGGCGGATGCTGTCATGCCGGGGCGATCCGCATGCGCGCGAGGGACTCGCGCGAATCAACTTCCGCGCGGGCGCGCTCTGGACGGAGAGCGCGGCGGGGACGAACGGGCCGGGGACGGCGCTCGCAACGGGGAAGGCGGTGCACATCGTCGGTGCCGAGCACTATTGCGAGGCGTGGCACGAGTGGCACTGCGCGGCAGTGCCGCTGCGCGACGAGATCACCGGCGAGATCCTCGGCATCCTCGACATCTCCGGCTTCCGGCACCACGCGCATCCGCACACCTTCGAGCTCGCGCTCGCGCTGGCGACGCTCGTGCAGCAGATGCTCGCGCTGCGTGAGTCGGAGCGCCGCTTCGCGGTGATGCAGCGCGCCGCGGAGATGTCGGCGCGCTACGCGAACGACGCGCTTGTGGCGGTGGACCGCGGAGGGCGCGTGCTCTTCGCTTCGTCGAACGCGCCGGACGGGCTGCGTCCGGGCACCGCGATTCCCGAGCGACTGCGCGCGGCGATCGCCAATCACGTGCGCGCGGGCTCGCAGCTCACCGACTCGAGCGACGTGCGCTTCCCGCTCGCCGACGACGTCGGCATCTCGGCGCTGAGTCATCTCGTGATCGACGGGCGCACGCCGGTGGGCGCGTGCCTGCTACTGCGCGGGGGCGCGACGCCGTGCGAGAGCGATGCGGATGAGGAGCGCGCCGCGACGATCGCTGCGCTCAGCCGCGCGCCGACAATGGCCGCGGCTGCCGAGCGGTTGAAGATCCATCGCAGCACGCTGTACAGGCGTCTCGAGCGCTACGGGCTTCATCCCGAGCGCTCGCTCGACACGCACTAGGGCTGCGTCACCAGCCCCGTCATCTGCACGACCTCGAAGTCGCTGCCGTGCACCTTCGTGAGGTTGTGCAGATCGTCGTCGCTCCACCGGGGATCGGGCGCGCCGCTCAGGAACATGTCCGAGCCGTTGTCGGCGAGAAACATCCCGTACTTCTTGAGCGCCGTCAGAATCACCTTGTTCGCCGCCGAGTACGATGAGATGTCGAAGGAGGATTTGAGACGCACGCGCATCCCCATGGGCGGCAAGTTCACGCTGGTCCCCGATCCCGCGGAGTGACGCGCCGGCGACACGTACGCCTTGCGCGAATGCGCGCAGCTGAAGCGCAGCGCGTGTGCGATCACCTGATGGATCACGACCTCATCGTAGCGCGTGAGTCCTGGTAGAATCGGCAACCCCGCAGCGTCGGCGGATGTCCATCCCGCCGGGCGCGTGGTGCCGGCGGTCATGTCGAAGATCGCGCCGGAACCGCCGGTCCAGCTCACGCCGCCGTTCACCGGATGCGCGTCGAACATCTCGTAGTCCTTCCATGCGCCCGCGTCGATCACGAGCACGTGCCTGTCGCCGGTGCTCGACGCTCCACCTTCGATCGGGGCGTACGTCGGCACGGGGTAGGGACCGGCGTCGCTCTCGTTGCTATAGTAGAAGCTCACCGGCACCTTCGCCTGTGAGCCGCGCACGACGACGTAGGAAATGCCGTTCGGCGCCCCGGCATACACGGTGCCGAAGTCCGGGTGCACTCCCTTCGTTGGGCCGCACGATGCTATCAGGCTATCCGAGTTCGCATCGAGCGGGGAGCCCGAGATGTCTGTGCGCCACGGATCGCCGGCCGGGAAGATCGCCCTCCCGCCGAGATCGCCGCTGCCATTGCCGAGCGCAGTGAACGTGACGGATGCTCCGGTGATCGCGGCCGTGGCCGACGTCGCGAGATAGGTGCCGTCGAGCGTCCAGTGCACGCTCGCGTGCCCGCTCGCATCGGTGGTGCCGGAGCTCGCGCCCAACGAGCCGTTCCCCGATGCGACGCTCCACGTCACCATCGCGCCGCTCACCGCCGTGCCTCCGTTCGTGACCGTGACCACGAGCGGTGCGCCGAGCGCCGACGAGAGCGTTCCCTTCTGCGCGTCGCCACTCGTTTTCGCGATGACGTTCGCGTGCGGCGGCGGTGGTGGCGGCGCGGGCGGACTCACCGGAGTCTCGCCACCGGGGATCGTCGATGTGGACGCCGCGCAGGCCATCGTCGCGGCAACGAGCAGCATCGCTCGAGTGATTCGGAGAATGCGCATGAGGGATTCAGCTGTGAGAGTGGCCGGCTTGAGCCAGCCGTTCGTCGATCTCTCTGGACGACGAGGCGGCCACTTTCACGGCAACGGTGCCGCCAGGGGCCTCGTGGACGCTCTCGATGACGGAAAAGGTGCGCGGCGTGACAGTGGCTACAACCCTTCGCCCCTGGCAATCGTCAACCCCAGAGTACGGCCAGGATCCGGTCGCGAGATGTGACCCAGGCCGCTTTCGTTGCATCCGCTTTCCAACCGCTGAGCTCATGGCGCCCAACGCGTTTCCACCGTCCGCCACCCGTGCACTCCATGACGCTCGTGATGACGAGCGTGCCGGGCGGATTGCCGTGGCGATCGAGAAATATCGCGCCGCGATCGATGCCGCGGTGGCCGATGGCGATGCGTCGACGCAGGCAGAGGCGCTGCGCAGGCTGAGTGTCGTGATGCATCGACAGCTCGAGCGCGGAGTCGCGCGCGAGCTCTGCCTGCAGAGCTACGAAGTGGCCCGCTCACTCGGCGACAGCGGCCTCGCAGCGGAGGCGCTGAACACGCTCGGCGGCTTCGAGCTCGAGGCGGGGGAGACGGGCGACGCGGGCGATCTCTTTCGTCGCGCGCTCGAGATGGCGCATCACACGCCGGCGTTGGTTGGTCGCATCGAGCAGAATCTCGGCATCATCGCGAACATCCGCGGCGATCTGAACGCCGCGCTCGAGCACTACCAGAACTCCCTCGCGGCCTCCACGCGCGCGCGCGACGACAGCGGCTGCGCGATCGCGTATCACAATCTCGGAATGATCAGCGCGGATCAACAGCAGTGGGAGCTCGCCGATCGCTACTTCGACTCGAGCCTCGCCCTCGCCGACTCGCTCGGCGACGTGCGCCTGCGCGGACTATGTCTGCTCAATCGAACCGAGGTGTTCATCGCGCGGCAGCGCTTCGAGGAGGCGCGGTTGAGCGCCGAGGACGCGCTCCGGATGTTCGACGAGCTCGATGCGCGCGCGCAGAAGGCGGACGCCTACAAGTTCCTCGGTGTCGTGTACCGCGAGACGAGCCGCCCGGTGCTCGCCGAGGCGCGGCTCAAGAGCGCGATCGAGCTCGCGTCCAAGTGCGGCTCGCTGCTGGGTGAGGCCGAGGCGTCACGCGAGCTCGCGAAGCTGCATCAGATGATGGGGCGCAATCAGGAGGCGCTGCAGCTGCTGAATGCGGCGCGCGCACTCTTCGTCCATCTCGATGCGCGCGGCGATCTGTCGGACGTGACGCGCAAGGTCACCGATCTCGAAGGTACCTTCCTCATGATCGTGCGCGACTGGGGACAGTCGATCGAATCTGCGGACTCGTACACCTTCGGACATTGCGAGCGCGTCGCGACCTACGCAGTGGCCGTCGCACGTGCGCTCGGCCTCAATCAGGATGAGCAGACGACGGTGCGCATCGGCGCCTATCTGCACGACGTCGGCAAGGTCCGCATCCCGCACGAGATTCTGAACAAGCCGGGGAAGCTGACGCGCGAGGAGCGCGAGCTGATGGAACGCCACACGCTCTACGGGATCGAGTTGCTCGAGAACGTGGACTTTCCGTGGGATATCAAGCCGCTCATTCGCTGGCACCACGAGAAGTGCGACGGCACCGGCTATCCCGATCGGCTGCGCGACGATGCGATTCCGATCGCCGCGCAGATCATTGGCATCGTCGACGTCTACGACGCGATGACGAGCACGCGCAGCTATCGCGCGGCAATGTCGGCCGAAGATGCGCTCGTGGAGCTGCGAAAGTGCAAGGCATGGTGGCGTGCCGATGTCTTCGAGGCGGCACTAACTGCAATCAACGACAGCGCAAGCGTCGCGATGTGATGTATCACACAGTTACAGGCATGACGTGATTCGGCCTGGACGTGATAGTGGCCACGACGGGTTCTGGCAGATTCAGCGTAGGTCAAAAGAGATCGGCACGGTACGGCAAGGCGAAAGTTCGATACGAACTCCTCTCATCCGTAACCGATATATGCGAAAAAATTCTTCTCTTCGCCTGTTCGTCGCCGCCGTCGCGGTTGCGGTCGTAGCCGCCTGTGGCGATCACGCGAGCCCTACTGCACCCGCGCTGGCGCTCAGGCACGCGCCGCCGCCACCGAAGCAACAGCAGCAGTCGCACAGCCCCCAACTCGCACAGTGCCGCATCCCTCACGATGTATGGGTGTCGGCGCGCATCGGTCCTAGGGGCGGCACGCTCGACCTCGGCGACAACAACACGATCTACTTTCCGCCGGGCGCGCTGCTTACGGACACGACGATCACAGCGCACGTGCCCGCCGGCAACGTCGCGCGCGTGTTCTTCACGCCCGAGGGGATGCACTTTCCTGTGGCCGCGATCGTTACGCTGAGCGTATCGCCCTGCATCACGCCGACGTCGCTGCTCTCGGTCGTCTATCTGCAGGCCGACACGGTCTCGGAGGTGGTTCCGACGGTGAGTGACCCGCATGCGAGGACGGTCACGGCGACGATCAATCACTTCTCGTCGTACGCGGTGGCTTACTAGTTCTGAGTCGGCGCCGCGGCGGCCTTCCACCGCTTCGAGAACAGCGCGTAGACGATCACGCCCACGAGCGCGCTGAACGCTCCGAACGCCGAGGGAATCGGCGCGCTCACGAGGGCGCTGAGCACGGCAATCAGCGATGCGGCGACGAAGAAGAGCGGGACGAGCGGATAGCCCCACGCGCGATACGGCCTCGGCTCACTTGGCATCGTGCGGCGAAAGACGAACACGCTCGCCGCGCTCAGGCCGAAGAAGATCCAGTCCGCGAACACCTCGCCGTTGAGCAACCAGTCGAGCCGCGACTGCGCGAGCAAGAGCAGCGCGACTGACCAGAGCCCGAGCATCGCGATGCTGACGTGCGGTGTGCCGAAGCGCGGATGGATGCGCGCCGCCGCCGGATAGAAGAGCCCCTCGCGCGACATCGCGTAGAAGATGCGCGGCGTCGCCAGCAGCACGACGTTCACGAGCCCGAGAATCGAAACCATCGCCGCGATCGTGATGAGCGTCCCGCCCAGCGATCCAACCATGCGGATCGCGGTGTCCGCCGCGACACTGCTGCTCGCCGCCATCCCGTCTC
>Ga0208078_1000202_pt1 | contig 16097 bp, 16 predicted proteins | sample NGESurdeep072012_3_FD_184468 | JGI IMG/M metagenome (GOLD analysis project Ga0208078, IMG submission 184468) | Arctic peat soil microbial communities from Barrow, Alaska - NGEE Surface sample 53-2 deep-072012 (SPAdes) | ecosystem: Environmental > Terrestrial > Soil > Wetlands > Peat ...
TCGTCGCATGAATCGTCTCGATGCATCCGCCCTGATCGATCGCGACGTCCACGATCACCGCGCCGGCCTGCATCGTCTTCAGATCTTCGCGCCGCACGAGTCGCGGCGCCTTTGCGCCCGTGACGAGCACCGCACCGACGACGAGATCCGCCGTCGCAATCTGCTCGAGAATCGTGAACCGATTCGAATAAACCAACGTCACGTTCGCCGGCATTACATCCGATAGATATCGCAGACGCTCCAAAGACAGATCCAGGATCGTCACCTGCGCGCCCAACCCCGCCGCCATCTTCGCCGCATTCGTGCCGACGACACCGCCGCCCAAGATCACGACCTTTCCGGGCGGAACTCCCGGCACGCCGCCGAGCAGCACACCGCGTCCACCATGCAGCTTCTCGAGATATTTGGCGCCCTCCTGCACCGCCATCCGTCCCGCGACCTCCGACATCGGAGTGAGCAGCGGCAGCTCGCCATTTGGCAGCTGGACGGTCTCGTACGCGATGCAGACGGCGCCGCTGTCGAGATGCGCCTTCGTCAGCACCTCATCGGCGGCGAAGTGGAAGTACGTGAAGAGCACCTGCCCCGGCTTCATCCGCGGCCACTCGACCTTGATCGGCTCCTTCACCTTGAGGATCATGTCCGCGTCGGCCCACGTCGCGTCAGCCGTCGGCGCGATCGTGCCGCCCGCCTTTACGTAGAGCTCATCCGGAAAGCCGCTCCCCTCGCCCGCACCCTTCTCGATCAGTACCGTGTGCCCATCGGCTACGAGCGCCTCGCACCCTGCGGGGACGAGCGCGACACGATTCTCATTCGTCTTGATCTCTTTCGGGACACCGATACGCATGGAAAAACTCCGGACGGTAAAGTGGTTACGCGCTCGCGCGCGATAGTTACGGTGTTGATTACGGTGTGGGGCCCAGACTCAGAACGGTTTGACGGCTGGAAGGATAGAATTCGGCGCAGACCTGCGCGATCGTCTCCGCGTCGATCGCATCGATCAACGCCAGCGTATCCTCCAGCGTGCGATATGGCTCACGGTACAACGCGACGCCAGCCGCCCGGTACATCCGCGACGTGACGCTCTCCAGCGACAGCGTGACCTGCCCCTTCAGCTGGCTCTTCCCCGCGCGGATCTCCTCCTCCGTCAGCGAGTGCGCTGCCAGCTTGTCCAGCTCCTCGGCGATCGCCTCGGCGGCCTGCGTCGCGGTATCCGGCGACGTGCCGACGTAGACGCCCGCCACGCCGGTATCCGGGTGGAAGCTCTGGAAGGTGTGCACCGAGTAGGCAAGCCCAAGCTCCTCGCGAATCCGCTGAAAGAGCCGCGAGCTCATCCCGCCGCCGAAGATCGTGTCCACGAGCGCCACCGCGTAACGACGAGGGTCGTGGTGCGCCACGGTCGTCGCGCCGAACACAATGTGCGTCTGCGCACTCTCGCGCTCGACGTGCGTCTTCGTTGGCGCAGCGGGGCTCGCAGGGGGCACCACGAGCGGCGTCGGGTCGCCACGCGCGACCTCACCCCAGCCCGTGCGCTCGAGCGCCTCGAGCAGCTGCTCGTGCACCACGTTCCCCGAGCACGCCACCACGATCTGCGACGGATGGTACGCGCGCGCGTGAAGCTCCTTCAGCTCCTTCACGCCGAGCGCGCTGACGGTCTCGCGCGTGCCCAGAATCGAGTGGCCGTAGGGATGCGATCCCCACAGCTGCTCGTTGTGGAGCTCGAAAACGAGATCGTCCGGCGTGTCGTCCACCATCCCGATCTCCTCGAGCACGACCTTCCGCTCGAGCAGCAGATCCTCTCGGCGCAGCAGCGGTCGAAACACGAGATCGCCGATCACATCGACGGCCTCGACGAGGTGCTCATCGAGCACGCGCGCTTGATACGCGGTGTGCTCGCGCGCAGTGTACGCGTCGAGCGAGCCGCCCAAGATCTCGAGCGACAGTGCTATTTCCCGCGCGGAACGGTTCTTCGTTCCCTTGAACACCATGTGCTCGAGCAGATGCGACACACCCATCCGCTCGCGCGACTCATGGACCGAAGCGGCCCGCACCCAGGCACCGAAAGCAACCGACCGCACTCCCGGCATGTGCTCCGAGAGTACGGTCAGTCCGTTCGATAACTCTGTAGTGCGCAGCCCGGAATCGGGCGGCGACGAGACGGCGGTCACCGGCGCGAACGACCTCCGCCACGGGATCCGGACCCGCCACGACGGCCGCGATCTTCACTGCCCGACGACGCCGCATCCGTGCTCTCGCCCGGAGCGACTCCGCCTTCCGCCGCGACGCCTGCACCCTCTTCGCGACGCGGACCACGCGACGAGCCATTGGCATCGTCGGGCGTTCCTTCCGGCTTCGGCACCAGTGCCTTCATCGACAGGCGCAGACGTCCACGCTCATCGCGATCGATGAGCTTCACGCGAACGCGCTCGCCCTTCTTGACGACATCTTCGGTTTTGTCCGTGCGGCCGTGCGCGAGCTCGGAGATATGAACCAATCCCTCCGTGCCCGGCAGAATCTCGACGAACGCGCCGAAGGCAGTCGTGCTCTTGACCGTGCCCTCGTACTCCGCGCCGATTTCCGGCTCGACCGTGAGCGCCTTGATCATCTGACGTGCGCGCTCCATCGCCTCGCCGCCAACCGCCGCGATCGTGACGAGCCCCGTGTCGTCCACGGTGAGCTCCGCGCCCGTCTCGTCCTGAATGCCGCGAATCGTCTTGCCCTTCGGCCCGATCAGGTCGCCGATCTTCTCGGGGCTGATCTGCAGCGTCACGATGCGCGGTGCGTACGGCGACAGATCCGCGCGCGCCTCGCCCAGCGCCTTCTTCATCTCGCCGAGAATGTGCAGGCGCCCTTCCTTTGCCTGCGCGAGCGCCTCACGCATGATGCTGAGATCGAGACCCTCGATCTTGATGTCCATTTGGATCGACGTGATTCCGTGCTCTGTTCCCGCAACCTTGAAGTCCATGTCGCCGAGGTGATCTTCGGTGCCAAGAATGTCGGTGAGGATCGCGTACTTCGTGCCTTCCTTCACCAATCCCATGGCGACGCCGGCGACTGCCGCATGAATCGGCACGCCTGCATCGAAGAGCGCGAGCGAGCCACCGCACACCGACGCCATCGACGACGAGCCGTTCGACTCGAGCACATCGCTGACGATGCGAATTGTGTACGGGAACGCCGCGGCATCAGGCAACACCGCCTGCAACGCGCGCTCGGCCAGATTGCCGTGTCCGATCTCGCGACGGCTCGTGCCGCGGAGCGGACGAACCTCACCCGTGGAGAACGGCGGGAAGTTGTAGTGGAGCATGAACGTCTTGGACTGCTCGCCGACTTCGTCGATCGAGTCGAGGCGCTGCGCATCTTTCGACGTGCCGAGCGTGACCGCGACGAGCGCCTGCGTCTGCCCGCGCGTGAAGAGCGCCGAGCCGTGCACGCGCGGCAAGAGCGACGTGTCGATCGTGATCGGACGGACATCCTTCATGCCGCGTCCATCAACGCGCTCGCCCTTGTTCAGCACCTGGCCGCGCATCGAGTTGTATTCGGCATCATCGACCAGCGACGAGATGTCCTTCGCGTTGTCGGGATACTGCGTCGCGAGCTGCTCCGCAATTTCCTTCTTCGCCTTCTCGACGGACTCGATGCGGGCGTGCTTGTCCTTCTGGTTGATCGCTTCCGTGATCTTGCCTTCCGCGAGCTTCTTGACGGTGGCCGTGAGCTCGGCGCCGATCTCGGTTTTCGTCCACTTCATCTTCGCGACTGTGATCTTCGCGACCATCTCGTTCTGGATCGCGATCAGCTCCTGAATCGACTTGTGGCCGAGCGTGATACCGGCGACGATGTCGTCTTCGGAGACTTCGAGGGCGCCGCCCTCGACCATCACGATCGAATCCTTCGATCCGGTGATGATGATGTCGAGATCGCTATACGCGAGCTGCGGGAAGGTCGGACAGACGACCCACTTGTCCTGCAGGCGACCCATGCGAACGCCGGCGAGCGGCCCGTTCCACGGAATCTTCGACGACTGCAGTGCGAGGGAAACCGCGAGGAGCGCGGGGACGTCGGCGTCGTTCTCCTGATCTGCGGAGATGACGTACACGAACACCTGCACTTCGTTCTGGAATCCTTCCGGGAAGAGCGGGCGAATCGAGCGATCGATGATCCGGGCGGACAGGATCTCATCGTCGTGCGGACGGCCCTCTCGCTTGATGAAGCCGCCGGGGATCTTTCCCGCGGCGTAGGTACGTTCCTTGTACTCAACAGTCAATGGGAAGAAGGGCAGCGTGCTGACCTTCTCGCTGACTGTGACGGCGGCGAGAACGACAGTCTCACCGTACTGGACCAGCGCGGACCCTGCCGCCTGCTTGGCCATGCGTCCGGTCTCGACAATGAGCTTCCGGCCCGCGAACTCTTTTTCTACGCGTTGCATCATGTACTCTCTCTGGAACACAAAAGCGCGCGGGAACCCGGAATGGGTACCCGCGCGATTGCGAGTGGTCGACGATTAATGGCGGAGTCCAAGCTCTTGAATCAGCGTGCGATACCCCTCGAGCTCCGTACGCTCCATATAATCGAGCAGACGGCGGCGCTGACCGACCATCTTGAGGAGCCCGCGACGGCTATGATTGTCCTTCTTGTGGGCGCGGAAGTGATCGGTGAGATAATTGATCCGCTCCGTCAGCAGGGCAACTTGCAACTTCGTGGAGCCCGTGTCGGTTTCGTGCGCCTTGTACTTCTCGATGATTGGTGCTTTTGCGAACGCCATGCGGTATATTCTCCGAACGTACCAGTGCGCATTGTGCGCCTATTGCGTTGAGTCGTCATAAGTTAACGGACGTCTTGACCTCTGTAAAGGCTCCTATTGCCTGAGCGCTATCTCGGTCGCCATCTCGGCCGCTTTCGTGTCGACTCGAACGTCGGGTCCGGGGGCTTCGCCTGGGTTTACAAGGGCTACGACCCCGAGCTCGACATCCCTGTCGCGATCAAGATCCTCAAGCCGCAATACGCGGGCGAGGAGGCCTTCGAGACGCGCTTCCGCACGGAGGCCGCGACGGCGGCCAAGCTCCGCCATCCGAACATCATCCGAATCCTCGCCGTGGGCCGCGAAGATACGGCCGTCTACTTTGTGATGGACTTTCTCCCCACCGGGCTCGACGATCGCTTGCGGATCATGGGGACGCTTCCGGAAACGCTCCTCATCCGGCTCGGAATGGACGTGAGCGCCGCGCTCGCGTTCGCGCATCGCGAGGGCGTGATTCACAGGGACATCAAAACCGACAACGTGCTCTACGACGATCACGGCAACGCGATCGTCGCCGACTTCGGCATCGCCCGCGCGCTCTCCGGCTACACGGAGAAGACCGGAACGAACATGGTCGTCGGCACGCCGCAGTACTTCTCGCCGGAGCAGGCGCGCGGCCAAACGCTCGACGGTCGCGCCGACATCTACTCGCTCGGCGTCACGCTCTTCAAGGCGGCGACGGGCGTGCTCCCGTTCCAGGGCGACGACTGGTACGAGATCGCGCGCCAACACATCGAGGAGCCCGCGCCGCGACCGCGCTCGTTCAATCCGGCGCTCTCGCGCGGAATGGAGCACGTCATCCTCAAGTGCCTCGCCAAAGATCCTGCGGAGCGCTACCCCACGGGCGACGCGCTGCACACGGAACTCATGCAGCTGCTCGGCCGCGCGAGCACACCGGATGGCGATCCCACCGTCGTGATGCCGACGCCGGCCGCGAGCCGCGTCGCGCTCGAGATCACGAAACCCAAGCGCGTGCGCGGTCCAATGTCGCGCACAGTTGCCGTGGGCGCGGGGATGCTGATTCTCATCGCCACGGGCTTCGGTGTGAACGCAATGAAGGCGCGCGGCACGGCGCAGGACGCGGCGCGCGAGACGCAAACGCGCGACTCGGCCGCACTCGCCGCGAGCGCGACTGTGGCGCCTGCGCAGCCGGCCGTCGTGCCGATCACGGAGACCGATAGCGCGACGCGCGACTCGCTCACCGCCGCCGCCGGGGTGCGCGCCGCCGCGCGAACCGCCGCTCGCAAGCCGCCGCCCAAGCCGGCCGAGCGCGTGCTGCGCGTTGTGGGCCCGGCGGAGGCGACGATCAACGTCGACGGTGCGGTCGTCGGACGCGGGACATGGCACTCCGAGTCGATCTCGACCGGCGTGCACCACGTGATCGTCTCGCTCAACGCGCCGGGCGCGTGTTCGTCGGCACAGGACGCGCGCGATGTGCGCGTCGGCGACGCAGGAACGACGACGGCGCAATTCACTCCGCGCCGATGCGGATCGTTCACGCTCGATGCGGCGCCGTCGGGCGGCCGCTTCATGCTGACGAGCGGCGGCCACGAGGTGGCGTCGGGGGTCGTACCGCTCGCCGCTCCGGTGCTCCTGCCCGAGGGCTCGTACGCGCTGCACGTGTCGGCGAAGTACTGCGCGGACTATTCGGGAACCGTGACGATCAGCACGGGCGCCGCCGCGAAGGAGCGCGTGCGGCTGATCTGTCAGTGATGTTCGCGTAGCGGCTCACGAGCGCGCGTTCGCCCAGCTAGTGCGCGGCGACGGCTCCGATTACCACGCCCACCGCAGCGCCGATCCACAACGTCGGCTGTGCATACCACTTCTTCACCGGGCGATCGATGAGGGCGACGTGATCCGTCGTGAGGCGCGTCGTCTGCCCCGTCACGACGGCGAGCGCGCGCTTGTGCTCGGGATCCACCTTCAGAATCACGAAGCGCGCGACGAGCGCATCGTGGCGCATCGGATCGACGGCGATTCCCTTCTGCCCCGCACGCACCCACTCGTGCTTCTCGGTCGAGAGCGACACCGTGCTGTCGCCGACGCTCGCGATCTCGAAGCGGTACGCGGTTTCCTGCGCGCGCGCGCGCGAGGGCGCGAGCATCAGTGCGAGTGCTGCGATTCCACAAGCGAATGCGAGGCGCGCGCTCACAGGTGGAAGATCCGTTTCACGAGCGATGAGATATCGTTGAATGTGACTATCGAGAAAAGGAGCACGATCGCCGAGAAGCCGCCGTAGAAGAGGAGCACGCGTGTGCGCGCGGCGAGCGCGCGTCCCTTGATCGACTCCGCCACCATGATCAGGATCTGTCCGCCATCGAGGATCGGGATCGGCACGAGATTCACGACGGCGAGATTGATGCTCAACAGCGCGAGCAGCAGAAGCAACGGCGTCCATCCCAGCTGTGCCGCCTGCCGCGCCTGGTCCCCCACGCCAATCGGACCGCTGAGCCCTTTCACCGACTGCTGGCCCGTCATGAGGTGATGCAGCGTCTGCACGATCAAACCCGCATTTCCCCACGTCGTGAGCCACGCGCTCTTGATCGCATCGCTCGTCTCAATCGGATGACGCACGCCAAGGTCCTTTATGCCGACGCCGATCTTGCCGAGCACCGTATCGCGCTGCGTGATCGGATTCACATCGTGCGTCGAATCCGGCGTCACCTTCACATCCTGCTCGCTGCCACCGCGGCGAACACTCAGTGTGAGTGGCTTGCCCGGCGACGCTTCGATCAGTCGCACGAGTCCGAACCATCCGCGAATGGGTGCTCCATTCAGCGCGACGACGCTGTCGCCGACCAGGAGTCCCGCGCGCTCGGCGGGGCGACCCGCGGCTATCTGCCCAACGACTGCCGGCAGATTCGGTCGCAGCACCGTCGCGGCGATCGCGAGGCGCGAGTGCGCACCCGTGTCCTGCACGGGGATCGTCGTGATGCCGCGATTCGTCCGGATCACGAGCGTCGGCTCGGAGTCAGTGGCGATGCGCTCGGTCACGTCATTCCACGTCTGCACCGTGCGTCCATCGACTGAGACGACCGTGTCGCCCGCGGCAAGCGTGTGAAACGCACTGTCGTTTGCGGTCACGGCGACGACGTCGCCGATCTCACGCGTCTGGTAGACGACCTCACCGGCGGTGATGAGGACTCCCGCGATGATCAGGAAGCCGAGAGTGAAGTTCATCGTGACGCCGGCGAGCATGATGAACAACCGCGCGAGCAGCGACTTCGACTCGAGCCAGCGATTTTCGGGCACCGGCTTCGGACCGAAGGGCGCCATGCCGTTCGGGTCGTAGTAGCGGGGCTTTTCCTCGGGGACGATCGTCGGAGCGCCGTTGGCGCCCACTTCCGCACCGGGCGTGGGCGTCTCGCTACCGCCCTCGAGGAACGCCATCGACTCGTCTTCGCGCGATGCCATGCGCACGTATCCGCCGAGCGGAAGCGCGGCGAGGATGTATTCGGTTTCGCCCCACTTGTGGCTCAGCAGCGCTGGTCCGAAACCGATCGAGAATCGGGGCGCATAGACGCCCATCAGCTTGGCGGCGATGAAGTGCCCGAGCTCGTGAACGAAGATCACGACCCCGAACACGAACACGATGGCAGCAGGGGTGCGGAGCCACTCTAGCATGCAAACATCTCCAATACGTGTCGTCGCGCCGCGGCATCGGCGTGCATTACCGCCGCGCGCGTGTTTGCCGGTCCGTCGCCGCACGAAGCGAGCGCGCTGTCGATCGCCCGAGCGACGTCCATGAATCTTATCCGATTCTCGAGAAAAAGGCTCACGGCCTGCTCGTTCGCGGCGTTGAATACTGCAGGAGCCACGCCGCCCCGCCGGCCGGCCGCAAGACCATACGCGAGCGCGGGGAAATCCTCGGTGCGCACGCGCTCGAACGTGAGCGCTGGCCACGCCACCGGATCGAACGCGGGCATCGCGCCATCAGCCACCCGATTCGGATGCGTCAGGGCGTACAGCACCGGCAGCTCCATGCTCGGCGTTCCCATCTGTGCGAGCACGCTGCCGTCCACGAACTCCACGAAGGAGTGCACGATGCTCTGCGGATGCACCACGACCTCGATCTGATCGTAGGAGAGACCGAAGAGAAAGTGCGCCTCGATCACCTCGAGCGCCTTGTTCGCGAGCGTCGCGCTGTCGATCGAGATCTTGCGCCCCATCTTCCACGTCGGATGCTGCAGCGCGTCCGCGATGGTTGCCGTCGCGAGTCGCTCAGGTGCCCACTCGCGGAAGGGGCCGCCCGATGCGGTGAGCACGAGGCGGCGCACGTCCGCGCTCGAGCGACCGGCGAGGCACTGAAGAATCGCGCTATGCTCGCTGTCCACCGGCACCAGCTCTCCCCCGCCCACCCTGCACGCCTCGGCCACCAGCGCGCCCGCCATCACGAGCGTCTCCTTGTTCGCGAGCGCGACGCGCTTCCCCGCCGTCACCGCCGCCAGCGTTGCATCAAGCCCCGCCGCGCCGACCACCGCGTTGATCACGATCGACACGTCCGAGCGCGTCGCCGCCTCGACGAGGCACTTCGAGCCCTCGATCCACCCCGGATGCGGCGTCGCGCCATTCGCACACACGCCGATGTACGATGGCTGGAACTCTGCCGCCTGCGCGGCGAGCAGCTCCGTGTTCGAGAACGCCGTGATCGCCGCCACCCGAAAGCGATCGCGATGACGCGCGAGCACGCGCAGCGCCGTCGTGCCCACCGACCCGGTTGAGCCGAGCACTGCGACGCCGCGCGTGGTCATCGATTCACGAAGAGGAGTACGTGAGGAAAGGTGAACAGGAAATACGCCACCGGCAGCGCGAAGAGCATGCCGTCGATGCGATCGAGCACGCCACCGTGTCCCGGAATCAGATGCGAGCTGTCCTTCACGCCGCCCTCGCGCTTGAGCAGCGACTCGACGAGATCGCCGATCTGCACCGACGCCCCGATGATCGCGCCGAGCGTGAGCGCGACACCCAGGCGCAATCCGAGACTCGCGTACGGCACGAGCACCCATTGCGCGTACGCCCAGCTCGCGAGCATGCAGAAGGCGAGCGCCCCGATCGCTCCCGCGCGCGTCTTTCCCGGACTCACCGACGGCATAAGCTTCGCCCGTCCAAATGCGCGCCCAACGAAGTATCCCGCCGTGTCCGAGATCCACGTGAGCACGAACGGATAGAAGACGAGTGCGCTCCCCGCCCGCGCGGTGACCACATAGTTGTGATAGCGGAGCGCGTACGCGAATGAAAGAAAACCCGCGGTGTAGAGCACGCCGAGCAGCGTCACGGCGACCGCGCCGAGCGGATGCTCCTCCGTCGATCGCCTGAACAGCGCCAGCGTGAACAGCGCGACGATCGCCATCGCGCCGAGCGCAATCTCGGGCGGCACGAATCGTCCAACGTGGAAGTAGTGGACGCCGATTGGCAGCAGAAAGGCGAGCGCCGTTCCGGTGCGCGAGAGCGGCGAGTAGCCGCCCGCCTTCGCGATTCCGAAGAGCTCGCGCACCGCGAGCGCCGAGACTACGCCGAGCGTCGCAGCGAAGAGCACGCCGCCCACGTACACCGCGCCGATGACGACCGGGATCGCGACGACGGCGACCACCACGCGTGCCGCGAGATTCGAGAGCGCCACTACGCGGACACGCGGCCGAAGCGGCGGTCGCGGCTCTGGAAGTCGAGAATCGCCTCAAAGAGCTCCTGGCGACGGAAGTTCGGCCAAAGCACCGGCGACAGATACAGCTCCGCGTACGCAATCTGCCAGAGCATGAAGTTCGAGATGCGCTGCTCACCCGACGTGCGGATCAGCAGATCCGGATCGGGCACGCCCACCGTGTACAGCCGCTCGGCGATGGCATCCTCATCGATGTTTTCGGCGCGCAGTCGCCCCGCGCGAACCTCCTCCGCGAGCAGCTGCGCCGCGCGCACGATCTCCGCGCGGCTGCCGTACGAAATGAAGAGATTGAGTACCAGCTTGTCGTTGTGCGCCGTGGTCTCGATCAGCTTCGCAGCCGCGCTCCCGGCGGCCGGCGTCAGTCGCGCCAGATCTCCGAGCACCTGCACGCGCACTCCCTGCCGCGCGAGCTCCTCCGCCTCGCGCGCGATGTACTCCTCGAGGAGCGACATCAGCGCCTGGATCTCGGTGACGGGGCGCTGCCAGTTCTCCTGCGAGAACGCGAAGAGCGAGAGCACCTCGACACCAGCCTCGATCGCCCCTTCGACTACCTCGCGCACCGACTTCATTCCCGAGCGGTGGCCGAGCGGGCGCGGAAGGTTGCGCTCGCGCGCCCAGCGTCCGTTGCCATCCATGATGATCGCGATGTGCCTTGGAATCGCGCCGTTCTCACGGATTCGTGCGAGCATCTCCGGCGCCTTCATGCGAGCGACCCTACACTTCCATGATTTCGGCTTCCTTCGACTTCAGCATTGCCTCGAGCCTCGCGATGTGCTCGTCGTGCGCTTTTTGCAGCTCCTTGTCCGCCGCTTTCTTGTCGTCTTCCGGCGCCTTGTCGAGCTTCTTGATCGCATCGCGCGCCACCGTGCGCGCGTGCCGCACGCCGATCCGCCCATCCTCGGCGAGCCGGTGCACGACCTTCACGAGCTCCTTGCGCCGATCTTCGTTGAGCGACGGCAGCGGCACGCGGATCACGCCGCCCTGGCTCTGAGGATTGAGACCGAGATCGGAGTCGCGAATCGCCTTCTCGATCGCCTGCGTGAGTCCCTTGTCCCACGGAGTGATCGTCAGCAGTCGCGCTTCGGGCGCGGCCACGCTGCCGACCTGCGACATGGGCATCGACTGTCCGTACGCATCCACGCGGATCGTGTCGAGGAGCGCGGTCGACGCCTTGCCGCTGCGAATTGAAGAGAACTCCTTGCGGGAGCTCTCGAGCGCCTTGTCCATGGCGGCGCGCGCGTCTTTCACCAACTGCGGAATCGTGCTCATTCGACGAGTGTGCCCACCCGATCGCCGCGTATCGCGCTGGCGACGGAGCCCGGGCGTGAAATGTTGAGGACGATCAGTGGCATCGAGTTTTCGCGGCAGAGCGTGATCGCGGTCTGGTCCATCACGCCAAGCTCGTCGCGAATGACTTCCTTGTAGGACAGCGTCTCGTACATGGTCGCATTCTTGTCCTTCTTGGGATCCGCGGAGTAGATGCCGTCAACGCTCGTCGCCTTGATGATGACGTCGGCCTTCATCTGGATACCCCGCAGCACCGCCGCGGTGTCCGTCGAGAAATACGGATTGCCGGTTCCGCCGGCGAAGATCACGACGCGCCCCTTGTCCAGATGGCGCTGGGCGCGGCGGCGAATGTACGGCTCCGCGATCTCTTCCATGCGAATCGCGGTCATCACGCGCGTGTCGATGTTCTTCTTCTCGAGCACGTCCTGCATCGCGAGCGCATTGATGACGGTTCCGAGCATTCCCATGTAGTCGGCGCCGACGCGATCCATTCCCATTTTCGAAAGCTGCGCGCCGCGCACGATGTTGCCGCCGCCGATCACGACGCCCACGCGCGTCCCAAGCGCAACGACGTCCTTGATCTCCTCAGCGAGGCGATCGAGGACGTCGAAGTCGAAACTGGTGGAGCGCTCTCCGGCGAGTGCTTCACCGGAGAGCTTGAGCAGCACGCTCGAATACTTGAGCGGCGCCACGCTGGCGATTACTCCTGCCCCAGCTGAAAGCGGGCGAAGCGCTTCACCACGATGTTCTCGCCGACCTTCGCGGACAGCTCCTTCACGAGATCGCCGATCGTCTTCTTGTTGTCGCGGACGTACTCCTGCGACATCAGCGTGTGCTGCTTGAAGAACGAGTCGATCTTCCCCTGCACGATCTTCTCGCGCAGCGACTCCGGCTTGCCGCTCTCGGCGAACTGCTGCTCGGCGATCCGACGCTCGCGCTCGACCTCTTCCGTCGGGATACCGTCGCGATCGACGGACAGCGGTGAGGCGCTCGCGATGTGCAGCGCGATCTCGCGCACGAGCTCCTTGAACTCGTCGGTGCCCGACACGAAGTCCGTCTCCGAGTTCACCTCGACGAGTACGCCCACCTTACCATTGTGGTGGATGTAGCTGCCGACGCGTCCCTCGCTCGCGGTGCGATCCGAGCGCTTCTCCGCCTTGGCGATGCCCTTGGCGCGCAGGAGCTCGCCCGCCTTCTGCATGTCGCCGCCCGCCTCTTCCAATGCCCGCTTCGCGTCCATCATGCCCGCGCCGCTCTTCTGGCGGAGCTCCTGAACGTGCTTTGCTGTAAACGCAGTAGTAGTAGCCATTTTCAATCCTTTCACGCTCGCGAGCGTGTTCTGGTCTCGGGCAGCCGCAGAACCCCGCGCGGCCGCATGCATCATGTGTCTTTCGCGAGAACGCCGCCGGCGGGGCCGGCGGCGAACTCAGTTTACGTCGAAAGCGGGCCGGACACTACTCCGGCACACGCTACTCCGCGGCCGCCTCTTCGGGCGCAGGCGCTCCGGCATCCGGCGCATCCGCGGCCTGTCCGCCTACGTTCAGGCGAGCCGCGATCGCTTCGGGCTTCGCGCGACGACGCGGGCGGCGACGGCGACGCTTCTCGCCTTCATCCGCGGGCTCCGTTCCACGATCGGAGCTGTACGTCGTCTGTCCTTCCTCGCCCTCTTCCGACTCCTCGCGCTTCGGCGCCTCGCGGCGTGCCTCGGCGATCGTGTCGGCAATCGCCTTCGTGATCAGCTCCACCGAGCGGATCGCATCGTCGTTGCCGGCGATCGGCACGGAGATGAGATCGGGATCGGCGTTCGTGTCGACGATCGCGACGATTGGCAGCTGCAGCTTGTTCGCTTCGGTGACGGCGATCTTTTCCTTCTTGGAATCCACGATGAACAGCAAGCCAGGCAGGCGGCCCATGTTCTTGATGCCCGAGAGGTACTTGTTCAGCTTCTCGAGCTCACGGGACATCATGAGCTGCTCTTTCTTCGTGTAGTTCTGGAAGTCGCCGCCCTCTTCGCTGCCGGCCTCGAGATCCTTCAGGCGGCGAATCTGCTTCTTCACCGTCTGGAAGTTCGTCAGCATGCCGCCGAGCCAGCGCTCCGTGACGAACATCGCGCCGCAGCGCTCGGCCTCGGCCTGCACGATTCCCTTGAGCTGGCGCTTGGTGCAGACGAAGAGGATGTTCTCACCGCGCAGTACCGCATCGCGCACGAGCTTCTGGGCGAGCTCGAGCTGGCGCAGCGTCTTCTGCAGATCGATGATGTGGATCCCGTTGCGCTCGGCGAAGATGTAGCGGCGCATCTTCGGGTTCCAGCGGCGGGTCTGGTGTCCGAAATGGACACCGGCTTCGAGCAGTTGATCGAGGTTGGGCAGAGTCATGAGTACTGGTAATCCCTTCGGGTTGTGTCGGCCGCTCTCGTCATCGTTGGCATCGACCGCTCGTGGCGGCACCCGACGCAACTCGGAGAGCGTGAAAGATTCGCAGGCCGCGGAAGATGCGGCCTGCGATACTGCAACTGCTTACCGCTTGGAGAACTGGAACCGCTTGCGTGCCTTCGGACGACCCGGCTTCTTGCGCTCGACCGAGCGTGAGTCGCGCGTCATGAGGCCCAAGTCACGCAGCTTGCGACGATGCGTCTCGTCCATCTCGACCAGCGCGCGGGAAACAGCCAGGCGCAGCGCGCCCGCCTGCCCACTCTGACCACCACCTTCCAGCTTCGCCTTCACATCGTAACGGCCGAGCGTGTCAGTGGCCGTGAACGGCTGCTGAATCGCCGACACGAGCGTCGGACGCGGGAAGTAATCGCCGAGCGTGCGGCCGTTCACATCCCACTTGCCGGAGCCGGCACGGATGTAAAGACGGCAGACCGCTTCTTTCCGGCGCCCGATCGTGTGCGTAATCCCTTCGGCCATTACTTGCTCTCGCTCTGACGAAGTTTGAGGACGGTTGGCTGCTGCGCGGTGTGCGGGTGATCCGCATCCGCGTAGACACGCAGCTTGAGACGAAGTACCTGCCGGCCGAGTGCCGTTTTCGGAAGCATGCCGTACACGGCCTTCTCGATCACACGATCCGGGTGCTTGGCGATCATGGTGGCGAACGGCGTGAAGCGCTCGTGGCCCATGTAGCCGGTGTGATGGAAGTAGCGCTTCTGCTCCGCCTTGCGGCCCGTGACCTTCACCTTGGACGCGTTGATGACGATGACGTTGTCACCCGTGTCCATGTGCGGCGTAAACATTGGCTTATGCTTGCCGCGTATGATCTGTGCGACTTCGGCCGCGAGTCGTCCGAGCACCATTCCTTCGGCGTCGACGATGAACCACTTGTGCTCGATGTCGCTCGGTGTTGCGGTGTAAGTTGATCTCATGTGCGTCGAAAATGGCATGCAGAGCGATTGCGCTCCGAAAGGGAGCACGTCGCCCAACTAGGCGTTTGGGACAGACTCTTAAGCTACGAAAGGAGTTAGCCATTGTCAACGCATCTGCGCGGCGTGGTTCTGGTGGTGTCGGCGGCGGCGCTCGGAGTGGCCGGCTGCAACCATCCGGTGAGCGAGCGCATCACCGATTTGTGCAACGGATATTCGGTGGTGCAACACGTCTATCTGGTGGTCGACACGCTGACGCCGCGCGCGGGAAGCGCCGCCCAGAAGCTCAAGGGAAAGATTTACCCGGTTACGATCAACCTGCACACGCTATTGAGCCACAAGCGCTGCGAGGACAACAGCGGCGAAGGTGCGGTGCTCGGCTACCTCCCCGACGCCCTGACCACAGCCGTGGCGTCGCGGAAGCAGGTGATGCGCTGGGACATCGAGGGGAGGGTGCTCAGGGTGGACCTCAACCCCGGCGTGATCGACAACAACCTGAGCTTCGCGCTACCACTGGACGGAACTGACGGCCGGTGGTCGCTGGCGAAGCTCGCGGGACAGATCGGGTGGGGACGGCTGCTGCGAGATACCACCTCGGCGCGGTAGCTCTCGCCGGCAGCGCGAGCTATTCGAGCTCCACGAGCAGCGCGCCCTTCTCCACCGCCGCACCCACGGACACGTGCACTGCGCGGACCTTCCCCGCGGCCGGCGCGCGTAGCTCGTTCTCCATCTTCATCGCCTCCATCACCACGAGTCCGTCGCCGGCCGCGATCGTGTCGCCGACCTTCACGCGCAGCTGCACTATCAGCCCCGGCATCGGTGCGCGCAGAGGCGCGGGGCCGGCGGGCTTTGCGACCGACGCCTGCATGTCGCGGATCGCGCGCGCGCGCGCATCCAGCGCCTCGGCGTCGTAGCGGTGTCCGTCGAGCCAGAGGCGATAGCGCCCGCGCGCCACGCGCTCGCGGAGCACCATCCGGTGCACGGCATCGTTCACGCTC